>Ga0137418_10001012_pt1 | contig 25789 bp, 22 predicted proteins | sample CZODoug3_1_2_16f_FD_122242 | JGI IMG/M metagenome (GOLD analysis project Ga0137418, IMG submission 122242) | Vadose zone soil fungal communities from Angelo Coast Range Reserve, California, USA - CZODoug3_1_2_16fungal (Hybrid Assembly) | ecosystem: Environmental > Terrestrial > Soil > Vadose...
GGTGTGGAGCGGGCTTTCAGCCGGCAATGCCCGCTATCGAGCGGGCATGTCTTCAAGCCAGAGCAAGACACGTCGGCTCAACAGCCGACGTTGCCGCCTGAAAGGCCGCTCCACGTCGCCGGCCCATTATTCCACTGCGAAGAAACTGATGGCATTGTCGCCATGCGCCAGCACGCGCCGGCGCCGCAAACGTCCGTAAACTTCCGTCAGCTCGAAGCGCTTGGCATGTTGGGCCAGTACCAGCGCTTCGGGCCGGAGCGTCCGTTCGCCCAGCAGATCCAGCGCGGACCGGTATTCCACCGGCTCGGTGTAGGGTGGGTCGAGAAAGTAAATATCGGCGTCCAGTTGTCCGAGCACACCGAGCGACGCGCGTTCCAGGATCGTCGCGCGGTCTTCGACGTTCAGCGCGGCGAGATTCCCGCGAATCATCTTCACCGCGGCGAAATGCTTCTCGACGAAGATGGCGTGGCGGGCGCCGCGGCTGAGCGCTTCAATGCCCACCGAGCCGCTGCCGGCGTAGGCGTCGAGGAATGTTGCGCCCTCAATCCGTGGCGCCAGCACGTTGAACAGCGCTTCCCGCAAACGGTCGGGCGTCGGACGCAGCGTCAGGCCAGGCAGGGTCTTCAGACGTCGCGAGCGAAATTCGCCGGCGATGACGCGCACCGCTCAGAAGACCATCTTCAACGCCAACTGCACGTCCCGCGGATCGATCCGGGTGCCTCCTATGACCCCGTACGTAGAGGATCCAGGCGAAGTGTTCGGCTGCCCCCATATTGGATGATTCGGAAGGTTGAAAAACTCTCCGCGCAATTCCAGTCGCCATCCCTCGCGCAGCCTCCAGTTCTTCGATATCGAAGCGTCCACGCCGATGATCCCCGGCCCGTCGAACACGTTGCGCCCGGCGTTGCCATAGCGGTAAACCGTGACGTCCTGCGAGCGATTGTTTGCTACGCCCACGCGGTTCGCGAACGCATCGAGGTTGAACCAGCGGTTGGGATCCTGCTGGCCGCGGGATAGTTCCGGCTTGATTCCGGTCGCATCGGCGTAGCAGGTTGTGTCGTTGTTCTGCCAGTTGCCCGGACCGCAGAAAACGCCGTTCGGGAAACCCGATTGCAATGTGAGAATGCCGCCGAACTGCCATCCCCCGAGTACGGCGTCCGCGACAGCGCTGCCGTTCATAAAAGTCTTGCCTTTACCGAAGGGCAACTCGACTAGAAACGAGTTCGTCCAGCGCTGGCGGAAGTCGAATGCCGAGCGGCCGCGCTCAGCGCGAAGATTGTAGTTGTCCGACGGAGTCAACGCGTCTCCGTCGGTGGTCCGGACGCCGCTGCCGTTGTCGATCGACCTGCCGTAAGCGAACGAGCCGAGCAGCGTGAAACCGCGCGAGAAGCGCCGCTGGAGCTTCGCTTGAAGCGCATGATATGTGGAATGGCTCGGCGCGCTCATAGTCTGGAAGCTGCCGAATTTTGGAAACGGGCGCGCGTCGTTCGAGTTCGGCAGGCTGCTCGGCTCAGGATTGTTGTAGCTCATCAACCGGCGCAGCTTTATGCCGGCGGAGCCGAAGTAATTCACCTCGAGGGACGTGTCACCGTCGAGCTCTCGCTGGACGCCGAACGACCACTGCGCCACGTATGACGACGGCTCGCCGAACTGGTTGATCAGGATGAAAGTCGGCGCGCCGGTACGCGCGAATGGCTGATCGAAGCTGAGGTTGGGCCGGAACGATTCGGCCGGCTCGTCGCGGCGGATGGTAAATGGCGCGTTGCGGACAATGTCAAATACGGCGTTTCCAATGTCACGCACGTAGTAGATTCCGCTTCCGGCACGCAGGACAGTCTTCGGGGTAAACGCATATGAAAGCCCGAGCCGGGGCGCAAAGTCATTCAGATCGTTTTTGTAGGCGCGACGGCCGAACCGCCCGTCGCGCACATACTTGATGTCCGGAGCGAGACGAAACGCCGGATTCCCCTGGAAAGGATCGCCGTTGCCTGCGCGCACATAGACGGGCTCCATCGAGTTGTCCCAGCGGAAGTCGATGTTGACGATCGCGTCGTACTTATCCTGGAACGGCTGGTCGTTCTCCCATCGCAGTCCGTAGTTCAGCGTGAGTTTCGGCGTAACCTTCCAGTTGTCCTGCACGTAAAGTGCGAAGTAATTCGAGCGAAAGTTCGCGATAGGAGCGCCTACCTGTCCTTCGGATCTGTTGAAGTGGCCGAGCAGAAAGTCGGCTACCGCTGCGCCTCCCCGCTGGGCCGCGGCCGCGAGAGGGTTTTGTGTATAGCGGCCATCGAAGCCAAACCGTCCGCGCGTGACGACGCCGCCAATCTGGTTGTAGCGGACCCGCCGGACCTCGCCGCCGAACTTGAAAGAGTGTCTGCCGACGGTCCAGGCAAAGTTGTCCACTAACTGAATGGTGGTGTCGTAATTGAGGAACGGTGCATCGCTCTCCTCGCCCAGTCCCGAAAGGCCCGAGATGTTGATGTTCGGAACGCCCCAATAGAGCGGATTGTCCGTTGGAAGGTTGATTCCAAGCTCTTTCACAACGTTAACGTTGTTCGCGCGCGGGGAGATGTGCGCATTTTCCAGGCGGCTCAGCCCGAATCGCACATCGTTCACCTTGTTCGCTCCGTATACGCGCGTGTTCGCGATCACCCCTTGATGGACCTTCGTGTCCGTATTGATTCCCATGTCGGGAATCGCAAAAGGATCGTAGCCGTGCTCGGTGGAGAAGCTGTGACGAAAGAACCAGGAAGACTTCGCGTGCTCCGTGAAGTCGAAACGATAAGTGAGTTGGTCCGCGTCTACGCGCCGGCCCTCGTTGTTCACAAAATTCGCGGAGCTCGTATTCACCTGCGGGAGGGGAAAGTAGGCCAGGAGCTTCCTGGAGACCGGATGGATACGATTTTGCGGAATGATATTGCCGGGAAACGGCCGGGGCGCGACGATGACGTTTCCGGCGGCATCGAAGACGCGTGTCGCCGGGTCATAGATGATTGCCGGGTTGGCAGAGAAGTCGCCGTTGCGCTCCGCCGCCAGTGGCAAGGTTGGCAACGCTGTCAGTGCCTTACGCTCGCGCAAACCCTCCCAGTTCACCATAAAGAAGATTCGGTCCTTACCGTTCACGATCTTCGGCAGGAAAACCGGTCCGCCTACCGTAAACCCATATTGATTCCGCTTGAATGGCGGAATCGGCTCATTCGGCCGATCAAAATAGTTCTTGGCATCGAGCGCTGAATTCCGTATGAACTCGAAAACAGTTCCGTGCAGCTCGTTTGTTCCGGAGCGAGTCGAAGCGTTGATTTGCGCGATGGCGCGGCCGTACTCGGCGTCGAACAGACCGGACTCGACTTTGAATTCCTGCAGGGCATCAATGGATGGCAGCAGCATGTAGCTGTTGAAGTTCAGATCCGTATTCTCGACTCCATCCAGCGCGTAGTGATTGAAGTGGATTCGCTGGCCACTGACGTTCAAGGCGAAGCTGTTACGCTGGCCACCCATGCGTTGCTTTCCCTGGCTGGAAGACGGTCCATTGGTTGTCGCGCCCGGAATGAGCGATGCCAGTTGAAGATAGTTGCGGCCGTTGAGTGGTAATTCCACGATCCGCCGGTTCTCGATGACTGTCCCAATGGATGCAGTTTCGGTTTGCAGCACCGGCGCTCCTCCCGAGACCTCAACGATGCTGTTCACTTCGCCGATCTCCAGAGTCACGTCGATCCGGTTCGAGCTGCCAACCTGAACCTCGATGTTCCTGCGCTCGACCGTGCGGAATCCGGCTAACTCCGCCTTCAAGTTGTATACGCCCGGCGGAAGAGCCCGAATGACGTACAAACCCGCTTCATTCGTGGGCACGGATCTCGTCGCATTCGTGGATGGATTGATGAGCGTGATCGTCACCCCGGGCACTACCGCCGCAGTGGGATCGCTGACAACGCCGCTGATCTCACCAGAGGGCGCCTGCGCGCCAAGCGGGACGACGAAAAGGATCGCCAAAAGCAAAGCGGCGGCAGATGACCGCATTGTGGACCTCCCGTGAAGTGGTCTTATATCGCGAGACTTTGTTGGATGAAATAGAGTGGACGAAAACTATCAGGGACCATGTATCAGTGTCAAAAGAAAATGGGGTCGTTAACGACCCCATTTTTCTTTGACGTTCGCTACTCCGGCAGACTGTACGCGACGTATTCGCCCGAATAAGGGCCACCGCTGATGGCCACAACGATGTACTGTTTGCCGTCGACCATGTACGTCATTGGCGATCCGCTTTGGGGCGCCGGCATCAACAGGGCACCGACTTCCTGTCCGGTCTTCTTGTCGTATGCTCGAAGCATCGCGCCGCGCGGCCTTCCGGGCGGCGTGGTGATCTGGGGATCACCCATGATGGCCAGTGTTTTTGTGACCATCAGTCCGACGCCTGAAGTACCGGGCTGACCGGTTTTCGGAATGTTGATCCCCCTCAGAGCCGGGTGGTTGCGAACCGCATCGGGCGTGTCGCCATGCGGGACCTGCCACATGATCTCGCCCCGGTCGAGATTGATTGCCGAGAGGACGCCATACGGCGGTTTTACGATGGGCAGCCCCTGGACATTCAAGCCGGTTCCGGCACGCGCGCCTGCAGGAGGACCAGCCGCGGTCGGAGGCGGCGGGGGCGCGTTTTCGGGTCTTTGAGTCCGGCTCCCGTCAGCGGCGCAGCAGTCGCCCGGTCCCAGGACAACCTGAAATGGTACGCCGCCCAGTCCCTCCACATACCGGATGTCTGAAAATGTCTGGGGTGGTGCCACAAGCGATCTCGCACTCACGACGTTCCCCGCTTGCGCAAAGACCGTGTGGGTCTCGGGGTCATACGCTGATCCGGGCCAGTTCGTAGCGGTCCCCGCTCCTATCGCACCAAGCATGCCGTTGATGTTCCCCAATATTGGCGGCGTGAAAGGTGACGTCCCGATCTTGTATTTCTCGAGAACCTGGAGGGCCTGTTCCCGCAGAGCGGGCGTGAAGTCTATAATGTCTTCCGGCTTGAGAAATTGGCGGGAATAGGCCGGCGGCTTGGTCGGGTGCGGCTGCGTCGGCGAGGTCTTTTCACCCGGCACGTCAGACTGCGGCACTGGCCGCTCCACGATCGGCCACACGGGCTGGCCGGTCACGCGATCGAAGACGTACAGCCAACCCACTTTGTGCGGTAGCGCCACGGCTTTGATCATCCGGCCGTCGACATTGATGTCAGCGAGAATCGGCGCAGAGGAATTGTCAAAATTCCAGATGGGATGATGCACTATCTGGTAAAACCATTTCCGCTGACCGGTTTTGAGATCGACACAGACGAGGCTCTCGGCAAAAAGATTGCTTCCCGGACGGTGTCCGCCGTAGTAATCGGACGTGGGCGTTTCCACGGGCAGGTAGACCAGTCCGAGTTCTTCGTCGACTGTGATCTGCGTCCAGACACCAGTGTTGCCATTGGTAGCCCACGAGCCGTTTTCCCACGTGTCGTTGCCGAACTCGCCGGGTCCGGGAATGGTGTTGAATCTCCAGAGCTGTTTGCCCGTCCGCACGTCGAAAGCGCGCACCAGCCCCTTGGTGTTGTTGTGCGTCGGCACGGTCGCGCCCTCTTTCATGGAAGAGCCCACGATCACGATGTCTTTCACCACGATCGGCGTTGAATGGACACCGATCTCACCGGTTTCCAAATCGATCTGCTCGTTGACCCCTTTCACCACGCCAACTTTCAGGTCGACGATTCCGTCCTTGCCGAACGAGTTGATGATGGCGCCGGTCTTGGCATTGAGCGCCACCAGCCGATAACCCGTCGTGACATAGAGCACGCGCTCGTCACCTCTTCCGTCGGTCCAGTACCCCACGCCACGGCCCGAAAGCTGACGCGGAGCGTTGGCGGCTCGCTTGCCTTCGCGGAGGCTGTGCGACCAGATCAGCTCTCCCGTTTTGCCGTCGAGGGCGATAACGGACCGCCGGGTGCCGCCGGTCGTGTACAACACACCCTTGACCATGAGCGGCGTCCCCTCCAACTTGTATTCGGGAAAGGGGCCCAGGTTGTCGGTCTTGAAGCGCCAGGCAACCTCCAGCTTGTTGAAGTTTGATGCATTGATCTGATCCAGTGGCGAGTATCTCGTGCCCTTGACGTCGGCAGTGTAGTACGGCCATTCGCCGTTCTTCGTGCTGGGTTGGCCTGCGGTCTGGCCCGAGACACCCACTGTCATCCACAGAAAGCCGGCGACGAGCAACGCTGACGCCAGCGCCATTCGGCTTATTGTTCGCGACATGGTTCCCTTCCTTTCTTCCTGGCTTCGCCCTATCGGGCTTGCATTCGCAGCCGCTCATGTTTTGATAAGGCGTTGATCCGGACGAGAGAGTGACCTTAACATACCCGGGGCGCCGCCAACTGTAAACCTATTTCCACGCTACGCTTGCGCCAATTCCGCTTCTTGTCCCAGGTCCTTTTCCGGTTTCTGGAAAACCGGACATGCGAAGAATCCCTTGTGTGAAATTCATACATATGGAAGATTTCCATTGCCAGGCACACGCTGACGGGCCTCGGAGGCCCGACGTCAGTAGCCTGTAGTTTTTGTTATCTCACGATGCTTCAAGCAGGAGGCTGACAGCCACGATCCTTGGAACCCCGAATGCTTTTTCCCTTTCGGGATTGCTGCAGGAATCAAGCGATCACGTGGCTGCATGAAGAAAATGCAAATAACTTTCTCGTGTCCGAAGTGTGGCTCACATCATGTGCGCCCGTCCCAGCGGCGGCTACTGGATTGGCCGCTGCTGCCATTTCTCGCACCTTATCGATGCCGGGAGTGCCGGCATCGCTTCTTCACGTTGCGCGTCTTTGGCAAAATCATCGGCAGGCGGCGAGAAGCGACTCGCATTTAGTGAGTGCTGGATGACGAGCCGTAATACCCGGCCCAGGTCTCGAGATACTTGTAGCCGGAGCCTGTGTTGTAGATAAGAATGCGGTCGCGCTTGTTGAGGAATCCGGACTGTCTGAGCTTCTTCAGCGCGGCCATACACGCGCCACCTTCAGGAGCGATGAACAGTCCTTCGCGGGCGGCGAGTTCTTCGGCGGCTTTCATCATTTGGGAATCCGATACGGATACTGCAGTGCCGCCGCTTTCCCGCACTGCCTGAAGGACCAGAAAGTCGCCCATAGCCTTCGGGACGCGCAGACCGCTGGCGAGCGTAGCTGCGCCGTGCCAGAATTCGCTGAATTCCGCATTCCGCTCAAAGGCTTGCACGATTGGCGGACAGCCTTCAGCCTGCACCGCGATCATCTTCGGACGTTTGGATCCGATCCACCCGAGTTGTTCGAGCTCGGCGAACGCCTTCCACATTCCAATCAGTCCCACGCCGCCTCCGGTTGGATAGAAGATGACGTCGGGCAGGTTCCAATCGAACTGCTCCGCGGCTTCGAGGCCCATAGTCTTCTTGCCCTCGATTCGGTATGGCTCTTTCAGGGTCGACATGTCGAACCAGTTCTCAGTCGATTTGCCATCGGCGACTTTTTTGGCACAGTCGCTGATCAGGCCATCGACGAGAGTAACTTTGGCGCCGAACGCTTTGGCTTCAAGGAAATTCGCCTGAGGGACGTCCCGGGGCATGAATACGTATGCATCAATGCCTGCCGCGGCAGCATAAGCCGCCAGTGCTCCTCCCGCATTTCCCGCAGTGGGAATCGCCACCTTTCCGATACCGAGCTCGCGACACATCGAGATCGCGCAGGAAATGCCCCGGGCTTTGAAAGTTCCTGTGGGATTGACGCCTTCATCTTTGAGCCAGAGGTCATCGCACTCGAGCCGCTCGCCGAGGCGCGCGAGCCTGTGCAAAGGAGTCAGGCCCTCGTGCAGCGAGACGATGTGGTTTGTGAGGCGCACCGGGAGCAACGGAGCGTATCTCCACATGGACGACGGCGCGCTCGCCAGCGAATCGCGATCCCACCGTCGCCTGAGCTCCTCGATGTCGTACCGAACCAGCAGCGGCCAACCCGCTGTACTTAAGTTGTGGACTTTTCCAGCCTCGAACCTCTCGCCCGTTCGACTGCACTCGAGATGGCTGACGGCTGTCTGTGTTTCCATTTCTTAATGCGTCATCGCATACATGACGTCATTGATACCGAAATGGAAGGCTGTGGCAGCATCGTGCATCGATTTTTGTCCCTCGTCCAGCCACTCCCAGAATTCGCTGATGTCGTTGTTGTTGTTCAGCACCATTTCAAGATTTCCGTGAGTGTCCCGTAGGCCGAGGAACTCCACCGGACGCTGACCGGGAAAAACGTAGGGAGGCTCCATGGCGAGCGAGGTGATTTTGTAGAAGGAATTAAAGATGGGATCTGACACATCGAGGCGAACGAAATCGCGGTCCGGATAGACCTTCTTCATTTGTCTGCGAAAACTGGCGATATCATCCTCCGCCCCTCCGGCCTGAGGCGAAAAATCGGCGGTGCGAAAATCGTCGACCATGATGAATCCGCCACGGTCCAGATATTCACGCAAGTTTTTGGTGTCCTTCTGGTTCAATTCGAGGTATCCCGGTTCGCAAAGGTAGGCGAAGGGATAATCAAACAACTCGGGGCTATCGATATCCACGATCTTGTACGACGTGGGACTCGTTTTGATGTTCGTGACTTCTCCAAGTACTGTAGGAAATGTTCTATCGCCGTAGGGATAATCGTGATGCCAGGGAACCTCACGCACCCTCCACGCATCGGACGTCATGTGATACCGAATCCGCGCGTAAACGAACTCCGAGTCCTGCCGCGGCACATCGGACGACGACTTCTTGAGAAATACACCCAGGGTTAAAACGAATCCAACGAACGCGAGCAGTAAGGACTTTCTCATGAGTTGCTTCCTCGACGACTATAGACCTTACGGGCACCCAAACGTTAATGAGAATCCTCTTTGGGAAACACAAAGACACAAAGGGCACAAAGACACAAAGAAAGGCCGGAATTAGAAGGTCATTTATTCCGGCCTTTCTTTGTGTCTTTGTGCCCTTTGTGTCTTTGTGTTTTAAGGTCTCTCAACCACAGGCTTCACTTTCCATCGTCCTGGCAAATGTACTCGAAGATTTCACCGCCAGCCATCCACGATGAGGCTGTCTTCTCCGTAATGGTCCAGCGGCCGGACCAGGGTTTCGTGTATGCCCCCGGATCGTCAACGGTCACTTCGTAAACGAGTGATCTCAGGGTGGGACGAGAGATACGCTCGGTGAGATGCAGCTGTTCGGTACTGGGGTACGCTCCGTTAAGCCACTGTTTCTCGTTGAAGCCTACGGAGTCAATCACCAGAGTGTCACCTTCCCACTTGCCGATGGAGTGGCCAAGATAGGTCGGACGCAGATCATCCCCTGTGGGGTGCGGACGCCCGTCCATGTAAACGACGCGCCAGGAATGCGGTCCGGCGATGTTCAGTATGAAGATACTCTTGAGCTCGGGTACGTCCACAATTTCAAAGCCGGGTGCGTTAAAAAAAGCCGGTCCGCCGCCCGGCTTGCAACCTACGAGCGGGGGATACAAGTCAGTCCTCGAGTTTCGATACTGGTACAGCGCCCTTGCCCACGGTTGGAGGGGTATATCGGCGGCGCGCGGAAAACCACCGAGGCCGGGCCGGACTTCCCAATATCCCTTTTTGTCGGGCGTTGACCCCAGGTTCACTCTTCCATCGGGCCAGCGTGGAGCCGGCTCTACGGGCTGAGTGTCGGCGGCGGGTGCCTGGCCCCGCGCACCTCGCCCTTGCGCGAACGAAGGAGGCGCCGCGAAGAACAAGAGGGCCGATGCAGACGCTACTTGGACAAGAGACTTGAGCAAGACAATCACCTCATAACCAGTTTCTGGCCGGTAGCGAGGGTCATTGACGTTGTCTGCATGGATCCTGCAGCATTGCTTCCGTCTTTAGCGAGAGCAGCTCCGCTAACGGTCACCTTGTCCCCAATCTTGACGGTATCCCGCTTCCAGCCGCCTCTGACGAGAGCATACGGGGGACCCATTTCAACCCTGAAACCTCTGACGGCGCCACTTTCGTCTTTGGTGTCGATGAACACATAAGCGTGTGGATTAATCCAGTCCAGCTTGGTGACCACTCCGGTGATCGTCGTCGGCTTGTTCGAATCGTACTCCGCGTCAAAAGAGTGATGCGCGAATGCCGGTACTACAATTAGAAGGAGCAGACTGATTGCAGCGAATGTGCCAATTCTCATCTTCATTCTCCTAGCGGATAAATGTTGATTCCGCATTTTCCTCGCAGAAGTATTCCTCGATCTCTTTGTCCGGAACCCACTGGACGATCCAGCCTCCGGTCCAGGTCCTCGTGTACGTCCGCGGGTCGTCCACCGTCACTTCGTACTTCAGCGTGTTCAAATCCGGTCTCGAGAAGCGTTCGGTCAGATGAAGCGCTTCGGTGTGGGGAAGCCCCCCACTCGTCATCCAAAATCTCTCGTTGAAACCGACCGAGTCAACAACCAGTGTATCCTTTTCCCAGTGGCCGACGGACGTACCGTAATAGCTCAGAACCGCTTCCGCAGCCTGACCCACGGGCCGCCCATCCGTAGATATCACTCGCCAGTTGCGATCGCCGCCCCCCAGCAGAACCAGGATGCGGCCGAGCTCCCGCTGCTCGATGAATTGAAAGCCATTGGCACTGTGAAACTGTCGAGGCCCGCCAGGTGGAAGACAGCGGGCCAGAGGATCGTCCTTCAAGAGCATGCGTTGGCGACGCAGGTACAAGGCTTTCGCCCAGGGTTGAAAGGGCGCCACGCGATCCGCATCTGTCAGGTTGAGCAAAAGGCCGTCGTCGTTCATGGGGATCTTGACGCCTGTGTTTTCCACTAACGCTTTGACGCTCGCGGTCCCCCAATATCCTTTCTTTCCGGGCGGGGGCCCTAACCTTACGCGGCCATCGGGCCAGCGTGGAGCCGGCGCTGCCGGCGCAGCAGCTCGTCGTGCGGGCGCTACAAACAATCGCTTGCCAGTACTTTTCAAGATAACGGACTTCGCGAAGGCTTGTCTGCTTTCGCCGCGCGCGGGATTGCCTTCGACGTTAACCACGTCGCCGATGTGCAGGGAGTTGCGCTTCCAACCATCTCTGTCGAGTTCGAGCGGGTTGCCGAATTCCACCGCCCAATTCGTAATCGTGCCGCCGGCGTCTTTGACGTCTATCAAGAGGTATGCGCTGGGATTCACCCAATCAATCCTCGTGACAATTCCCTCCAGCTTCACCTGTCTTTCGCTGTCGTAGGTTGCAGAGAACGATTTCTGCGCCGACGCCGGTACGACCAGCAGAATTGCCAAAACCACAACCAAAACGGCCAATGCAGCGTGTCTCATTGCCTAATCCCGTGTAAGTCTGAAGTCACCTTTGGTTGTTCCCTGAACCCATGTCCCTGTGATCTTGCGGTGCCAGGAAGCGATGTCCTCCAGCTTGCCTTCGGCTGCGATGTGAACCGCTCTCCCCGACTGGTCCTTCGCATCCGCTTCCATACGAACAGTCCAGTTGGTCACGTCCAGCAGAACGCTGCCTACCGGGATGGAATCCGGGCCTGGATTGATGGTGCCTGTGACGTTCTTACCGTCCCAGTTCATGACAAACGTGAGGTGATTGCGCTGGGTCGTAGTCGGGCCCCAATCACCCGACCAGGTACCCGTCAATGGATGTCCTTCCTGGGCGATTCCCGACACGACAATGCCCAGGCACGCTAAACCGCAAGCCGCACGGAACATTCGTTTCCACATAGACCACGGAATATAGCGCTACAAGGTTCGAAGCGCAATGTTCAGGATTCCGCAGGGGTGTTGTCAAACTTTTGTAACGAAAACTGGGCTGGACAGAAGTACGTGCGCCGAGTACCATTCTCCGGCCGCTGGGGATAAGATAAGATAACTGGATAAATTGTACAGCAGGAGCCAGGCATCTGCAGGAAGCACACTGGTTGCGAGGTGTTGGTGTGTGTGGAATCTGTGGGGTAGCGCATTCGGATAGCCAGAAGCTTGTCGATCGCGGTGTACTCGAGCGCATGCGCGATGCGCTGGTGCACCGGGGACCGGACGATGCCGGTCTGCATGTTGACGGAGCCGTGGGTCTCGGTTCGCGGCGTCTGTCCATTATTGATCTCCCGGGCGGGCGTCAGCCGTTAGCGAACGAAGACAGGTCCGTCTGGATCGTCTTCAACGGGGAGATATACAACTACATTGAGCTGCGGCGTGATTACCTTGCCAGCCGCTTTCGCTTCTCCACCGACTCGGATACTGAAGTCATCCTTCACCTTTACGAATTGTTCCAGGAGGAATGTGTCCATTACCTGAACGGCATGTTCGCCTTTGCCATATGGGATCGCAACAAGCGTGAATTGTTCCTGGCGCGTGACCGGTTCGGCATCAAACCGCTCTATTACACGATACAGAACGACTCGTTGATTTTCGGATCGGAAATCAAGTCCATACTCCACCATCCAAACGTGTCGGTTACCGTCAATCCGAAGGGTATTGACCAGTTCATTACCTACGGCTACGTTCACACGCCGGAGACTCTCTTCTCCAACATTTACAAACTCCCTGAAGGGCACACGCTCACCTGGCGGTCGGGAAAAACGGTGATTCGCCGTTACTGGGATTTAAGCTTTCGCCCTGTGAAACAGTTTTCAGAAGACGAGCATGCGGAGCGGGTCGCCGATCTGCTGCAGGATTCGGTACGTCTCCGGTTGCGGAGCGATGTACCGTCGGGGCTTTTTCTCAGTGGGGGTATCGATTCAACTGTCGTTGCCGGACTGGCGGCGCAGAATACGGGAAAGCTGAAGACATTCTCCGTCGGTTTCGATACGGGGAAGGACTTTAATGAACTCGCTTACGCCAGGGTGGCCGCGAAAAGATTCGAGACCGATCACAATGAACTGGTCCTGACCCCGAAGGACTTTCAGGAGTTGTTTCCTCTTTTTATCAGCCACATGGAAGAGCCGGTCACTGATGCAGCTGCGATCCCGCTGTATTCGTTGTCCATGTTCACCTCGCGTCAGGTAAAGGTCGTTCTTTGTGGAGAAGGTTCCGACGAATTGTTTGCCGGATACCCGATTTACCATTACATGAGTCTGATCGAACAGTACCGCCGAATCCCGAACTACTTGCGGAAGACTCTCTTCAACCCGCTCATCGCGGGAATGTGGCGGTCCGAAAAGATGAACAAATATGTTTACCTGTCGGGCTTGCCGATCCAGCGGCGGTATCTGAACGTCAATCTTTACGATGTCCGGTTGCGGGAAAACATATACCGTCCGGATTTTCGCCGCAGTCTCGCCGACTTTGATCCCGTGGATATGGTCCAGGACAACTATCGCCGAACGGAAGGATGGGACCTGCTGAGCCGTTTGATGTACCTGGACATCAAAACGTGGCTGCCCAATGACATTCTCATGAAGGCCGACCGGATGACCATGGCCGCGTCCATTGAGCTGCGGACCCCCTTTCTCGACTACCGTCTCGCCGAGTATGTGGCGTCCGTCCCTTCCAGCTTCAAGCTGCGGCTCGGTCAGACCAAGTACATCTTGAGGAAGACGTTTCGGCATCTCGTTCCCAAAGAGATTCTTCGGCGCCCAAAGATGGGATTTCCCGTTCCGCTTGCTTCCATGTTCAGGGGAGCTTTGAGGCCGCGTTTGGAAGAAGCAGTGCGGGATACGCGGTCGACGAAGAATGGCTACTTCAATTTCAAGTTCTTGCAGAGCCTTCTGGATCAGCATCTCAGCGGTGAAGCCGATAACCACGAGGTTTTATGGCGTGTGCTGATTCTGGGAGAATGGATGCGGCAGTTCAGGAACGGGCTCGGTATTGTAATTTCGTTTGTGACTGCTAACGCCGTAATTTAAGCCTCAAAATCGATAACTCACGCCCAGCCCCGGCTGAAAGTTGTGGACCGTACCCAGGGGCCCCGGACCATAAAAGAGAATTGTATCGCCGGCATCGATGCGGATAGCCGTTCGGCGCGATGGATAGAATTCGAGAACTCCGCCAAGATCCATCGCAAAGTGATTGCGAGTGAGATGCCATAGCCCCATTCGCGCCTTTCCAAACGCACCGAATCGGTTCCAACGGAACCCGCTCTTCAATCCAACCAGCGCACTGGACTCCCCCGAGTAACGCGTCACCTCCGCGTCGACAGCGGCTCTTTCCGTGAAGTTGAGAAACAGGCGTGCGCCGATACCCACAGGTGTTATGTCGATCTTATGAAGATGAACGCCCGTGACCTGAATGCCCAGCTCCACGGGACTGGACTGGCAGTCGGCGTTTGCCGCTGCAATGAGGAGCAGCAGCACGGTTCCGGCGATGCGCGTCATACCATCAGATGTTGCATCGAGTTGTAGCTGAGGCCGAGTGTGAGGATCTTCTGGAGAAGCTGGCCGTAGCTGAGTCCGAAATGGGCGGCAGAGTCGGCGAAGTCTTCGTGCTCGGCAATCTGCGGATTCGGATTGGCCTCCAGCAGGTAAAACTCACCGTCACTCGTCATGCGGTAGTCCATGCGGGCGTAGCCGCTCAGGTTCAGGTGGCGGTAAATGCGCTTCGACAGGTGCTCGATCTTTCGTTGTAACTCCGGCGGTAGATCGGCGGGCTGGGTCACGAGTCCAACTCTCTTTTGGTAACTGGGGTTCCATTTGAGCCGGCCCGTGGCGATGTTCAGGGAGCCTTCGGGCAGGTTCTTGATGATCAGTTCCCACGGTGTATACGTTTGCAGTTTCCGATTTCCGATGACGCTGACGTAAATCTCCCGGCCTTCGATGTACTGTTCCGCGATTGCATGGCTGCTGGTTGTGCGATGAATAAATTCCACGCGCTCGCCGAGCTTCTCATCGTCGTTCACGACAGAAGCCTGCGCGATGCCTACTGAGCCCTCCTCGACAACGGATTTGACCATGAGTGGAAACCTGAGTCGTTTCTGCCTCGTCACTTTTTGCCCCATGGGAAAGACGGCAAACCCCGGCACAAGGATGCGATGAAACGAGAGAATCTTCTTGGTGAGCGCCTTATCTTTGGCCAGGGTCAGACCGCGTGGATTGCAACCGGTGTAGGGCTGCCTCAGCAGCTCGAGATAACTCACGACATGTTGATCGAAGAGTGCGTGCCCTTCGAAATCCTCCAGGAGATTGAACGCGACCTGCGGCTTGTGTTCTTCGCGGGCTTTCTCGATGACGGCGAGATCGCTCAGCAGGCCGCACGGATGGACTTCGTGGCCCATTGATTTGAGTGTCGTAATGACGTCGTACTCGGTCCTCCAGGGTTGTTTTTCCTTGTCCACTCCTTCTTCGAGAGTTTCCGGGGGCATCAGCTCCTGGCTCACGAGCACGAGAATTCGCAGCTTCGATTTGGGTTTGAATCTCACAACGGAATCCGGTGATAGCCGGTTCGCAGGACCTGCATCACCTGCATCGTCAATGTCACGATACTAAGTTCTCTTATTTCATCTTCCGGCAGGGTCATACGAAGATTCAACTCCCGGCAGCGAACGATCATGCGTCGCACAATGTGGTTGATGGTGTACTGATGCACCCCTGTGCCGCGGGCCACGACGTCGCAGATTTCACGCTGGATACGTCTTAGGAACTGGGCGGCGCTGGGCATTGAATGATGGCGGGGCTCGGCGGAAAAGAGCCGATAAAGATTGCGCTCGTAGGACGCCGGCCAATGGATCGTGTAATAGGCTCGCTTCTTCCGGTAATGTTCGCTCAAGGTCTTGGTTAGCCTGGGCAATGCATCGATCTCGCGGCGCGAATTGAGCGACGGACGTTTCGTTTCCAATTCCTCCATCAAGTCATCAACATACTCGAGCTTGCGCATTGCGCCCCACCCCAGGTATTGCCGGCGCCAGCGCGAGCCGGGTTTGAGCCAGACGGCGAAAGTCTCCGCGAAATCTTCGGCAGGATGCGCCTGAGCATACCAGGCATCGAGATTGAGGACGTAATCGCGGCTATCGGCCTGCGGCTGGTACCATTCCGGATAAGGAACGCGAAAGGAGCCGAAAGTATCGGTCCAGCCCCGGCGTGCGTGCAGCCGGAATGCGTTGCTGAAGGCATGTCCTGCTTCATGCCGGAGAATCCGCATACATTCGGCTTCGCCGGCTCCCTCGACCTCCAGCATCTGTGACCGCTCGAGTTTGATGAGCCTGGGATGCGCCAGATAGAAAGGAATCGCAAACCCTCCCACGTTGTCCGGCGTAAACCACTCTTCGGACAGCCAGACGTGGGGCCGGAAGGGGATCGAACGCGCATCCATCTCGCGATAAAGCTTCTCGATCCGCTGTTCTAAACGCGTCCCGTTAATCCGCAATGGAAGGTCGCAAAAGCGAAGGTTCAAGAGCTGGCGGTCGGTCAGCCTGTCCAGTTTGCTTGCCACGACTTCATTTTAAAGAATTTCGCCAATCCTCATGAGACTTCTGGTTTAACGAGGGGCTTCTTTATGAATTACTTGGAGCATTGTTGTTGGGAATTTCTGGTTGGGTTTCGCTAAGTGCTTGCAGTTCAATGCCCCAGGCGGCGCCTCTAAAGGGCGGCGCCGGCCGCGGCAGTCCGTCCGGGGAACAACTCCCGCAGGTAAACCACGCTCACGGCGGCCGAAAAGTCGATAGATCAATTAGTTGTGGTCACCGGAACGCCTGCAGCCGAACGGGAAATCGTCCTTGGAATGAAGGTGGCCGGACGCCTCACGGAGGCGGAGCCGTGTCCCAGATCAATCGTCTGGACCGGCAACGGCAGGTGACCTTGCAGGCGTCCGTGGCTCCCGGATATGGTCTGGCAGATCGCAGCCAGGCACTGGTTCAGGCGGCACAGGAACTCAATATGCCCGCCGGCTACTCCACGCTCGTTACCGGACGCGGCCGGGAACTGGAGCGCACGTTCACCGAGTTCCTTATCGCTTCGCTTTCTCCGTGGTCTTCATATACATGATCCTGGCCTCGCTTTATGAGAGCATCAGCCATCCATTCACCATCCTGCTGGCATTGCCGCTGGCTGCTCCGTTCGCATTGTTCTCGCTGTGGGCAACCGGTCAGAGTTTGAATCTCTACCCGGCGTTGGGCATGTTGGTGTTGCTCGGCGTTGTGAAGAAGAACGCTATTCTGCAGATCGATCATATGAATGCCCTGCGTGCAGCCGGCTATCCCAAACTGGAGGCGATTCTGATGACCACGCTGGCTCTTGTTGGCGGCATGCTTCCGCTTGCCCTCGGCACGGGACCCGGCGGCGAAGGGTGCCGTGCAGTGGCGGTCGCCGTCATCGGCGGCCAGAGCCTTTCGCTGCTCCTGGACGTTGCTGATGACCCCCGTCGCCTATTCGCTGATCGACGACCTCACCGTCTCTCTAAGCCAGCGGCTTCCCCAGCGCCATTCCAGCGGGGATTAGTGGCGCGGGCTAAAGCCCGCGACTACAAATCCAGCCGACATTTTTCCCAGGACGTAGTCGCGGGCTTTAGCCCGCGTTCAGTCCTCTGTTAAGATCGTGTTGGGTACTCCATTATGCTCGCAACTCGAATACGTCAGAAAGACGGAATCTTCTACTTTGTCAACTTCAAGGCACGCGACATCCTTAGCCGGGTGAAATTCACGAGCCGCTTCTATTTCGAGGGCGAGACAATCGAGGCTGAAGCGGACGAGGATGACCCCATCGCGAAATTCATCGGGTCCGTCGAGCGAACTGAAAAGGCCTTCCAGCGTTTGCTGAGCCGGCGCAAGGTCCGGGAGATCGTCAACTTTTACGAGTCCGCCGAAACACAGCCCGCCATCCCGGGCACTGTTCTTCTCTTCTCCGAAGACGTATTGAAGTTCCGGCCGCTGGGGCAGTACCAGTCGGTAGGCGATCTGGAGGATCCGAAGTCCGGCTTCCTGATCATCGATGGCCAGCACCGGCTCGCGGGACTCCACTTCTATGGCGCGCGGAATGAGAGTCTGCTGGATCATATCGAAGTGCCCTCTGTGATTTTCGACGGCAAGACGGGTGACTTCGCCGCCGAGATGTTCGTGACGATCAATTCCACTCAGACCAGGATCAATCGATCACACCTTGTCGACCTGCTGGACCGCATCAGCCGCACGGATGATGAAACCAGACTGGCGGCGAGCCTCGTAAAAAAGCTCTACGAGGCGGATTCATCACCGCTTCAGTACAAGATCAATCGCCTGGGAGGCCGCAGCCGCCAGGAGAAATGGATTCTGCAGGCGGAGCTGTTCAACGAAATCAAGAAGCTCATCATTCAGAATGACAAGCTTTTCATGAAGGACTTCCGCGGCAAGCCGGACCGTGCATTCGAGCTGATTGCGGATTATCTGAAAGCTGTCCGCACTGTGATGGAACGAATCTGGGGCGCCAACGATAAATACAAGTTTACGAGCAGCGTCACACTGAAGGCGCTCATCCGTGTGCTCGGCGATCTCACGCTGCAGGAGGACCTGATCGCAAAGTGGCGAGAGAATCCGTCCCCCAGGGTTTTTGAACGGGTGATTGCCGGGTGGGCGGATCTCAAAGACGAGTTCCGCAGCGAAGGTTTCTACGAGCGCTTCCCGGCTAAAGGCCAGATCGAGCGCGTGCGCGTAATTGAACAAAGGCTTCTGCGGGAGGTGCATTGAGCGGGGGCAGGGATAGAGCCGCAGATTACGCGAATTACGCGGATGGGCGCTTAAAAGACCTTTAAATGCGCCCATCTGCGTAATTCGCGTAATCTGCGGCTTTATCCCTGCCCCCGGCTCAGCTCTTCCCCCTTCTCATAGGGCGCGCTATACTCTCTCTCGTGAAACGCCTGCTGATCGCCCTTAGTATCGGACTCGTCCTCAGCCTGTGCTTCCCGATACAAGGCCACGATGTGATCACCACCAAGATCACCTTCAACCGCGAGATTTCACGGATCTTCTACGAACGCTGTGTCTCCTGTCATCGCGAAGGCGGCTCCGCCTTCTCCCTGATGACGTACCCGGAGGTCCGGCCCTGGGCCGTCGCCATTAAGGAAGAAGTGCTTTCGCGACGAATGCCTCCCTGGGGGGCGATCAAAGGCTTTGGCGAGTTTCGGAACGACCAGGCGCTGACGCCGGAGCAAGTGGAACTAATCACGCAGTGGGTCGAGGGTGGAGTACCCGAAGGCGAGGCGGTGGATCTGCCTCCTCAGCCGAAACTTTCCGAACCTGCCTCGGCCAGTCAGGTCGAAGGTGCGCTTATCGTCAGCGGCGATTTCGCCCTCACCCGTGGATTCACGCTCGACGGGATTTCCCCGCAAAAGGTGACCGATAACGAATCGACGCAAATCATCGCGGAATTTCCGGATGGCACCGTCGAACCTTTGCTCTGGCTCTACGAATACAAGACGGCACACGGCCATCCCTTCCTGTTCCGCAGTCCCATTGAACTTCCCCGCGGGACTACAATCCGCGGTGTTCCGCCCAATTCAAGCGTTGTTCTTCTGCCACCAGGTCCAACTTCCGCCAACGAAGCTCAAAACGCCCGGTAAGGTTGTTCAGTTGCAATTGGGCCGTGCGTGGAATCCTGCGAGCGCCTGGTCTTTCGAATCGTTGAAGCGGCACGCGCCGTCCATCTCGCTTTGGGACCCGGATTCATTGAAAGCATCTACAGCCGCGCCCTCATCGCCGAACTGAAGAACAATGGTTTTCAAGTGGAGCGGGAGAAGGCGATCAAGATCTGGTACGCCTCGATCGTAGTTGGAAAGCACCTTCTGGACCTGGTCGTCGACGGTACTGTCATCGTTGAGTTGAAGGCGAATCGCGGAATCGTCCAGGTGCACATGGCACAGATGAACTCCTATCTTCACGCCACAAACTACCCCATAGGCGTCATCCTGAACTTCGGCATGCCTGAGCTCGAATTTGAATTGATCCAGTCAGCCCAAAGGTAACGAACGCAATTAATAGTCGCGATTTCCGCCGAAAACATGGTCGCTCGCTTCCCGGATTTCTCCTTTTGGAGTCTGAGACATTGACCCGTTCTCGACTCCGGCATAGCATCAGCCCAAGTGGAGGATCCAGATGATCAAAGCGATTGCCAGTGTTCTGTTTTTCGCCACGTCCATATTGGCAGCAGATGATCTGCACGACTATCGCGTCCTTGCGACGAACAAGACATCAACCATGGAAAAGGAAATGAACGAGGCCGCAGCTGCGGGATTTCGGTTTGAGGCGGCAATGGGCGGGCAGACCGCGTTCGGAGGAGACGAGGTTGTTACCATCATGTCGAAGGAACGATCTGCAGCGAACACCGGACGATACTCCTACAAATTGCTGGCGACATCGAAAACGTCCACCATGCAGAAAGAACTCCAGCAGGCCGGAGACGAGGGATTCGAATACAAGGCTCAGTCCGTATTCAAATCCGCGTTCGGAGGGGACGAAGTCGTCGTCATTCTTGAGTTGGACAGAGAGAATCGCGGCAAAAGCAGATATGAGTACAAGCTTTTGGCGACCCAGAAGACTTCGACGATGCAGAAGGAACTCCAGGAGGCCGGAAACGAGGGATTCAAGTTTGTCGGCGTAACCGTGTCGAAGACGGCTTTTGGCGGCAAGGAAGTGGTCTCGATTCTCCGCAAAGAAATGCGCCGGTAATCCTCGAATATTTTGGACCGCCGACAGAGTTCTGGCAGAATCCAGGCATCCAAGGGGGGCGATATGACGCAAATGAACATGAAGCGAGTCGTCATCGGGGGTCTGGTGGCGGGACTCATCATCAACATCAGTGAAACCATCATGAACGTTCCGGTGTTGGGCCCGCAGATGGAAGCCGCTTTGAAGCAACTCAATCTGCCGGCTATTGGAGGCGCAGCGATTGGAGTCTTCGTTGTGGGCGCCTTCGTGCTGGGTCTCCTGCTCGTGTGGTTGTATGCGGCGATCCGGCCACGCTTCGGGCCGGGGCCGAAGACCGCGATCATTGCCGGCCTGGTCCTCTGGCTGCTGGCCTACGTCTGGCCTTCGCTGGGCAACGGCCTGATGGGATTCATGCCGATGAAGCTGCTAACGGTAGCTGTGCTGTGGGGCCTCGCCGAAGTTATTGTTGCCGCGCTCGTGGGAGGGGCGCTCTACAAGGAAATGTAGAACCGGACCTCGCCTGTCAACTCAAGAGCAGTTCCAGGTTTTCACGAGTCAGGCCGCGAAGCACGCTGTTCTCAGCACCGATGATGGCGTCCGCGAGGTCGCGCTTGGTTTGCTGCAGTTCCAGCACGCGCTCCTCAACTGTATTTCGGGTGATGAGTCTGTAGGCGAAAACATGGCGCGTCTGTCCGATTCGATGGGTTCGATCCACAGCTTGAGCCTCGACAGCCGGATTCCACCACGGATCCAGAAGAAAGACATAATCGGCAGCCGTAAGATTCAGACCGAGACCTCCTGCCTTGAGGCTGATTAGAAACAGGCTGCACTGCGAGTCCTTCTGAAACCTTTCGATCCTGGAAGCCCGATCCCTTGTCTGGCCATCCAGGTACTCGTAGACGATACTTTCGCGGTCGAGCAACTCGCGAAGGATCTTCAGGAAACTTGTGAACTGGGAGAAGACCAGCGCCTTGTGCCCTTCATCGATGACCTCGGTCAGCTGTGGAACCAGCGCATCCAGCTTGGCGCTCGAGTGCGGTTTCGACGAATCGATCAGCGCGGGATCGCAGGCAGCCTGCCGCAGCCGGAGCAGTGCCTCCAGAACGTGCATCTTCGATTTTTGAATTCCGTCAGAGTCAATTCTTGCCAGAAGTGTTTGCCGGTAGTAGCTCCGCAGCTCGTCGTAGATCTTTTTCTGTTCCTTTTCCATTTCACAATAGATCGTCTGTTCCGATTTCGGCGGAAGATCCCTGGCAACCTGGTCTTTCGTGCGGCGCAGAATAAACGGCCGCAGCGCACGCCTCAGGACTTCGCGTGACGTCCCGTTCGCTTCATCAAGACCGGCATTGAAGGCTGAACTGGTCCCCAGGAGACCCGGATTAAGGAATTCGAACAGGCTCCAAAGCTCGCTGATACGGTTTTCGACAGGTGTTCCCGTGAGCGCAAGCTTGTGATCTCCCTGCAACAGGCGCGCTGCTTTGGCTGATCCAGTACCGGCGTTTTTGATGGCCTGGGCTTCGTCGAGGATGACGGTGTCGAAGGCCGCGTCTTTCAGCATGAGAATGTCGCGGCGCATGGTTCCGTAAGTCGTCAAGACGATGTCGAAGTCCGTGAAGTGCTCGGAAGTCTTAAGGCGTGAGGTGCCGGTGTGGTCGAGAACGCGGAGGGTGGGTGTAAATCGGGCCGTCTCTTCTTTCCAATTGAACACGAGCGATTTCGGCGCCACGACCAGACAGGGTTTGCCTGTAACGCTGCGCAATGTATCCAGTAATGCCAGCACCTGCACAGTCTTTCCCAAACCCATGTCGTCCGCGAGGCAACCGCCGAATCCAAACTTGCGGAGAAATTGAAGCCAACCGAGTCCGTCTCGCTGATATTCGCGCAGGGTGCCGACAAAGCTGGGTTGAGGATCTGCGGCTGCGATGCCATCGAAAGTCTGAAGTTGCTCCCGAATGCGACGGAATCCCGCATCGATCCGGACGTCGGGCTGTGATGCAAGCAGTGCGTCGAGCAGGCCTGCCTGGCCGCGGCTGAAACGGACGCTATTCTGATCGGTGTTCGCAAATGCGGAGGTGAGTCCGTAGCGATCGATCCATTCCTCGGGAAGCAGACCGATCGAGCCGTCGTCGAGGTGGACCATTGTTTCGCCACGCCGGATTGCCTTGAGCAGATCGGGCAGCTTCGCCGATTTCCCTTCGAAGTCGGCGGCGCCCTGAAGCTCGAACCAATCGACGCCGGTCTTTACTTCGACAGAGAGCGACGTCGACCGCCGGTATAGTTTCCCCTCGGCTTCGACTCGCCATCCAGCCGCCGTCAATGCATGGACAGCAGCAGGCAATTTCCGGGCAAGCAGTTTCCAGAGAAAAGTGGAGAGCCTGTCTGGAGTCCTGAGGAAGCCCAGAGGCTCCAGACGCGAGAGTTCGTTGCGTTCAGAATCAAGATCACGAAGAAGCAGGCGCTGCTGGCTTCCGGCGGAAAGCAAGGTGCCTGCAAAACTGTCGGGGATGACGGTTTCACCGTACGCGAACAGTACCTCGCACTCGAGGTAGTCGCCACCGTAGGACCGATCGGCCGAGTGAACACGGAGAACTGGAGGCGCCGAAAATTTGGCCGTCTCCGGTTGGAGTTCCAGCGGTAAATCGACGAAGGGCAGAGTGCCGATGTTAAACAGTTCGGCTACGAAATCGTACTTTTGTTTCTCCGGCACCGACACGGGACCGTTCTGCCGGAGCATGGGAATCCACCGGTACGCGTTGTCGGCTTGAAGCGTTCCGATGCGGTCTCCAATGATCACAAAGTCCGGCACGGCAAGCAGCGGTTCGGACACATCGAGCTTTTCGTCCTCCCGCGCCAATGTACCCTTTAGCAGATAACGATTTTGAGGGGCATCATGGCGGATTTCGACCACAAGACGCCAGGGCGAACCCTCATCCCAGGTCAGGACCGGCAGATCCTCCTGGTCCGGCGAGGACTGGAGCAAGCAACGTCCGGTCTTGCATATTTCCGGCAGCAGTATAGTTCCGAGTTCCGGGGTGATTCGATAGCTGGCTGGAATCGAATCAGAGTGATAGGAGAAGGCCGAATATCCGTAATCCTCTTTCGCGCCGCCGAGCATCGCCAAAATCCTGCGGTCCGTGAAATCGGAAATCGAGATGCTTTGAGTCACCCGGCGCTCATAGAGCGGTACTTTGCCCCACCCACCATTCTTCTTCCGTTTACGTACGGCAATTCGCAATATGACATTTCCGGCCACGTTCGAACGCGGAATGTCGATGAGGTAGCACATCTGCCGCTCGCCTGCATTCCGATCGGGCGCGTTGCCGGGTGTTGTTGGATTTCCCACGAGGGCGAGTTTCTGCCGCCATTCCGACCGGTCGTTCTGCCCGGGCTTTGGCGGAGGTAAGACATCGTCATCGAGATGGGATCTGGGTTGGATTGTCTTGATGACCGGACTGGACATCGATGAGACCGCGCTCAAATAGCCGCCGGCGTCGGCTGCCATCATCGCGGCCCAGATATGTTTGCAGACTGACGCGGTGTCATCGTACCAGGGACAGCTGCATCGTACGTTCAGCGAATTTCCCACGGCGTCGAGAAAGACCGAGTATCTTGCGCCTCCCTGTACGCTCGCTGTGACGGAACGATCGGTGCCGTTGATCAGACGAACCGAACCCTGGCGATAGTAACGCACTCCTTTCTCGTATGAGCGGTTGGAGAAATAACGCGCTGAGAACTTAGACAACCATTCCATTCAAGCTTGGAGTTTAACAAGTCACATTCTCAGTTTGTCCGCTTTTCGCCGAAAACGCGATCGTGTTTCCTCCGTCTTTTGACGACATTTGCCTGAATGTGTTGTAGAGAAGCCGCTGATTGGGGGCACTTCAGATGCTGAGGACGGCAACGGGAGGTAGCTGTGAAACAGAAAAGTGAAAAGAAGGGGCCACCGAAAATATCAGCGGAGGAAGAAGCCCGCTTTCTTGAGTACATGCGCGCGGTGGAGGGTGACGGACCGCAGACGACTTTGTTTGAGCTGCTCGTTTCTGATGGCGTATGCCTGCCACGACCTGAGGAGTTAGCAGATTCAGAACTCTCCGCAAAATTATGGGAGGTGATTCATGCCCTTCGGAACCATGGAGCGATCCTCTACAACACCGATCATCTAAATGATCGTGAGTTGTACTCCACGCTGCTCGACGAAATCCTGCCCGAAGAACATCCCATTGTGCCTGAAGGGTTCAACTTCTCGACTCATATCGATGTGCTCGCCTCCGGCAATGACGACGACACCACTGCATTTTTGAAGTACTACGCTGATGAGGAAACGCGGCAACAATTCGCGCGAGATTTAAAAATCACTTTGCCTGATCACGAAGACCCGCCATTCCCGCGGGATCACCTCTTGCCAGGCTAAGAGTCCGGAGTCGTGTGTCCTGCTATCCTGCTGTCGATGGGAATAAATGGTGACGCAAAAAGCCCCGAGCGTTCTTTTCAGAAGGCTCGGGGCTTTTGCTTGTTTAATCCCGGCAACTACCTAGTCTCCCACAAGGTCGCCCTTGCAGTACCATCGGCCCAGAGAGGCTTAACTTCCGTGTTCGGGATGGGAACGGGTGTGGCCCTCTCGGTACGGTCACCGGAAACTTGTTTGTAGAAACCCGGCGGTCACCGACCGCCGCTACAGAAATCTGTGAGGTCTTTGACAACTCAATATTGATGGGCAAGGCGAGCGCGCAAACTTGTAATGACTCATAAATGCGTTATGATCAAGCCTCACGACCGATTAGTACGGGTAAGCTAAAGATGTTGCCATCCTTACACATCCCGCCTATCAACGTGGTAGTCTTCCACGGGTCTTTAGGGGATTACTCCCGGGAGATCTAATCTCGTGGCGAGCTTCACGCTTAGATGCATTCAGCGTTTATCTCAACCGGACATAGCTACCCAGCCACGCCATTGGCATGACGACTGGTACACTAGAGGTCCGTCCAACCCAGTCCTCTCGTACTAAGGTCAGACCCACTCAAATCTCCTGCGCCCACACTAGATAGGGACCGAACTGTCTCGCGACGTTCTGAACCCAGCTCACGTACCGCTTTAATAGGCGAACAGCCTAACCCTTGGGACCTTCTACAGCCCCAGGATGCGATGAGCCGACATCGAGGTGCCAAACCTAAGCGTCGATGTGAACTCTTGGCTTAGATCAGCCTGTTATCCCCGGCGTACCTTTTATCCGTTGAGCGATG
>Ga0137418_10001014_pt1 | contig 25749 bp, 19 predicted proteins | sample CZODoug3_1_2_16f_FD_122242 | JGI IMG/M metagenome (GOLD analysis project Ga0137418, IMG submission 122242) | Vadose zone soil fungal communities from Angelo Coast Range Reserve, California, USA - CZODoug3_1_2_16fungal (Hybrid Assembly) | ecosystem: Environmental > Terrestrial > Soil > Vadose...
ATATTCTTCCCGCGAAAAATGGCACGCGGGATCATGTGGCAATTTTTGTGGTGACGGCGGGCGAGGGAGTGCGGGAGCGGTCTGAAGCGGCGAAGAACGCGGGATATTATTTGCGTTCGCATGGGCTGCAGGCACTGGCGATCGAGACGGCGGAAGCTTGCGCGGAGTGGCTGCACCGGCGAATTCGCGAAGATTGGGGATTTCCTGATTCGCCGGACTTGACCATGGCGCAGCGATTTACTTCGCGGTATCGGGGAAAGCGTTACAGCTTTGGCTATCCGGCGTGCCCGGACCTGGAAGATCAGGCGGGGATTTGGCAGCTGTTGAATCCGGACGAAATTGGCGTGGCACTGACAGAAGGATTCATGATGGATCCAGAGGCCAGTGTCAGCGCGCTGGCGTTTATTCATCCGGATTGCGCATATTTCAGCGTGGGCGAGTCGAGTTAGCGAGCACTCCTAATCCCAGGCCGTCAGCAGCCCAGAAAAGCTTCGCCGAAACTAGCGGAACGATGGAGTCGATGAAAAACCTTCGGCAGTGTCGCCGGCAAAATAGATGACGAGAGTCCGCAAAATTCTTGGCGGGATAACGCTGGTGGTGCTGGCGACGATCCTGTATCTCGGGCTGTGGCCGAACAACGTGAGGTCCAACGGCGGAATTCACTTTACCAAAACGCCGCAGGGGCGCCGGTTGGTGATTTTCCCACCAAACGAAGTGGAGTGGCTGAAGGACGGGCCCGGATTGCATTTCGGGGACTACGGAAGCATCTTCAGCAAGACGGAGTTTGCCGCGAGCCCGAATGGAGCCGATGGGTGCACATTTGAGGTGTGGCTGGCGCCAGCGGTGACCGAAGATTACGACACAACGACGCTGGCATTTTCGACGAAGGAAAACCCGTTGCAATTCCGGCTGCGGCAGCTGGAAGACTCACTCTCTGTCAGCCATGACACGCTGGATGAAAAGCACCACATTCATACCGACAAGATCTGGGTGGATCACGTTTTTCACGAGCGCCAACAGCTGCTGATCACGCTGGCATCTGGCTCGAACGGGACGACGGTCTATTTGAACGGGAAGCTGCGCGCGCACCATCCAGGATTCAAATTAAAAGCGACGGACTTTACTGGAACATTTGTGTTTGGCAATTCTCCGCAGGGTCACGAAACCTGGGGCGGCGATCTGCGGGGCATGGCGGTGTATCCGTTTGAAATGAGCGTGGACCAGGCGCAGCAGAATTACGGAATTTGGAAGTCCGGCGGCAAATTCCCGCCCAAGGCTGTGGCCAGCGCCGGCGCTTTGTACTACTTTGCAGAGGGGACTGGGAGCGTGACACGAAGCGCGGTCGCAGGTGCGCCCGATTTGTACATTCCCGAATCGTACCAATCGTTGCGGCCAATTCTGCTGAAGCCGTTCTGGCGAGAATATGATGGAACCTGGGGTACTTGGATTGACGCGTTTCTCAACGTAATGGCCTTCGTTCCGTTCGGGTTTTTCCTGTGCGCCTACCTAAAGAATCGAGGTAGCGAGCAGGGGGCGGTTTGGCGAGCGGTGATAGCTGGATTCATGCTGAGCTTGACGATTGAGGTGGGACAATACTTTCTGCCGATGCGCAACTCCGGAACAACGGATTTGATTACCAATACAACTGGAACATGGCTGGGAGCTCTGCTGGTTGGAACGAAGATGGTCGGACGCACCGGCCAGCTGGTGGTCAAAAAATGGCAATTAATTGAGGAGAACCCCAAAAAAGTGGTTCAGGCCGGCCCGAGCGGCGAAATGGGCTAGTGTGGAGATCTGGACAAAAAATTGCCACTAGGTGGAAAGAATGAGGGACTAAGCGATTCCCGGGTTACAGGCCAACTACCTGCAGTTTCTTCCAAGATATTGATTCCATTGCATTTATAATCCATCGATTCCTTGAATCTAGCTTCCTTCATGGAGAAGGATTTGCATCATGTCTAGCCTGATACCATGGGAACCACCTTCAGCCGAGAGCTAGAGCTAGGCCCAGAGCACGGGTTTGTAGCGGGCTGTTCAGAGGCGATTCAGGCCCTGAACGCGACCATTGGGGAGATTTCCGGGACCGAGATTCCAGTGCTGATCCACGGGGAGAGCGGGACCGGCAAGGAAATCTATGCGCGGCTGATTTACCGGCTATCCGCGCAAAATGGCAAACCATTGACCAAAGTGAGTTGCACGATGCTGGAGCCCGGGCAACTGCTGGCATGCGTAAATCGGTCGCTGCAGACTAACGACGACGTTTCGAGGGAGAATTCCGCAGCACTCTTTCTGGACGGAGTGGACGAGATGGATGTGGACTGCCAGAGGGTGCTGCTCTCGATGCTGCAGGAGCGGGAGTGTGAATCGGGCGGTCCGTTAGGGATGCGGCTGATTTCGACCACTACGCGGAACCTGGAGCATGAGATTCAAACCGGAAGATTCCGGCGAGAGCTATACTTTCGAATGGCGGGAGTATGCTTGCGGCTACCGGCGCTTCGCGAGCGGAAAGAAGATATTCCGGGGTTGATGGAATACTTTCTGGAAAAACACTCGACCGAAATGGGCAGGAAGAGTCCAGTCCTACGAAACGATGAAATGGAGTTGCTTTTGAACCACGACTGGCCGGGGAATATCCGTGAACTCGGAAACCTGGCGAGAAAGATTGCGGCGCTGGGAGACAGCAAAGCCACCATCGCGGAGATTAGAAGGCCGGTGACCGCGAGAGGGCGGTCGGCCGAGACGGCGGGAATTCAATCGTTGAAGACAGTGGCGAGAACGGCGTCGCGACTGGCTGAGCGGGACATGATCCTGAAAGCGCTGGAAAAAACTCACTGGAACCGTAAACAAGCAGCGAGGGAGTTGCAGATAAGCTACAAGGCCCTGTTATACAAGATCAAGCAGATGGATACCGGCGGGAGCAAAATTAAGTTGTGGCAGGGAGAAGAGCGATGAGAGCGTTGCTTTGGCTGAGAACCGGAACGTTACTGGCCGCGGTGCTTGCGGCGGGAATAGTACAAGCGCAGGACGCGCCGAAGGGCGACAGCAAGACCACGCCATCGTCAGCGGCAACACCAGCGCCAGCCGTAGCCGCCACCGACGCAGGATACAAGATTGGGCCACAAGATGTTCTGAGAGTGGACGTATGGAAAGAGCCAGAGATTTCAAGAGCCGTTCCAGTGCGGCCGGACGGAAAGATTTCCCTGCCACTATTGAACGATGTGCAGGCTTCAGGACTGACGGCGATGGAGTTGGCCAACGTGATTACCGAGGGGTTGAAGAAATTCATTAACAGCCCGCTGGTTACGGTGACCGTTTCAGAGATCAACAGCCGGAGAGTATATGTGACCGGCGAAGTGTCGCGTCCCGGCGCATTTCCGTTGCTGCCGAACATGACGGTGTTACAAGCACTAACCAGCGCCGGAGGGTTTACTCAGTTTGCGAGGACAAAGAACATCTACGTTTTGCGGACAGAAGATGGAAAACAAGTGAAGCACGCGTTTAATTATAAGGAAGTAGTTAAAGGCCAGAAGGCCGAAGACAACATTACGCTCCAGCCCGGCGACACCATAGTGGTTCCGTAGGGAGAGCATATGAAGATTCAAACGATTACGATGAGAGCGCTGGTTGTGGCGATGGCGGCATGTGGAGTAATTGCGGGCGGCGTACGCGCGCAAGATTCGCAGCCGGAGGAAAAACCGAAGCCCGCGGCAAAGGCATATGGACCTATTGGCGCCGAAAATCAGGATCAAAACCAGAGCCCGGACGCAATGCTGCCGGACAATCGGCCCCTTACGGGAATCCAAGATCCAACGATAGGAGCACCTCCGGAGCAGCATAGTTACTGGGTGCCGGGATTGTCATACTACAATTTTGCGAACTCGAATGGGCAGACGCAGGGCGGGGGCTCCGGGTGGAACTCCACGAGTTATGTCAGCGGAAACGTGAGCCTGTTGGAAAACTTCAGCCGGTCGCAATTTATGCTGAATTATTCTGGCGGCGGAGATTTTTCCACGGATTCGGCCCAAGGGAACGGCTGGTTTAGCCAATTGGGAACGTCGATGGTGTTTAACTGGGAACGCTGGCAACTGACGCTGCTGGATCAGTTCGCGTACTTGCCGCAATCGCAATTTGGATTTGGAGGCGGCACCGGACTGTCGCTGCCGGGGATTGGCGGATCGCTGGGGTCGGGATCGACCGGATTGGGCGGTGGATTGAATCCGGGAGGATCGATATTTAGCTCGATCGGACCACGGTATACGAATTCAGCCGGAGCGCAGATCAACTACTCGATTACGCCTAGGAGTTCGGTGACGCTGGGCGGGGTATTCGGGCTACTCCGTTTCACGGAGTCTGGAAATATTGAAAGTAACAACTATACAGCGAATGCCGGATACAACTATCAAATTTCACGGCAAGACACGATCGGAGTGGTGTACCGATTCAATTCGTTTCACTATATCGGATTGCCGCAAGCGCTCGGCGACCATACCATCCAGGCGGCGTACAGCAGAAAAATCACCGGAAAGTTGGCGCTGCAACTGACGGGCGGTCCAGAGATCACAGAGTATCGAATGCCGCAACTGGGAAGCACGAAAACGCAATACATCAGCGGCGCGGCCAGCGCAAATCTATCGTACGCGGTAGCAAAGGGAAGTGTTGGGCTCAGCTACCAGCACGGGGTGACGGCTGGCAGCGGAGTGTTTGTCGGAGCGACAACGGATCAGGTCACAGGTTCGGCAAACAGAAGCTTGACGCGAGTTTGGAGTGGAGGCATGCACGCGGGGTTCTCGCGCAACCGGAACGCGGAAACCGCGCCGGGCTTGGCTAACCCCAGCTTTAATAGCGTGTTTGCAGGCGGCTCGATAGGCAGGCCGCTGGGACGAAATGCCAATTTTACGCTGGGATATACGGCGTACCTAGAAACAACGAACAATGTTGGTGGATACAGTTTCACCACGCACCAGGTTTCGTTGGGATTGAGCTGGCATTCGCGGCCGTTGGTATTGCGATAGCGGGGCGGCAAGAACAACGCGCGAAGGCGACAAGAAAGAGTCGGCGGAGACGACCAGAAGATTATGTACAAGAGTTTTTATGGGCTGAAAGAGAACCCGTTCAACGTCAATCCGGACCCGCGATATCTGTTTCTGACCAAACAGATTGAAGAGGCGCTTTCGGGATTGATGTATGGAATACAGGCGCGCAAGGGATTCATCACGCTGACCGGCGAGGTCGGAACCGGAAAAACGACCCTGGTGAACCGGCTGTTGGACTGGCTGCACATGCGGCGGACCAAAACGGCATTCCTGTTCAACTCACGGATGAACTCGAGCCAACTCTTTGACTTCATCCTGGCGGAATTCGATATTCACTGCGACAACCGGTCCAAGAGCCAACAGTTGATGAAACTGAATCACTGGCTGCTGGAACGCTATCGCGCGGGTGAGGCGGCAGTGCTGATCGTGGACGAGGCGCAAAACCTGACGTTCCCGGTGCTGGAAGAGATTCGGCTGCTGACCAACCTGGAGACCTCGACCGAGAAATTGCTGCAAATCGTGCTGTCCGGGCAGCCGGAATTAGAAGAGAAATTGAAATTGCCGCAACTTCGGCAACTGCGGCAGCGAATTACGCTGCGTTGTAAGACCATGCCGCTGAGCAAAGAAGAAACCCACGATTACGTGCTGGAACGGCTGCGCATTGCGGGCGCGGCGGCAGGTGCTTCGATCTTTTCGGCGAAGGCGATGGAAGCGATACATCTATATTCGATGGGAATTCCGCGGGTGATCAATCTGCTGTGCGAACATGCGCTGATCAATTCGTTTGTGGACCAGCAAAAGACCATTGAGCCGAAGGTGATTGAGGACGTGGCGCGGGAATTTCAGCTGGACGAAGTGGAGCCAATCGCGCCTCCGGGGAGCCTGCGGCAGGACGGCGAGGTTTTTCAGTCCGAGGCGTTCATCCAGAACCTGGGAGAAGCGCTGTCGCGCTTCCGGATGAGTTCGCCGGTGCCATCGTCAACGCGCGAACGGAAGTAATCAGGCAAGCGCAGTTTCCTGCGTAGCGAGCGGGCAATTCATTTAACATTGGTTGGTGAAAACGCCGATCAAGCCGGCCGTTTACCAGATTCGGCAAGAGCGTGCAGCGAAGAATCACGATTGGTGTAGTACTTTTCATAGTATGAGCGGTAATCCCCGCCACGAACGCCGGCCATCCATTCGGAGTTATCGCTGTACCATTTGATGGTTTCTCGAAGACCGTCTTCCAACGCGACAGATGGCTGCCAGCCTAATTCCCTTTCCATCTTGTCGCAGGTGAGCGCGTAGCGGCGATCGTGGCCGGGACGGTCCTTGACGTAAGTCAACAGACTTTCGGATTTTCCCAGGATATGGATCAGGCGTTTGGCCATGGTGAGGTTGTCCACGACGTCGAGACCGCCAATGTTGTATACCTCGCCGAATCGTCCTTTTTCCAGGACCGCTTGAATTCCACGGCAATGATCGACAACGTGAAGCCAATCGCGCTGTTGCATGCCGTCGCCGTAGATGGGGAGCGGTTTGCCATCGATGGTGTTGGTAATCAAGAGCGGGAGAAATTTTTCTGGAAACTGAAAAGGTCCGTAGTTATTGGAGGCGCGCGTAATCATCCCAGGAAAGCCGAAAGTGCGAACGTAGGAAAGGACCAGCAGGTCAGAACTGGCTTTGGACGCGGAGTAGGGGCTGCTGGGGCGCAGGGGCGTGGACTCATCAGCGAACTGAGTTGGCTCCATGTCGCCATAAACTTCGTCGGTGGAGACGTGGACGAATCGTTTTATGGCCACTTTGCGGGCGATCTGCAAGAGGATGAAGGTCCCGGTGACATTGGTTTGAATTACCGGAGCAGGCTCGTAGATGCTGCGATCGACGTGGGATTCCGCAGCGAAATGAACGACAGCGTCGCAGCCGGCCATGGCCTCTTCTACGCGCACCGGATCACAGATATCGCCTTTTACGAAGGTATAGTTCTTGTTGCCGGCGATAGAGTGAAGATTTGCGAGATTCCCGGCGTAAGTCAGCTTGTCAAAATTTACGACTTCATACTGCGAGGGATTTTGTAAAAGACTGCGGATGAAATTGGAGCCGATAAAGCCGGCCCCACCGGTCACGAAAAGCTTCATCGCGCCACGTCCTTCGCTGCGCCGGAAGAAAGCTTGTTCGCGCCAGTTTCCGCGACCAGGCTATTGGCGCGGTGCAGGGATTCAAAGGTACCGGCGTCGGTCCACCAGCCATCGAGAACTTCATAAGTCAATGTTTTTTCGGCAATGTAGAAATTGTTGACATCGGTGATCTCGAGTTCACCGCGGCCGGACGGCTTGAGGCGGTGAATTTTTTGAAATACCGAAGCATCGTAAAGGTAGATTCCGATGACCGCGAAATTGGACTTGGGATTTTGGGGCTTTTCTTCAATACCAACAACGTTTTTGCCTTGAATGTCGGCAACGCCAAACCGCGGGGCGTCTTCGACTTCTTTCAGCAGGATCTTTGCGCCGCTGGATTGCTTGCGAAAGGCATCGACGGCGTGGCAGATGTTGTTCTCAATGATGTTGTCGCCCAGAATCACGCAGATGGGCTCTCCGGCCGCAAAAAATTCCGCAAGTCCGAGCGCTTCGGCGATGCCACCTTCGCCTTCCTGATAGGTGTAGTTCAGATGCTTGAGACCGAAATCCTTGCCATTGCCGAGAAGCCGGAGAAAATCGCCGGCATTTTTGCCGCCGGTGACCAGCAATATTTCTTCGATACCGGCGTTGACGAGAGTCTGGATGGGGTAATACACCATCGGCTTATCGTAGATCGGCAACAAGTGTTTGTTGGTGACGCGGGTTAGAGGATTCAAACGGCTGCCTGTACCACCTGCAAGAACAACACCCTTCATAGTTTGCTCTGTCCTTTGGCAACGCACGAGATTCGGTTGCGGTACCGCGAAAAACGGGCTGGCTGATACGAACAACTGTCAATTCTCTATTCTACAATTTCTGGAGTTCGATAACCACGAAGAGACGAGGGTGGTGACGAATTGTGCAGTGCAGGCGCGGGGCCAGCACCGAACGGTGCATGATGTGCTTATAAATCCATTATTATCAATAACTTAACAACTGCTCTCGATTACACGCCGGCGCGCAGCAGCCAACCGAGACAGGCCACACTGCGCTGGTACTTCAGCAACGAGGCCTGCCGATCCGATTGCTTCACCGCATAGAGGATGCCGTATCCAATGGCCCGTGTGGCGTTGTGAAGGATTTCAGTGAGCAGCAAGCCGAGTCTCTTGCCGAATCCAAAGTGTTTCCGAAATACCTGCCAGTTTGCGCGCTGCTTCTCGACCGAAAAGCGAACCGGAGCCACCGAGGAACTGGCGCCGCCGATATGGATGGCTTTGGTGCCAGCAAAGAAAACGACGCGTTCACCGGATTTGCGAAAGCGGTAGCACCAATCAATGTCCTCGCCGTACATGAAAAATTCCTCATCAAGAGGGCCCACTTTATCTAGCGCAGTGCGGCGGACTAACCAAAACCAACCGGCAAGAACGTCGACGTCAGTGGTGACACTGTGATTGAAGTCCAACATCAGATGACCTTCAAAGAAATTGGAACTCCTAAAAAGCGAATCGAGGGCGAGGGCGCGGGAAAGGGTATTCCAGACTGTCGGGAACCGCATGGTGGAGCGAGCGACCTGGTGCTGCGTGTCCAGCATCTGAGGGCCTGACATGCCAACATCGGGATGCTGAGCCATGTAGTCCAGCATGGGAGCGAGGCTATTTTCGATGAACACCACGTCGGAATTTACGAAAGCTAGATATTCGCCGGTGCTGTGCTGGATTCCGATGTTGTTGGCACGGGCAAAACCAAAGTTGCCGGGATTGCGGATCAGCTTGACGTTCGGAAAACGCTGAACGATCAAATCGGGAGTGCCGTCGGTCGAAGCGTTATCGACCGCAATGATTTCGGCGTGGACGTCGCCAAGGTACTGTTCCAAAGTCTCCAAGCACTCCATCACGTATTTCTGCGCGTTCCAAACCACAATGATAATGGAAACCAGTGGCTTCTTATTCAAACGTTGGGTGTCAGCGTCCATCGGTAGCGGTCCGATCTCCCTTAGTCACCTCGAATCCGCGGGTAAGGCGAATTCTGGTCGAAAAGCATGCCGAAACTGTACTCACATGATCGATCCGCGCGCGCGACTCTGTTAGATCCCGTAGGACTGTTGGTAATTGGGAAAGCTGTGCCACGGAAGAAGTATATCGTCAATCGTTCTGAGAGCCGAATGGGACGAGGAACGATGTTGTGTGAAAGGCACATTTCAGAATTCGTCCAAACATGTGTTTAGCAGCGGTCGATCAAATTTATCGTCCAAGTAGGGATTACGAGCAAGGGATCGAGGAACCGAAAACAGAGGCTGTTTTCCGGCCAGCAGGCTAAGGCCCTGAGCCCGTCACCGCGGCAATTTCCGTATTCCTAGAAAGCTCAATGATTCTCTTCCCAGGCACTATGACTGGACAAAGCGTATGGCCAATGAGTGTCTTTCTGTTTAGACTTGAATTTATGGGGATACAGTTGTGTGCGGAATAGCGGGAATTTACTGGTCGAGAGCCGGCGTTTCGGTTGATGAGCAGATCGTCAACCGGATGAAAGCCGCGATCCAGCACCGCGGGCCGGATTCCGACGGACGGCATCGGTCAGAATTTGCAGATGTGGGATTTCGTAGACTGTCGATTATCGACCTTGGCGGCGGCGACCAACCACTTTCCAACGAGGATGGCAGCGTTCAATGTTTCCTGAATGGAGAAATCTACAACTACCTGGAGCTGCGCAAGGAGTTGCTGGCTCGCGGCCACACGTTTCACACTTCGTCGGACACCGAAGTACTTCCGCACATGTACGAGGAGTACGGGACAGAGATGTTCCAGAAGTTGAACGGGATGTTTGCGATCTGCCTGATCGATATCAAGAAACAGAGAGTTCTCTTGGCACGAGATCGATTTGGCGTGAAGCAACTGTATTACTCAGAGACTCGGAACGGCGTAGTATTCGGAAGCGAGATGAAGCCGCTGCTGGCCTCCGGGCTGGTAAATGCCGAGATCGACGAATCGGGCATTCTTGCGTACCTAACGTTGTTCTACTGTCCAGAGCCTTACACGCTGGTTAAGGGAGTCCGAAAGCTTCCAGCGGGGTCTTGGATGATGCTGGAGGCTGAACGGTCGCCGGAGATACATCAGTACTACCAAGTTGCCACAGTCCCACAGCAAGTCGAGATGGATATTGAAGCCGCCAGCGAACGGACGCGAGAACTCCTGTGGCGGAGCGTGGATCTGCAACTTCAGGCAGACGTTCCCGTGGGAATCAGCTTATCTGGAGGTATCGACTCCAGTGCCATCGCGTGCGCCGCGATGCACAGTCAGTTGAGTAAAACCAAACCGATCGCATTGACGATCCATTGGCCGGATACCTCTCCAGACGAGGTGGAGAGCGCGAGAGAACTTTGCAAACACTTGGGAATGCGGCATGAAGTATTGGAAATTCCGGTGGGCGACTTTCTGGACGAATTGCCACTGCTGGGCTGGATCAGCGACGAACCGGTAGCCGACCCGGCGACCTATTCACAGTACTGCATCGCCAAAGAGGCCGCCAAATACGTGACCGTTTTGCTTGGTGGAGCGGGAGGCGACGAACTCTTCGGCGGCTACGGCATCTATAAACTCTCGAAGAAATACAGCGTCTACGAGCGGTTGCCTAAAGCGCTGCAAAATGGCTTAAAACCGATTTTATCGGGAAGTTGGATGGACGAGGACTCGATGAGCGCGGTGATGGAATATCGGAACTCACGGCTGAACTGGCACAGCCGAGCCAAGAGCAATTTATCGAATCGGGAACAAGAACTATTGATCGAAGCCATTCCAGGCTCTCGTGATCCGTTCGCCAACTTCCAGAGGAAATTTAAGGAATACCAACACCACGACCCCATCAATCAACAGATGATTGTGGACTTCCAAACTTATTTGCCGGAGCAGATTCTGACCATGATGGATCGAGCGACTATGGCCGCTTCGATCGAGGGCCGAGTTCCCTTTCTGGACAATTCCCTGGTGGACTTTGCTTTTTCGATTTCGGCAAAGACCAAGATGGGCAAAACACCAGAGGCAAAGCGGATACTCAAGCGAGCAATCTCCAGAGACGTAAGTCCGACCATACTTTCGCGGAAAAAGCTTGGAATGCCTTCACCGTTCATGAGCCTGTTAATGCAGAACTTCGCGGTAATTCGAAGAATTATTCTGTCCGCGGACAGTTATGTTCGTAGCGTGCTCCCGGAAAGCTGGTTACAGGAGATCACCGCGAGCGAAACACATGCGCGGGAACATTTTCGTTCGTTATACGCGATACTCACCCTTGAAATTTGGCACAAACTTTTCATACGTGAGCACATATACGAACGACCAAAGGTAAACTGCTCGGAGTTGTTTGAGGTCGCAAGCAGCACTTTGTCTAAATAGTACGGCCAGGCACGATTCGAGGCATGCAACGATGGGATTTGCCGGAAGGCTTGCGTTGAATTCGTATAACTTTTGGGTGCGAGTATCGGACAAGATTTTTTCCCTGGCCGTTTCGGGAGCATTTGCGAACTTCGGGAGAAATTCTATCGTTCAGAGGCCGGTTCGAATTTCCGGAGCATCACGAATTTCGATCGGAGAAAGGGTGTTCATTGGCGCTGGGGGTTGGCTCAATGCGCTGGGCGACGAACACTCAGTCGCCCCAGCAATCACCATCGGCAACGGGACCTCGATGTCCGGAGCTTGCGTAATTTCCGCAATGCAACTGGTGACACTCGAAGAAAACGTGCTGCTGGCCCGCAATGTATACATTTCGGATCATATTCACAAATACAACCAGGCGGGAACGCCGGTCATGGCGCAGGGCGTTGAAAAAGTGCAACCGGTGACGATCTGCCAGGGCGCGTGGTTGGGGCAAAACGTAGTGGTTTGTCCTGGAGTAACGATTGGCCGAGGTGCGGTGGTCGGAGCCAATTCGGTGGTAAATTCGAATATTCCGGAGTATTCACTGGCAGTCGGCTCACCAGCCAGAGTGGTCAAGAAATTTTCTGACGCCGACCGCCCTAAATCATGATTCCAGTCCTTTTTCTTGCCTACTACTTTCCGCCTGCAGGAGGCGCGGGCGTACAACGATCACAAAAATTTGCCCGTTATTTGCCGAAAGAAGGTTTTTTGCCTGTCGTGGTTACCGGACCCGGACCATCAGGCGACCGCTGGGATCCCGCCGATTTGGTAATGGCGGGCGAAGTCTCCAGTGAAGTGCAAGTTCGACGCGCAAAAGGACCAATACCACAGAATTCGAGCCGCTGGAACGGTCGAATGAATCGCTGGTTCGGGACCACCGACGTGTTTTCCAGTTGGTGGATTGAGAACGCAATCGAAGCGGCGCTTCCAGTAGTCGAACGGACGAAGCTCATTTTTGCGACGATGTCGCCGTTCTCAACAGCGGTGATTGCCGCCAGGCTGTCGGCGAAATTCAACATTCCGTGGGTGGCCGATCTTCGCGACCCGTGGGCTTTGGATGAAATGCAGGTGTATCCTTCCAGATTTCACCGGGCATCCGAAATTCGGCGCATGGGGCGTGACCTGGCCAGCGCATCGGCAATCATTATGAACACGCCGGAGGCCACCCAAGTTTTGCTGCAGCAGTTCCCGGAATTTGCGAAAAAGATTGTTACGACCATTACCAACGGTTACGACGCTCAGGACTTTGAGGAAGCAATTGGCAAACGATCGGACGGAAAGTTCCGGATCGTACACACCGGGTATTTGCATACTCAAGGCGGGCTGGAGTTGAAGCGGAAGCAAAGACTCCGGCAACTTCTTGGTGGCATCGAAGGCGGGGTCGATATTCTCACTCGCTCGCATGTGGTCTTGCTGCAAGCGATCGAGCAGTGGCTTAAGAAGCGGCCAGAAGTGGAAAATGATCTGGAAATTGTGTTCGCTGGCGTCACCTCGGAACCGGACCAAGCAGCGGTGATGAAATCCGGAGTGGCCAACCACATTCAATTCCCGGGATATCTTTCGCATCGAGACAGCGTCGAGTTGGTTCGGACCGCGGATGTATTGTTTCTGCCGATGCACAACCTGGACGCAGGGCGACGTTCTCGGATCGTGCCGGGAAAGACCTACGAGTACATTGCCGCCGGGCAGCCGATACTCGCTGCCGTTCCGGAAGGCGATGCTCGGGATTTTCTGAAGGCAGCCGGTACTGCAAGGATTACCAATCCAGACGATGTGCAAGCAATGATTGACGAGCTTGACCGACTCTATTTGGACTGGAAGTCCGGGAAACAGAATGTTCCAGGCAACCCAGAATTTATGCAGAGATTCAGCCGAGAGAATCTCAGCAAAGAACTGGCGACAGTCTTCGCAAAAGTACTTCGTGGCACCAATTCATAAGGAATCGTACAACCACAGATTGGAATGTACTTCTTATCGCCAGATGGTTTCCCGCCCGAATAGCCTGTTGAGTTGTTGTTTGCGGACGTAGCGGATAAATTCTTCGTCGGGGACTCTTGGAACTCGGGACCAGTACCCTTTGCACCAACCGTAAAACAATCCGATCGAGCCAAATAGATACGGCGATCTAAAAAGTCTTCGAACGCATTTCGCGGCAAAGAAAAGAGGGTGATAGCCAACGATGTAATCGGCCTGCCCGTCTTTTACCAGCCCCCACCAAAGTCCGCCGGCGGTGCCAGTGTAACGATAATGGATCACTTGTAAATCCGGGAAGCTCCGGGTCTTCCAATTTTTCATGTTGGCTTTCACTTCATCAAAGGTGTCCCAGCCCAGACCCGCCAGCATCCCTCCGATACTCTCCCAACACGCCCGACGATAGATCTTGGTGGCGCCGCGCACATGGAATCCGGCGACACTCTCTTGCAAAAGCTCATTCCCAACTTTGTTATGGATGGTGCCGCCGCCGATTCCGAGCTCGGGATTTTGCCGGAAATACTCAAAACATCGCTCGAAATAGTCAGGCGCGAAACTCAGATCGCCGTCCAGATTAACAAGAAAGTCCCACTGCTTTGATCGCAAGGCATCAACGCCAAAAAGGAATCCGTGAATACCGCCGCCGGTGGAGCGGACTTTGCGATCTTCGCGATGCAGGGCTGTAATCCAGGAATATTGCCGAGCGTATTCGTCGATGATCTTGCCGGTGGCGTCGGTGGAACCGTCGTCGACGATGATCCATTCCTCGGGAAGAATCGTTTGCGCCAGGACGGATTCAACGGTCTTGCAAATATACGTTTCTTCGTCGCGAACCGAAGTGACGATGCAATATCTGATGGCGGCGCCGGTGGTCATGAACTAGTTGCCATCCAGAAAATTAGGATTCATCGCCAGGGCCAGGGAATAAAAACCGCCAAGATGGTTGAAGCAACAAACAGCAGAAATCCGCCTATTTCGGCGGGCAAAACACTCCTAAGATGGCGCCCCACTGCGACGATATACACGAGATAGCCTGCAGTCGCCGAAAACGCCAGTACCATGATCGCGGCGTGCAAACCAAAATAGGAGAAGGCAACCCCCAGACCCGCCAGCATCGCCACCAAGCGTACGGTATTTGAGATTGCCGCCGCCTTGGAGTCTCCGCAGGCAAGCACGAGATTTACCGCCGGTGAGGCGAAGATGACCTGCGCAGCTCTCCAGCCCAGCAGTTGCAATATCCAGCCAGTCATTTCGTATTTGGGAGGCAAAATGAGCGCGACGAGGCGATGGCTATAGGCCACAAATCCGACACCAACAATAATACTGAGAGCCGTGAAGACGAACCGAGTCTTGCGGTAGTGCTTTGCTGCGCGCGACCGATCTTCGCGCAACGCTTTCGAAATCATGGGAAAGAATACCTGACCTGCGACCTGCATGATGACACCTGGTGCCGCGCCGGAGAGCGAGAGCGCCAGAGAAAAGCAGCCCAACGCTGCTACGGTGACAAACTTCGCGATGACCAAACGCTCGGCTTCACCGCTCAGGAAATACGTCGCGGAAGAGAGAAATATCCCGGTGCCAAACATCATGATGTCTCGGGCGGCGCTGCGATCCCACTTAAGGGAGGCCACATGGCCCGGGATAAGATGACTGCCAATCATGTAAGCCAAACCGGTGGCCACTCGGCCCGCCACCAATGCCCACGCAGTGGGAGATATCAGTGCCCAAATCACCGAGACTACAAAACCGATGAAATCACTGCTGACGTTAAGGGTAGTGAGCTTCCCGATCTGCACATGGCGCAGCAGAATCCACACCGAACCACCTGCGAATCCCCTGAGCAGAACCGAAACAGAGGCTACCGCAGCCAACGCGATGATTGCCGGCTGGTGATAGAACCTGGCAAACGGGAATGCCAGCAAGGTCGCTATAACCCAGATCAGAATGCCGCGCGCGCATTGCACCAGGAATGCGGTGTTGATAAAAAGTGGGTCGTCGCCATTCTTGTGCTGAACGACGTCCAGGCCGATGCCAAGATCGGTGAGCATCTCCAGACCGCCGATGAAGACATTTACCAGCGCTACCAAACCGAACGCTTCAGGTACCAGAAGCCGGGCCAACAATAGCGTCGAGACAAGCCGGAGCACTTGCCCAACGCCATAGCCCACCATGGTCCAGGTAGTTCCATGCAATACAGTCAGAAATCGCGGAGAGTTGGCAACATCGTGCAGGCCCGGAATCCAGCCGACAATCTTGATGGCCGCTCGTTCAATAGCTGAGGGTTCGGCGGACGGTCCGCCCGGTTTTGCATCCAAGTCGACAGAATCGATCAATCAGATTTCTCTCATTCAGCTGTTTGGTATCCCCAAATTGCCTGGGTTCAATCGTCGTCGTCGCGCCTGACTGGCGCCAAACAAAAGTCTTCGTTCTGAGTCTACGACGTTCCGTGAGCTGCCCGACGACCCACACTTTTCCGGCTCACTACTAGTTAATAGATGCGACGCAAGTCGAGACGCTCGGTCCAACTGCGATGAACCGCTTCGTTATGGTAACCGGACGGAATCGGTTCCAGGAAAGCCCGCGATGGCGATCCAGGACTTGGTGAACGGTCCGAATTTCTCCGGGCAAAGCCGTGCTTTCGGGAACATCGCCCGCAATTCTGTGGCGTTGAGCAAGCGCACTTCGGTCACCAGTTGCTTTGCGCGCACGGGATCAGGGCAAGGCCCACGCCAACCGCAGCGAAAGCGGCGAATCAGGGCGATGCGGAGCGCCAACGGCATCCATTGCCAGCCCGGTACGTGAAAGTGTGGCTCCATGGGGAACCAGAAATTGGGCGTTTGCACCCAATAAGCTTTGCCAACGCGCTGCACCTCATGGGCCATGCGCTTCTGGTTTTCCAGGGTGAAAAGGTGCTCGATCACGGAGTTGCTGAAAGCGATGTCAAAGCTGAGGTCGCCGAACTCTTTCAAGTTGGTTGCGTCTCCGGCGACGGGAAAGACATTTTTATGTTTCTGCTCTTCGGCGGTCAAATTCAGCGTGTAGATCTGGACGTCATCACGGTCCGCCCAGCCGCGGTTTTCCCAAAATTCGTTGGTACCGCCAACATCGAGAATACGAAGCGGCCGTGGCAGCGTCGCGGCCAGCGATTCAAACAGGTGGAATCGCCGGGTGCGCATGCGATTCGACAGCGAGTCTGGATTGGAACCGTCTGCCAGCTGCCGGACTTTGCCGATACTGATTTCCATTCGATTCGTTCCTCTCGAAAAAGTTATCTAGCGCGTCTTGCCCAGGCTGGTGGTGCGATTGGTAGTCACAGACTCTGGAGAAATTTGGCTAGCCGGCGTTCGCGTATAAAGGTTGCGGAATCGGTCGATCACCGTGGGCTCGGTGGCGGGAACCAAGCCGGTTCGCGCGGTAAGAACGATCACGAAACACAGGAAGACGTACCAAACCAGAATGGTCTGGTCAAAGTAGCTGACTCCGACGAAGACCATCAACTGCGAAAAAATAATACTTCCCAGCGCCCAGAGCTCGAACTCCTTTTTCTTGTCGCCGTCGACGGCAGCACGAGCGTTGCCGATGGCCCGGAACGAACGCGAAAATAGTGCAATGAAACAAATGAGACCGAATAACCCAGTTCCAACGGAGGTCCCGACAAAGGCGTTCGCGGTGTCCCACATGTCCCAGCCCCAATCGCCGTTGTCGGCAGTGCCGTACATCCACCATTGGCTGAAATGGATGATGGTTTGATTGACCAATTGATAGCGATGATCCCCGGAGTTGCCTCCCACGACGTCGATTCGGGCGATCAATTGCCACACCGGGGCTTTCATGATCATGTGCAGGGTGACTAGCATCAGAACAAATCCGCGCCGAACCCAGCGCATCTGTTTGCGTAGGGGCCAGAACATAAAGGCCAGAAAGGCACCGTTGATTGCCATAATCGGCGTGCTGGAGGCCGAAGTCACAACCATCAATAGGGAGCACACTATGGCAACGCGGGCATAAAGCTTCAGAGATTGCCCCTTTATCCACAGCCAGATGCCCAACGGAAAGAGAGTTGCTCCGTAACAGCCCGCAATGATGGAGTGCGCAAACATTGCTTGCGAGCGATAGCGGTCTTCGCGAATCGCCGGATGGAGTGGCACTCCGCCGAGTACGCCAAAGAGGTTGATATGTGCAAGTTGCTCAACGACCATCGCTGCGGAGGCGATCGCCCCGACCGCGACCAGCGCCTTGCTCGCGCTGAGCACGTCTTGTTCGTCCTGAATCAGATGACGGGCTACGAAATAACTGGCCAAGGCAGTATAAAGCGTGCCGGTAGAGTAGATGAATGCGCCGGAATTGCGAAACTGAAGATTTGTGGCGAGAAATGAGATGATTGCGAGCCAAAAGAATGCATGGTCAATCGGGTGCCATTTGCGGCCGGCGTTATCCTTGCTGCCGCGATCCTTGAAGATTCGGAGTAGGCCGAAGAACGCGAGAAAACGGACCATTTGAAAATGTGCGCCAGCAATCGTGACGGCTTGACCAAGCGGAATAATCAGCCCCGCAAATACAAAAATGGCCGCGGCTTTGTCCCGCCGTAATACGAGAACCAGGACTCCGGCAAGTAGCGTCGCGAGGATATAAAGCGGGTTTGCGAAGGCTACTTCGCCACCGTAGTGGAAATTATCTGGCATGGTTTGCGCGTCCGACCGAGAACCCGACTAGTGATTTAGGGTTCTCATCACTATTTTACCCGCAAACGGATGAAAGCGGGGGTAACGGACGTAGTGGGACTTCACTTGAGTAATACTACCTAGCGGATCTTATAGATGGCGCCTTCGTTGGAACCTCAGGCCATGCCCGACCCTCACAGGTCTTCGCGGGGCCGCGCGACCCTTCTGTTCTATTGAACGGACGCCTGAAGCCCGGTTGGCGGATTCACTTGGGTTCCGCTCGAAGTGCCTGAAAACTGATAAGCACCGACGTCCCAGCTGCCAGTAGATGGGCGATTGTTCACCGCTCTGGTGGAAGCGACAACGGCGTGGTTGGTCTTATCATAGGACACGGCGTAAGTGGTGTCCTGCCTGCAAGCTGCCTGGGCCGATGCGTCGATGATTGTGACGCAAAGTGCGCTCAGGTTAACGCCTTTGCTTACGGTTGCGCTGCTCGAAGAACCCGGTGAAAACTGGTAAGGCGAGCTGTAGGTGAACCCCTGCGCGTTGGCTGCAGCCTTGCTCTGAATCAGAATGTCGGCGCTCATATTAGGAATGCTTGTAAAAACCGCCGACGTTAGGGTACTCGTGCTAGTGACGAACCCTAGGCACGCCGGGTACCCCTGACCGCAATCAATGGGACTGGCGCTTGTAACGAAATGATCGTTTTGAACCGTAAATAAAGAATAATTGAAGTGTCCGCACACGCCGCTGGCGCTTGAATCCTGCCCGCATTCCATCGTGTTGTTGAACAAATGGAATGTCGAGCTAGATGGTCCCCAATTCAAGAGCCTGCCCACTCCGGTGTTCGACCAGACGTTGTTAAAGGAGAAGTAGGAGCATGGTCCGGTTTGTGGCTGCCAGCCTTGTCCCCAGTAAACCGTGTCGATGACGTTGTTGTACCAAGTTACCTGACGTCCATCCGAGCACGGCGAATCGTTGGAGATATGTGGATGGACATCGCCTTCCGCGCTTTTTGCAGAGGCATTATAGAAGTAATTATCGTGAACCGAATTCAGACTTGTGTCCAATGCCTCCGGCAGATTGTAGAAGACGTTATGGTCAACGTAAGGAGCCGCTATCCCGCGGCCTGTATAAAAACCTTGCCCGCCAGAGGTATATGTGGTCGTCGGGCCCGAATCGCTGAAGTCGATCACGTTGAAGGTGGCCCGGCCAAAAGCGCCAATGCCTCCCACACCATAAAAGTCTCCGTGCGTAGGCGCGGCGGATGCCGGAAAAACGCCCCGATGGAAATAGCAGTTTATAGCCGTTACATACTGCGACGCAGGGTTGTTCTGCGTCTGGAGATAGACGGAATAATTGCCGGATGAATTATGACCGGTCGAGGAACAAATACCCGCAAATTCAAGATTATCGATAATTAGATGATGGATACCTGCAAGAAGCATAAGATTCCCACCGTTTGCGGTATCGTAGTTGCAGACAGTATTCGTCCCGGGATTGCTCCAGTCTCCGCCACTCAGTATGGGCCGCTTCCAACTCGAACCGACGTGCCAACTCTTATCTACACCGATGTAGGTACACCCGCTACCAGTGCAACCAAATGAGCTAGTCGTACTACTCCCACTGCACGGAAATGAAAAGGGCCAAATGTGGTAGTCCCACGTTACGCCGCCCTTGAGGATAAAGCGATCACCTGCCTGACAGGAATATCCAGAGACGCCAGAATTAGCCATGCCCGGAACAGTCTTCCAAGCCGACGATTGACTGGTTCCTGTGTTGGAGTCACTGCCATTCTGGTAGTCGATGTACAGCGTGCGCTGGGCAGCGGCAGGAAGAGCCCATACGGAAGCAAGGAGGATCAGGACCGAGAATCCGAGCCTAAACTGCCATTTCTTCCCTGGTGCTAGCTCACCCTGTTTTCCTTGCAAAATCGACATTTCGTTATCCGCCTTTTTGAGTTTGGAAGACCTGCGGTCTGAGCTTTCTTGCTCGCCGCGGTCACTCCCCCAAGCACCCCTAAATTGTAAGGAGGCAACGATGAATCCACCATAGCCCCGAAGTCCAGTTTAAGTACAGGGTTCGGGCTCTGGCCACACGTGTAACAACATGCTGAAGCTTCTTCTTGTAGACCTAAGTTGTGATACCAACGGCCCGCTGGAGCACTACAAGCATTTTGGCTCCCCAATGGTCCCAATTCAGTCGTGCGTCGAATTCGGCGCGACTAGCTGCCCTAAGGGCGGCATATTGAGAGGAATTTGAAAAGACGTCATAGATGCGTGCGGCGTACTGATCCCCGCGGGCCTCCAGTGGAAACAGGAATCCGTTGACACCAACCTTTACGAGATCCGGCAAGCCCCCGGTGTCGGAAGTAAGGACGGGAAGTCCGAAAGCATTGGCCTCGCATAGGGCAATGCTGAAACACTCCGCACGGGAGGGCAGCACAAAAAAATGCGCTTCACGATAAAGTCGCAGCAGTTGTTCCCGCTGCTGCGAATCATTCTTATTTAGAAATGGAAAAACTCTGACGTTGGCGTGCCCGACGTGATCGGGTGGCGTGCAGCCGACAATAGTAAGCTCCGCCTGAACCCCCCGATCGATAAGTTCTTGGAACGTTTCAAACGCGATTTCGCCCCCTTTTCTCTGCCAGTGACCACCGACGAATAGCAACCGGCAGCGATCGGTGGGGGGGACGGCAATAGCATGTGAAGCTTCCGGAGGATCTTCCAAATTGGCGCCAAACGGAATCACGTGTACGCGGTTTGGATCGGCATTGTAATCCTGGATCGCGGAGTTCGCAGCCCAAGTGGACGGGTAGACCAATTGTTGCGCCTTCTGAATAGATGCCCGCTCAAATCCGTCGGCGGTCTTCTTATGGGATTCCAGAATGCTCGTGAACTCAGGGTAATAGTCAGCCACCAGACGAAACGTTGCGTCTGAGAGATAAACGATCGGGATTGAGACGTCGAGGTTGGCGAGACACGCCGATCCTGCAGGCGAAAAAATGACGTCGCAAGGAACCTTGGATATGCGATCACGAGCTATAACGGCGATCCTTCGCGAAACGGACTCGGTATAAAGGAAGGTCTTGCCTGCTATTCGTTTTAGCAGCCGGTGAATAACCTTGCCGATAAGAATCGATTTGAGTCGAATCGGTCCAATGAAATGTACGTTACCGCAATGGCGTTCAAGCGCTTTAGCCATTGCGAATTCTGTGCCGGACCAAGAGCGACGGTCCCGCGGGTCGTTAACAGTTAGATAGGCGATGTTCAAACGTTTAGAATGGATGTGAGACCTCTTCGCAAAACCAATCAAGCAAGAAATATCGCTGACAGCATAAGTGCATACTAGAGTGAGTTGCAAGCCGTTACGTTTAGCAATATCGGAGCGACAAATCGTTTCCTGCCGTCCAACTTTCTTGGCGCAAATACCAGACACCGTTTTGACGGTACGATATTGATCTGAGGTGTTGGGTTAGCGCATGAATCTCTCTCCGGGCTATGCCAACTCTTCAAGCTTGGCGATTCTTGAGAAGATCACACTCCGTCTTCTTCAATTCCTGCGCAAGAAAACTTCCATCATCGGGAACGCCTGATTTGTAATCCGACATCAATTTCTCCATGATGCAGCTCTCCCACAGATGTTGCGAGTAGGCGCCGTCCAGCCTCCCGCGAACCAGAGGCTCCGAGCCACTGTCCACTAGCATGTTCGCCTCTTGCCAGTTGATCTCGAAAAACATATGGGGCGACAGCACGCGTACGTCTTTGCGTGGCCTCAGAAGCCTTAAGGGCATCGTGACGGAGTGCTCATCCCAATATTTATCCTTTCCCCGGCTTCGGAAATACCGGTATGCGCCTAACCACCTTTTGACCGCCGCGTGTCCGCGGGGAGCCACTATCGCTGCGTTACATAGGCCATAAGGTTCAAATTTACCCTTCTCGGCTTGTAAACCGAGAATCAGTTCCCGCGACGAAAAAAGTTCCTCACAGCTGTTCAGCGCTAGCGTATCGATATCCAAATACATTCCGCCGATGTAGTAGAGAGCGAGAAGCCTCACAATATCCGCCTTGTGAGCGAGATGCGAAAGTTTTGCCAAGCCGTAATAGTCAAACTCTGGAACCTTTACAAGTCGCAGTTTTGGTTTGAGCCTCTCCCAATTAGGCCCCACATGTTCGAATGTGTAGTGGAACCAGCAGACGTCAGCTCCCGTCGTTCGCAGCATTCTTTCTATTAGCAGCCAATGAAAACTATGAAGAGGTGCCGGCTGTTTCAATAGGTAAATGACGTGCAAATGCTTGCCATTTCCCAGTGATTTCGCAATTTCAAAGAGCTGACCCTCGTATACCCGAATTGCTTCACGAGACGCCCGCCATGCCCGGAAGTCTCTGGCAGCCCTAAGGCAATTCCGAAAGTAAAAAAGCGCGATGAGAGGGAGGTTTGGCCATCCGTTCAGAAAATGAAACTTTGTACTCGCTTGTAAACCACGAACGATGGTCCGTGGCAGCACTCGCTTGAGGTAAGACTTCCATTCAGACATCGCGTTTCCCCTCACCACGAATTGACGGCGACGTTCAGTAGCCCATATCACCCACTGGATAGCAAGCCTCGCCCAGTAGACGACTCGCATCGCCGGGGCCAAATGAAACACCACGGGAGACTGGGTGCAGAACGACCAGCCCGTCGGTGCGGCAAGTGGGCTGATAGTTTTCCTTGAAGGCTGCGACCACCCGCGGGCTGTGCAGGTCATAGCCGCGATATTTGGAGAGCTGGTGGCCAGCTTCCATGAGAATGACCACGTCAAATTCCTGCCCGGTGATTTTCTTCAGCAGCGGGTCCGGAGACCAAACCTTGTGCTGTTCGGCGATGGTCAGCAGAAATGGGTCCAGAAACTGCGGGTCTTTGCCGTGTAGCGTAAAGTACGGCAGAGTGGAGAAAATCCGTAAACCGCTCAGCGGAGCAGTATCGTAATTCTTGACGAGTTTCGCCACCTGGCGAAGCTCGTAGGCCTGCTGCAAGAGCAGCACCAGCAGCATCACAACGGTTCCCCATTTCAGGCCGATCGGCGCAAGATTCCACGGACCCTCCAGCTTCGGGAATACAAACGGCAGCAGCAGGGCCGAGGCTACCCACATTTCAAAGAAATAGTTGCAGTTGCCGCCGACTTGCAAAATGGTGATCATGCCAACCAGCGTGGAGAAGAAAAAGTAGAAACCCAGCAGCTTCAAACGCCAGTTGTCTGACGAAACCGCCAGCCAGAATCCCGCACAGCCGAGCAGCAGAACCACGACGCCCAGACCGACCGGGAGACACTCGTTGATCAAAAAGAGCGAACTGTGCAAGTCAATGGGAGATTTGCCGACCAGCAGAATCTGGCGAATCACTGGTTCGCCCCGGGCGATGTAATAGCCCAGCGCCGCGGAGCCAAACAGGACATCGCCCGTCAGAAAGACCAGCGCGTCCTTGAATCGGCGGCGAACCACCAGGGTCAGAAAAATCGCCAACGGGGCCGCGAGAAACGATTGTTTAAACAAGATTGCAGAAGTGCATGCTAAAGCCGCGAGGATGATGTCGCTGGTCTGCGGTTCTTCGCGCCGGCTAACGAACCATAGCGCGAGAATCGACAGGAGCAAGGCGGGAATATCGGGGCGAGCGGTGATGTTCCAAGTATGAAAAAAGAACGCGGAGCTGGAGGCCAGCGCCCCGGCAAGAGCCAACAGCAAAGAACATTTCAGGCGGCGCAAAATCGAAAACACCACAAACGGCAGCAGCAAAAAGCATCCAAAATCAAACAAACGGTAACCACGGCGAATCTGATCCGCTTGGGAGCCGGTGAGGCGAGCCACCGCCTGCAAGCTGGAGTAAAAAAACGGTCCGTAGGGAGTCGGTGTGTACGGAGGAGAGTTCAGATCGGAATACAGCCTGCCGGACTTGGCCGCAAGCTCCGCGGAGTATAAAACCGAACTTTCCGGATGAGTGACATCGGACTTCGCGGGAAGCGCTCTGGCCGCGAAGAACACAACCAGCAGCGAACCAAGAGTGAACCACACCAAGATCGCTTTTTGGAACTGGGCAAAACTGATGTTGAACTTTTCGGATTGCAACGATGAAGCGTCATTGCTGCCAAAGAGCAAGAAAGCCGCCAGGGTCGCGATTGCCAGGAGTAGGACTAGGATCATAAACGCTCCGATGAAGCGAAATTGTGGGCAGCACCTGCGCGATGTCGAACCGCAACCAGAATCATCAAAATGAGCATAAGCATGCACCGCCCGGCGCGTCCGCCTTCAAGGAACTATTACCGGAAAAAATGGCATCGATAATCGTTGAGAATTCGAATGCCGGAATGATCACAGCGAAATCTTAGCGAGCACACTTACGATCCGCTTGGCGCTCTTGCCGTCCCACTTTGCGGGAATCTTGCGTCCGCGGCCGCGTTTCAGTTGCTTAGCGATTGCTTTGCGAATTCCGGCAGGCTTTACGCCGGCCAGTACGTTAGTGCCAGACGTGATCGTCACCGGGCGTTCGGTGTTTTCTCGCACCGTGACGCACGGGACGCCCAAACATGTGGTTTCTTCCTGGATGCCGCCAGAATCGGTAACCACCAGCTTGGCGAACTGCATCAGGCAATGAAAATCCAAATAGCCACTCGGCGGAATCATTCGAATTCCGGCGCGAAGAGAGACTGAGTCGCGCGCGGTAGCCGCCAGGGCGGCTTCGTGAGTTCGAATCTTGTCACCCAAACCAAATTCTTCGATGCGCTTTGCGGTTCGCGGATGCGCTGGAAAAATAATGGGCATCTGTGCGGCAAGAGGTGCCAGCCCTTCAAGGATTCTGCCGAAAGCTTCGCGATTATCAACGTTGGCGGGGCGATGGAGAGTCAACAGAGCGTACGGCGTGACGTGCGGCGCGGCGCCATTTGACCTTGAAGCGACGCGCAATTGAAGTTCATCAAGAACACTGGAAGCGGCGGCTTTGGACTTATGCGCCAAGAGCGAATCAATCATGGTATTGCCGACGAAGTGGATGCGGCTGGATGCAATGCCCTCTCGCCGCAGATTTTTCAGGCCGCTGGGCTCGGTTACGAAAAGGATGTCGGCGAGATGATCGGTGAGAATGCGATTCTGCTCTTCCGGCATGGTGCGATCAAACGAACGCAGGCCAGCCTCAACATGCGCAACCAGCGGCCGCGAGGCTCCATTGTCCACGGGAAGTTTGGCCGCAGCCAGAGCGCACGCAATGGTCGAATTCACGTCACCCACAACAATCAGGACATCCGGGCGCTGTTCGATCAAGACTTGTTCAAATTTGCGCAGAATCTCCGCGGTCTGGGCTCCATGGGAGCCGCCGCCAACACCAAGATGGATGTCCGGCCTGGGCAGTTGCAGGTCGGCGAAGAATTTATCGGACATGGCTTCGTCATAGTGCTGCCCGGTGTGAACCAGAGTATGTTGAATCGGCGCGCGATCAGACGGATTGCCGCGCTTTTGCCGCGCGGCTGTTTCGTTAAATTCACCGATCGCTTTGATGATCGGGGCGGCCTTCATAAAGTTGGGCCGAGCGCCAACCACGGTAAAAATTTTCATTG
>Ga0137418_10001015_pt1 | contig 25749 bp, 17 predicted proteins | sample CZODoug3_1_2_16f_FD_122242 | JGI IMG/M metagenome (GOLD analysis project Ga0137418, IMG submission 122242) | Vadose zone soil fungal communities from Angelo Coast Range Reserve, California, USA - CZODoug3_1_2_16fungal (Hybrid Assembly) | ecosystem: Environmental > Terrestrial > Soil > Vadose...
TGCGGGAGGTGCAACACCTTCTTCGGATACGGTGTCTCGGCAACGCTCCAGCCTCGCTTCAAGACCTGGACATAGAAGAAACGCAACGCCGCCAGCTTCTGGGTCACCGTATTGGGAGCCAGCTTCCACTCGCGGAACATGGCTGCCTGATATTGGCGAATATGTTCTGGACCGAGTTGATCCGGGGAACGGTGGAAGTGTCGGGAGTAGTGCTCGACTGTTCGAATGTAAGGGCGGATGGTTGACTCGGAGTAGTTGCGACGCTGCAGCTCCTCCAGCATGATCTGCCGTAGATGTGTCACAGAGATACCTCCTTCTCTGTGACACAATTTAGCTCATCGCCTAAAAGGCGACTCAACGCCACTCGAACGCGTCCGCCGCAAAGCGGCTTCGTTCAAGTCGGCTTATGGGAAGTGATCGCTATTGCTCCCGGTTGACGGGCACGTCCCGGCGGACATCGAGCGAGCAATCTCGCCCCGTCAAATGTGACACATATTTCCCACCGCCTATTGTGAAGATGAGTAAACTTCATCCGTCGTGTGCTCGAACTTTTAGCACAGAGACGCCTAACTCGCTGTCTTCATTGAGAGAGGTGAGTTCACCTACGAACGCTCCACGAGCATCTGTACCTATCCGGGACCGCTTCCCTACCACACCCCACCCCAACCCGATTTGACCGCCTTAATCGCCGCGATCTGCGCGGCTCGGGACCGCGGTTTTGACCTACATTTGGACGGCTCTCCCGGCCTGCGACACCCGAGCCGCTGAAGCAGTGAGCCCGACGCGGGAAGCCGCTGGCAGGAAGGGGCACAGCAGGTGGCGACGGGCGAGGTTGGGGCCTAAAAAAGGGTGTCTACCACCCTACCTAAAGGCCACCTGGCAGGGAGTCCGCCGTCATACGTCGCGTGTGGCGAGCTTGGCGACCTCGCGAACTCATGTCTGCGGAAAGGCACGCACGGGTACACGAACACTCCAAGGGGTCCTGCGTGCGGAGTTGGAATTTTGGGAATTGGCCCGATCCCTGGGAACACATCCCCGGCTGGAAATTTCAGAGACTCCAACAGGGTCCCATGCGCCCCCGATCTCTGGGATGCATCGCCCTCTTACTGGAAGGAATGCAACCAGGCACCCGCTCGGTTGAGGTCCTTCTCCACGTCTTTCGACAGGAAGTTGAAAAATGGACAGACCCCACACGAAAGACCGGGGACGCGAGGCAGTTTCAGACAAAAGATTTCAACTCAGATCTCTGCCAAAGCCGAGGAAGAATGAGGCACGACCCTAGTTCCGGCTCCTCAATTTCGAAAGCAGACGCAGGATTTCCAGGTACAACCAGATCAGCGTCACCATCAGCCCAAAGGCCGCGTACCACTCCATGTACTTGGGCGCGCTGGCCTGGGCGCCCCGCTCGATGAAATCGAAATCCAGCACCAGGTTCAGAGCCGCGACGATGACGATCACCACGCTGATTCCGATCCCCAGGGGGCTTGCCCCGGAGATTGATGGAAATAGCCGGACACCGAAAAATCCCATGATCATGCTGACCACATAGAACAATGCGATTCCACCGGTTGCAGCCACCACGCCCAGGCGGAACTTGTCCGTCACCCGGATCATTCCCGACCGGTAAGCCAGCAGGAGCGCCACCAGTGTCCCGAACGTCAGCGCCACCGCCTGCATCGGAACTCCTCGAAAGCGCGACTCCGCCATCGCCGAGACGCCGCCCAGCACCAAGCCTTCCAGCAACGCGTAGATCGGAGCCGTTATCGGCGCCCAGGACTTTTTGAAGATGGTCACCAGCGCAACAATGAATCCGCCAATAGCCCCCAGGGCTACGAGAGGAGCGACGGACGAGAGCGCGGTCTCCGGATCCCCCACATTCGGGACGCGGCTCCAGGTCCACGCTGCCGTCGCAACCGTACAAATCAACAGGACCCCAGTCTTGTTGACAGTTCCCGACACCGTCATCCGCTCGCCGAGCACCAAGCCTTCGGTTTCGAACGCGGACTGATTTAGTGCGGGATTTGAGGTCCGAAGTAATTGCGCCACGAAGTTCCTCCTAGTCGCTAATGTCGTGCGTCGGATATCGGCTTCTGAAATCGATGGCTTTGAAAGGGTGCAGCTTCAGCTGGGCCGAAAACGCGCTCTTGAAAACACAGGCTCAATCCGCTGAAGTGAGCTCCTGCGGTTCATCTGCGTCCGGGAGAATACTCAATGGCCCTGCCCTCTCGGTACACGATTATGGACCTTTGCCGTGAAATATGTCACGGCGGATCAGCGAGACCAAAAGGGCGCCGCCCACGCGGTGCCCTTTCCCGACTAACTTGCAACGGAACTTAAGCCCTCATCTTCTCTCCAAACTTCTTCTCGAACTTCTTCAACTTGGGGGCAATCACAGACTGACAATACGGTTGCGTTGCGTTGTTGTCGTAGTACAGCTGGTGATAGTCCTCGGCCGCGTAGAACTTCGCCACCGGCTCCACACTGGTGACGATGGGCTCCGGAAACGCCTTCGCAGCGTTCAGTCCAGCGATGGTCTCTTCCGCCTCTCGTGCCTGCTCGTCCGACGTATAAAAAATCACCGACCGGTACTGCTCGCCGACATCGTTGCCCTGCCGGTTTACGGTCGTCGGATCGTGCACCGCGAAAAACACTTCGAGCAGATCCCGATAGCCGATCTGGCTGGGATCAAAGGTCACCTGCACGACCTCGGCGTGCCCCGTGTCGCCATTGCATACCTGCCGGTAAGAAGGATTGTCGACGTGCCCGCCCATATACCCCGACACCGCCGCCGTCACCCCCGTCAGCCGGTTAAAGACGGCCTCGACACACCAGAAACACCCTCCTCCAAATACTGCGGTCTGTTCATTCGCCATGCTCATTGGATGCCCAACTCCCCCGAAAGTTCCGTGACTGCACCTCCACCGACATCACCTCTCACGCCCTCGCGCTGGTCTCCAAATAGGTCACCGCCAGCTTTTGATTCGTCCAGTGACACGAAAACGCGTCTGCCCCAACGATGACATGGTTCGTGTCGCGAACGTGCAGCTTCAGCGCCGCTATCGTACAACAGGTCCGCAGCTTCCTTGCAATTCGTTTCGCTGACTGGGCTGTCAATTTCTTGGTCGTCCCGGGATCGGTCGGTCGGGGCAGCAGTTCTCGCACAGCCCCCGCACTCTGCGTTAAAATGCCACCGCTGTAAATACTCGCATTCGTTCGGAGATCAACCATGGTCCAGCTCAAGGTCAACGGTGTCCAACGCTCATTTGACGGTGAACCCGACATGCCGCTGCTCTGGTATCTGCGCGACGTTCTCGCGCTCACCGGCACCAAGTTCGGCTGCGGCATGGCGCTCTGCGGTGCCTGTACGGTGCACCAGAATGGCAAGGCCATCCGTTCCTGCATCACCACCATGCAGCGGGCTGCCGGCAGTGAGATTCGCACCATCGAAGATATCGCCGTCAACGGACTGCATCCCGTGCAGAAGTCCTGGATGGAAGTCAATGTGCCCCAATGCGGCTATTGCCAGTCGGGACAGATCATGCAGGCGATCTCTCTGCTGAATGAGAAGCAGAAGCCCACCGACGAAGACATCGACGACGGCATGTCCGGCAATATCTGCCGCTGTGGCACCTATCAACGCATTCGAGCGGCCATCAAGGCTGCGGGCGGAGAACGCGCATGAACACTATCACCAATGTCAGCCGACGCAGCTTCCTACAGGGCGCTCTGTCCGCCGGCGCACTGGTTCTCAGCGTGCGTTTCGTCCCGGAAGCCCTCTGGGCCGCGGACACCCCGTCCGGCTCACGCGCCGACCAGGCCGCGCTGCATCCGCACGTTTACGTAGGAGTCGACACCGACGGAACCGTCTACATCATTGCCCACCGCTCCGAGATGGGCACTACCAGCCGCACCTCCCTTCCGCTTGTGCTGGCCGAGGAGCTGGACGCTGACTGGAGTCGCGTGAAAGTACAGCAGGCGATGGGCGATCCGCGTTATGGCTCGCAGGATACCGACGGCTCCCACTCCATCCGCGAGTTCTATGAACCCATGCGGGAAGCGGGTGCCACCGCTCGCTTAATGCTCCTACGCGCCGCCGCGCAACAGTGGGGCGTGCCCGAAGCGGAGTGTGCGACCGATCCGCACGTCGTCGTTCACAAAACCAGCGGTAAGAAAGCCGGCTACGGAGAACTCGCGACCGCCGCCGCCACATTCCCGGTCCCCAAGAAAAACGAACTCAAGTTCAAGCCGCAGTCCGCCTGGCGGTACGTCGGCAAGGGCCAGGCCAGCTACGACCTCGAAGACATCTGCACCGGCAAAGCGAAATTTGGCATGGACGCTCGCGTCGAAGACATGGTCTATGCGTCCATCGAGCACCCACCGGTCCTCGGCGGCAAACTGAAGTCATTCGATGAGAAGGGACCCCTGCTCGTGAAGGGCGTGCGCCAGACCGTCGTCATCGACCCGTTCACGCCGCCCCACCACTTCCAGCCGCTCGGCGGGATCGCCGTCATCGCCGACAACACCTGGTCTGCGATGAAAGGCCGCCAGAAGCTCAAAGCGGTCTGGGACGACGGTCCCCACGCCGTCTACAACTCCGATCAATACAAGAAAGAGTTGCAGAAAGCCGCTCGCCAGCCCGCCAAGGCCGCGCGCAACCAGGGAGACGTGGACACCGCCTTTGCCCAGGGCGGTAAGGTGATCGAAGCCGAGTACTACGTCCCGCACCTGGCGCACGCCTCTATGGAACCGCCCGTCGCCCTCGCCGACTATCGCGATGGCAAAGTTACGATCTGGGCGTCCACGCAGAATCCGCAGGCTGTGCAGGAAGTCGTCTCCGAAAAATTAGGCGTCCCTAAAGAAAACGTTACTTGCCATGTCCCCTTGCTGGGCGGAGGCTTCGGCCGTAAGTCGAAGCCGGACTACGCCGCCGAAGCGGCCATCCTCTCGAAGAAAGTTGGCCGCCCCGTCAAAGTTGTCTGGAGCCGCGAAGACGACATCCGCTTCGACTACTACCACACCGTTTCCGCGATGTACATGAAGGCGGCGCTGGGCACCGATGGCCTGCCCACCGCCTGGCTGCAGCGTTCCGTGTTCCCCAGCATCGGTTCCACTTTCAACGTGAACGGGACCGCCGCGGGCGCTGGTGAACTGCAACAAGGCTGGACCGACCTCCCCTTTAACATTCCTAATATGCGCGCGGAGAACAGCGGCGCCGCCGCACACCTGCGCATCGGCTGGCTGCGCTCGGTTGCCAACATCTATCATTGTTTCGCCGCGCAGTCCTTCGCCGATGAGTGCGCGCACGCCGCCGGCCGCGACTCTCTCGAATATCTCTTGGCCCTGATCGGACCTTCCCGCATCGTCGACGTGAAAAAATCCGCCCCCGACTACCCCAATTACGGCGGATCGCTCGAAACCTACCCTATCGACACCGCCCGCTACCGCCATGTGATCGAAGTTGTCGCGGAAAAGTCTGGCTGGGGAAACAAGAATCTCGGCAAGGGTCAGGGCATGGGCATCGCCGTCCACCGCAGTTTCCTCACCTATGTGGCGACGGTCGTCCAGGTCGAAGTAAACGATCAGGGTGAGCTGCGCATCCCGCGGGTCGATACCGCGGTCGACGCTGGGTTGATCGTGAACCCGGAAGCTACGCGCAATCAGTTCGAAGGCGCCGCCGTCTTCGGCACCAGCCTGGCTCGCTTCGGCGAGATCACCGCCACCCATGGAGTCGTCGATCAGTCCAATTTCGATAGCTATCCTGTCTCACGCATGAATGAGGCTCCCTACCGGACCAACGTGTATATCGTCGAGAGCAGCGCGCCACCGGCGGGTGTGGGAGAACCCGGCGTGCCGCCCTTCGCGCCCGCGTTGTGCAACGCGATCTTCGCGGCGACCGGAAAGCGCGTCCGCGAGCTGCCGCTCTCTCGGGCCAAGCTGGGTGCATAGTTGCGTTCGCTGAGATGACTTCAGGATTGGCGACTGCCCGGGAGTTGCTCTCGGCGTAGTCAACCCCAGAGAACACCCCTCCACAGGAGCACCGCTTACCAACTTGCCCGCCTCCGGGAGTTGCCTTCATGCCTTGCAGCTTGAGCGTATTGCTGCCTGGGTCGAACCCATCCCCATCCCCCGAGGAGCTCCACATCACTCTAGACTCTAGAAATTCGAACTTGCTGCTCTCAAGAACTACCTCCATCCAGATAGTGTTACAGAAAACGCTGTATGGACACGCCCCGCCTAGTCCCTCACAATCACCCCACTCAGATACGGTTCTGCTGTTTGCTTGTCGCGAAGAACCGTTGGGATGCGTTCGCTCAGGGGTGACGCACCCCAAGCCCACGGCCTCGAAACGTGGGCTTTTTTTCGTACGACAGCCCCGATGACCAGGAGGTTCTCGGCTACTCGGCTGCTGAACTGGCGAAGACCCCGGTCTTCGAGCAGATTCATCCCGACGACCGCTTCAAAGTCCTCGCGGCCGTCCGGGAAGCGCGGCAAACCGGCATCGGCAACAGCTTGGGATATCGCCTGCCTCACAACAACGACAGCTGGAGGATTCTGGAATCCACGGCCAGCACTCATTCGAGGTGACAGGGGAGAAGTCGAAAAGCTGGTCATCGTGAATCCAGAGATCACCGAGCGCAAACAAGCAGAGGAACAGCTTGCCCACAACGCCCTCCACGAGTCGATGCGCTCAAAATGGACCGGTCCCTCGCCAACAACGTGCTCGCCGACCGGGTCAGTTAGGACGAGTGGATTTGATCCTCACCCTGGCCCTGAAAGTGAACAAGAAGGTAGTGGCCGAGGGCTTAGAAAAAAAGCGGCCCACGTTAGAGCGCTCAAGACCCCCGGGCTGCAGATTTGGTTAGAGCGTACTTCTTTTCGCAACGGTTGGAAGCCGAGCAGGCGGCCGCCCTCATTCGGTCAGCAGAGTCTGGCTGTGCGCGCGATGGGTGCGATAAGCGGTACCCGACACAGTAACAAAGCTCACGTCAGCACGATTCTGGCAGCAGCCATCCCCGTCCCGACCGCTGCCACGTGGGCGACGAACAGGACCGGCCAAACCTGTTTGCCGGGGCCATCCCCGCCGAGGAAGGTCGCTGCTTCTGTCGCTGGGCGCCGAAGCCATCGACCGACACCGATGGTCAACAACAAACCCGTTCCCGCCCACACCCATCGGCTAACGCCCGACGCGACCACAACCGTCTCCATGTCCGACTTGAGCCAGACTGCACTGAGCACGAGGTAAAAGAATGCTTCCGCGTAGTTGGCCAGCGCCCAAAGGAACGCGAATAGCAGGAGCCAGTGCCGCCGGGAGGGTCGGGCGGGCTCACGACGCCTCCACCAGCCGCCCAGGACAGAAGCAAACGCAAGCAACAGCAAGTTGACAGCTATCCCCGCGAAGTCGGTTGCCGCCAGGGCAAACCGCCCCCGCGCCGCCAGACAGCCTTAGTCGATCTTGTTCTCGCCGTATTTACCGCCCCAGCTGCCCCATAGATCCAGCTGCCCCATAGATAAGGAGACGTGTCGGTCTTCCACCAATTCTTCTTGCAGGAATAGATAGAGTGAAGCCACGGTAGCCCGAGCTCGTGCGGCCAAATCGTGAGCTACAGAACCGCGAGCGCAGCCATCGCCACGAAAAGGAATTTTCCTTTGCCGGTCACTTCATCACTTCGCCCACGCCGCGTCCAGGAACAAGTACCGATCGCGCGCATCATCCTTGCGCGCTTCCGGGGACGCACTCAGGTACATCGTCTGCCAATCGCTCGCCGATTCGTAGACCGGCCACTTCGGGAGTCCGGGCCCATTGGGATCGCCGCTGCGCGCGAAGTTGGCCCAGTACTTCTGCATCTGCTCGCTCAGCTTGCGATCTTCTGGCCTCCACGCTCGCGGCTTCGAATCGAGCATGCCGAAGACGTACTCGATCTCCGCCGAGTGGTGAGCTCCCGTGGCTCCCGGCTCTTTCGGGTCCGGGGGCACTGCGAGGTCGAAACGGTAGCGATAGACGGGCTGTTTGCCACTCGTCCTCTGAGTTTCGATCCATTTCCACGTGGAAAAAGCAATGAAGCGGTCGCCGGCAAAGTCTTCCATCGACCGCTGGGCCTGCTCGTCGTTGTCGGCCGGATAAAGCCGCAGAAATTCCGGTGCTTTCGCGCCGAAATCCTTTTCCGCTCCGGCTTTCAGGCTGGCGACCGTGGGCTTGGCAGATCCAACCGCAGAGCTTCCCTCGTCACGGTTCCATCCCGCCAACAGAGGGACGTCGTTCTGCTTGCCCGCAGCAAAGAGTGCCGGCACAGTTTCCGGCAGGAAGTATCCGTCAACGACGGGCCCGAAACGGAACTCGTTGTGCCCATCCGTCTTCCTCAATGACGCCGCCAGCAACTTCTGCGCCGGCAAAGCACGCAGCTCCGCGAGGGTCTTCGCTCCCAGCACTGAGCTCGCGAACCTCGCATCCTCCCTCTCCCGGTCACCTCGTGGCTCGAAGGCGAGGCCGCTGCTGAAAAATGCCGCCCCGCTTTCGCCGATCGCCTTGTAAAACAGATCTTTCGCCACGGGAGACGCCATCAGCGCGCTCACCGAAAACGATCCCGCGCTCTCGCCGAAGATGGTCACGTTCCCCGGATCGCCGCCGAAGGCCGCGATGTTGTGGTGCACCCATTCTAGGGCCGCCACCTGGTCGAGTAACCCGTAGTTCCCGGCCGCATTCTTCCCGGACTCGGCGGCGAGCTCCGGATACACAAAGAACCCGAAGATCCCCATCCTATAATTCATCGAGACGACCACCACTCCCTGCTTCGCCAGGACTGCTCCATCCTGCCGCGGTTCCGACGATGCGCCGGCAACGAATCCGCCCCCGTGAATCCAGGCCATGACCGGGAGGCCCCCCTTGCCCTCCGTGGGGGCCCAGACATTCAGAGACAAGCAGTCCTCGCTGCCGCCCGGATCGCGAAATACCATGTCGGGAAAAATCCGTCCCTGCATGCACCGTGCGCCAAACCTGGTAGCCTGGCGCACTCCGGCCCATTTGGACGGCAGCGCTGGCGGCTTCCACCGCAGCTTTCCCACGGGCGGCGCAGCGTACGGAATTCCCAGGAAAACATTTACCGACCCGGCGTTCTTCCCTTCGACGATGCCACTATCGGTTTTCACCAGGGGTGCCGCTGCGTACGCAGCCAACGAACTAACGAATGTAACCACCACGACCAGCCATCTGCCCAAGGTCCGCATCCATGCGCTCCTAACGTCTGAACAAAACGCCAGACGATACCACACCAACCGCGGCGCCCGCCCCAGAATGTGATCGTAATCGGGTGTCCGTGGCGAGAGTACAACGAACCGACCGACACCGATCTCATCTCCGCGGCGCGCCACCTTCGACGCACAGTGCCGGTGCGCGGGAGTGTCTCGCCATAGTTTCGGGGATCGGGCTGGCGTATCCCAGCCTGCGCCTGTCGGTGGAGGGCCAGACCCACAGCGTGGGTAGCGATGAATACAACCCGCAGCTCCCCGAACGGCGTGCCGAGACAGTTAGGGACTATCTCCTACAGCAAGGAATCTCTTCTGACGCGGTCACGGCCATCGGCCTTGGAAAAACCGCGCCGGTCGTGGGCTAATGACACGCCGGAAGCTCGGAGGACCATCGGCGGAAGCTGTTCAGTCTGCTCGATTTCAGCTCCCAGCGAAGATCGCTCACAGTGTAAGAGTTGCTCCCGGCCAGGAAGCTGTTGCCGAGAATGTTTATCAGGGTATGTTGAAAAATTCAACAGTTGTGCGCCGACGTTTTTCAACTCGTCAGCGAAACCGCAAAAAACTCAGATTGCATACACGCTTGACATCCACCCACCAGCCTGTGCGATGACCGCGGAGTCGACGACTCGCGGTCGAACGCGATTCCCAAGACCTTAGGTCACTTCCGCGCCAACAACATCCTTCTGTCAGCCTGCAAGAGACGTGAAACCCACTTTTTTTGACCGCCGCGAGCCGTCTTAGGAGGAAAACTGCTGGGTCACTCTCATTTTGCAACCTGTTGAGCCTATGTGCTCAACGGGTTGAATTTCGTCCCTGGCCTCGACGCGTCACCAGTTGGTGGTTACCAAAGGCGGCCAGTTCGTTACGTTCGGGACATGTGCTCGTGGGCGCTGCTTGGTTACGCTGTTCCTCAAGACTCCGGTTTCTGAGCGGTGGTAGGGGCGCCGTTCCCCGGGTGCTCTGAGTTGGGCGGCCTTCGGCCATTGGAAGGGGAAAATGAGAGGCGCTTTCCTTGCAGTCTTACTACTTGTCGGTGTGGCGAACGCGCAAGAGAACCTGGTAGCCGCGAACGCTGTCCCGGCAGCCACGAACGCAACCCCAATAGCGCTGACCGATCTCCCAGATGCCCCGAGCACACCGAAGTTCTGGAGCATGGAGAACAAAGTCAACTTCTCGCTGTTTGCGGCAGAACTCACAGCCGATGCGATCACAACCCAGCGTGGGTTGAACCATGGCATGCGAGAAGCCAACCCACTGGCACGTCCGTTCGTTTCCCGCGGCGCGGGCGGAGAGGCCGCAGCGTCAGTCCTTGGCCTTGGATTGGGCGTGGGAACAGCGTATTTGCTGCACAGAACCCATCACCACAAAGCCGAGCGCATCGCAGTTCGAGTCATGCTGGCAGCCGAGGGGGCGGCGGTTGCACAAAACATTGCGGTATTGTGGTAGGTGACCGGTTTAGAAACCCTCATCCAGGAACTACGCGCCAGTCATCTTTGCGGCTGCTAACTGCTGGGACCGCGGTCGCTTCCTCCAACCCCCCCTCCATCGTCCGCGATGGTCCTGTTGCGCACGAACTGGAGACGGGAGAAAAAATGCTTCCCCGATGTCCCCGGGGGAACCACCGCTGCAGCCCTGCAGTGCACGCCCAAACCAGTCACGGCAGAATCATTGACTCGGTGTGACTCAAGGTTTGCAGGAGGAGCCGCGGTCGGTTAACCTACTCGGATTCCTCGGCAGTTTCAAGGAGAAACTCCACCTCCACCCCGTAGCGACACCCGGCTCGGTTGCGCACGCTCCCGCGAACCCGGACGGGAGGCCCGAAATAGGATGGTGTGAACTGGAGGGCTATCCCCCCACGTTCAGCTCCACTCCGGCAGTCACGTCCATACCGCCTTCGCTGAGTTCGTTTCCACGCCCATCCTGGAGTTTGGTCCGGGCTGGAGTATGCACAATGACGCGAATGGGGATGTCCAGTCGGTAACGTCGCCAGCGCCGAGTGTCGATCAAAGCGCCTGACTCTCACTGTTCGGGTCCGTGGCTACAGGCCCGGAACTCTTAGTCGAGCTTTTCCGGCAAAGTCCCTCCTTCGCCGAAGGACCGAAACCGGCGTACCCGAGCGATGTAAACTGGTTGTCGGTTCCCCGGGCACACACGCAGTGACCATGATCACAGTGGTCGTCCCGGAGTTCCACGACTCGGGCCTCATCGCCACCGAACGATCGCTCCTCACTTTAGCGTCCCACAAACGTCCAACGCTCAAGGTGCTGCCAGCACCAGAGAGGAATCATCATGCTGCGACGTCTGCAATGGGCCATATTGCTGTGGGGGCTGACCGGGAGCGCCTGGGCCCAGAGTGCTTCCGCGCTGTTAGCGGGCACGCCAGAAGCCTTTCTGGCCTCCTGCCGCGCCGACCTCGATTCCACGCGCGCCCAGCTAGCCCAGCTAAAGGCAGCCAAAGCGCCTCGCGATCCCTATGCGACCCTGCAAGCATTCGATACGGCGGAACTGGTGGTCGGCGACGCCCAGGCCCGTGCCGGCCTGGCGGAGCAAGTCCACCCCGATAAGGCCTTCCGTGACGCCGCGCAAACCTGCGAGCAGGAGGCGGCGAGCCTGATCACCAACATCTCACTCGACCCCGCCGCGAACGGCGTGCTCGCCGCACTGAATGGTTCGAAACTCGACCCAGCCGCCGGATATTATCTGCGCACCACCCTGCGCGATTACCACCGGGCCGGCGTGGACCGTGACGATGCCACCCGCGAGAAGCTTCGCCAGCTCCAGGATGAACTGGTGAAAATCGGCCAGGAGTTCGATCAGAACATTGCCGACGACGTCCGCAGGATGACCCTCGACTCCGCCCAGTTGGACGGCCTGCCCGACGACTTCAAGCGCACCCACCCGTCCGATGCCTCCGGCAAGGTGACCCTCACCACCGACAACACCGATTACGTCCCATTCATGCAGTACGCCACCCACGACGAGGCCCGCAAGGCCCTCTACGTCCTCTACAACCAGCGTGCCTACCCGAAAAACATCGAGGTGCTGGGCCAGTTGCTCACCAAGCGTACCGAACTGGCCAAACTGCTGGGCTATTCCGACTGGGCCGCCTATATCACCGAAGACAAGATGGTCGCCACCGAGCAGAAAGCGGCCGACTTCATCGAAAAGATCGCGGTGGCTTCCGCCACCGGCTCGAAGCGCGACTATCAGGATCTGTTGACCTTCAAGAAGCGCACCGACCCGAACGCAGCCGTAATCAACCCCTGGGAATGGCTGTACCTCGAGCACGGAGCCAAGATCGACAAATACGGATTCGATTCGCAGTCCGTCCGCCCCTACCTCGAATACTCCCGAGTCAAGCAGGGCATCCTTGATCTGACCAGCCGGATGTACGCCATCACCTACAAGCCTGTGACCAATGCCAAGGTGTGGCATTCCGACGTCCAGGTCTACGACGTCTACGACGGGCAGGATCGAATCGGACGCATCTACTTCGACATGTTTCCGCGGGCCAACAAGTACAAGCATTATGCAACCTTCAACCTCACCACCGGCAAGCAAGGTCAGCGCCTCCCGGAATACGTGCTGGTGTGCAACTTCCCGCAACCGGTGGGGGATGAACCGGGGCTGATGGAACTCGACGATGTCATCACGTTCTTCCACGAGTACGGGCATTTGCTGCACGGAATTTTCCGGGGCAACACCAAATGGGCAACGGGGGATCTGGAGCAGGATTTCGTCGAAGCACCCTCCCAGATGTTCGAAGAGTGGGCCCGGGACCCGGCTACCCTGGCCACGTTTGCGCGCCATTACAAGACCAACCAACCGATGCCCGCAGCCCTTGCGAAAAAAGCGCGGGCCGCCGACGATTTTGACCGCGCCCTCGTTGTACGCCAGCAGATGTTCTATGCCGCACTCAGCCTGAACCTCTACAACCGCGACCCGCAGGGGCTCGACACGACGAAGTTGGCGGCGGAGTTGCGCGAACGCTACACACCCTTCCACCAGTTGGAAGGCACGCACATGGAAACCGCCTTCGGCCACTTGAACGGCTACTCCGCGGTCTACTACACCTATATGTGGTCGCTGGTGATCGCGAAAGATCTGTTCACGGAGTTCAAGAAGGATGCGATGGTCGATCCGAAAGTCGCCGCGAAATATCGGCAGACGGTCCTGGCGGCCAGCGGAACCAAATCAGCGGCGGACCTGGTGCGCGACTTCATGGGCCGTCCCTACTCGTTCCAGGCCTATGCGGACTGGCTCAACGGGAAATGATTCGCTCCTGATCTCCTTTCCAAGCCGACAGGTCGCGATTAAGAACGGCCTCGAGTTCGTCAACTTCGGGCGGGAACAGCGCGTGAAGGCTGAGAGTGACCTCAGATGCCAATGTTGGCGCACGCCGTCGGGCTTGCCGTAACCGCTGCGTCATCAATGACGCCTTCAGGGGCTGCGGCTTCAGGAAAGGGTCCTTCCGCAGCCTCTTCAACGTCGACATCCGGCCAGCCCTCCAAAACGAGGGCTCGGCTCAGGAAGGCGGCACGTAGAGGATGCGCTCATACCACGAAATACTTCGCCGCCGGATGGTGCACCACGATCGCCGAAGTTGACTGCTCCGGCTCCAGCAGGAATCCGCTGGTCAACCGCACGCCGACATTCTCCTCCGGATGTAGCAACCCAAACAGCTTGGTCTGATCCTCAAGACTAGGGCAGGCAGGATACCCGAATGAATATCTCGATCCGCGATATTTCTGGTGGAACAGATCCCGGATATGGGGCGAGTCTTCGGCGTCAATTCCCAACTCCTGCCGCATCGTGCGGTGGTGGAACTCGGCGAGCGCCTCCGCGGTCTCCACGCTTAGCCCGTGCAGGTAAAGATACTTCGTATACTCGCCGGCTTCAAACAAGCGCTGCGTCTCCAGCGAAGCCTTCGCACCAATGGTCACGAGGGACAACCCCAGCACATCCATTTTTCCGGACGACCTAGGCGCAAGGAAGTCCGAGATGCAAAGCTTCCGACCTTCCCTCTGGCGCGGGAAAGTAAACCTCAGAACTTCTTTCCTTCCTGCCTCTGGGTGTCCTTCGTGGCTTAAAGGCTTTGTCGGCGGCTCATATACAACCACATCATTCCCATCCCCCTGAGCGGGGAAATACCCATACACCACCTTGGGCGCAAACAACCCACTCGAAATAATCTCTTCCTGCAGCTGCTGCTTGATCGGCCGGAACTTCTCGGCGACGAGCCGCAAGTAATCTTCCTGCGACGCCGTCTTCAACTGCCACTGGTTCTTGAACAGCGCCGTCTCATTGATATAAGGAAACAGCTCGCGCAGGTCGAAATCCTTCCTTACTCGCACGCCCCAGAACGGCGGTTCCGGAATATTCGGAGCATCGGCAACGACCGCGCTGCGCTCCGCGAACACCGGGCCGGTTTCTTCATCCACCACCGCCGCGGCCCTGGTATACTCCTTCACCGTCTTCCCTTCCGTCAGCCGCGCGTCGCGCTGTCCGTTCACGGCTATCAGATCTTCCATGATGTGCAGCCCCGCAAACGCGTCATCCGCGTAGAACACCGCGTTCGCATACTCCCGCCGCAGATCGTCTTCCACGTACTTGCGCGTCAGAGCCGCTCCGCCGCAGATCACCGGATACTCCAGGCTCTGCCGCTCCAGGTCCTGGATCACGTACTTCATCTCCAGGGTCGACTTCACCAGCAGCCCGCTCAGCCCGATCGCGTCCGCCTTGTGTTCGAGTGCGGCCTTGATGATCGAATCCCCGGGTTGCTTGATCCCCAGATTCACCACCTTGTATCCGTTGTTCGAAAGAATGATGTCGACCAGGTTCTTCCCGATGTCGTGCACATCGCCCTTCACCGTCGCCAGCACGATGGTTCCCTTCTGCGACCCAGACGCCTTCTCCATCTTCGGCTCGAGGTAACCCACCGCCTGCTTCATCACTCCGGCCGAATCGAGCACCGACGGCAACTGCATCTTGCGCGCGCCGAACAACTTGCCCACAGTCCGCATGCCATCAAGCAGCACGGTGTTGATGATGTCGAGCGCCCTGTACTGCCCGAGCGCAACATCCAGCAGTTGCTCCAACGATTGTTTGTGAACTCCTTCGCCCACCGATTTTTCGCCGTTGATGATGGCGAACTTCAGCTTGTCCTCGACCGACAAAGTCTCCACATGTGCCGTGGTCGAAGCTCGTGGCCTCCCCTTCAGCCCGGCGAAGTGGTTCATGTAAACCTGGAGTGGATCACCGTTCGAGGCGTCGCGGTGAATGAGCTTTCGCGCCAGTTCAACTTCCTCTTGAGGAATCTTATATAACGGATAGATTTTAGTATAGTTTACGATAGCCATATCGAGGCCATTGTCGACCGCTTCGTGCATGAAGACGCTGTTCAGCACGCGCCGCGGATAGCTGTCGAGCCCGAAGGAAATATTGCTGACTCCCAGGATCGTCTTCACATCGGCCAGTTCGTGCTTGATCCGCTTCACGGCTTCGAGCGTCTCCATCCCCGCCGAGCGGTACTCTTCCTGCCCGGTTGAAATCGGCAGAGTCAGCGCGTCGAAGATCAGGTCCACACCGCGAATGCCGTACTTCTTGGTAGCCAATTCGTAGATGCGCTTCGCGATGGCAACTTTCTTGTCGGCGGTGAGCGCCATGCCGTCTTCATCAATGGTGAGCGCGATCACGGCCGCACCATAGCGCTTCGCCATGGGCAGAACCTTGGAAGTCCGCTTCTCGCCGTCTTCCAGGTTAATCGAGTTGATGATTGCTTTCCCCGGAATCCGCTTCAGCGCCCCTTCCACTACGTCGGCCTCGGTGGAGTCCACCAGGATCGGCGCCGGCACGCGCGTCGCGATTCTCTCCAGAATCGAAGTGATGTACCCCTTCTCGTCCTCGCCCACGATCGCGCAACACAGATCCAGCATGTGCGACCCGTCATTCACCAGTTTCTTGGCCAGGGCCAGGATTTCGTCATATTTTCCCCCCTGCACCAGGTTGCGGAAATGCTCCACGCGCGTGGTCGTATTCATCTCCTCGGCGACGATGAGAGGCTTGGGCTCGAGATCCAGGGGAACGGACGTGTAGGCGCTCGAAGCCGCGCCCGCCGGCTTCACATCCCGGGCGGCGGGTTCCACCCCTGAAACCGCGTCCACTACGGCCTTCAGATGCTCCGGCTTAGTCCCGCAGCACCCGCCCACGATGCGCACTCCATAGTCCACGACGAAATGCTTGTGGTACTGCGCCAGCTCTTCCGGGGTCAGCTGGTAGACCGCATGTCCGCCCTCATTCTGCGGAAGCCCCGCGTTGGGCAGGACGGAGATATGCTTGGTCGAATTCAGGCCCAGATAGCGGACCGCGTCGTTCATCTCCTTGGGCCCGGTGGCGCAGTTCAGCCCGATTACGTCGACGTCAAACGGCTCCAGCGCAGTGAGGGCCGCACCGATGTCGGTCCCGAGCAACATCGTCCCCGACTCCTGCAGCGTGACCTGCACGGTAATCGGTAGCCGCTTCCCCGCCTTGCGCATTGCCTGGAGCACGCCCACCGCCGCGGCTTTCGCCTGCAGCAGATCTTGCGCCGTCTCGATCAGGAGCGAGTCCACCCCCCCTTCAATGAGAGCGGCTGCCTGCTCCTCATAAGAAGCCGCCATCGCGTCGAACCCAATATGTCCCAGTGAAGGCAGCTTGGTAGTCGGCCCGAGAGATCCCGCCACAAAACGGGGCTTGTCCTTAGTAGAAAATTGCTGCGCAACTTCGCGCGCCAGCCGAGCCGCCGTGATATTGATCTCCGCAACCCGATCTTTCAAATCAAACTCGCCGAGAACGATGCCCGTTCCCCCAAATGTATTGGTCTCCACCACGTCGCAACCGACTTGGAAGAAAGACGCGTGGATATCCCGAATCATGTCCGGCCGGCTCAACACCAACACTTCACTGCAGTTCTCCTTCCCCCAATAGTCGTCCAGGCTGGGATTGCGCAACTGGATGTTGGTCCCCATCGCGCCGTCGTAAACGACAACGCGCTCCTTCACGGTTTGGAGAAAATCAGACATGCAATTCAGTCGTTCGTCCTTAGTTGTTGGTGGTTGGCCAAACTGGACACTGCCGGTATGAACAAACGCCGGCCCGCGTCGGGACCGGCGTTAGACGTGAGACCGAAAAATGTTGAACTCTCAGCTCCGCTGTGTCGGCAACGCCGGAGCGCCCCCAGCCACATCCGCGCTGTTAAACACCGCGTTGGCCCCCATATGCGCCGGCGTCGCCGCCAGCATCTGCTCCTTGCGATAAATCAACCCCGTCGCGTTGAATGAAGCCAGCTCAAAGCCATGCCCATGCGTGATCGCGTCGGTAGGGCAAGCCTCCACGCAATACCCACAAAAAATACACCTGTTGTAGTCGATGATGTATTCCTTGGCGTAGCGTTCGGCGCCGCTTACTCGATTCGTTTCGATGTTTTCGGCGGCTTCTATATAGATGCAGTTGGAAGGACAGGCGGCGGCGCACAGGAAACAGGCTACGCATTTTTCCAGACCGTTTTCGTCGCGCTGCAGGACGTGCATGCCTCGGTAACGTTCCTGAAAACGAGCGCCTTTCAGAGGACCGGGACCGTCGGGATAGTTCTCGACCTGGGTGGGCTGGAACATCTCCATGAAGGTGATGCTCATGCCTTTGGCGATCGCCTTGATGTTCTGCAGAACCGTCATGCGTTATCAGTATACCGAAAGGTCGGGATCGGCGCTGGGCTGGGCGCTCGCAGGTCCTTTGCTGGCTGTAACTTGGGAGGTGCTTGCTGCTGGTAACGGGCGGCATCCTTCGAGGGCCGCATATCATCTAAGAGTAGGTTCCAACCGTTCAAGCTTATGGCGCGTCTTCTCGATAGCATCCATTCCCCATTCGATGTAAAACAGCTTTCCCTTGCTCAAATGCAACTTCTGGCGGAGGAGATCCGCGAAGAGCTGATCTCTGTCCTGTCGAAGAACGGCGGGCACCTCGGGCCGAACCTGGGCGTCGTCGAGGTAACCCTCGCGATGCATTACGTGTTCGAGACGCCGAGGGACCAGTTCGTGTTCGACGTGAGCCACCAGGCGTACGTGCACAAATTGCTGACCGGACGGCGCGAACAATTTCACAGCATTCGCACGCCGGGTGGTTTGAACGGTTTCATGCTACGGACGGAGAGTCCGCACGACTGCTACGGAGCCGGGCACGCGGGTACAGCGCTGTCGGCCGCCCTGGGGATGGCGGTGGCTCGCGACCGAAACGGCGGCAACGAGCATGTGGTTGCGCTCGCCGGCGACGCGGCTTTCACGTGCGGGATTACTTACGAAGCGCTGAACAATATCGCGCACCACACGCGGCGGATGATTGTGGTGCTGAACGATAACGAGTGGTCGATCGACAAGAACGTCGGGGCCATCGCAAGCTACCTGAACACAATCGTCACGAACCCGCGCTTCGACTACCTGCACGAGCAGGCAGGATGGTTCGTGGAAAAGTTGGGCGGCAAGACGGCGCTGCACATGGCGCGCAAAGCGGAGGAGGCGGCCAAAAGCATTTTCTGGCCAAGCGTGATTTTCGAAGAGCTGGGACTGAAGTATTACGGGCCGATCGACGGCCACGACATCGCCACCCTGATCAAGACGTTTGAGTTCCTGAAGACTCAGAAGCGCCCTGTGCTGCTGCATGTGCTGACGCAAAAAGGCAAGGGCTTTGAGCCCGCCCTGCAGAAGCAGAAGAAATTCCACGGCCTTGGGCCTTACGACCCCGAAACCGGGGAGACCAAGGCGCTCGGGCAACGCACCTACTCGGAAGTGTTTGCGGACACACTGGTGAAGCTGGCGAACATGAATAACAAAGTGGTCGCGATCACGGGGGCAATGCCGAACGGCACCGCGCTCGACCGGTTCGAGCCACATCATCCGGATAAGTATTTTGATGTGGGCATCGCCGAAGAACACGCCGTGATTTTCGCGGCGGGGCTGGCGACCAAAGGCTTCAAGCCTTTCTGCGCGATCTATTCGACCTTCCTACAGCGGTCGTTCGATTCCATCGTGCACGACGTATGCCTGCAGAATTTGCCGGTGGTGTTTTGCATGGACCGCGGCGGCTTGTCGGGGGACGACGGTCCGACACACCACGGGCTCTTCGACATCAGCTACCTGCGTGGCATTCCCAATATCGTGCACATGGTCCCCAAAGATGAAGATGAGTTGGCCGACATGCTGTTCACGGCCATGCTGCACGACGGGCCCATCGCGGTACGGTATCCGCGCGGGGTTGGACCGGGCACCCCGGTGAAGGACGTTCCCCGGGCCATTCCCATCGGGCAAGCGGAACTCCTGCAACACGGAGAGAACGACCGGGTCGCGATTTTCGCATTGGGAGCGCTGGTCCCAATGGCTCAGGAAGTGGCGGCGAAACTGGAAGGCGAAGGGATTTCGAGCGCGGTCATCAATGCGCGCTTCACCAAGCCGGTCGACGTCGCGATGCTTGAGTTTTATGCGGGCAGCGTGGAGGTGATCGTCACGCTCGAGGATCACGTGCTGAAGGGCGGGTTTGGCAGCGCCGTGCTGGAAGAACTGAATGTCCTGGGACTGAGCACACCGGTGGTACGGATCGGCTGGCCGGACCAATTCATCGAGCATGGGAAGCCGGACGCCCTGCGCGCCAAGTACGGCATCAGCGTGGAGGCGGTGCTGAAGAAGCTGCGGCCGCATAGGTTGCAGGCGGGCGGAGCGAGGACGCCGCAGGTGTTGAAGGTGGAGCGGACGTAGGGGCGGAGTGAATCCAGGTTGTGCCCTCCTGTTGGACGGGCAAGACTTAAGGAGACCGGCGGCGCCCGGGCAGTGGGGCGACCGAACTACATCTTCAGCAATTCAGTAAAACGGATGCCTTCTTGAAAGCGGGGCTGTACCTGGTTTCGATGCCCGCACCGATTTTGCGTCCCGGCAACCCATCGGACTCTGGCCTACCCAGACGGTTGTCAACCAGAAGGATGGGCTAGGTCTTGGCCTGAATCAGCGGGACTATTTAGCCGATGAGGCACCATGACGCCAGTCGCCACCCAGGCATGATGCGCGTGATGCAAGTGGACTCGGAGTTTGCCGGACTCCTGGTCGCTGTTGGCTTTGTGGTGATGGGGCTCGTCACCATTCCCGTTGCGAAATGGTTCTTCCTAGGAACCCTTGTGCTGGGCGTCGCGGTCGCCCTGCTGCTTCATTTCATCAGGAAGGTATAGGCCCGTCTGCTTGGTTTTTGTCCATCATCCGGAATTTCCATTTTAGCTGCCATTTCCTGTAGTGGGAGAAACGGCCTTTGCGCGACGGGAAGCGTTCGCGATGATCGGCGACGTGACATCCCGGTCATTCCGCCTTCGGAAGCTGTGCCAGAGTGGTGTAGATGTTCAGTCCAAGGTTCCGTCCGACACGCACCATTTCATCGGCCCCGGCCGAGGGTCCCCCGACTCGAAGCACAGCATCGCACTTCTCCAGAAGGCGAATCGCAATGGGATGGAAGATCTCATTGAAGGCTTCATCGCCCATCTTTCTAGATCCGGCGCGCTCAACGAGCGGAAGCGCCAGCCACTCACCGAGAATTGGGATGTGCCCGGCGCGGAAGATGGGCAGCGCGTAGGACTCCATCTCTTGAACGTTCCTCCTGATCAAGGCCGGGTCGTCATTCGTGCCGGAGCGGTAGGGACCCGCAACCAAGATCATCATCGATTTGGCTGGTCTCGCTGTCACAAATTCCTCTCGGGAACATTTACAGAATTACCCCATTCTCCGCATGAGCTGTCACGCGCGCACCACCGGATTGGCGGTTCCGCACGACAGAATGGGTGGGTGGCTGTCGTAGCCAGGTCATTGCAGTCACGACTTCCGTGCTTCCTTCCAACTCTGCGCGATAACTTGCCCTGACCCCAGTTATGGCCCACAAAGGGTGCTCGCGGCCATCCCTTAGCGAGGTGACGTGCTCTACGCCTCCATCCCGCCAATACCGCATGGTGAACTGGCTGCGTGTGAGTCGAGCAGTCGCTTCGGCAGGCATGTCCCCCGCTCCGTCCGTCTTCAACCAAGTTCCCTCTAGGGGGGAAGGTCTCAACCGCCAGTGTCCAACCGCAACCAGCGCGAAGAGGAGGACAAGTGAAGGAGCGAGAAAGCTCTTTCGATTGCCAAGGGTCATTGCATCGGCACCATCACCGATCATCGGGTGTTCGGAACACTCTATCAGACATAGAGCAGAACCCTAATCACGGTAGACCACACGCTCATTAACGCTCAGAACGGAGATTGTGAGTGCAACCCCCGATGGTTGGACCGTTAGCAGGTTCCGATTGGTGCCTGAACTTATTCTTGTCCTCCACATTGTTGCCCGTGCCCCTCAAGTCGCCCTCGGGACGTTCAAAGATCCGAAGAAGCTGCAACCCCTTTGGCCAGACACTCTGGTAACCCGTTCGCCTCCGTCGAACACGCTGGTAACCTTGCGCGGATTACCTGTGGTCACGACAATTACAGAGACCAAATGTGCGCTTCTCTTCAATCCATGCTCGCGGTCGTGTGCCTTACATCTATTGGCTGTGTCGCGCAAGACACTTCCAATGGCGCAGAGGAACTCGCTCGCGTAAGCCGCGAACTGAAGGAGACGCGTTCCGAACTTGTGGAGTCCCGTCGACAGATTGAAGAGCTTCGTCAGGGCCTCGAAGAGCTGCGCAATCAGGTGCAATCTAACCATCCCTCCGGAAATGACACCCCCGGTTCGGTGGAACCATCGGTTGTCGCTGCCGACCAGGATGTTGGCTTCCTGGCAGCGAAAGTTACAGAGCTCCACCAGGACAAGGTCGAGAGCGCCAGCAAATTCCCGGTAAAGCTGTCTGGCCTCGTCCTATTCAATGCTTATCGAAACAGCGGGTCTTTCGACATACAGGATTTGCCGAGCCTCGCATTCCCCACTTCCCCGGGCTTCGCAGACGGAAGCATGGGTGCGACTCTGCGCCAGACTGTGCTGGGCGTCGACGCGACCGGGCCGAAGCTCTTCGGCGCGCGGAGTTCGGCGAGCGTCGCAATTGACTTCGCCGGCGGTAGTCCAACGACTTCGTACGGTGTTGCCTCCGGCTTAGTTCGCTTGCGAACGGCCCAGTTCAGTCTTGACTGGGAAAAAGCCTCCATTCGCGTCGGCCAGGACGCGCCATTCTTTTCGCCTTTGTCTCCGACGTCCTACGCAACCATGCTGGAACCAGCAATGGCGTGGTCCGGGAATCTGTGGGTTTGGACCCCGCAGATTGAGATTGAGCGCCGACTTGCGCTGGGGTCTCATTGTTTTCTGGTTTTGCAAGGTGGCTTGCTGGATCCGCTTACCGAGGAAGAGCCGCCCTTTCAAGGCAGAATACCAACTGCGGGCGAGGCGACCCGAATCCCGGCGCTCGCGGGCCGGATTGCCATCGATCGTTCCTCCGCGGCTCATGCTCCGTTCACCATTGGATTCGCGGCATATCGCGCTCGCCAGCGCTACCAAACCTTCAATCAGATCGATAGCTGGACGGTGAACGGGGATCTTCGCGTGCCGTTCGGGAAACACCTGGAACTCTCGGGTGAATGGTATTCCGGGCAAGCGGTGGGTGGACTGGGCGGCGGAATCTGGACGAGCGTCGTGTACCCGGAATCCTCCGCGCCCTACACCGCAGTCCATCCGCTTCGTTCGACAGGAGGATGGCTGCAGCTAAAGGTGAGACCCGTCACACGCTTCCAGATCAACGGGGCGGTCGGCCAAGATGAAAACTTTGGCGAGGACCTCCGATTCTTCCCCACTCCCTTCGCGGGCTCTCATTTCGTTGCTCTCAAGAAAAATCACACCGATTTCCTGAACTTCATCTACGAGCCCAACTCGTTTCTACTATTTGCAGTAGAGTATCGCCACCTGTTCACCGCCCCCGCTCTGGGCGAGAGCGCCTCCGGAGACCATCTCAACCTCGCAGCCGGAGTACGGTTTTGATGACTCGCGCCTACCTGTCGGCGTTGATCCTTGTCCTGAGCAGTTCCTTGACTGCACAAGAGGCAACCGTTCGAGGGATGGTGAATGTCCTCCATCATTCAAAAAGGGAATCTGGTAGCGCCGATGTCGTGGTTTGGCTCACCAGCACCCGCACCCAGGAGACTGTTTCTCCTGGACCTATGGCCCGCCTGCTGCAGAAGGACAAGCGATTCACACCGCACATGGTCGCTGTGACCGTGGGCACGGCGATCGAGTTTCCGAACCAGGACCCATTTTTTCACGACGTGTTTTCCATCTACCATGGCAAACCGTTCGACCTGGGCCTCTATGAGAGCGGCGCAGTGCGAAAAGTGAGATTTACGCAGACAGGGGTTTCTTACATTTTCTGCAATATCCACCCGGACATGAGTGCGGTGGTCATCGCGTTGTCCACTCCGCACTTCACGGCCACCGCACGGGATGGGAGCTTCCACATCCCCCATGTGCCACCGGGGCAGTATCGGCTTGGAGTTTGGTATGAGCTGGCCTCGGAATCCGAATTGACTTCCCTCTCTCGTGCAGTCGAGATCACCCCTGGCGACACCGCGCTGACAACCATGACGCTCCACGCTTCGGACGCTCCCCACGATCACCTCAACAAGTACGGCGAGCCCTACCCGCTCGACAAACCATCTAAGTATTAGGTTCGATCAGTCGTCTCGCGTCGGATTACGGCCTACTAGCTACCGATCAAATTACCGTTGTGAAAGTCACAAGCAGGGGGTTACTGTGCGCCAAGGGGAGGCTATCAGGGCGCGTCAACGCCCCGTTCGACCTGACGTTGGTATCCTGCCCTGTCGATGCTGCCCGCGCGACTCGGCCATGAGCCCGTCAGCATCGATCCGCCGCTCCTCGAAGCCGCTGGGATGAACCCGCTTCCCAGTTCCGCCCGGCCTGGTGTCGTTCCGAACAAGTCGCGCCGGCGTGGGCTGCCCAGAGGGACGATGATGGTAGCTGCGCAGGACGAAGCGCAGATTTCAGCCCGGAGGCACGGCAGGACGGCCACCCTCTCGCACTTGCTGACAGCGATGACATAGATTTTTTTGTGGCTGCTGGCATGCCTCTGCACGTTCTGATGAGCGTGACTTCGCCGCCAGCCGGGCGGGCTTCCGGCCGCTTGCCGGGCCCGTCGATCTGCTGTCCCACCCCCAGCATCGCCCACTAATGTGCAAACAATTGCTTCATAACCGCTGGTACCCTCGGAAAGTCAACGGCTTTGGGGGTGCGGGTATGGTACCGGGCTTGCACCGTGGCAGGAGGAACAAAGATTCGCGGGTCGGCTCCAGCCGGATCGGGGTCGGACATGCGGATTCCGGCGCGACTTCCGGATGAGAGAGAATGCGGAACCCGCGCGGACGCTCCACAGGTTCGTTTACGGAGATATTTGCCATGAAGACCCTATTTTTTGCGTTGTGCCTGCTGGCCGCGACGGGGGCGTTTGGACAGACAACTTCGGTGATTCCCAGTCAGGCTTACCCCATTACGATTCCGGATCATCCCGAACACGCTTCTCAGCATGCGATGGCGGGGGAACAGTACATTTTGGAGAATTCTTGCAATCCTTCCGCACACGGCGAGCGGCCGTTGTGGGAGGTGGCGCCCCCACCCCGGGTAGTGACGCCGCTGGGTGACGTCGCGCGCGACCTGAGAAGACAGCGTGCTGATGCCAAGAAGGCTAGGCTCGTTTTCGAGAACTAAGGTTTCGGGCGGGTAGGGAGTCTTGTTCCCGCCCGTCTCGTCGAGGGTTTGTAAAAGGGGATGTCAGGGCTTGCCTGACATCCCTTTTTTATGCGGCATTGAGTCTGTCCGGAAATGTAGGGATCGCTGTCGGTCGGAGAGCGTCATTTGCAGCGTTGCCAGCGATCGCGTGCGTTCACCCACCCGTAACTAGCAGCTTTCGGGCGGCGGTAGACGTAGACTAGGGTGCAGTGCTGATATTTGTGATATCCCTCGGCGGCGCGGACTTGCTGGTCGGTTTCGCGGAGGATTCAGCCATCGAGCGCGCTCTTTCAGGTGTACGCTTCGGGCGCACGTCAGAGCGTTGGTCCATAGCATTGGATGCGCCCCGGTTGCGCGGAGAGGGGTTGCGAAGTAGGAGTTGACGCAGGCGAGGATGATCGCTGCACCATGGTTTGGGTCCTGGTTTTGCGGTTGGGCCGGCAGCGAGAAATCCATCAGGCCCTCCTGCCCGATGTAGGCCAGCGCATCGGCTTTCCGCCAGCTCTTATGGTGGACGATTGCTTGGAAGTTCGGGTGGGGAGGGTCTCCGGATTTTCTTCTGCAGCGGCAGCCAGGAAATAGGCGATCGCCTGCCGGATCGGCGGCTGCGGTGAAACAGCAGCAGACAGCCAGCACAGATTGCTTGATCCTGCGAGTAGTGCGCTACCAAGCGTTTAAAAGGAGACCGGTCTCCAGTACTTCCTCATTCCCCTCTGATTGGAATCGTGATGTCACGGAGGAATTCGTTTCATT
>Ga0137418_10001016_pt1 | contig 25729 bp, 23 predicted proteins | sample CZODoug3_1_2_16f_FD_122242 | JGI IMG/M metagenome (GOLD analysis project Ga0137418, IMG submission 122242) | Vadose zone soil fungal communities from Angelo Coast Range Reserve, California, USA - CZODoug3_1_2_16fungal (Hybrid Assembly) | ecosystem: Environmental > Terrestrial > Soil > Vadose...
TGAACGTGCAGATCCCCATCCGCAACCGTTCGGCGCAGGCGGACAACCAGCGCGCCATCCTTACGCAGCGTTGGCTCGAAGCGCAGTTGCAACAATTGAAGAACGCGGCGCTGCTCGACGTTCGCAACACCTACATTGCACTCACGCAAGACCGCGCACAGGTGGATGCCGCCAGCAAGGCTCGTGAACTCCAGCAACAGACCTTTGATGCGGAACAGAAAAGATATGCGCTCGGAGCTTCGACCGTATATCTCGTCATTCAGACGCAACGCGACCTGATCAGCGCACAGGGCACGGAACTCCGCGCGCTGGCCAACCTCGCCGAAGCCAAGGCCAATTATGAACGCGCCGTGGGCCGCACGCTCGAGGTCAATCGTGTCACCATCGCCGATGCCAAGTCCGGCGAAGCGGAGCGCCAAACTCTAATTCCCGGCACTCTGCACGGCCAGGTTGTCGGCACGGAGAAACTTTCCTTTAACGCTGGTCAAAAGTAGTTCTCGAAATTTAACATTCTCTGACGGCCCGGCGCACCTGTCCGGGCCTTTTTCCTTTCTGACTGATCTAGTTCCTCTTCTGACGACTGAATCCTGCTCAAGCTTGCCCCTTCCCCGCCTTTCGCATAGCATTAATGTTGGTTATGTCGCGATTCGTTTTTTCGAATCTCTGCCGGGGGCGAAGAGCATGAGCGAACAATCCAAAGGCACCACGCAAGCCGCGCCCCCGCTTGAAGCATCCTCAGGGAATCGCACTCCTTCCCCGAAGGAAAAAGCCTGGGAGAAAAACACTCTTCAGCCGGTGCTGGAGAAAAGCCCCGAGCGGCAGGCCGAATTCACCACCATTTCCGCCCATCCGATCCGCAGGCTATATACCAAGGCGGATCTTCCCGATTGGGACCCTGACCGCGATCTCGGCGTCCCCGGCGAGCCTCCCAACACCCGCGGCATCCATCCCTCGATGCACCGCAGCCGCCTTTGGACCATGCGCCAATTCGCGGGCTTTGGCACCGCCGAAGACACCAACCAGCGATTCCGGTATCTCCTCGCGCAAGGCCAGACTGGCCTCTCCACTGCTTTCGACTTGCCCACCCTGATGGGCTACGACTCCGATCACGCGCTCGCCGAAGGAGAAGTCGGCAAATGCGGCGTGGCCATCAGTTCGCTCGCCGACATGGAAGTACTCTTCGACAAGATTCCACTCGCCAACGTCACCACCTCGATGACCATCAATTCGCCCGCGGCGGTCATCTGGGCGATGTATCTCGCCGTTGCCGAAAAGCAGGGCGCGGACTGGAAGAAAATTTCCGGCACGCTTCAGAACGACATCCTGAAGGAATACATCGCGCAGAAGGAATACATCTATCCGCCGGAACCGTCGATGCGCCTGGTGATCGATACGTTCGAGTTCGGCGTGAAGAACACGCCCAAGTTCAATACCATTTCCATTAGCGGCTACCACATTCGCGAAGCGGGTTCGACCGCGATTCAGGAATTGGCGTTCACGCTGCGCGATGGGCTCGAGTACGTGGAATGGGGCATGCGTCGCGGCCTGGATGTCGACGAGTTCGTGCCGCAGCTTTCGTTTTTCTTTAATGCGCACAATGACTTCTTCGAGGAGATTGCCAAGTATCGTGCGGCGCGGCGCATCTGGCACAAGGCCATGGTGGAGCGCTACAAATCGCAGAACCCGCGCTCCTGGGCATTGCGCTTTCACACCCAGACGGCCGGCTGCTCGCTGACGGCGCAGCAGCCTTACAACAACGTGGTGCGCACCGCGATTCAGGCGCTGGCCGCCGTCCTTGGCGGAACGCAATCGCTGCATACGAATTCGCTCGACGAGGCGTGGGCGCTGCCTACGGAATTTGCGGCGACGATCGCATTGCGCACGCAGCAGATAATCGCGCACGAGACGGGCGTGGCCAACACGGTGGACGCTCTCGGTGGCTCGTACTTCGTTGAGACATTGACGAATGAAGTCGAGCGCGGAGCGTGGGATTACATCGAGAAAATCGACGCGCTCGGCGGGATGGTGGCGGCGATTGAGCGTGGCTATCCGCAGCGAGAAATCTCCGAGGCGTCATACCGCTATCAGGTGGCGGTGGACAAGAAGGAAAAGATCATCGTCGGCGTGAACGACTTCGTGACTAAAGAGAAGCCGCTGGATATTTTGCAAATCGATGAGACCGTGGCGGTGCGACAGGGCGAACGCCTGCGGAAATTGCGCGCCGAACGCTCGAGCGATGAAGTCGCGCGCAGATTGAACGCGCTGCGCAAAGCGGCCCAGGGCAGCGAAAACCTGATGCCGCACATCTTCGACGCGGTAAAATCTTACGCAACCCTCGGCGAAATCTGCGACGCCATGCGCGAAGTCTTCGGCACCTACGAAGAGATCGCCATCACCTGACCTCCTACATGCCAGAAAAAAAGATACGGGTTTTGATCGCGAAGCCGGGGTTGGATGGGCATGACCGCGGCGCCAAGATCATCGCGCGGGCGCTGCGCGATGCCGGCATGGAGGTGATCTATACCGGCTTGCGTCAGACGCCGGAGATGATTGCCTCCGCAGCGGTACAGGAAGATGTCGACGTAATTGGCCTATCGATTCTTTCCGGCGCGCATAATACGCTCTGCCCCCAGCTTATGAGCCTGCTGCACGATAAAGGCATGAATGACGTTACCGTGGTGCTCGGCGGCATCATTCCAGAAGCGGATATTCCGGCGCTGAAGAAAGTCGGCATCGCGGAAATATTTCTCCCTGGCACGTCCACTCAGGATATCGTTACGTTTATTCACAAGCGCATCGCGCATTAGACGACTGCTTCGCAGCGAAAGAAATCCTGCGCCGTCCGGGACGATACGAACTCCGCAGACGTCACTCCTTAAGTCCATCTTTGCGCCGCTGCTCATACATTTGCCGGACGCCGCGGTGGATCACCTTTGTGCGCTCCTTTTCTTGCTGTCGCGCTTCCGGGTCGATTTTGCGGCGAAGAAATGCCTGCTCGCGTTGCAGCTTGCGCTGATTCTCGAGTCGAGCGGGATCGAGGTGGCCTTCGGCAATCGCCGCTTGGACCGCGCAATCTGGCTCGCTCGTATGACCACAGTCGCCGTACCGGCACTGTGCCGCCAGCTCCTCAATATCCGAAAACGCCTGCTCCACGCCCTCACCCGCGCCCCACAATTGCAATTCGCGCAGGCCTGGCGTGTCGATTAGCAGCGCGCCGCCCGGCAGCGCGAACAACTCCCGGCTCGTAGTTGTATGCCGACCGCGGCTGTCGCTCTCGCGCACGGCCCGTACCGCCTGCGCGTCGCGCCGCAGGAAGTGATTCAACAGCGTGGACTTCCCTACTCCCGAGGAGCCCAGCAGCACGATTGTCTGCCCGGGCGCGAGAAGTGTGTTCAGCGCTTCCAGGCCGTCTCCGGTGCGCGCACTCACCGCAAAAATCGGGACACCGGCGGCGATGCTTTCTACTTCTGCGACGCGAGCCGCGACATCATCGCAGTCGTCTGTCTTGTTGAGGACGATGATGGTTCTCGCGCCCGATTCCCAGCATTGCGCCAGAAACCGTTCGAGTCGCCGCACATTGAAATCGCCATCCAGGGCCATGACAACGAACGCGGTGTCGACATTCGCCGCAATCACCTGCTCTTCCACGCGACGCCCGGCTACTTTGCGCGTGAACTTGCTGCGGCGCGGCAGTACGGCTTGTATTAAGGGCCGTCCTCCACCGCTGACAATCTCAGTCGCCACCCAATCCCCTACTGCGGGCCAGTCTCCACCCGCTTCCGCTGCGGCGCGCAGGCTCCCGGACGCTTCTGCCCAGCTTTCCGCAAAGTCTCCGGCTATGCGCCAAAGCCCTCGCTGTTGCGATACCACGCGCGCAGCGACCCATCCCGGTTGTACACACTCTTCCCACAATGCCGCAAAGTATGGGCTCCATCCCAATTCATGCAATGTCATTTCAAGAATTCTCCGAGCGCCGCCATTTGCCACTCTCACGGCTGAATTGGACGTCGCTGTAGCTCAGGTCCGTTTTGTGGACCTGAGGCCTTTTTCGATCCAGTCGCGCGAATTCGCGCCACGAAGGCATACAACTTACCTTGCGTCTCTGGAGTAAAGGTTTTTCGGGTTCGGCAAAGTGAATAAAAGCGAGGGCTCTTACGGCCGGACAATCTCGCCGCAGGCAGACCCAACCCTCAGAACTTCAACTGAGGTATTCACAGGCGCCTCCAACGAGAGAATTCGGCGTGAACAACAGCCGCGGACGGTTAGATTTTAGGTGTCGTGGGCACGTCCGTCAACTGCATTCGCCTGCTCAGACGCGCAACAAAAGCGGCCGGAGGCTTGCGCCCCCGGCCGCTCTCAATTCCTTCCTTACGCAGCAAGCTTACGGCTTGCCGCGGTCCTTGCCATGATCTTGCTTGTTGTTGTCCGCGTGGCCGCTGTTCCCGTGCTGATCGTTTCCACGCGAAGCTGACCCATGATCCGCTCCGTGCTGTACCGGTGCGCGATCTACATGTGGATTGCCGTGTTCCACTTGCGCCGGTGCATGATCCACATGCGGATTTCCGCGTGCCGCACCTTGCGGTTCGTGTCCACGCGAATCCTGTACCGGCCGGTCGGCGCGTCGGTTATCTATATGCTCGTTGTTCGGTCTGTTCGAGTCACGGCCAAACCCGCTCGGTGGACGGTCGTTGCGGCCACCGCCTCGATTGTCTGCCGGACCATGCTCCGAGCGCACCGCTTCACGATGCGAAGCGTCGCGCGCTGCCACCACGTCGCGGTGGAAGTCGCCTGGGCGTCCGCTCGCGGCCACTGCGGGCCGCCCGTGATTCTCGCGCGCCCACTGCGAACGATCCGCTCGCGCCGCGTGCTCGTGCTCGATTTGCTCTCGCCGGGGTTCAAAGTGGTGCTCGTGCTCCGCAACCCTCTCGCGTTCGCTTTCGCGCACCTGAATTCCGTGCGGCCCGCCGTTGAAGCTGACACGATTGTCGTTATGTACTACCACCGTCCTGTTGTAGTAGTTGTGAATCACCGTCACGTTGACGTTGGTCACAGAGCGATTGTAGACAAATTCCCTGCCGCGCCATTCACCGCCCCAGAAGCCTACTCCGGTGTAGCCGTAGCCATAATTAACTCCGCCGTAGAAGCCGACGTGTGGTCCCCAGTAACCGCGATGAAAAACGTAAACGCCTTCCGAAAAACCCCAGTAACCAGGCGTCCAAAGCAGGCCGGGTTCCGGCGCCATCACCCACGTTCCGGGTACCCAGTAATAATCGTCGTCGCCATAAGCCCAGTATCCGGGCGTCCAGATATATCCGGGGCCCGGGCAAACTGGCTGCGCATACACGGGCAGCACTGGGGGCCCGACTCGGACCGAGACGCCTATCGCGACTTGTGCGTTCGCAACAATCGGGATGCCCAGGATCACGGCGCTGAATAGCATTAGTCCAAGCAATCTCACGATTCGCATTATCATCACCTTTCCGGTGCGGCGTTTTGCCTGCTCAATTGCATTGCTAAGGGCGCGAAACCAGGCCAGGGTGCCTTATCTGTGTAAACACCTTTGTAGCAAGAAAGTTGTGTAGCCGGGAATCCTCGGAGCGCTCCTGGGGCGTATATATAACAGGCAAAATTGCGAACTGCCGGTGAAATGCTCCGGTGCCCCGCGAGGCTCGCAGTATGAGCGCGGAGACCGTATACTGGGGCGTTTGCGGCGCGCCGCAGAACTAAGGTTTCGCGCGCCGATTACCTCCTGCTGAGGATAGCGAGTGGCTGCCTCCATACTAAAAACGAACGTAAATACGAAGCTGCCCGAATTTGACAAGAATACCCGCCGGATGATCGATTTGCTTACTCAGATCAAGAATGAAGAGGAGCAAATTCGCCAAGGTGGCGGCGCGAAGGCTATTGAATCGCAGCACAAGAAGGGCCGATTGACGGCACGAGAGCGTATAGCGAAGTTGATCGACCCGGGCACGCCATTTTTCGAGCTGGGAATTTTCGCGGCGCATGAGATGTACGAAGAGTGGGGTGGCGCGCCCTCTGCAGGGACGGTGACCGGACTCGGCCGCGTTTGCGGGCGCACGTTCATGGTCATTGCCAACGATGCCACCGTGAAGGCCGGTGCATTTTTCCCGATGACCGCGAAGAAAGTGATTCGCGCGCAGAATATCGCGATCGACAATCACATCCCCACGATTTATCTCGTTGATTCGGCCGGAATTTTCCTTCCTTTGCAGGAAGACGTGTTCCCCGACACCGATGATTTCGGACGCGTTTTCCGCAATAACGCGGTAATGAGCGCAATGGGCATTCCGCAACTTGCCGCCATCATGGGCATGTGCGTGGCTGGCGGCGCGTATCTGCCGGTGATGTGCGATCACATCCTGATGACCGAGGGCTCCGGCTTGTTTCTTGCTGGCCCGGCGCTGGTGCAGGCGGCCATTGGGCAGAAAACGTCGGCGGAAGATTTGGGCGGTGCCAAGATGCACGCGCAGATCAGCGGCACGGTGGACTTTCGCGAACCGGACGATGACGCCTGCATCGCGCGCATTCGTGCCCTGGCCGACAAAATGGGTGCTGGCGGCGCAGCGCCATTCAGCCATGTTGCTCCGCGCGAGCCACTGTATTCCGCGGAAGAGATTTACGGCATTTTCTCCGGCGATCCCGCGAAACAGTACGATATGCGCGAAATCATCGCGCGCATTGTCGATGGCAGCGAATTCGAGGAATACCGGGAAGGTTACGGCGAGACCGTGCTCTGCGGCTATGCGCGCATCGGCGGCTGGGCGGTCGGCATCGTGGCGAACCAGAAAAAGCACGTGCAGACGATGGCGCGCGGCTCGGACCAAAAGCGCATCGAATTCGGCGGCGTAATTTACACGGAAGCAGCCGAAAAGGCTGCGCGGTTCATTCTGGACTGCAACCAGAACCGCATTCCGCTGACTTTCCTGCACGACGTGAACGGCTTCATGGTCGGCAAAGATGCGGAGTGGAGCGGCATCATCCGCGCTGGCGCAAAAATGGTGAACGCCGTGGCGAACTCTGTCGTGCCAAAGATTACGGTTATTTGTGGCGGCAGCTTCGGAGCAGGACATTACGCGATGTGTGGCAAGGCCTACGACCCGCGCTTTATTTTTGCATGGCCCACGGCACGGTACGCGGTGATGAGCGGCGACGCCGCTGCCGGCACGCTCGTTGAGATCAAACTGAAGCAACTAGAGCGCGAAGGCAAAAAAGTGGACGAGAAGCAGAAAAAGCAACTCTACGAATCCGTGCGAGCCACCTACGAACACCAAACCGATCCGCGTTATGCCGCCGCGCGCCTGTGGGTGGATGCCATCATCGATCCAGCGCATACCCGCGACGCGCTGATCCATGCGCTCGACGCCGCCGCGCTGAATCCGGCAATCGCAGAATTCAAGACAGGAGTCCTGCAGACCTGATATGGACAGCGTCAAGATAATCGAGTGTCCGAGGGACGCTTGGCAGGGGCTAACCGATTTCATCCCCACGGAAACCAAAGCCGAATACCTCCGAGAATTGGTTCATGCCGGGTTCAAGCACATTGACGCGGTGAGTTTTGTCTCGCCGAAACGTGTGAAGCAGATGGCGGACAGCGAAGAGGTAATGGAGAAATTCAACTCGTCGTTCCCTGCTGGTTCTGAGCGGCCGGAGATCATCGGCATCGTCGTGAATGAAAAAGGGCTCGAGCGGGCGCTGGCTACTCCCGGCGTCACCACGATCGGCTATCCGTATTCGATCTCGGCGTATTTTCGGCGCGCAAATGCCAATATGACTCGCGAAGAATCGCGGGCGCTGGTCGAGACCCTGAAGAGGGCTACTGCCGCCGCGAATCGCGGCTTGGTCGTTTACATCTCCATGGCGTTCGGCAATCCTTATGACGAGCCGTGGGGGCCGGAGATCGTGCAGGACACTCTGGATTGGCTCAAAGACATTCGCGTGCGTACTGTTTCGCTGGCGGACACCGTTGGAACAGCCTCGCCGCAAATCGTCGGCGATCTATTTCGCCAGGTAAAAGATCACGTTGCGGGAATCGAACTCGGCGTTCATCTGCACAGCCGGCCGGAGAACGCGGAGGAGAAAATACTTGCCGCGTATGAGGCGGGCTGCCGTCGCTTTGACAGCGCGCTCACAGGGCTTGGCGGCTGCCCATTTGCGGGAGACAATCTGGTGGGGAACATCGCCACCGAGCAAGTGCTCGCGGCGCTAACTAAAGCCGGCGCCGATACCGGCATCGACACCGCTCGGCTCGCGAAAGTATTGGCAATGACCAACGAAATTCGAGTTAAATACGCACACGCACCACTTCCGAATTAGCGAGGTTCTTACATGTATTCAACGCTTCTGCTCGAATTCAGCGGCGAAATCGCGAAGATTACGCTGAACCGTCCCGATAAGCGCAATGCCATCAACACGCAGATGATTTCCGAATTGCAGACGGCGCTGGACACAATCGAGAAGAGCCACTCGCGCGTGGTGATCGTTACGGGCGCGGGCAAAGCGTTTTGCGCCGGGATGGATCTGGAGATGCTTGCGGCCATCACCAAACAGTCTCCAGCCGAGAACCAGGAAGACGCGCGGCGCATCGCCAAGATGCTGCGGCGCATCTGGAGTTTTCCGCGGCCGATGATCGCGGCGGTGAACGGCGCGGCATACGCCGGCGGCTGCGGGATTGCAACGCTCTGCGATTTCACGCTGGCGGCGCCCGATGCGAAATTCGGCTACACCGAAGTAAAAATCGGTTTCTTGCCAGCTATCGTTTCTGTTTTTCTCACGCGGCAAATTGGAGACAAACGCTCGCGCGATCTGCTGTTGACCGGACGTCTGATTGAAGCAACGGAAGCAAAGGAATTTGGAATGGTGACCGAGGTTGTCCCGAGCGAACATCTGATGGATCGCGCGCTCGCCCTCGCCGCCGACCTGATCGCGGCGAGCCCAAGCAGCCTCACACGCTCGAAACACCTGCTGACTTCCGCTGCAGCCGCCGGAGTGGATCACGACCTGGAGCGCGCCATTCTGGAGAACGCGCGCATCCGCTGCACGCCGGACTTCAAGGAAGGCGTGGCCTCGTTCCTGGAAAAGCGCAAGCCGGTGTGGCACGGCAAGCACGAATAAATCAAAATTATGCAAACGAACGAGCATTACGACACGACGGTACGAGTGCGCTACGCGGAGACGGACCAGATGGGCGTGGTCTACCATGCGAATTATTTTGTTTGGTTTGAAGTCGGCCGCGTGGAATTGATGCGCGCTCTGGGGATCGAATACAAACGCATGGAAATCGAGGACGACTGCCATATCGTCGTGGTCGACGTCCGCTGCCGCTACCATGCTTCAGCGCGGTATGACGAAGTGCTGCGCGTGCGCACGCGTATTGCAGAATCGCGAAATCGCAGCATTCGGTTTTCTTACGAAATCCTTCGAGCTAGCGATCAAACGCTCCTGGCCGCCGGCGAAACGCTGCACGTGATTTGCGGCAGCAACGGCAAGCCCAAGCTTTTGCCGGAGAAATATCGGTTGATACTTGGCACCTCACCGGTCTCAAGCCCGCTCGGGAGCAATCCATGACGATTGCCCTGAGCGGCAACGACCTGACGTTCGACCAGTTGTACGCTGTGGCCTTGCGTGCCAACACAGTGAAGCTAACGTCAGACTCCATTGAGCGCATGAAGGCGTCGCGCGCCGTCGTAGATCGCGTGGTCGCTTCGGGTGCTACTGCATACGGGATCAACACGGGATTCGGCAAGCTCGCTTCCGTACGCATCTCGAGCGAGCAAGTGCGCCAGCTCCAAGTCAACCTGGTCCGCTCTCACGCTTCCGGCGTCGGCCCGCCGCTGAGCGAACCAGAGACGCGGGCCATGATGCTACTGCGAGCAAACGCACTGGCGAAAGGGTTGAGCGGCATTCGTCCGATCGTCGTGGAGACGCTTTGCGCGATGCTCAACGCTGGAGTGCATCCGGTGATTCCCGCGCAGGGTTCGGTCGGCGCATCGGGAGACTTGGCGCCGTTGGCCCATCTCGCACACGTGGTAATCGGTGAAGGTCGCGCTGTCTATCGCGGTGAAACTCTGGATGGAGCCGACGCCATGCGGCGTGCTGGCGTAACGCCCGTCGCCTTGGAAGCAAAAGAAGGATTGTCGCTGCTCAACGGCACGCAAGGGATGCTTGCGCTGCTGAGCCTCGGCCTGCGCGAGGCCGACGAGCTGGTGGACACGGCGGACGTTGCAGCAGCGTTGTCGCTGGACGCGTTGCGTGGCAGTCCTGGCGCATTCGACGCGCGCATCATGCACGCACGGCCGTACACCGGAGCGGCGATGACTGCGCGAAACCTGGCGCACTTGAATGAAGGCAGCCAAATCCGGGAGTCGCACCGCTCGGAAGACAAAGACACGCGCGTGCAGGATGCATACAGCTTGCGGTGCACGCCGCAGGTTCACGGCGCGGTACGCGATTCGCTGGCGCAGGCGCGCGAAATGGCCGCGGTCGAATTGAACAGCGCCACCGATAATCCGCTGGTGTTTGTGGGCGACGGCAGCGGCGACATCATCAGCGGCGGAAATTTTCATGGCCAGCCTCTGGCTATGGCAGCTGATCAAGTGGCGATAGCTATTGCAACGCTCGGCGGCATTTCCGAACGCCGCGTTGAGCAGATGACAAATCCCTTGACCAGCATGCTGCCCGCGTTTCTGACTCCGGAGCCCGGAATCAATTCCGGTTTCATGATCGCGCAGGTGACTGCGGCAGCGCTCACCAGCGAAAATAAGGCGCTGGCCGTCCCGCATTCCGTGGACTCAATCTCAACTTCGGGTAACCAGGAAGATTACGTCTCGATGGGCATGAGCGGCGCGCGCCGCCTGGAGCGCATGCTGCAGAACCTGCGTCATATCGTATCCATCGAACTGCTCTGCGCCTGCCAGGGGATAGACTTGCTGGCGCCATTGCAAACCGGCGCGCTGGCGAAAAAAGCCTACGACGCAGTGCGCGCAAAGTCGGCAAAGGTTACACAGGACCGGCCGCTCGCACCCGAGATCGAAACCGTCTCCGCACTAGTCGCCGTTGGCACGTTTTCCACGATACTTCATTAGCGGGTTAGGCCCCCTCCCCCCGTGGTTTGTTGGATCTGCACATTCTAAAGGACTTGGCAGTAATTTGGCCCGGATCTGCAGATTGCAAAGGACTTAAAGTTCGCGGGAAGAGTTGGCTGGAAATAAAATGGGCGGCCTTATGGCCGCCCAAGGTTGTATACACCATTGAATATAGCAGATGATTAACAATTGTCAATCGATTTCTTCGATATTCTAGAGAGCAGCAACAACATCTGTCTGCCGGAAATCTTCGCCTTTGAAGAGGAGTGGCTCGCCAGTGGATTTGGCAAGGGCGTACGCGAAACAGTCGCCGAAGTTCAAGCCGGCGGGATGGCGGCCTTTACCATAGTTTGAGAAGCCTTCGCGGGCGAGGAGCGCGTGCTCGTGTGTTACCGGCTCGACGGCTAGCTCCGATTCGCGGATAAAGGAATCAAATTGACGGAGACCGCGATCCCCCGCGCGAGTCTCGACCACGATCGAAGCTTCGAGAAAGGACGCCGCAGAAATGCGCGGATTCCCGGAGGCAGAGATAGCTTGGGCAAAGACTTCAAAGCCGGGTTCGCCGAGAACGACCGCAAGGGCCGCTGACGTGTGTACGATCATTTCGGCAAACCATGCTCGTCGTAGAGCATTTCGGCGTGGTCAACGGGTGGACCGGCGAAGATTTCCTGCCCGCGTTTGCCTATTTCCATAAGGGCAGCAAGAGTTTTATCGCGCTTGCGGCGACGGCGAACAGTCTCAAGGCGCTCGCGAATTGCTTGTGTGACTGCGGCGGTTAAAGTTTCGCCGGTTTCCTTGGCCAGAGCCTGAGCGAGTCTGTGGGTTTCGGGGTCTTTGATATTGAGCATGACTCTACCTCGGTAGACATTGTTCTACCATTCTACCTCTGTACTCTCCATAGATGCCAGCGTAGGTTAGGCGAGAGCTTCGCGCAGAAATGTCAGCATGCGATACCCGGCAATATGACTGAACGGAGGAAGTTCGAGGGAGTAGTGCCCACAGTGGAGGGCCAGCGTTCTCGGATGCGGGGTATGTCGCCGGAGGGCCGCGAGCATCTGCTCCGTCAAGGCTGGCAAGAAGGTGGGATCGTATTTGCCATACACCATGAAGGCATTCTTACCCGCACCCATGCCGCGCTCGACATAAGGCATGGGGCTGACCGGCGCCCAGTATTCGCGCAACTCGTCCACCGTGACATGCTCACGCAGACTCTCCCAAACGTGCGCGGTGGTCATTCCTTGGCTGACCACGTCAGCAAAATACGTCGACACATGGAAAAACCCGCCAGCCCTCACAGCCGGATCGTGCACCAGCGTGATGTATCCCACAGACGAGCCGATGCTGGTTCCAAGAATGCCCAGCCGCGAAAATCCTTGCTGCTCCAGCCATCGAAGGCAGCGCCGCGCGTCTTGCACGGCTTGGCGGTTGGCCTGCAGCGTAAGCCCGATGTTGGGCCCGACAAGTTGATCGGCGCGTTCGTGGCCGCGCACCATGCGACGATCGTGATAGGGCAAGCTCATTTTCAGCGCGCTGATGCCAATCCGCTGCAGCCATTCGCCTAACCCACGCTGTCCATGCCACTTAGCGTTCCAGTTGGGAAGAATTAGAACCGCGGAGCCTCGTTTGCGCGCCGGAAAGAACTGGGCGTAAACACTGTTATTTTCCGGCCACGGCGATGCGATGGAGCTTGTAAACGTCAGAACGTTTTCGCTATTAAGCCGGTAATCAGCCGCCGGGGTCGTGCTGTACCAGGCCGCGCTGTTTTCGGTCACACCCAGGGCGTAGGACCTTACGAATTCCGCAGGATTGGGGTGCTCGGCAGGACCGCCAATGTGCTCCAATCCCCACCCGAACGGACGCACCAGGCGATTATCATCCGTTTTCCAGCGGCGCTGCTCATAACGCAGGATGCGGCGTTCAAACCAATTGGTCGAGCTCACATTGGCATTTTACATTTTGTACGCCGGAAGAGAAAACCAGAACTGGAAATCATTGTAGAAAACAGACTTCCAAAAGGGATTGATGAGCGACCGCCAAGCTCGGCACGGAGACGGAACGGAACGCGTTAGGCATCGGACACTGACACCGAGTGGCTGCGTTGAGCGCGCACCAACGGTATGGCACATTGGATATAGGGGGTCTGAGCGGCCCACACCTTGTTCATCGCCTTCATTTTTGTGCTTGGATTGGTGATTGGGAGCTTTCTGAATGTCTGCATCTTGCGCATTCCGGAAGACCTGTCCATCGTTGCGCCGGGCTCCCGGTGCCCGCGATGCCAAACGCCGATACGTTGGTACGACAATGTCCCGGTCTTGGGTTGGCTCTGGTTAAGGGCTAAGTGCCGTATCTGTAGCTTGCCCATTTCCCCGATGTATCCCCTGGTAGAACTTGCAAGCGGCCTTCTGTTCGTAGCCTGCTACCTGGAATTCGGTATCACGCAGACCACGGTCAAATGGCTCTTCTTCACATCCCTAATCATTGTGCTAACCATCACCGACCTGCGCGTCCGCATGCTTCCCGATGTCGTGAACTGGCCAGGTTTTGTGGCCGGTCTGTTTTTCTCGACGTTCGTGCCGCCAATTGATGGCTCCGCCGCTTACCTCTGCGCTGCCCTGTTCCATCGAATTCCGGCGCGACCCGTACAGGGACTGCTCGACGGTCTTCTCGGTGCGGCGTTCGGCAGTTTTCTTCTGTGGGCCGTGGCGGCAATCTACAGGCGAGTTCGCGGACGAGAAGGCATGGGAATGGGCGACGTCAAAATGATGGCCATGGTCGGCGCGTTCCTCGGCCTGCGCGGAGCCTTTCTGACGATCCTTTTAGGGACGTTGCTGGGAACACTGGTGGGTATCACGATGATCGTAATCCTCTACATCGCCGGTTGGCACCGCAAATTGGCCGAACGCGCCAGCCGTCGCGGTCTTGGCGGCGTGAGCGCATTACGTTGGACCATCGCCAGCCAATATCAGCTCCCGCTGGGGACGTTTCTGGGCATCGCGGCGTTGCTCGTGGTGTATTTTGGTGGACCGATGATGCAGCGGTGGTCGCAACTCTTTACGTGACATGACTTCGCTCACAACTCTCGCGGCATTGCAAACAGCGAAGCCTCCGGGTTTGTGGGCCTTCGGCATCGGCTCGGCAGCGGGACTCCTCGCAATCGCCATTGTCGTGCTCTTCCTGATGCGGCGCTATTTCCGTAACGCGCGAAACGCGCACAAAGAAGAAACATCGCAGACACCAGGCACACAAAACCCCTCGGCCTTCATGGCCGCCTCGATGCAGGGGGTGATCCGGAAACTCCGCGATCAAGAAAAGGAACTGGAGCGACTGCATCGCATAGAGAAAGAGCGCGCAACCCAAAGCGAGCGCCTCAGCGAAGAAGTCACGCGCAACATGCCCGCCGGCCTTCTGATCGTCAACGTCACCGGAATAATCTCCAGCGCGAATCCCGCAGCCGAGCAAGTGCTGGGCATTCGTGGATTGGGCTTCCGCCGCTACAGCGAAGCCCTCGGCGAATCTTCCGAACTGACGCGGTTGATTGCAGAGTGCCTCGCTGAAGGGAATATCTTCCGTCGCGAGCAGGTAGAGCACGCAACTCCTACCGGCGAGCAGCGCCGCCTCGGAGTCACCATTTCCCCGATCCGCAGAGGCAACGAAAAGATCAGCGGCGCGATTTGCCTGCTAAGCGATTTGACCGAATTGGCCGCTCTCCAGCAGCAGATGCAGCTAAAAGAAAATCTCGCCGCTCTCGGCGAACTTTCGGCTGGCATTGCCCACGAATTCAAGAACGCCCTGGCAACAATTTCCGGGTACGCGCAGATGATCCGCGCGGAAGAATTGGGGGGTGAGGCTTCCGACTACGCCGACCGCATCCTCGAGCAAACTCGCAGCATCACCCACGTTGTTACCGAATTCTTGAAGTATGCGCGCCCGCTCGACATCGCCAATGAGCCGGTGCTGCTGGAAACCGTCGTGGATCGAGTGATCTCTGACGTTACCGATGCAAGGCCGAATGTCCAAGTCCACTCGGAAGGCTTTTTTGGGAGCGTTCCGGGTGACGAGGGGCTCCTACGGCAAGCACTGCTGAACCTGGTGCGCAATGCCGCCGAAGCCTGCGCTGACACTTCCTCTGAAGGGCAAGTTCTATTGAAAGGCGAAGTCGTTCGTACGGAAGAGGGCGGCTTGCAGCGGATTGTGATCCTCGACAACGGCCCAGGAATCGAGGCGGCCGCGCTGAGCAAGCTGTTTCGCCCCTTCTACACCACGAAAGCCGATGGCACCGGACTGGGCCTGGCCGTCGTGCAAAAAATCATCGTTCAGCACGGCGGCCAGGTGGAGGCGCGCAATCGCCCCGAAGGCGGCGCGGCGTTTATGGTTACGCTACCCCTGTGCCGCGCTGTGCCAGAAGCGGTAGAATTGAAGAATCACAGCATGGAGACCTAGTTACGCCGAGGCGTTCTTTTGCTTCGGGGAGGCCAATCTATGGACGCGAGAGTTTTGCGAAATGGAGTTGCATTTGCGAGCCTGGGGTTAGCGGCTCTTGCTCTAACAGCATTCCCAGTCCTTGGGCAACAACAGCATGATTCTTCCCAGCAGTCTACAGGCGACGCGGTTGCGGATGCCGCGCGGAAAGCCCGTGAAGAGAAGAAGAAAGACACGCCAAAGCCTAAGAAGGTCTATACCGACGATGACCTGAACCATTCCACATCCGGAGGCGTCCCCGCTTCGGGTGGCGCGAGCGCGGCCAGTACGCAGCAAGACTCAAGCAAAAATGGCGATGCGAAAAGCAAAGATAAGGCCGATAAGGGGCCCGATCCGGGAGAAAGTGCAGAGGTCAGGTGGCGCAAACAGTTCAAGGACGCCTATGCAAGTTTAGATCGCGCCGAAAGAGAGCTTAGTGTCCTGGAGCGCGAGGACAACAAAGCCCAACTTCAGTATTATCCCGATCCGCAGAAGGCCCTTGCGGAGCAGTACACCCGCAAGGATATCAATGAGAAGGACGCGAAGATCGCCGCAAAAAAGAAAGAAATCGAGCAAATCAAGCAGCGGATCGACGATATGGAAGACGCGCTGCGCAAATCCGGCGGCGACCCTGGCTGGGCTGCACCCTGAGATCAGAGTCGGCGTCAAACTGCCCTATGCCTTTCGCGAAGCTAGAGCGATAGCTGGCTACTTGACGCCTTGACTCTGCACTTTCTCCGCACATCGCTGCGTCGTTCTTCCGGCCAGCCGCGTAAATCATGATAGAAACGAAGGAGATGGAACCTCTCCTTCTTGTTGAAGACAAAAACGAGTTGCGCGCGATGCTCCGCAAGGCGCTGGAGCGTTCCGGCTATAGCGTAGATGAAGCGCCGGACGGCAGCGCCGCGATCCAGAAGGTGCGTGCGCGCCGCTATCTTCTCGTCATCACCGACCTCAAGATGCCGGGCGCCTCGGGACTCGACGTCTTGCGCGAGACCAAGCACGCCGACGCCACGATTCCCGTGATTCTCTTGACCGCGTTTGGTTCCGTTGAAGAAGCCGTCACAGCAATGAAAGAAGGCGCCTTCGATTTCCTGCAAAAGCCGGTCGACCTTGATCACCTGAAGCTTCTCGTGCAACGCGCTGCCCGCCAGCAGGAACTGCTGCGCGAAAATTTGCTCCTTCGCGAAGAGTACACGGCCCGCTACGGATTTCCCCGTATAGTCGGCGAGCACGCTTCCATTCGCGAAATCAGCCAGCAAATTCAGCGCATCGCGGCGACCGATTCCACGGCGCTGCTGCTCGGCGAAAGCGGCACGGGCAAGGAGCTTTTCGCACGCGCGATTCATCACTTGTCCAATCGCCGAGAGCAGCCGTTCGTTGCCCTGAACTGCGCGGCAATTCCCGAGGGGTTAGTCGAGAACGAGCTGTTTGGCCACGAGCGCGGCGCCTTCACGGGAGCTGGGGCTCGCAAAGTCGGAAAGATGGACCTGGCCCATCACGGCACTTTATTTCTCGACGAAATCGGTGAGTTGCCATTGGCGATTCAGGCCAAGCTCTTGCGCGTGCTGGAAGAAAGGCGCTTCGAGCGCGTGGGCGGCACGCAGTTAATCGAAGTGGACGTGCGCATTGTCGTAGCCACAAATCGTGACCTGCAAAAGCTGATGCAAGAGAAATTGTTTCGCGAAGACCTGTACTTTCGCATTTCTGCGGTGCCCATCACGATTCCAGCGCTTCGCGACCGCGGCAATGACGTGCTGCTGCTCGCCGAATATTTCCTGGAGAAATTCACCCGCGAATTCGCCAAGCCCGGCCTCGAACTTTCCCCCGACGCGAAACAGCGGCTCGTCGAATATCGCTGGCCAGGAAACGTGCGCGAACTGCAGAACACGCTGGAACGCGCCGTGATTCTCGCCGACGGATTAACCATCCGAGCCGCGGGCTTGCAGCTTCCTTCGCCGAAGCCAAATCTCGAAACCTTGCCGGATGGAATGCTGCCGGAACAATTCAGTTGGGACGGTTCGCTCGACGAAGTCACGCAACGCGCGACCGGTCACGTCGAACGCGTCCTGCTCGAAAGCACGTTGCGCGCTTGCCAGTGGAATAAAACGCGCGCCGCGGAGCGCTTGGGTGTCTCACCCAAAACATTGCTCGCCAAAATCCGCGCGGCAGGTCTGGAAGAATAATGACTGGCGAGAGTTCAGCATTCACACTGGCAAACGTTAACTTTTAATTCCCGTGTGAAGCGCGACGGAACCGAGCGTCCACAGCTCGAAATTTACCGGCGCGAAACCGACCTGCGTCATTGCGGAAGCCAGCTCTTTCGGTCGGAAAAAGCGCGAAACCGAAGCGGGCAAATACTTGTACGCGTTCGGATTGCCAGAGAGCAATCCGCCAATCTTCGGCAGAACCTTGCGGCAATACCAGCGATAAAGACCACCGGGTAAGCCGGGCGGCGGCTCGCTGAATTCCAGAATCGCCAGCGTACCTCCGGGCTTCAGCACACGCCGGATTTCTCGCAGTCCGTCCTCGTAGTTCGCCAGATTGCGAAATCCGAATGCAGTAGTAACCAGGTCAAACGAAACGTCGGCGAAGGGAAGGCGCAGGGCGTCAGCTTCAAAAAAGGCCGCAGGCACCGCCGATTGCCGCTTGGTCTTCTGCGCGTTAGCGTTGCTTTTCGTCCGGGCGCGCACCAGCATGGCGTGAGAAAAATCGGCCCCGATCACTTCTGCCGCGCCAACTCGCGCAAGTGCGAAAGCTAAATCGCCCGTGCCGCAGCAAAGATCGAGCACCCGGGCGTTTGGCCGCCGCAAAATCGGCCAGAGGCGTCGGGCGGTCCGCGCGCGCCAAACGCGATCCATCTCCAGCGACAGCAAGTGATTCAGAAAGTCATAGCGCGGCGCAATTTCCGTGAACATTTCGCGGACTTTGCGCGAAGTGTCCGCCTCGGTTTGCGCCCCTTCCGGGCGAGTTCCCTTTGCGGGAACGGGTGCAGGTGCGGCAGCTTCAGCCATTGGCCTTTCCGGAATCGCAGACAAACTGGGGAGCAAAGCGCATTACGCGCTCGACGGCTGAAAGTGGAATGTTGTCATACGAAGCCGCCTTGCCGATGCGCGAGGTCAGCACAAATCGCAATTTCCCGTCGCGCGTTTTCTTGTCCGAGCGCATTGCCGCGGTCAATTCGCGCGGCGATATGCGCGGCCACGGCGGCAGCGGACCCATGCGGCGCACAAGCGAGACAATCCGCGAAACATCATCAGCCTGAGTAATCCCGATTTCGTGCCCCAGCAATGCCGCCGCCATCATCCCCCACGCCACTGCCTCGCCATGCTGGTAGCGCTTGTAGCGCGTCACGCTTTCCAGCGCATGCGCGAACGTGTGTCCAAAATTCAGGATTTCGCGCAATCCCGATTCGCGTTCGTCCTTGCCCACAACTCGCGCCTTGATCGCTACATTGCGCGGAATCAAATACGCAATCGCCGTCCGGTCACGGCGCCCCACCTTCTCCATATTCTTCTCTAGATACGCAAACATCTTCGCATCCGCAATCACCGCGTGCTTTATGATCTCAGCAAGTCCGCCGCGAAATTCGCGCTCGGGCAAAGTACGCAACACGTCGGGATCGGAAAGAACGAGCTTCGGCGGATAGAACGCTCCCACCAAATTCTTCCCCTCCGGCAAATTCACGCCCGTCTTGCCGCCGATGGAGCTGTCCACTTGCGCAACAACAGTAGTGGGCGCGTGAATAAGGCCGACGCCCCGCAAGTACGAAGCCGCTACGAAGCCTGCAACGTCGCCCACCACTCCCCCGCCCACAGCAATCACGAGCGATTTGCGGTCCGCACCACTTCGCACCAGGTCTCGTGCAAGCAATTCGACCGTTCGCAAGTTTTTCGCAGACTCACTGTCATCCATCAAATGAACCGCGCCTGCATTCTTCACACCAACGCCGCGCCTCACGTCCTTCCCCAGTGCCCGCCAGACTTTCGCCGAGGACACGACGTGCACGCTCGAAAACGTCCCGAGCCTCGCGACCTCCTTAGCCGCAAGGCGGACCACGCCTGCGCCACACACCACCGAATAGGGGTCGGCCGCTGACCGGACCACAATGCGCTTAATTTTCATGAATCCGACACTTGGAAATGTAACACGTCGCCGAAACTGAAATGTAGCCTCCGGCCCTGCCTTCGTCATTGCCAACACAATTCCGGCAATTCCTTCGTGCTACCATAACCGTCTTAGTACTGCCGCGCGTCATGACGACTTCCCACAAAACTCATCGCGCCGATTACGCCGTCATCGGATCAGGTGTCGCGGGATTGCGTGCCGCCATCGAGCTAAGCAGATCCGGCAGCGTCCTGGTGCTCGCCAAGTCTGACCTGAGCGACTCGGCCACGGCGTGGGCGCAAGGCGGCATCGCCGTGGCCCTCAGCGACGAAGACGAAATCGGCTTGCACGAGCAGGACACCGTCAACGCCGGTGACGGCCTCTGCCGTCCTGATGCCGTCGTCCTGCTGGTCGAAGAAGGCCCCAAGTACATCACCGAACTGATCGAGTGGGGCACCGAGTTTGACCGCGCCGGCACAAAGCTGGCCTTCACGCGCGAAGCCGCCCACAGCCGTTCCCGCATCCTCCACGCTCACGGCGACTCCACGGGACGCGAAATCAGCCGCGCACTCCTCGCCCGCGCACACTCCATTCCGCACCTCCATCTTCGCGCGCACGCCTTCACCACCGAGCTCATCGTCGAGTCCGGTGCCGTAGTTGGCCTGCACTTCATCGATGAACTCGATGGCTCGCTCCACGAGTTGCGCGCTGAAGCCGTCTTGCTCGCCACAGGCGGCCTTGGCCAGATATACCGCGAGACAACGAACCCAGACGTCGCTACCGGTGACGGCATGGCTATCGCCTACGACGCCGGCGCAGCACTTTCCGACATGGAATTCGTGCAATTTCATCCCACCGCACTATCCGTAAAAGGCGCGCCGCGCTTTCTGCTATCCGAAGCGCTCCGCGGCGAGGGAGCTGTCCTCCGCAACATCAATCTCGAGCGATTCATGAAGCGCTACAACGAAGCGCAAGAACTCGCCGCCCGCGACATCGTCGCCCGCGCGATCGTTAGCGAAATGCACCGCACGAACAGCGAACACGTCTATCTGGACATGACCGCCAAGCCCGAAGGCTTCGTCGAAAAACGCTTCCCGCGCATCTACGCCACTTGCATGAGCTACGGCGTCGATCTCGCACGCGACGTCGCGCCCGTCTGCCCGGCCGCGCATTACATGATGGGCGGCGTGAAATCCGATCTCTGGGGGCGCACTTCCCTGCCTGGTCTCTACGCCGCGGGAGAAACAGCCGACACCGGCGTTCACGGCGCCAATCGCCTCGCCAGTAATTCTCTTCTCGAGGGTCTGGTGTTCGGCGCGCGCAGCGGTCAAGCCATGATGAAAGACGCGCCCGTCAAGAAGAAACATGCTGTCGGACTTCCGGGCAGCCCCGCACCAAAACCCGCCGACGCCGCGCAACCGCACAAGAATTCCCCGAGGTCGCCGCAGACCCCGGAGCTAACGAAGATTCGCGATGTGATGTGGCGTCTGGTCGGCATCCTGCGCAGCGGGAAGGAATTAGCGAGCGCGATCGAGCAACTGAAATCCCTTGAAACACCTAAGACGGACGAAAATGGCAGGGCACATTGCGAGTTCCGCAACATGCACGCGCTTGCCCTGGTTATCGCGAAGTCCGCGCTGGCCCGGCACGAAAGCCGCGGCAGCCACTACCGTTCCGACTTTCCCTACCGCGACGACGACGATTTCGCCAAACACTCCATAGCGCAAAAAGCCAAAGAAATCCGCTTCGAGGCGTAGCAGTGGCACAGCCACTTCTCGCTGTGCGCCCTATACCGGGCTACCAGCACCACAAATTTGACTTGAATCGAGCAGACTACTTGGACTGGAGCTGTTTGACGCTCTCAAGAAAAACATGTCCGGTAATCGCCAGACTCTTGGCGTCGACCTTGTCGAGAGTGTCTTCCGGTGTGTGCCAGTAATAGAGATTGCCGCCCGGGTAGTTCTCCAGGTCAATAACATCCACGCACGGGACCTTGCGCTTCAGAAATGGATCATGGTCGTCGGATACTTCCAACGAATCATCCAGAAAAACATCGCCATAGCCGAGCTTTTTCGCAGTTCCCCAAACCAGATCGACCAGCGATTTCGTGGAATCGCTTTCGCGCTTGAAACGCGGTGGGCGCGTTCCAACAATGTCTGCAAGGAGGAATGCTTTGATCTTCGGCAGGTCGCCACTCATCGCCATCTTCGCCGCCATTTGCCGGCTCCCATAGCGGCTGTCCGCGTCGCTCCACTCTTTCATCGCCTCTTCGCCGTCAAAAAACGTGATCCACACTTGATAACGGCCGTGCTTGGGGCAAAGCAGCCGCGCCAGTTCCAGCATGACGCCCGTGGACGACCCGGCGTCATCGGCTCCGACAAACTTTTGCATCAGTTTGGTGTCGTAGTGCGTGGCGAGCATGATGATCCCCGGCTTGTCGCCAGGAATCTTGGCCACGATGTTCTCCATCGGCAGCCGCCCCACAGGCGTGCCCGCCGTAAACGAATCCGTCTCCACCTTGCAACCGTAACTGGTCAGTTCGTTCTGAATGTATTCCTGCAACTGCCCAATCGCCGCTGAGCCCGAAGGCCGCGGCCCAAATCCCACCTGCTTCGCAACCTGCGAAAACGCGCGCTTCCCATCGAAGCCGCCGGTCTTCTCGGCTGGAGGAGCGTCATCTCCGTCCTGCTTCGCGCCTGTTGACTGCGAAGCACCCGCCGTCGGACTCGTGACCGCGGTATCGCCGCTCTCGTCAGCTTTGGCCTTGCATCCAGCCAGGGCGAGAGCACACACCAGTACCGCGAGCAATCTCGAAGGGAAAGTCATTCAGCGCGCCTCTGCCGCGGCCGCGAGTTGCCGCTCCTTTTTCCGCACCACCATGGCCGAGACTCCAATGCTTATGAAATAGAGGACCACCATCGGGACCATGAATATCAACATGCTCAAAGCATCGGGCGGCGCGGCGACCGCCGAGGCAATGGCAATGACCAGAATTGCGTAACGGAAATTCTTCCAAAGAAATTTTGGCGTGACGATGCCGAAGAGCGACAAGAAGAAGATCAGGACCGGCAGTTCAAACGTCAACCCGATAATCAGCAGTGTGAGGAGGATAAGATCAAAATACTCGTTCACGCTGATCATGGGCACCACGTCATGTCCCAAATTGAACATGGGGCTGGGACTAACCAGGAAGTGCAGGACGTAGGGGATGGTGATGAAATAGCCGAAAGCGATTCCCGCGAGAAACAGAAAAACAGTAGAAAACAGGAATCCGGTGATGGCCCCGCGTTCGTGCTTGTAGAGCGCCGGCGCCACGAACAACCAAACCTGGTAGAGAACGATAGGCGAGGCCAGGGCGATACCTAGGTAAACACCGATTGTGATGACGAGATTGAGGCCGCCAGCCGGATGCGTGTAGATGAGCTTGGGGTCCAGGTGGGCGTCCGCAAGAGCCTTCAGTATCGGCCGGTTGATCCATCCCACGAAATACTTCGAAAAATATATGCCGACCATGGTGCCGATGCCCACGGCGTACAGCGAATTAATCAGCCGTTTGCGCAGCTCCACCAAATGCTCGAAAAACGTCATTTGACCGCCGCTTTCGCCGGTCTCTTCAGGATGCTCGCTAGTCGCCATTTGAGGTTTTCAGGGTCGGTGTGCCGTTTCAATTGTCCGATCAGCTGTCCGATTTTTGCGCCTTCGCCTGCAATTCGTGCTTCTCGGCAGCTTCGGTGCCTGCGCAGGCATCAGGCGCATTAGGCGTCTCCGTCTCGGTGTCCCGAGCGACGTTCCCTTCCGCCACCGGAGCGACCACCGGACCTTCGCTAGCCGCAATTTCCCCAGCTTCCGCTTCTGTAGCGCGCGCGCCCGTTGCTAACTCCCCGCCCCCCGCCTGCGTCTCAGCACCTGAGGGCGTGGCCGGCGTCGCTGGTTGCGTCTGCGCGGTCGTGGAAGCCGCCGCCGCTTCCGCCTTGCGTCGCTCGACCTCCCGCGCCTGCCGCTCCAGGTCGCGCATCTCCTCTTCAAACGCGGACTTGAAATCGGTGGAAGCCTTGCGAAACTCAGCCATCAACTTGCCAAGCCCGCGCGCAAGTTCCGGCAGCTTCTGTGGGCCGAAGACGACCAGCACAATCACGAACACCACGATCATGTGTGGGATGCTAAGCATGCTTTTTAGCGAACAGAAACGGCTCCGTTGGCATCATAGAGAAGGGCGTTCCGAAGTGTCAAACGCCAGAATGCGCTGTGCTATAATTCATAAGTCAGCCGGTCACGCGAGGGTAGGATGAAACCAGAGCGTCGCGGTGTTTTCCTTGTAGTAGCGGTATTACTTGTATCCGCAATCCTGGGCGGCATTTACGGGCCCAATGTCCGGGCCACTACGGCTTCCACGGACGATTTCCAGACCGCCGTGCGCGACTTTACGCGCGTTCTGGACGTGGTCCAGGCCAATTACGCCGAGCCCGTCGACGTCGACAAAGCCGTCTACCAGGGTGCCATCCCCGGCATGCTGCGCATGCTCGACCCGCACTCCAATTTCTTTGACGCCCGCCAATTCGCCCTCCTGCGTGAAGACCAGCGTGGCAAGTATTACGGCGTCGGCATGGTCGTCGCCCCCCGCGAGAACCACACCGTTGTCATGGCTCCCTACGTTGGCGCACCAGCTTACAATGCCGGCATTCGCCCTGGCGACGTCATCGTCAAGGTTGATGACAAGTCCACAGATGGCCTCACCACTAGCGATGTAGCGGACATGCTCAAGGGTGCCAAAGGCACGGTCGTAAAGATCACAATTTCGCGCGAAGGCTACACAGAGCCGCTTGTCTTCACGGTGACGCGTGACGAAATCCCCCGCCATTCCGTGGATATCGCATTCCTGTTAAAGCCCGGAGTCGGCTATGTCCGTCTCTCAGGCTTTAACGAAACCACCGACCGAGAAATCGCGGACGCGCTGAAGCAACTCAATGCACCGTCCCTCGACGGCTTGATTCTCGACATGCGCGGCAATCCTGGCGGCCTTCTCAATGAAGCCGTCGCCGTTGGGGACATGTTCCTCGAGAAAAATCAGCTTATCGTTTCGCATCACGGCCGCGCATCCACCGAGCGCCGTTACTACGCCATCCGCGGCAATCAGGGCGACAACGTGCCGCTCGTAATTCTCGTCAACGGCAATTCCGCCTCCGCTACCGAAATCGTCTCGGGCGCAGTGCAAGATCACGATCGCGGCTTGATTGTCGGTGAGACCACGTTCGGCAAAGGCCTGGTGCAAACCGTCACACCGCTCAGTGAAAACACCGGCTTGGCCCTCACCACCGCCCGCTATTACACTCCGAGCGGGCGCCTCATTCAGCGCGATTACAAGTCGATCTCGCTCTACGAATATCACTACGAGCGCAAAGTCCCCGAGCATCCCAGCGAGGTCAAGCTCACGGACAGCGGCCGCCAAGTCACCGGCGGCGGCGGCATAACGCCGGACATCAATGTCCCCGCGCCCAAGCTCACCAAGTTCCAGGAAGCCTTGCTGCGCGCCGACGTCTTTTTCCCCTTCGACCAGGGTGTCGGCGGCTTCACGCGCAGTTACCTCGGCACGCGCCCAACGATCACCAAGAGCTTCGAGGTGGACGACACGGTTCTTCGCGACCTGCGCGCTTACATGAGCAAGCACAACGTCCACTACACCGAACCTGAGATGAGCGAAAATCTCGACTGGATCAAGCGCAAGATCAAGCAAGAAGTCTTCATGTCCAGCTTCGGCCAGCAGGAAGGCTCGAAGGTTCAGCTCGAATCCGACCCGCAAGTACAAAAAGCGGTGGAAGCCATCCCGCAAGCTCGCGCCCTGTATGAGAACGCACGCAAAATAGTAGCGCAGCGCACCGGAATCACCCCTAACCAACCGTAAGTGACATCGCGATACATCATCAGCAACACTGCAACGCCGATTGGCAAGCCGCATCGCGTCTGCTAAAATTTCTCTGCTGCTCGTGGGCGAGTAGCTCAGCTGGGAGAGCGCCTCGTTCGCAACGAGGAGGCCGGGGGTTCGAATCCCCTCTCGTCCACCA
>Ga0137418_10001017_pt1 | contig 25725 bp, 24 predicted proteins | sample CZODoug3_1_2_16f_FD_122242 | JGI IMG/M metagenome (GOLD analysis project Ga0137418, IMG submission 122242) | Vadose zone soil fungal communities from Angelo Coast Range Reserve, California, USA - CZODoug3_1_2_16fungal (Hybrid Assembly) | ecosystem: Environmental > Terrestrial > Soil > Vadose...
CGCTCTTGTAACGCTCTCAGCCGCTTTCGGTTTTCTTCAAGCTCGTCAGAGGTATTCGGACCGACACGCTTAGCGCGCACTCGACGCTTTTGCATATCCTCTTCCAGAAGCTTGCGCTTACGAGTCTCTTCCTGCATCTTGAAGACAAGCTTCGCTTCTTCCCACGGCGGCAGACGCTTCTTCTCTGGCATACCCGACTACTACCTAGCTACAATCTAGAAGAACTATGATGAGTAAATAGAATCTCAAATACTTTCAGGTTCACCAACGACGGTTCTTCGCCGGATTCAGAAAACGTCTCTTAGCGTAATGTTCACGTTTAATAGCGACCCACTTTTTCGATCGACTCCTGACCGTCATTGCATCAAGACATCCTCACCGATGACGCACTTACCTTTGCGGAGAAGATCATTAGCGTCCGAGCGGGTGGTGGGGAGAAGACCCATCACCCCGGAGACATAACTGTAATTCCCGCCGACCTAGCCATGGCTCAGGATAGCACCGGACCCCTCGCCATCAAAGTCTTCGTCGAGATGGGTGTCCCGAGAGTCTGGGACCCATCGAAGATCCATCTCGTGATTGATCATTCGTTTCCCGCCCCAGACGAGAAGGTTGCCAATCTTCATCACTTGATGAGAGAGTTCGTCAAGAAATATGGCGTCCGGCTCGTGGAGGGAAGCATTTCTCACCAGCATCTTCTTGAGAATCACATCGTCCCAGGAATGGTTCTATTCGGGGCTGACTCTCATACCTGTCAGGGAGGGGCCGTGGGGGCTTTCGCCACGGGAATCGGTAGTTCGGAGATGGCTGCTGTCTGGGCTTCTGGAAAACTCTGGGTGAAAGTTCCGGAGTCAATCAAGGTGAACCTTTCTGGCCAGTTCAAGAAGGGAGTCTTTGCACGCGATGCAGTTTCGCATTTCATCTCAACAGTAGGCGAAGACGGGGGAAACTATCGGTCAATTGAATGGAAGGGTCCCGCCGTAAAGGATCTCTCAATAGCCTCACGAGCGTGTATCAGCAACAACTCCATGGAGTGTGGATGCAAGCTCTCAATATTCGAAGTTGACTCAGCCACACAGGAATACTTCAGGTCGGTCAATCGCAAACCGATGTACGAGATTCACGCCGGTACCAAAGCTACCTACAAGGACGAATACGATATTGACCTCGGGAATCTGAGTCCCGAAGTTGCGGAGCCCGGAAACGTTGACAAGGTCAAGGAGGTCGGAGAGGTCGAAGGCACACCAATCGATCAGGCATTCATCGGGTCTTCGACAAACGGTCGATACGAAGATCTTGCAATTACAGCCAAGATCTTGAAAGGTCACAAGGTCAAGACTGGGACTAGATGTGTCATCACCCCAGCGTCCAGGAGCATTTTCGAACAAGCCATCGAGAACGGGCTAGCGGAGATATTCCTCCAGTCCGGAGCAGTCTTCACCAACGCCACCTGCGGCGCGTGCGTAGGGACACACCTCGGGGTATTGGGTGAGAACGAGGTCTGCATTTCATCCTCCCCCCGCAACTACCTAGGCCGCATGGGCGCGCTAACGTCCAAGATCTATCTCTCTTCCCCCGCAACAGCCGCAGCCTCAGCCATAGAAGGGAAGATCGCGGACCCTAGGAGATACCTATGACAAACTCGGGTATTCTGAAAGGCCGGACCTGGCTCTGGCCGGATGACGTGAATACTGACATCATTATCCCGTTCCGGTTCAAAGCGCGCACTAACGACCCTGTGGAGATGGCGAAGTATACCATGTATGGATTTGACCCTGAGTTTTACAAGAAGGTGAAACCCGGAGACCTATTTGTCGCGGGAAGGAATTTTGGAGGGGGCTCCAGCCGGGAGCAGGCGCCTGTTGCTATCAAATACTCGAACGTCGCCGCGGTCATTGCAGAGAGTTTCGCTCGAATTTTCTACCGTAACTGTTTCGCGATAGGTCTCCCAGCACTGGAGGTTCCCGGAATCGCAAGGCAGGTGAAGCAATTCGATGAGATTGAGGTAGACTTACAAGACTGGTCCGTCAAGACCCGAGATGGAAGCGTACATCCGGCACTTAAGGTTCCCGATTTCCTCCGCGGACTGATGCGGGAAGGCGGACTAGTGGAGTACTACAAGCATCGTCACAGCTTTCCATGGGAAGCACTCGAAACCAAGGCTACCACGCGCTGACATCACACCCCGTTCTCAGTCGAGTCGATTGTAAGCTTACCTCTGTTGGTAGAGATTGGTAACAAACTGTTCTCGTTCAAGCCAACATGTAGTCGTGCTGAATCAGAGGCTTGTCTTTCAGTCAGAAGAAATTCCCGCTTAACTCAGGACTCCTCTTAGTTATCGCCTTGATCGGCACGCTAGCAATAAGCGTTACATCATTTCTACTAATTGTCCTGGGACGTGGCGGTCCCTCACTCGCAGGATACGGCGTCGGATCGATGTCTCTCTTCGCATTCCTTCTCACAATTCAGGTCTTGCACGGGAAGAGCGAGAGCAAGGACGACTTCGTGAAAAAGGGAGCTGTCCGAACTGCAATCGCCACGTCGTTCACGGTTGCGTACCTAATGCTTCTGGCACTAGGTCTCGACTCGGGGCTCGGGCTTAATCTCAACAACGGCATTCTGGCAAACTTCCATCTAGTCTACATTTTCACAATAGGAACATACTTCGTCACGGCAAGCTTGGAGAGAATAGTCGACCTAGTAAAGGGAAAGTCGTCTCTCTTCGGCTAACCCTACGATCGTCGCTATCTTGTCGCTGTTTGTGCAGTTTTGACAACTCCACACGAGACAGCGTGGACCAATCCTTTATTGGAGCCGTGAGATACTCGTCAAGAACCGCGCGAGGCGCATCTCTTGTTCCAGCGTATCACCACTGGTCTCAACGAGTTCCGAGGAATTCCTCGAGAAGCTAATCTACTAATCTACGCGAGTTTTTTCAACTGGGCTGCCGCGGGTCTTCTCTGGATTACTCTCCAGATCTTTCTCGTTCTGGAAGGTCTCAGCTTCGCGACTAGCGGTATAATTCTCACCATCATCGGGATAACTAGTGCGTCAAGCACACTGCTCTTCGGAGGGCTCGCGGACCGCTACGGACGGAAACGGTTCGTTGTCATGGGTGGGATCATCACAAGCCTCACTCTGGTCCTTTTCGCGATTGTGGGAACAAATCTACCGCTCCTAGTAGGGACGGCTGTAGTTTCTGGACTCTCCGAAGCAATGTACGCGTCTTCTTGGGGAGCCATGCTTGCAGACAAGGCGACGGATGCGAAACGCACCAGTGCGTTCAGTCTCTCCTTCTTCATAGCGACCATCAGCGCCGCAGTCGGCGGCTTCAGCGCGAGCATTCTAGGGTTGTTGAAGAACTCCTATGCAATTGACCTAGTGACAGGCCACAGGTACCTGTTCCTTGGGGTAGCCCTGCTCAGCTTGCTTGGACCCGCGATCGCTCTAACCGTCTCCGAATCAAGATCCTCCGAGGCCGACCATAGAGGCTTTCATATTATTCCAAAGAGATCTCGCAAGACAGTTGCTCAGTACTCGCTTGCGGGAATTCTGATCGCTCTAGGAGCAGGAATGGTCATTCCCTTAATTCCAGGCTGGGCTCTCCTAAAGTTCGGAGTTGTTGATGATGTCAGTGCGCCGATCCTCGGTGGAATAAACAGTCTAGTGATGGGGTTCGCGAATTTGGCCGCTCCAAGGTTAGCGCGGAGGTTTGGGACAGTCAAGACAATAGTCCTGACCCAAGGATCGTCGACTGCTTTCCTTTTCTCCCTGCCTTTCTCCCCTAACTTCGCGTCAGCTTCCGCGATCTACGTCGTGAGAAGTGCGTTAATGATGATGTCTAATCCGGTAGAACAGTCTCTCCTTATGGGACTCGTTCCTCCAGAAGAGAGGTCACAGGCTTCTGCGGTGACAGCATCACTCTGGAGACTGCCTAATTCCCTCAGTACATCCGTCGGCGCTTATTTCATGGGCCTTGGCGGCGCCCTCTATCTCGCGCTACCGTTCTTCCTCTGCACCGCTCTCTACCTCACGTCCATCGGATATTTCTGGTCAGTCTTCAAAGAAGTAAGATTGCCGGAGGAAGAACTCGCGGTCGCAGTCCCCGCTGCAACCTAGGGTAGGATTCCACCGATTCTTGCCTGCTCGATCAGACCTGGCTTCTTAGTGAAAATTCCTGCTGTGATCTCCAGGGCTGCTTTCATGAGCTTCGGATTCTTCTGCATTTTCCTTAGCGCCCGTTTATTGAGTCGCTTGATCAGCCAGTTATTGCTGAGTGCATAGGTAGACGTGTAGTGAGCGTGTCGTCCTATCACGTCGGCGAACATTCTCCTACTCGACTGGTATTGGGACAATTTCTTCGCCGAGGTGTCCCCAGCACTTAAGGCATCAGTGATCACGTCCGCTAACACAAGGGCATCCTGCAGTGACAGGTTAACTCCTTGTCCTGCGTGGGGATGGAACGTATGTGCTGAATCGCCAAGCAGAGCAACGCCATTTCCGACCCAGGGATCTACTCTTATGAAGCTGGGAGTGAAGTACGCGATTCTGGTCCATGCCTCCATCGTCCCAAAGGCTTCGGTTAGTTCAGGTGCGGCTTGGGTGACTTCTTCTTTGAATCGTCCTAGTCCGTCCCTCTTCAAGTCTTCAAAGCTTCGATTGCCCACGCAGTAGAAGATGTAGGTGGCTCCCTGACCCGCGGGCATTATCCCGAGCATCTTTCCTGGTGCTTGGTATTGTCGGGCCCTGTCTTTCAGCTCCGAAACTGGCCCAATTAACCCCACCATGAAAGAGTCAGAATATTTCTGGATCTTTGTTGTTGCTCCGATGCTTTCTCGAACGTGAGATTGAGGGCCGTCGGCCCCTACGATTATTGAGGCCTTGATTTCAGAGGGGCCACCTTCGACTTCGCAACGCACTCCCTGGGCGACTCCATTGTTCCAAATTATCTCCTTGAATCCAGTGTTCCAGATCGTCTGAGCGCCCAGGTCTTCAGCCTTGTATCCCAGTAAGTGTTCCACTTGCACTGCATCAGCTGTCATAATGTAGTTCTGAGGATGTTCAAGCAAACCATAGTCGGCTTCCAACAGAAGTTCTCCGTTCCAATTTTTCACTTCGAGTATTCTCTCCGCTGAGCCCATCTGGAGAACGCTATCCAGAACCCCAATCTTCTCCAACGCTTCTAGACCATTGGGCTGGAAGGTTATGCCTCGGGGAGTTGAATCGAGTCCTTTTCTGCGATCCAGGAGAAGAGTTGAAATGTTTCTCTTCTGTAATTCAAATGCCAGGGCTGAGCCTGCTATTCCAGCGCCAATTATCACAACATCGGTCTTTCCCTCCAATTTTTCTATCGCCTGGCCCGATTGAGGACGATTAGTAATCATCTTAAAATCATGCCTGCGGGGTCCGCGTGCCAGGAAGGTTCTTGGCTAGAATTCATGGACAAGGCCCAGCGGAACAGATCAACGTCTACAATCTAGAAACCGCAGTCGCGCCCCATGTATACAACAATGACAGACGGTACGCCGTCCTCGTCGTGGACATGCTTTACGACTTCGTGTATGGCAAGATCAAGTGCGACAGGGCCGTTCCGATGATCCCTCGTAGCAGAGAGCTCATAGATTCTGCACGGAGTTCCGGTATCCCGGTGCTCTATTCTAACGACTCCCATACAAGAAAGGATTTCGAAATTGAGAGGTGGGGGGAACACGCCATGCGTGGATCCAAGGGCGCCAAGGTCATAGGCGAATTGAGACCGCGGAAAAACGATGTTCAGATTCCTAAAACAACCTACAGCAGCTTCTTCAATACGAGACTGGAGCGAGAACTCAAGCGAACTCACGATGGAAAGGGACCCAACACCCTGATTATCTCGGGTCTCCATACCGACTGTTGTGTTAGGCACACCACTGCCGACGCCTTCTTCAGAGGATACGAGACAATCATCGCCGAGGACGCAGTGAACTCTTTCACTGAACTGCAGTATCGGACCGGTCTTCAATACCTCAAGTTCTGGTACCTAGCCGATACACTGCCCACCAAGAAAATCGCGAAATTATTCTAGGAAGGGTCTCGGGTCGAGAAGACCCTCCCGCGTCATTATCGATATGGACGGGGGCATCGATGATGCCCTCGCCATCATCCTCGCCCTCAAATCTCCCGAGCTAGAAGTTGCTGGAATAACTGCGGTCTCAGGCAACGTGCCCGTAGAACAAGCAACAATCAACGCACTGAGGGTCATCGAACTTCTGGACAGATCAGATGTCTGGGTCGCCCAGGGATTAGGGAATCCATTGCTTCGTGATCCGATTCGGGCCACCAGCTTTCACGGAAGTGACGGGTTAGGAGATTCCAACCTACCACTTCCCAAGCTTCGCCCGGCACAGAAATCCGCGATCAATGCGATCCTAGAAACCCTCGACTCATCCAAACAACAATCTACGACAATCATCTGTACTGGACCTTTGACCAACGTGGCGGCACTCCTGACAGAGTTCCCGGATGTGAAGAAGGTGATTGAGGAGATTGTGATAATGGGAGGCGCTTATTCTGTCACAAGATATGGAGTTGGAAACGAGACTCCGGTAGCAGAGTTCAACATTTACTCGGACCCAGAAGCCGCGAAAATCGTGTTCGAGACGGATGTTCCAGTCAAAGCAGTAGGCCTCGACGTGACCATGAATCCTAATGTCCAGCTAACGAAGAGCGACTATGTCCGACTAAGAAATCGGAAGGGACGTATCGCCGCTTTCGCGGGTTCAATCCTGAAAAACAACATGAGAACATTTGGCCGATTCGCTTTGCACGATCCGATGGCGGTCGCTGTCAAGATCAAACCATCACTTTTCCAATTCTCAAGCTATCATGTTCAGGTCGAGACTAGGGGAGAGCACACGCTGGGAATGACTGTCGCTGACAGGCGGGACTGGTTGCCAGATGACGAACTTGTGGGAAGGCCGGTAATGCTCTGCATAGACGCCGATCGGAAGTTCAAACAGGTCTTTCTGAAGCGTCTAACAGCCTCCTGAGCGCTGTATACATCAACTAGTGTGTTTTTCGGGTAAAAGGTGTAGATTTTTAAACTCAATATTTGGCAATACAGGGCTACTATGGGAAAAGAAATCGGTCACATAGAAATGATATCTAAGGACCTCATGGCGACCAAGAAGTTCTACTCCAGACTCTTCGGCTGGAAATTCGAAATGGCTGGCGACGGCTATACAATGTTCAAGACCTCTAAGAACGGTGTCGGCGGCGGCTTCATGCTCGGCAATAAGGTCAAGCCGGGCTCAACCACATTCTACGTCAACGTTGACACCATACCGGCAACACAACAGAAAGCAAAGAGTCTAGGCGGACGGATATTGAAGAAGAGGAAGGCCATCGGTGGCGGAATGGGCTACTGGGGCACTATCGGAGATCCGCACGGCAACGTCGTAGGCCTTTGGAGTAAGAAGTAACCTAACGTACACGAACCGCTCGGACCTCCCGAGCTACGCCTAGTTAGGCGGACTATCGAGAACTCCCTTTTTTCGTCTATTCAATTCCTCACGATATTGATGATCAAATTGGATGAACACCGTTAACCCTTTTTACGAGATAAGGTCTAAGACGCAGACGTCGAGTAGTCTTGCGTCTGAACAGATTGCCCCTTGGAGCCTTGACGCTCCTTCTGCTGATCGCTGTCCCTGTGAGTGCTGCGCCTGCTCTTCACAAAGGTAGTCAAACCAGTTACAATCTATCCGTTTCTATCTCATTTCTCCAGTCATGTGGACCCGTTCTGGGCTCGCCTCTGAGCGGTGGCATTGTCTGTCCTATGATCGCAATAATCCAGCCGAGTCTCAACCTGAACGGGACCCTGGGCTGGGCCGTTACTGATCTAAATGCAACCACAGTGACCCTCAACGTTACCCGAGACATTACTCCATCGAGCGCGGAATTCCTCACACCAATTACTCATCATACCGGGAGCATCATTGAATCCATCAACTTGGCAACCCGAATAGCTAGTTTCTTGCCATTCATCGAGCCGGAAGTTGACCAGGCCATGCAGATGGCTCAGACAAACATGGCATCAAGCATGCCCACGGGCACTAGCTGGAGTTCGACAATGTCAGCAATAGACGCCACGATGGTGCGTCAACCCCTTCACACAATGTGGTGGGTCAATGGACCGCTCAAAGTAAACGACACTGTCCCAGTTCTAGTTTTCCCAACCAATGTTACTGACTCGACCAGTCTCGATCTTGGTGGTAGCATTGGAACTCGGTCTGCTTGGACTTTGGCGTTTCCCAAATCCGGATCTTTTCTTCCTCCGGACCCAATGGCAACCCTGGCTTCCTCGATTCCGGTCGCCGACAACTTCGGATTCGCGCTTACTTTCAACTACGATCAGATCAGCGATCTCCTACTCAGTGCAAGCGCTGACATCCATCTTGGATTTGGCGAGGAAATATTCATCCCGGCAGCGCCCTGCGATTCCTCAGCGACTAACGCCCCGGCATTGACTGTCTGTCCTACTGCCCCTATGCCCGTAGTCAGGCAATTCGGGATCGACGTTCAGGCCTCCCTAAGGCTCACCAGCACGACTCTCGATCTAAGCCAGCGGTCGACGCCCACGAGTGCCTCTGCGTCACGTAGCGGACCAAGTTCCGGCAGCGGCTCGGGAACCGGGGCCGGGAGTAGTCAAGGACTTGGCAGGGGCCCGGGACAGGGTTCCAGCTCCGGGTCAAACTCGGGCTCGGGGAGCGGGTATAATCCAGGGGCGGGCGGCACAACAACCGGAGCTGAGCAACCATCCAATAATCCGGCACAATCAAGACCCACCACCCAGTCGGCCAGCTTGGTACCATGGATGTACGGGATTCTGGGAATCATTGCGGTAGCAATTGTTGGGTCGGCTGTATGGTTCGCTGGAAGGAGAATTAAGAAGCCCCCGGCCCAAGTTGCATATCTATCAGTCTAGGACCCTATTCTCTCCGAGATTGCCAGGAACATCCTCTCCGGCTCAAGTTGGCACTGAACTGTCCAAACCAACGGAACCCGGTGTCAGATAGCCTTGAACTAGGGAAATACTTGACAATCTCGCGAAAATTCGTTCAAAGTGCGATTTTATCGAATGTGTTAAATATTCTACGGGGAAGCTCTGTCACGACTGAACTTGGCTGATAAACCAACAGCAGCGATGGTACTGTCCCTAATCGGTGGAGTATTCGTTATTCTTGGTGGGCTATTCATCGCATTTCTCGGATCGGTCGTCTCCTCCTTCGGATACCTCGCCAACGGCGGAGCCAATCCCGGAACAGCAGTCACAGTCGTAGGAGTTGTAGGGATCATCTTCGGACTAATCATGATCGTCGGCGCTGCAATGATGTATACCAATCCGAAGTCGGCCAAAATGTGGGGAATCATAGTTCTAATCTTGTCAATACTCAGTTGGTTCACCGCGGTCGGAGGACTGGTTATTGGCTTCCTCTTAGGCTTAATCGGTGGAATCCTTGCGATTGTCTTCAAACCGGCGATGATGCCAGGTGCGATGCCCAGCCAACCGATGGGAGCAATGCCGATGGGCTCAATGGGATCTGGCCAAACAATGGGTTCAATGGGGATGACATGCAAGAACTGTGGAGCGAATATTCCTGCCGGAGCTACACGTTGCCCCAGTTGCGGCGCGAGCGTCTGAGCTGCTGAGCTATTCCCGACAATTCCGTACAGGGCATTCACATTCGCCAGATTTCCCTCGGTCAACTTGCAGTGTCCGTTTGTTGTCCAACTTTTCTTGCTGGCAAGTTACGCTTCGATTCCGGAGCTCAGTCTTCGCATCAAGTTAGATTGAACCGTATGAAAACAACAAAACCTTCCGTCAGTACCCTGAACCCTAGAAAATTCCAGGATATTCCTTCGAAAATCGCGTAGAAGTCGACTTTGTCGAATGTGTTATATACAATAAAATAGACCGGTTTTCATGCAACCGAAGCCTCGCAGACCGACCGGCGTAACTATTCTAGGCGTCCTTGCGATACTTGGAGGTATAGCGCTCCTCGTTGGTGGAGTAGCTGCAATTGGTCTCGGACTTGTAATTGGAACCTACGCGGGCTCCACGTTTACAAATGCTCTTTCAAATGCTGGCTATTCCGGGCTAGCTTCCGTTGGTGCAGGAACACTCGCGGTAATCTTGCTGGCACTCGGCGCGGTAATACTTGTTCTTGGAATATTGTACTTCGCTGTAGGAATCGGATACTTTGGAGGCAAGGGCTGGGCTTGGACCGTAGGAATCGTAGTTACCGCCATCAGCATAGTCCTTGACATTGTCCAGATTGCCTTTGGTGCCGTAAGCAATGTCTTCGGATTGGTCATTGGTCTCCTAATAATTTACTACCTGACCAGGCCACACGTCAAAGCGTTCTTTGGCAAAGGGCCCTCGCCGATCGGTTCTTCCTCGATGCCGCCATCAGGGACGAGCTAGCATTCCTGGTGGAGCTAAACGTTCCCCCAGATGCGGCTCGGCCGTCTAGGCCTGCAAAATCAAATCGACGTCGAGCGGTAGATGTAGGATATATTTCGGTACACAGCTGACCGACAAACCGGGGCTCTCAGTAACAGTCGCTTTAACACTTCGCCAATTCTCAAACTCTCTTTATGGCTCGAAGGCCCTCTCGACCGGTAGGAATCACGATACTGGCCGTTCTGGAGATTCTGATAGGAATTGTAGGGCTCTTAGCCAGTCTTGCGATAATAGGCCTTTCCGCTCTGTTCTCGACTCTACCAAGAGTCGGCTCTTTGCTGGGAACTTTTGGACTGATCATTGGCGGAGTTGTTCTCTTCTTCAGTCTCATCTGGCTTGCCACTGGCACAGGTTTTCTTCACGGTAGGGGTTGGTCTTGGACTCTCGGAATGATTTTCAGCGTACTCTCACTGCTCGGAGCAATCGGCGCTATGACAATCGGCCTAATCACAGGTGGGGTCGGCGGAGTGATCTTCTGGGGTTTGATGTTGTATTATCTGACACGGACCCATGTGAAAGCCTTCTTCGGAAAAGGCGGATCACCATTTAATCCCGCCTACGGATTACCATATTCACTCGGACCTCAAGCCAATCAGACGCAAGTTGCGACAAATGCAGGTTATGGTCGACCATCCGAGGTAGGTCTGCCGCTCACCTTTCCGCCTATCTCGCAAGGAACATCAACGAATATTCCCACGCCCAGCCCTGTCTCATCAACTCCCACATCATCCAGTTCGTCCAACGGCGGCAAGTCGCCAATTTGTCCTTATTGTCACACCACACTACCCATGGGCACAAAGAGGTGCCTTACCTGCGGAGCGGCCCTCTAGGGCATTGTCATGGCTAGAAATCACCGCGAACGCATCAGACTCATCCGAGAATCTTCTTCTCCGCCAGTCCCAGGGCTGAAACGGTTGGAGAATGGATAATCCTACCAGTCCGCAACAGCCGATAGGCACTCTTGGCGTTCAGAATCTTGATCTTCATGTACTCGTAGGGCTCCCGACTCATTCTGCCTTTCTTCAGTTGGCGAGCTAGGAAAACGTGCGCACGTTGAGATGAGATTCCTGGCAAGGTGTGAAGCCAACCAAGGTTCTTCCAAGATCTGGCAGAGTAGCCAGTCTCCTCTTTCAGTTCTCGTCTCGCGCCGGCTTCCGGGTCTTCTCCATCATCCACTAATCCGGCGGGTAGTTCTAGTTCCCAGCCTTGAATCGGATGGCGATAGTTCCAGATGAATACCAGACGATCATCATCTAGGACCGGAACGATTATCGAAAAGTCGTGGAGCGAGAGTCTGAGATGGTCTGTCTCAAAACCGGATTTGGATACTATCTTGTCACTGTACAGTTTCACCTCTCCGAGGTCGATCAGTTTCCTCGATCCGGTAGTTTTCCAGGGTTTCGGGGTCCGTTGAAATTTCTGGATCCTTACTGTCAAAGAGCTTGACTCACTAGACGAACTTTCGCATTACAACACTCGACTTGCCTAGTTGCGATGCCATATCAAATCCCGCGTCTGCAAACATGCTGACAGTCCCAGACCACATCAGGCTTGCTCCCTTGCTAGGTTTGGTTGACGGATACGCCTCGACAGTGCCTCCGCCCTTCTTCCTAATGGACGCGAGAGCCGCGTTGAGGCCGAATCCTGCGACGCCTCGTCGTCGATTGTTCCGGTCGACGAAGAAACAGGTTATTCGCCAGAATCTCTTCCCTTCGTCGTCGAGATTGAGTTTCTGGTATGTCTTGCTGGCGTCTATTCTTGGAAGTTCTGGTTTCGGACCATACTGGACCCAGCCGATCGGAGTCTCGCTGGAGTAGACGATTATACCATGTGTTCGTCTCTTCTTGACTAGCGCTTTCTTTGCCTTCTTGTTATCTGGACCGTGTCCTTTGATGAGAAACTCCCCTTTGGTGTGGTAGAACATGCACCAGCATCCGCCCCACACACCATTGTGTTTTGCGAATAATGCTTCGAAGTCTGGCCAGGTAGTTGGGCTCAGTTCCTTGGAGGAGTAAGCGTTCTCCGTTTTCATGTGCGTGGCTCTGGTCGTGTCTTGGAATGTTTACTGGTTAGAGGATTGGAGGCTCCTTGTAGTCTCCAAAGACTTTCCGACCGACATCCATGATCTCGCCTAGTGTTGCGTAGGCTCGGACCGCCTTGATGATGGGATACATGGAATTAGCCTTCTCATCCTCGAACGCCTTCTGCAGCTCGTCCAATGCTTCCTTGACTTTTGCATTGTCCCTCGTATCTCGGACTCGGACTATTCTCTCGATCTGTCGCCTCTGAGCCTCCTCGTTGATCTTCAGGGTATCAATCGGCTGTTTCTCATCGACCTGATACTTGTTCACACCAACTACGACTCTCTCGTCCCGCTCAAGCTCCTGCTGGTAGCGGTATGCTGTCTCTGCGATCTCTCGCTGCAAGAATCCAGTCTTGATCGAGTTCAGCAATCCTCCTACTCGTTCTATCTTGTCAAAATACTCGAACGCTTTTTCCTCCATCTCATCAGTAAGCCATTCCAAATAGTAGGAACCTCCAAGGGGATCAATTGTGTCCGCGACTCCGGTCTCCTCTGCGATAATCTGCTGCGTCCTTAGCGCGACTGTTGCGGCCTGTTCTGAAGGAAGAGCCCAGGCTTCATCGTAAGAATTTGTATGAAGAGACTGCGTCCCACCAAGAACCGTAGCCAACGCTTCAATCGTAGTCCGAACAATATTGTTGAGCGGCTGTTGCCAAGTCAGGGACGCGCCAGAGTTCTGAGCATGAGTCCTTAGTAGCAGCGATCGCGGGTCCTTGGCTCCGTATTTCTCTTTCATGACTCGCGCCCATATTCTTCGGGCTGCTCTGAACTTTGCTATTTCTTCAAAGAAGTCCATTCCAGAGTTCCAGAAGAAAGATAGGCGTGGCGCGAATTCGTCTACTTTCAAGCCAGCTTCGATTCCGAGGTCAACGTATGCGAAACCATCTGCCAGCGTAAACGCTAGTTCCTGGACGGCACTTGATCCAGCCTCGCGGATGTGATAGCCGCTGATGCTGATGTAGTTCCACTGCGGCATCTCCTTGCTACAGTAGACCATCATGTCACGGATGATTCGGAGATGTGCCTCCGGAGGGAAAGCCCACTCTTTCTGCGCAATATACTCCTTGAGAATATCTGCTTGGACGGTCCCTCTCAACTCCTTCGGCTTCAATCCTTGTCTCTCCGCCACCCCGACATACATCGCCGTCAGAACCGATGCAGGCGCATTGATTGTCATGCTCGTACTCACCTTCTCCAAGGGAATTCCCTCCAGGATGATCTCCATGTCCTTCAACGAGCCAACTGAGACGCCGCAACGTCCCACCTCGCCCTCAGCTCGCGGATGGTCAGGATCATATCCGTACAATGTTGGCATGTCAAATGCGATGCTCAATCCCGTCTCTCCATGCTCTAAGAGATAGTGGAGTCGTTTGTTCGTGTCTTCAGGCGTCCCGAAACCTGAGAACATTCTCATTGTCCAGAGCTGTCCTCTGTATAGGGTCGGATAGACACCTCGAAGATACGGATACTCGCCCGGCAGGCCAGCTTGACGAGATTCGTCTTGGTATGCGACATCCGTTGGGGTATAGACCCGTTTGATCGGGATGTTGGAAGGGTTCCTGAACTCTTGCTTACGCTCGGGACTCTTTTGCGTCCACTGCTTGAGAGTCTTCGCCTGCCATGCTGCTTCTTGGCGTTTCATTTTGGCGAGATATTTCGCGTTGAAGGTTGAAGGCCTAGCCTTCCGCTGCCTCTTGATTTCTCCCAGAACTTTCTTCCAATAGCCCTTTACCAAAATAGTCACAGTACGACAATATCGGGTCGGATTTTCCTATTTCTCCATTATCTCTGGAGTCCACCTCTTCTGAACGTTGAAATACGTTCCAGAACCCACCAGCGGTCAGGGCTCTATCTTGGTTAGTGAGCTGGCCTCGGGAGTGTTGAAGGGTGATCATAGAGCCCTCGCCAAGGCCATTTCCATTGTTGAAGGCGCAGGGCTCGCTCGTCGCAGACTAATTCAGGAGCTCTATCCGCGTACGGGAAAGGCCTTCACGATTGGGATTACAGGTCCGACGGGAACGGGCAAGAGCACTCTCGTCGACAAGACGATCCAGGAGTTCCGGAAGAGAGGTCGAAAGGTAGGCGTACTGGCCATAGATCCTTCCAGCCCCTTTACTGGAGGCGCAATCTTAGGCGACAGAATACGTATGATGGACCATAGCCTCGAAAGAGAGGTCTACATCCGTAGCATGGCTTCTCGCGGCGATGTCGGAGGTCTTGCTCGCGCCGCGATAAACACGATTAGGGTTCTCGATGCCGCAGGAATGGACGTAGTCATAGTAGAGACAGTCGGGGCAGGCCAGACAGAAGTCCAGGTGGCAACCGCCGTTGACGCTACTGTGGTGGTTCTGATGCCGCAGCTCGGGGACGAGGTTCAGGCGTTCAAAGCAGGGTTCAACGAGATAGGCGACATTTTCGTCATCAACAAGGCAGACATTACGAATCCATCAAGGACCATGTTCAACGTCGCAAGCGGGCTGCAGGAAAAGAACGGATGGAGACCGCCTGTGCTAAAGACTGTTGCAATCAAAGGAATAGGAGTACCTTCACTAGTTGACAGTATCGAAAAATTCCAGAAATTCTTGGATGATCATGGCATGAGAGAGGAGAGGGCGAAAAAGCGGCTGGAGTCCGAACTCATCGAAGCGGCGTTTTCAGACTTTTACACCGAGACAATCACCCGCCTCAAACAAGAAAAGTCGTGGCAACACCTACTCGGACAGGTCGCGAAGAAGGAGATGGACCCTGAGACAGCGGCTTCAAAACTTGTGAAGACTATAGCAAGACTAGACGTGTCGTCAAATGCCTGATCAGATCGCGACAGACTCAGGAATACCTGTCAAGACATCATACGACCATAGAGACGCCTCTGCAACAATTGTTCGATCTCTCGGAAAGCCCGGAGAGTTCCCTTACACTAGGGGAATCCACCCGAACATGTACCGGGACCGACTATGGACGATGAGGCAGTATACCGGTTTCGGTTCAGCCAGAGAAACCAACCGGCGATTCAAGTATCTGATCTCACACGGGGAGACAGGCCTCAGCACGGCGTTTGACCTTCCAACACAACTGGGCCTTGACTCTGATCATCCGAGAGCACATGGGGAAGTCGGTAAGGTCGGGGTCGCTATCAGCAGTATCGACGATATGAGACGGCTGTTTGATGGAATCGATCTCGGCAAAGTCAGCACTAGCATGACAATCAACTCTACGGCTCCGATCCTGCTCTGCTTGTATGTCGCAGTTGGACTAGAGCAACGGGTCCCACAGAGGCAGTTGAGGGGAACTACACAGAATGATATTCTGAAAGAGTACATTGCCCGGAATACCTACATCTATCCGCCGGAAGCATCTCTGAGAGTCGCGGTCGACCTCATAGAATATTCCGCTCGCAAAATGCCACATTGGCACCCCATTAGTATCAGTGGCTACCATATTCGGGAGTCCGGGGCCGATGCGATTCAGGAACTTGCGTTCTGTTTCTCAAACGCGATTGAATACGTGGAAGCCGCACTGGCTCGTGGTCTCAAGGTCGATGATTTTGCTTCGCAGCTCTCATTCTTCTTCGCATGTCGAAACGACTTTCTCGAAGAGATTGCAAAGTTCAGAGCAGCCCGAAGAATATGGGCGAGCGTAATGAGACGACGCTTCAAGGCTCGTGATCCCGAGTCTTGCAAGCTCAGATTTCATGCTCAGACGAGCGGCGAGACTCTGACCGCCCAACAACCCGACAATAACATTGCTCGAGTCTCAATCCAGGCACTAGCGGCCGTTCTGGGAGGGACCCAGTCGCTTCACACAAACTCCCGTGATGAGGCTCTAGGTCTTCCGACAGAAGATTCTGTTCGAATTGCCCTACGGACCCAGCAGATCATAGCCTATGAATCTGGTGTGAGCCGCACGGCGGACCCGTTGGGAGGAAGCTATTATCTGGAATCCTTGACAAGAACGATCGAAACCCAGGCCACCGCCCTCATCGAAAGAGTACAACAGCTTGGAGGTGCGAGAAAGGCTATCGAATCCGGCTTTGTTCACAGACAAATTCAAGAAAGTGCCTACAAGTTTCAGCGGTCCGTAGACGAAGGCGAGACAGTAATTGTCGGAGTGAACCGGTTCAAAGAAGGGGATCAGAAAGGAGTGAGCATTCAGCGAATTAGCCCTGGCGTGGAGAGGCTACAGATTCAGCAGCTAAGGAAGTTCAAGAGTTCAAGAAACAAAGCGAAGGTGAAGAGCGCCCTGTCAAGACTTGAGAGTGCGGCTTCTGGAGATGCTAATTTGGTTGATGACATTTTGAGAGCGGTCCGGTCTGAGTGTACTGTGGGCGAGATCAGCGACACATTGAGAGATGTGTTCGGCGAGTATAGGGTACGACTCGAAGTCTAGAGGGTACTTTCGCCCTCCTAGCTCCAATAGAACGAAACATCGCGACTCCAGATCTGAAAAATTAAGGGCAAAAGAAAAACAAGAATTCTTATTTTCAAAAAATTTCAAATGCGACGACACGCGCGCGCACCGTTCCGAAACCCCACCGAGGACGCGCTGGAAGCGCCGAAGGCTTCTAGCCGGTTAGGAAGAGCCATGTCCCGTTAGCTTTTGCAACTATCTCCTGATTCTGATTCGTAAGCACGGCTTCCGCGAACGCGACGCGTCTTCCGCGTTTTGCCACGATCCCCTCAGCTCTTAACGGTCCTTTGATGTGAGGTCTGAAGAAACTGATCTTCATCTCCATCGTCGTAAAGTCCTCTTCTGGAGATATCGTGGTCGAAATGGCTATTCCCATAGCGGCGTCCGCAATATCGGCCATTACTCCTCCGTGCATGGTTGATGACATATTGTGGAGATGCTCGTCGACCTCCATTTCGACTAGAGAGTGTCCCTCGGAGAGCTCTACTATCTTGATACCAAGAGTCTTCGTCGCGGGACTAGGATACGTCCCAGTCTTCCAGGCGTGGTAGACTCTCTCCTTAATCCCCTTCATGCTGGTGTCTGGCGTTGATTCTCTGTAATATTGGTTGGCCGGGCTGTTCGAATTGAAGATTTATCTCGGGACGCGTATCACATCGTCTTGAAATGTCTTCGAATAAGGCGTCTGAGCACGTGCGGCGTGACATCAAAGTTGCTCTTGAAAGAATACGTCGAGACATGGATCACGCTCGAAAGGATCTCGCCTCGGCCAGCAAGACATGGGCAGATTCGACCAGCAAGTTTGTGCAGGACAAGGCTCCAAAGGTCTCAGCCACAATAGACGAGACTCTAGAGAAGACTTCTGAAACATTCAAGCGAACGATGAGCACGATCGATGCGGAAACAAAGACACAACAAGTCAAGCTTCTGAGAGCATACAAGTCGTTTCTGTCCAGACAGATCGACATCATAGAGAAACGACTGAAGACGTAGCATGCGGCTACCCTGCTTCTTGTTCGATAAGAGGCGACTCCGTGCCCGAGAGCCGTTAGACCGGACCAAGACATCAAGAATTTAGAACAATCGGGTCCTTCTCGACGCTGGACGAAGCTGAGTTAACCGACGTCGCAGAAAGATCGCCCTTTGAGATCTCAAGGGCCCCCCGTGAGGGGGCCTCATGTCCTTGGCTGTTCCTTTTCGGGCTTTGTCTCAAGTTTTGGGGCTATTTCGAATCTCGAAGAGCTATCTGTCGTGGCGTGAAAACGAGCAGGAGCTGCAAGGAAAACGAGCACTATCGTGATTCTTTGGCGAAGCATATTGGGTCATTAATACGAGTGGTTGGACCGAGTTTGCCGGTCTTCTCCTTTCTCTCGCAATTGTGAGTCTACGAGGTGGGGTTTGGGCTCACTTCTACTGAATCTGGACCAGACGGGTGACTCCCATTCGTTTTCTGGATTCTCGTGTATGCGAAGAGTACCAAGAGTCCGAAACCCATCCATATGCTGCCGAATATCCTGCCAAGCGGATGAAGAACGACTACGAGAAGCCAGATCGCCAGATCTGCGATTATGCTTAGGACTCCTATGATTGGAATTGTGTACCGCTCGTAACTCTCTGAAGCCTCATTGGTGTTTCTCCTCCAGAATGGCCTGATGCTAATGCTTCCTGGAGTCTTGAATGGACGGAAAACGGCCTTCTCTTTGTTTCTAAGAGAGATTAGGCTTAGACCGACGATCACATACGCGATTAGTGCTCCAAAATTGTACAACTCAGCCACAAAGCTGAGCTCACCTGAGAGAGCCAGTGCGACAGATACCGAAGAAAACGCGATTATCGAAACGAATGGAGTGTTGCGCTTCTTGTGGAGTTTTCCAAACGCCTTGGGTATTACGCCGTCTAGGCTCATGGCATAGCTTATTCGCGACGATCCAATTATCCCAGCATTGGCAGCCACTAGAAGAACGGACATTCCCAATATGGCGGCGAGGCCGGCAAGAATCCAACCATTCGGAAATGCGAGGGCGATGAAAGATACCGGGTCGTTTATGCTGGTAGGGTTGCTCAGAAAATCCCGATAACTTCTGACTCCCAATGCCAGGGTTGAGAAGGAAAGCGTAGCTGCAACAACAGCCGCGCTTATCAGGAATACGGCTCTCGGAATATTCTTGGCCGGTCTTCTAGTCTCTCCGGCGGTCTGCGATATGACTTCTATCCCAAGGTACCCGGACATGGCGATGGTGATCGCGTATAGGAAGTTGGGGTATGTGGGCGAGGTGCCGAAATGAAGAGTGTTGAGCCCGGGTCTGTAGGAAAACAAGAAACCGGTCACTAGTACAAGTGCCATTCCAGCTAGGTTGAATAGAACCAGAAAGTATGAGAATCTTGCCGACTCGCCTATTCCGAGGATGTTGAGGCTCATTAGAAAGAGTATCGCGGCCGCTGTGGCACCGCCAATCAGTAGTGGTGCATTGAGTTGGGGAAAGAAGTAGCCTAGATAGCCGATTGCAGCGAGAGAGGAAATAGCCGTAGTGACAACATAATCGAGAAGGAGTGCCCAGGCTGCGAGGAAGGCGATGTTTCGTCCGAATGCTCTTCTAGCGTATACGAAAGCGCCTCCCGCCTGGTGGTAGGAGCTGGCGAGCTCTGCGTAGCAGAGGGCTGTGAGAATGTAGGCTGTTGTTGCGAAGAGGTATGCGTATGTTGCGGCCGCACCTGCGTATATCACGACGAGGCCCAGGGTGAAGTAGATCCCTTCTGCTACGTCGGCGTAGCCGAAGGCGAAGTTGCCTAGGATGCCGATGTTTCGTCTGAGTCCTTGTCTTCGGCGCCCGGCTGGTCTCTGGGCGGGCTCTGTCAAACAGAAGTTCCTCGGTTATCCTGGGGGCGCTGAAACGGCTCAGCCTTCGAGACTGACGATATTTGAGACTATTTGGGCTTAGTTCCTCTTTGAGAGGAGTTCGTAGAATTTCTTCTGGACTCCGGAAATTATCTGGTCCCGCTTTGCCGGGTTGGCGATCTGGAGGAGGAGGAGAAGCTGGGTCTCCTGGGGAGTTACCTGGGTAACTCGGACTTGGGGGGTCGTGTCAGGGAGGAGGTCGACTTTCATCTCTTCAGCGATGTGTAGAAGCTGATCCTCAATTTTCGCCAGGTCTATCTCTGTGCTGACTACAACTGGTATCTGAACGCGCAGGGCTCCTGACCGTGTGCGGTTGATGACCGACCTCTTCAATAGTGTCGAATTCGGGATGATGACTATCTCATTATCTGGCGTAAGGATCTTTGTCTGTATCAGGTTCCTCTCGATTACTCGTCCATAGTAGTCTTGGACTTCAATCCATTCTCCGACCTTGAAGGGCTGGTAGGTTGAGACGAACTGGGAGGCTGCCATGTCAGTCAGAACATGCCTGTAGGCCGTGATCATCGTCAAGCCGCCGAGGAAGAGTAGCACAAGAAGTAGTAGTATGCTTACATTCAACGTGTTGAGGATAATTATTACTCCGAGGACCCAGATAGCCCAGGAGCCGATCTGTTGTAGGCTCGCCACTAGCCCTGATGGCACAGTTCCTGCTATTCTAGTGATGATAATTCTGTAGAATCTCACTACTAGGTAGGTTAGGATTATGATGAGGACTACGGTGAGGAGCTGTTCTATGAGGGGACTGGTGAAGATTCCGACTAGGTCGAATGTCACTCTGTTACCAGCCCATCCCTGAGGGGTGTTAGGCTGTTTCGCTTGACCTTAAGAGTTCCACGGTTCGCGCGACGGAGGGCGCGTCGCCCAGTAGGAGGACCTTGTCCCCGGATTTCAGTTCGAGTTCGGGTTCTGGGAAGACGTAGCTGTTGTCTCTGCAGACTAGGGCGACTCGGCATTTCTCAGGCATCTGGATCTCATGAATCTTCTTTCCAATGAGTGTGGCGTTGAGCGGGATTATTGTCTCGGCTATTCGTAAGTCCAGTTCCGACCGGTACATGAGGGTGACCGCGCGGTCTCTCTCCAGCATGTTTTCAAGGTCTTTGAGGGCCAGGTCGGCGGGGCAGATGATCATGTCCGCCCCTGCTTCTCTCAGCCGTTCCTTGTTCTTGGGACTATTAGCCACAGCTATAATGCGGGGAACCCCGAACTCCTTCTTCGCCAGTCTAGTCGCGGCCAAGTTGACTCTGTCGTCGTCCGTCGTAACTATGACAATGTCGGCTTGTGAGGCCTCTGCCAGTTTGAGAACGTCTGTTCTGGAACCGTCGGCGTTAAGGATGGTTGCGTCGGAGTTGGCGGAAGCTTCCTTACAGCGCTCCTGCTTCTTCTCGATGACCGTCAGACGGTTCTCGTCGCTGCTTGAGAGGTATCTGATGAGGTGCATTCCAATTCTCCCAGCTCCGATGATTAGCGCTCTCAACTATTTCCTGGCTTCTTCTGAATGTAACAGTACTATTCCAGACAATCGTCACCGACCCCATGGATTGTAATAACCTTGGGTTGATCAGAACGGTCCCGGCTTCCCGGTTTTCAGACTGTAGATCGACACAAATAGCCCAGAATGCGCCCGAATCCGAGATCTGGACTAGCGATCCAATACCCGCCTTTGTTCCACGCTTCTCCCTATGATAGGATTACCGTTTCGAAGATCATGATCCAAGCCCATTCTGTGCCCTAAAACAGAGTCCTCGCCAGGAAACGTTCCAGCTGGCCAGAGCCCTCCAGAAAAAAGGGGTGCAACAATTTTTTTCTCACGATACGAGAGTGCCTTTTGGGACAAACCTCCACAATGCCAGAGACCGAAATCGTCCTGGTCCTATGAACAACTCTGTCCAGAGCTGGAGGTCTAACTCATCCTCTGATGATGTTCTTTGAGATGATCAGTCTCATTATTTCCGAGGTCCCTTCGCCAACAGTATTGAGACGAGAGTCTCGCCAGTGGCGATGCACGTCGAACTCGTCCGCATATCCATATCCTCCATGTATCTGGATCGCCTCGTCGCAGACTCTCAGCCCGCGCTCGCTCGCGAAGACTTTGGCTTGGGCAGCCTCAGACTCGTACGGTCTGCCTTGGTCCTTCAAGTATGCAGCTCGGTAGACCATCATCCTCGACGCGTTGATATCCGTCAGCATGTCCGCAAGCTTGGACTGTATCATCTGAAAGTCTGAGAGAGGTTTGCCGAAGGCGGTCCGTTCCTTGCTGTACTTGACAGCTTTGTCAAAAGCCGCCCGTGCGATTCCGGTGGAAATAGCTCCGACGGTCACTCTTCCTCCAAACAGCATCTTCTTCGCATATTCGAAGCCCTCTCCCTCAGTCCCGACGAGACTCTCCTTCGGAACGTGAGCATTCTCGAATACAACCTCAGCGGTAACCGAGCCTCTGTAGCCCAGCTTGTCAATGTGCTTGCTAGACTTGGCAGACTTTGCATCCACGAGGAATGCTGAGGGTCCCTTGGGCGTCTTGGCGAAGAGGAAGTAAAGGTCACAGTAACCACCATTCGTCGTAAACATCTTCGTCCCATTCACCACCCACTGTCCAGAGTCGAGACGAGCAGTAGTCTGCAGATTCCGTGCATCAGAGCCAGCGCCAGGCTCGGTTAGCGAGAAACCCGCGAACTTCTTGCCACTTATCATCTGAGGAAGATACTCCTTCTTCTGACTAGGATTACTGAACTGACGAACGCCCTCACAACAGGTCCCATGAATAGCGAGTGATAGAGCGGTGCTGGCGCAGGCCTTCCCGCACATCTCCATCGCCGCGACGTAAATAGGCCATGGAAGCTCAAGACCACCGAAATCTTTTGGAAAGCCCATGCTGGTGAATCCCTGTTCGAAGAGTTTCCGAATGTTCTCTCGAGGAAACTCCGCCTTCACATCGATCTCTCGAGCTGTCGGCTCGATCTCCTTCTCGAAGAAATCTCCCAACGACTCAAGAAGGAGAAGATAATCCTCAGACGCTGACCCATACATCATCTGAACGAGTTCCTTCTGTTCCGGACCGAAGAAACTGACCATTGAATACACAAGTCTCAACGGTTTCCTTGAACCGTTTAATCTTTAGTACAACACGTTTTTCAGCACCGCGCCGGCTTCCCCTTCTTGATCTTGACCAGCTGGCGATACCCGAGCGCGAGGACATTGAGCATTATTGTTCTCGTTGTCGTCGGCATCATCTACTTCGGAGGAGCAAGCTCCAGTCATGTTCTATCTCCTTACAACCAGGTCTCTGGGCAGCCTGTTAGGATACCTCAAGGACCGATGGGAGTGTCAAGTGCTACGACCAGCGACCCGTATTGGTTCCAAGTCGGTGCGATAGGTGACTCAAGCATCTTCAACAGCGTAGGAGCGAGCGTTATGATAAGGACGGTGTACGACAAAGTCAACAACGATGCGCATTCCTACTGGGTAGGTAGCATACTCGCCAATAACGCCTTCGTCCAAGTCGGATACTACAACGGACTAACTACAACAAACCAGTACTATTGTTGCGCATGGTTCTACGAATACTTCCCAGCAGGCAACACAAACTCGCCACCAATAATCGGTCCAGCAGGATCAGCCGGGCCAATCGGATCCTGGCACACCTACACTATGAACTATACTGGAAGCGGAGTCTGGTCCTTCTATATGGATAACCAGTTCTTAGGATCAAGCCCAACACAAGGACAACAGTACTATTTAGGACCCGGCGACACTAACTCAGGCAGTCACCCCGCCGCGGTTCTCGCAGAAGTAGCACAGGCTACCTCTGACAAGGACGTGATTGGCCCCGCCGAATTCAAGAATTTCATGTACGAAACTAACCCCGGCGCTTGGCAACCAGTCCCCGTTGGAAAGGTCCACATTGGATATGGCGCAACTAGCTCCATGAGCCTTGCCAATCCTTACAGCGCCTCTGAGGTGTTTGGGAAACAAAACGACTTCTTAACAGGCAGTGGCCTATCCTATCCGACAGATCAGTGCGGGAACGGTGTCTCTAACGGCTCAACATTGTGGTCTACGACATGTGTCGGAAATAATTGGAATCTGCCGTCACTCTCCTTTGTCGACATGGATGGGAACAGTCTCAGTCCAACCTGGGTCTCCCTATCTGACTCAACATCTGGAAGCGAGATATTCCTAACAACCTACAACAACCAACAAATTCCCAGCCCATCAGGGCAGTGGACGATCAACCAGATCTCATGGCGCGCCACCAACGTGGCAACCGGAGCAGTAGTCAACTCAACCGTGCCCAGCCAGACCGTCCCAACAAGCGTCTTTTCGGCCAAGATGCAAGTGGTCGGATACTTCTACTCCCTCCCGGTCAAAGACACGAACGTCATATTGTATCTACCAGACTCGACCAACGAGACGTTGAAGACTGACAATAGTGGGCAGGCTGTCTTTACGCAGTTGCCAGCTGCCAATTACACCTTCCATATCACAGTGCCTTACGGAATATCTTCAACCACGACTCAGAGCATACTCAATCCCGGGTCTATCATAGCCAAAGTGTTCAGTCTTCCAGAGCTGATTACCCTGGTCATACCGCCAATACTAATCGCAATCGTAGTAGCAATAACCGTCGCGAGAAAGGAGAGACAGCGGCAAGCAATGATTCAAGCACAACCGATTCCAGCACCGGCTTTTGGAGCGAGCTTCTGTAGGTCGTGCGGTCAACCGCTCTCGCCCACTGCGAATTTCTGCACTAGTTGCGGAACGCCACGAATATTGACTCAGTAACTATTTTTCCCCGCGGAAGTTTTATAGTAAACAGTTCATTGCCGATTTTCTAGATGGATTCTTGCCCTTCCAGATAGGAATTGTTGGGGTAGGCTACTCCGGGTTCGACTCAATGACCCCAGGACTCTCGACCCGAGAGTTGATGTTTGAGGCTGCAAGCCGCGCCTATGAGGACGCGGGAATAGACCCCCGGAAGGACGTTCAGAGTTTCGTCTGTTGCACCGAGGATTTCTGGGAAGGAATCAGTATTACAGACGAGTATATGCCCGACCAGCTTGGCGCGGTTCTACGACCTCTGTGCACAATCTCCTCGGATGGAATAATCGGACTAGCTACAGCATGTATGCATATCATGTCCGGCATCGCTGATGTCGCCGTCGTGGAATCTCACAGCAAATTTTCCGATGTCGTGAACCCCGACGAAATAGCCAGTTTCGGCTACGACCCGATCTATACTCATCACCACTTTGATGCGGATCCCAGATTCCTAGCAGGCATGGAGATGGCTCGATACCTCAAAGACACAGGTACGAAGAGAGAGTCCTGTGCCCAGGTCGCTGTTAAGAACAAGAAGAATGCTCTATCCAACTCGCGAGGCGTTCACGGAGCCAATATAGATACGGGAATGGTGATGAACTCACCGATCGCGGCATCTCCCTTAACTGAACTGGAGTCGAGCAAGGGAATCGACGCGAGCATCGTCTTCGTTCTAGCATCGGCCCGGAAGGCCCGAAAACTCGGGGACCGCACAGTTTGGATAAAGGGCATTGGATGGAGTTCTGATACTCCGGTGGTTGAAGATCGAGATTTTGCGAGAGCGGAATACGTCGAACAAGCAGCAGCTAGAGCCTACAAGATGGGTAATGTCAGGAGTCCCGCTAGTTACTTCGACCTGGCTGAGGTTGATGATACCTACAGCTACAAAGAGTTGCAGAGCTTGGAAGCGTTGAAACTAGCGCCAAAGGGCAAAGCGGGTAAGATGGTTGACACAGGTGCTTTCGACACTGATGGACGATTGCCGGTCAATGCATCAGG
>Ga0137418_10001018_pt1 | contig 25723 bp, 22 predicted proteins | sample CZODoug3_1_2_16f_FD_122242 | JGI IMG/M metagenome (GOLD analysis project Ga0137418, IMG submission 122242) | Vadose zone soil fungal communities from Angelo Coast Range Reserve, California, USA - CZODoug3_1_2_16fungal (Hybrid Assembly) | ecosystem: Environmental > Terrestrial > Soil > Vadose...
GATGCATCTAAAGCAAGCTGGGAAATTTGAAGGAGTGCGCGGGATCGTACTGGGGGATTTTCCGGAGAGCGAGCCGGCTGTGGCGGGAGCCCCAACCGTGCGGGAAGTATGCGCGCGGATTCTGCGGCCTCTGGGAGTCCCCATTGTATTTGGCGCGCCGGTCGGGCACACCGTTCGGCCCATGCTGACGATACCGCTGGGCATCAAGGCGCGACTGGATGCGGATGGGGAAGGCACACTCGAATTTCTGGAATCGGCGGTGGTGGCTTGAGCGAAACGAAGCACGTGCATGTGATTGGGATTGGCGGATCGGCGATGGCGCCGCTGGCCGGGATGCTGCGCGAGCACGGCTTTCGCGTGACCGGGTCAGATTCTGGAGTTTATCCGCCGGCGTCGACGCTGCTCGAAAGCCTGGGAATTTCTTTCTTCAACACGTTTGACGCGGCGCACATGCAGACGGCGCCGGACCTGGTGGTGGTGGGGAACATCATCGCACGCGGAAATCCGGAGCTGGAGGAAGTGCTGGATCGGAAGATTCCTTATCGTTCGATGCCGGAAATACTGGAGGAAGTCTTTCTTCCGGAGAGGCATTCCATCGTCGTCAGCGGGACACATGGAAAAACAACTACGACGGCGATGCTGGCGTGGATTTTTCAGACTGCCGGGAAACGGCCGAATTTTCTCGTTGGCGGCGTGGCGGAGAATTTTGGAAAGAGTTATGGGCTGGGCGGCGGGGAAGAGTTCATTCTCGAGGGCGATGAGTATGAAACGGCATTCTGGGACCGCGGGCCGAAATTTTTTCACTATCATCCCGATGATTTGATCGTTACTTCGCTGGAATACGATCACGCGGATATTTATGCTGATTTTGAGGCCTACCAATTGGCTTTTCGCCGGCTCGTCAATCTTGTTCCCCGGCGCGGCCGCGTGGTTATTTGGGGCGACGCGGAAGACTCCGGCCCGGCCCTGCGGCGCGCGGCGGAGAAGGCATTTTGTCCGGTCGAGACCTACGGATTCAACTCGGGGAATGATTGGGTGGCCAGCGATTTTGCGATTGAGGGCGAAGTCATGCGGTTTGGCGTCGCGCACAAGGGAGTAGCGTTTGGAGAATTTCAGTTGGTGGCTACCGGGCGGCACAATGTTTTGAATGCCATGGCGGCGATAATTGTGGCGCAGGGACGCGGTATCGCGGGCGAAGTGATTGCTAAAGGACTCGCGACGTTTCGCAGCGTGAAGCGTCGAATGGATGTGCGGGGCGAAATCGGAGGAGTGTTGGTCGTTGATGACTTTGCGCATCATCCCACAGCTGTGAAGGCGACTATTGAAGCGGCGCGGGGACGGTGGCCGGGGCGGCGGCTGTGGGCCATTCTCGAGCCGCGATCGAATTCAATGCGGCGCAAAGTCTTTCAGGATGCGCTGCCGAAAGCGCTGGCCCTCGGTGACCGCGTCATTCTAGGAGGCGTCTTTCGCGCACAACAATTAGGTGGAGAGAATCGCCTGGACCCGGAGAGCGTGGCGGATAGTGTCCGCGCCCTTGGCAAAGAGGCGCGCGTGTTTCCGAGTTCTGACGCTATCGCTGAGCATCTGGGGAACGAGGCAAAACCGGGAGATCTGCTGCTCATCATGTCCAACGGAAGTTTTGATGGCCTTTGCGAAAAACTTCTGAAGAGGCTGGGCACTGCGGCGCAATTTGCGGGTGAGGCGAAATCTCGGTGACGTTTCCTTCGGTTCGAAGCAGGCTTCTGCTCCCTGTTAGTCTCTGCCTCTTTCTCACCCTGGCGATTGGGTCTTCAACGCGGGCGACAATTCAATACACGGTGGGGCTGGAGCATCCGGAGAAGCATCTTTTTCACGTGACGATGGTTATTCCCGGCGTGACAGGCGAGGTGACGGTGCGTATGGCGGCGTGGAATGCGCTTTACCAGGTCCGCGACTTCAGCAGCCGCGTGCAACAAGTGGAAGCGGTCGCCGGTTCTGAGAAGGCGTTAGTCGAAAAGGTGGACAAGCAAACGTGGCGGATCAAGGGCACGGGAACGATCAAGATTTCTTATGCGGTTTATTGGGATGAAGCGGGCCCTTTTGCATCGCAGCTTAACTCCGAACACGCATTCATCAATCCGGCGATGATTCTGTTCTACGTGCCTTTGCGGCGTGAAGAAGACGTGAGCCTTTCCGTCATCTTCTCTTCTTCCACGTGGAGTGCCCAAGGCCCTTTGTGGACCTCCTTGTTTGTGAGCGGACCGAATCATGCGGATATGTTCACAGCACCGAGCTACGACGCACTTGCCGACGGTCCGATTGAAGTCGGGAAAATTGAGCGTTTCGAATTGCCGGGGGTTACGCCGGCGGTGACCGTTGTGATTCACGGAGACAATTGGAGCAAAAAAAGGGTTGAGGAAGATCTAAAGCGGATCTGTATATACGAGTTGAAGCTCATGGAAGGGGCACCATTCGAGCATTACATGTTTATTCTTCATTTCGGTAAAGGTGCGGGCGGCGGTGGCATGGAGCACATGAATTCAACGGCGATTAGCGCCTATTCCGATGAGTACCTGCCGGGGCTCGCGGCGCACGAATTTTTTCATCTGTGGAATGTCAAGCGCATCCGGCCGGCGACACTTGAACCGGTTGATGATACGAAAGAACAATTCACGCGCTCTTTGTGGTTCGCCGAAGGCGTGACGAATACTTATGGTTCGTTCACCCTCGTACGGAGCGGCATCTGGAGTAAAGAGCAGTTCTACGCAGACCTGGGTGAACAAATCACCGAATTGGAGGGCCGTCCGGCCAACCGCTGGCAAAGCGCGGAGCAGTCCAGCCTCGATGCCTGGTTTGAGAAATATCCGCTCTATAACCAGCCGGAATACAGCGTTTCGTATTACACCAAAGGGCAGGTGCTGGGGAACTTGCTGGACATTCTCATTCGCGATCGTACCGGAAATGAAAAGAGTTTGGACGACGTGTTGCGATCGATGAATACAACTTTTGCCAAAACAGGGGAGAGCTATCGCGACAGTCTGGATGTTCAATTGACCACGGAGAGTGTTGCTGGCGAGTCGTTCCAGGAGTTTTTCAGAAAATACGTGGCCGGGACGGAGCCTTTTCCGTACCAGCCGATTTTGGGGCTGGCAGGCTTGACCTTAAGAACTGTGGAGCACCGGAAACCGGCGCTTGGTTTTTTCCTGGAACACGAACCGAACGGGCCGTTTGTGGTTGGCGCGGTCGATTCCGAAGGAGCGGCGGCGCAGGCGGGCTTGCGAGCTGGAGACGTAATCGTCAACTGGAACGGCGCAGAAGCGCCTCGGCGAGTGGAGCGCTGGCTGCAAGAGCAGAAAGCTGGAGAGTTGCTGAAGCTGCGGGTTCGACGGGAAGATAAGGAGATGACGATTGAATTCCGGCTTGGCGAAATCAAGGAGACGTTCTACCAGGTTGTCGAGGATTCGCACGCTGGGGAAAAGGCGCGCCACATTCGAGAAGGGATGCTTCGCGGCGAGACCAGCGCGGTTCTTGTTCACTGAGGCTTTGGCCGATTTACCTTTTGCTTGACCGGTGCCGCGGGATTCGAGAGAGTTTGCCTGCCCATGCTGCGCACACTATTTGTCGTTGTTTTCCTGTCACTCTACATCCTGATTGTCGGGCCGCCGCTGATCCTCTATACGTGGATTACAAAAAATCCTGATCCGGTTTACTGGGCCGGAGTGAAAGGCGTGATGTTTTTTGTGCGCGCCGTGGGAGTGCGGGTGCGCGTGCTGGGGCGTGAACGCATTCCCGCGGGTGTTTGCTTATTTGCAGCGAATCACACCAGCTCAGCGGATGCTCCGGCGGTTGTCGGCGCAATTCCCCGCAGGGTCGCCCTAATCCTGAAAGAATCACTGTTCAAGTTCCCGATCGTGGGGCAAGCTTTTTCCTCGGCGCATTTCGTTCCTGTGAATCGGGGCGCGCACGACTCCGCCGTGGCCAGCGTGGAGAAAGCTACGGAGATTCTCCGCGCGGGACAGTCTTTTTTGATCTATCCCGAAGGCACGCGCAGTCCCGATGGCCGCCTGCAACGATTTAAAAAGGGGGCCGTGGTGATGGCCATCAACGCGGGCGTGCCGATTGTGCCGATGGTTTGTTCCGGGGCTCACCGCATCATGGAGAAGCGTTCGCTGGTGATTCACCCTGGCGAAATTGTGGTCGAGTTTCTTGATCCGATTGAGAGTTCGGGGTACTCGATCGAAGAACGAGACATTTTGAATGAGAAGATCCGTGCAGCGATGGCCGCGAGTCTGCCTCCGGACCAGCGCCCCCTTGATTCTCCAGGCGCCGTCGAAGAACCAACCGCATCCTGAGCCGCCGCCTGCTTGCGCGTGTACTCAGCGCGATTTCAGTTTTTCAATTTCGGCTTCCAGTTCGCGAACACGCTTTTGAAGTTCGGGAGTGCGATTCAGTGCAGCTGAATTTTTCAGCCATTGCCTGCGTTCCACGCAGGGCGTGCCTGCGTATTCCTTGTCGCCGGCGAGGTCATTTGGTATCCCGCTCTGCGCCGTGACGACGGTTCGGTCCCCGACGGTGATGTGCCCTGCCGCTCCGACTTGCCCGGCAAAAATACAATCGCTGCCGATTTTCGTTGATCCGGCCAAGCCGACCTGTCCGCAAAGCAATGTGTTCGTGCCGACGCGTGAACCATGACCGACAAGAACCAGGTCGTCCAGCTTGGCGCCGCGTCCGATACGCGTCTCCCCGATGGTAGCCCGGTCGATGCACGAATTTGCCTGTACTTCGACGTCGTCCTCGAGCACGACGGTACCCGTTTGCAGGATTTTGCGGTAGCTGCCGTCGGGCTGCTTCGCAAACCCGAATCCATCTCCTCCGACAATTACCCCATCTTGCAGAACCACGCGGTTGCCAATGCGGCAATATTCCCGCACCACCACGTGCGCATGCGAGAAGAAATCATCGCCAATCTGCACACCACGATAGATGCTGACGAAACTATGAAGCACAGCATTCCGCCCGATTTTCGCCTTTTCATCCACGTAGCAGTACGGCCCAATATGCGCGCTCTCGCCAATCTTGGCGCCCTTCGCGATGATCGCTGTCGGATGAATCCCTGGCGCATACCGCGGCGGCTGATAGAAAAGCTCGAGGGCCCGCGCGAAGGCAGCGTATGGGCTTGCCGAACGCAATGCCGCCAATGCTGGCAACGATGCCTCTCGCTCCAGCGCAACTCCTTCTTCGACCAGAACTGCCGAGGCGCGTGTGGTCTTCAGTAACCGAAAGTACCGCCGATTTGCGAGAAATGTAAGTTGCCCCGGTTCGGCAAGATCAATTCCCGCCACCCCACGAATCTCGAGTTCCGGCGGGCCTTCCAATCGGCATCCCAATTTTTGCGCAACTTCAGCGAGTTTCATGAAGGGGCTCCTCAAATTTTTACGGCGCGTTTGTGGGGCTCTGCGAGTCTCGCACAGGCCAAAGAGGGAAGTACAGCCGACGGAAGAGCCTACTCGTTGAAAAGGCGGGGCTGGGAAGCGGCGGCTGCGGCAGCGGCGGGCTTCCGGCGAGCGATACCGACGACACCGAGTACAGTCACTTCCGTGAGCGCCGCCCGTGGAACAAAGATCCTGTCCGTGGAAGAATTCAGGTCCGGCGTCGTAATTTGCAGGCCGTTATCCAGCAACGACAGCAAGTCGTTCGGCACGACGCCTTCCAGCGTTTCCCCGTCGTTGTAGCGCAGCTTAACCCACAAACCATCCAGTTTTGGACGGCTCAGGAACGCCTTACGCTCCGGCTCAAAGTCATCGGAAAATTCGCGCACAAAATACACCGAGCGCACGCGAGCCAGCGGGATCTCCATGTGCTCCCCCTCCGGCGTCAGCAGGTCGATAGGATCGGCCTGACCTATACGCCCAGCGTTCAAGTACCCGCGCAGGGGTTTCTTGTCGGCGAGCACAACGATGACCTTTTTGTGCGTTGAGGCTGGGGCTCGATTTTTCAAATTTCCGCGTTTCCCGGTCCGGAAGGCCCAGATTTGCCAATCGGCAAAATGTATGTTATGTTAAGCACGTTTTTCCTGTCAAGTTATTGTTTTCATTAGGGTTAGGGCCCCGGAGCACCGCCCTTTGACCGATAAAAAGCATATCCTCAAATCGGCGTCGATCATCTCCCTGGTCACCATCGCGAGCCGCGTCCTCGGCTACGTCCGCGACCAGCGCATCACCCTCCTGCTAGGCACCTCTTTCGCCGCCGACGCGTACGTCCTTGCCTATCGTATACCCAATCTGTTCCGCCGCCTCGTGGCCGAAGGCTCCATGACGGCCTCTTTCATCCCGGTATTTACCTCTTATATGCGGGAGAAGTCCAAAGAAGAGGTTTGGGACTTTGCCAACCGCCTTTTTTGGACGCTTTCCCTTGTCGTGGCGGTGATTACCATTCTGGGAATGGTGTTCTCTCCCGCAGTCGTCCACTTGTTCTCCGGCGAAAATGTTGCTCGTACCGAGGCCGTTGACCTGAACCGCATCATCTTCCCATATTTGTTTTTTATCGCCCTCGCGGCTTTGGCGATGGGAATTCTCAACTGCTTCCACATTTTTGGATTACCAGCTGCGACTCCCGTCCTTCTGAACGTCGCGACCATTTTCTTTTCGGTCGGCATCGTTTGGCATTATGTCGGAGACCCAGCCAAGTCTCTCGCGATCGGTGTTCTCGTCGGCGGTGTCCTGCAATTCCTGATACAGGTGCCGAGTCTCGTTCGTAAGGGCATGAAGTTTACATTTGGAATCTCGTTCTCGCATCCGGCGATTCGTGACGTGGCGCGCTTGATGATCCCGCGGCTTTTCGGAATCGGCATCGGGCAGATCAATCTCTTGATTGACACGCGGTTTGCCACGGCTGCACGCATGCCTGCCGGAAGCCTCGCCGCGCTTTACGTCGCCGACCGCGTCATGGAACTGGTGCTGGGCGGCTACGCCATTGCCGTTGCCACCGCTATCCTCCCGATGATGTCTCACCAGGCGGCCGCGAAGGATTATGAGTCGCTCAAGAAGACGCTCTCGTTCTCCGTGCGCATTGTGGCCTTCATCACCATCCCCGCGGCGCTCGGCCTGATGATCCTTCGCGAACCGATCATCCGCGTGCTCTTCCAGCACGGTCAGTTCGTAGCGGAATCCACGCGCTTGACGGCCCGCGCCCTGCTCTATTACGCCATCGGGCTCCCCGCTTTGGCCACGGTGAAGCTGGTTGTCCCCGCGTTTTATTCCACTCGTGACACCAAGACGCCGGTCATCATTGCTTCCATATCCCTGGTTCTAAATATTGTTTTGAATGTCATCTTCTTGGAGTTTTTCTTCAAGCGCGTCCAGAATGGCGGGCCGGCGCTCGCCACGGCCCTGGCGACCTTCTTCGATTTCTTCGCGCTTCTTATCATTTTTCGCCTGCGCTACGGCCCCATGGGAACCATGGAGATCTTCCGTTCCTTTTTCAAGGTTTCCGTGTGCGCCGGCATTATGGGTGTGGCTTGCTGGTTCGGAAACTATTACACCGTTTTTACGATCCACTCGCGCTTCCTAGTACAGCTGCTTGTTTTTTCTGGTCTGATTCTCGGAGCGACGGCACTCTATCTCGGCCTCGCCTGGCTCTTCCGCTGCCACGAAATCGAGGAAGTCTACGGGATTGCCACCCGGCGCACGGCTGGCGCCAGTGCCGGTGACGGATACGAGGGGAGCTGATGGAGATTTCGGCAACCATATCGTCGTTTTTGACTCACGTGCGCGTTGAGAAGGGCCTGTCCACCAACACCGTATCCGCGTACCGGCGCGATCTCGTGAAATTCGATGAATTTGCCCGTAAACGGAAGCTGAGCCTCGAAACCGTCAGCCGTGACGATCTGGTTGATTTTCTTGCAGGCCTGTATCGCCAAAAGCTCGAGAGCAAGACCGTGGCGCGGCATCTGGTTACCCTGCGCAATTTTTTCCGGTTCGCGCAGATCCAAGATTTGATTTCGGAAGACCCTTCCGCGAATCTGGAGTCGCCGAAGATCCGGCGCAACCTGCCGGGGTATCTTCGCCTGGAGGAGGTCGACCGCGTTCTCAGTCAGCCCGATGTGAAAGTTCCGATCGGATTGCGTGACCGGGCCATGCTCGAAGTTTTGTACTCCACCGGATTGCGCGTGTCGGAGCTGATCGGGCTGCGCATCACCGATCTCGATGCCAAGGTCGGGTGCGTTCGGTGTATCGGCAAAGGCGACAAGGAACGCATTGTTCCCGCCGGCAAAAAAGCGCTGGCCATCGTGGAAAAGTATCTTCGGGAGGCCCGGCCGAAGCTGCTGGGCAAAGTCACCGGCAATCCGTCGTTGTTCGTGAATCGTCGCGGCGCGTCGCTCAGCCGCGTCGGCGTTTGGAAGATACTCTCGGCTTACGGCAGACTCGCCGGAATGCGTGTGGCCCTTACGCCGCATATGCTGCGGCATAGTTTTGCCACGCATTTGCTTGAGCGCGGAGCGGACCTCCGATCCGTGCAGCTCATGCTGGGGCACGCGGATATTTCGACGACGCAGATTTACACCCATGTCGTCGAGGAGCGGTTGAAGCAGATTTACAAGGCGCATCACCCGCGTGCATAACGCGGCGGGCCAGGGACTCATTGCGGGTGCATCCGCGACGGTCAGCGCAGACACCCTGAAGCAGAAGGAGCGCAATGCCAGACTATATGTTTTTGTTGGAAAGCCGGCTCTCGCCGGAACAGCGTGCCGTGATGTTGCGCGTGCAGGAACTCTCCGCGGCACTCGGATTCAACGTTTATCTGACGGGTGGCACGGTTCGCGACCTCGTTACCGGCGCTTCGCTGCGCGATCTGGATTTCACCGTGGAGGGCAATCCCTCGAAGATCGCGCACGAACTCGAAAAGGGCGGCGCCAAAATTCTCCATGAGGATGAAAAGTTTCGCCACATCGAGGTGCTCTTCGCTGGCGACTGCGAAGGCAGCATTTCGGCCGCTCGCGACGACCATTACGTCCGCCCGGGGACGCGCCCCGAGATTCGTTGGTCCACCATCATGGAAGATTTGCGGCGGCGCGATTTTTCCCTCAACGCCATCGCGATTTCGCTGAACCCTGCTTCCCGCGGATTGCTTCTCGACCCCACAAACGGCTTATCTGACATCGAGCGCGCGGAAGTGCGTGCGCTCACCATTCACAGCTTCACGAATCAGCCGGTCCGGCTGCTGCGCGTCTTGCGCTACGCGGCGCGCATGGGCTTCAAGGTTGAGCAACGTACCCAGGAGTGGTTTGATCTGGCCATCGAGCGCAAACTGCAGGAAACCATCACGCCGGAAGACGCGGGCGAGGAGCTTCGCGCGGTCGCTCGCGAGGAACGCCCCGCCGTGGTGCTCAAGGAATGGGAAGAGCACGATCTGCTGGAGGCCGTCAATCCAGTACTGGCGAAAAAGCATCCGGCTTATGACGCCATCAATCACCTCATGAAGGTGCGCGAGGACCTCTTCACGGCGGGCTTCCGTCCGCGTCTCGCCGCCCCCATGCTGCTCGCGGTTTTGGGAAAATTGAAGGACCGCGAATTGGCCAACGCTCTGTCGAAAGCCGGTTTCCGTTCTGCTGAATCGGAAGCCGCGCTTGGGTTTGAGGAAGAAGTGCTGGAAGCCCAGAAAGAACTCGTCGGGCGCAAAATGAAAGCTCCCGTGGATGCTTTTCATTTTCTAGAGAAGCTGCCGCTCGATCAGATTGCCTATTTGATGGCGGAGTCCAGTAATTCTGCGGCGCTTTCCAAGATTCGCGCGTTTCTGAACAAGTGGCGCCCGGTTCGCAACGCACTTCCCATTGTCGCCACGGAGCTCGAAGCATTGGGTATGGCACGTGGAGCAAAGTTTGACCAGATTATCGAGCAAGTATTCGCGATGCAGCTGACCGGTCGCGGTAAAACCAAGGAAGAGCGCGAAAAGATCCTGCGCAAGCTGAGCGGCATCAAGGAACCTCCGAAGAAGAAAGAGAAGGAAAAGAAGCCCGCGAAGGGCACAGACAAAGCGCACGCCGCCGCAGCGATGGGCGATGCCGCCAAGCACAAACATGCGGCAGCGACCGCCGAAGCCAAACACGCGGCCAAGGGCAAACCTGCCTCGGTGAAGCCCACTGCGAAGCACGCCGCCACAGCTTTCCACGGGAAAAGGGCCTCTTCCGCCAAGAAGAAGAGTCACGCGCGTAAGTAACGCGGATTAATTTGCTCCGCCGAAAGGTGCCACACCCACGGCAAATGTTGTCCTCCCGAATTGGTCAGGAAAACTGCTTGGAGGTCGCGGGCGACGCTATGCCGCAATTTGTCGGCGGAACATCTGCTGCCGACCCATTCCGCGCGCGCCTCACCACCGGCCCGGCCATAGTTTTCTACATCGCGCTCGCCAATCTCGCGATCCATCTTTACGCCGCGCGTTTCTACGGATATTTCGGAGACGAACTTTACTTCATGGCATGCAGCCGGCACTTGGACTGGGGTTACGTCGACCAGCCTCCCCTCATCGCCGTGATTTTAAGAATCCAGCGGACGCTTTTTGGCGACTCCCTGCAATCCATCCGCTTTCTTGCCGGCCTCGCAGGTGCTTGCACAGTGCTTCTCGCCGGATGGATCGCCCGCGAGCTCGGCGGAAAGAGATTTGCCCAGGCTCTAGCCGCATTGGCCGTGCTCGTCGCTGGGGTCTTCCTATCGATAAATCACTACATCTCGATGAACGCCTTCGAACCGCTTGCTTGGACGGGATGCGCGCTCATTCTTATCCTTATAATCAAGACGGGCAATCAGAAATTGTGGCTGTGGTTCGGTCTCGTCGCTGGCCTGGCGCTCGAGAATAAGTATGGCATCGTTTTTTTTGCAACCGGTGTTGTTGCGGGACTGTTGCTTACCCACCATCGCAATATGTTCCTCAAGCCGTGGATCTGGCTCGGTGGCCTGATCGCCTTATTGATATTTCTGCCGAATCTCGTCTGGAACATTCAACATCACTTCCCCTTTTTCGAATTGCTCGCCAACATCCGCCGCAACGGACGCAACGTGCCCCTCACACATCTACAGTTTCTCGGCCAACTGGTGCTGCACATGCTCCCCACCTCAGCCCCATTAGCCCTGGGGGGGCTATGGTTCTACTTTGCGCATCCCCAGGGCAAGCAGTTTCGCGTTTTGGGTTGGGCTTCGTTGGTTCTCGTCGCGGTCATTATGTTTTCCGCGAATGGGCGGCCTTATTATGTCGCTCCCGCCTACCCCATGTTGTTTGCTGCGGGGGGAGTCGCCATGGAAGGGTGGTTTTCCCGCGGCGGACTGCGTTGGGTCAAGCCTGTGTATGTGCTCTTGCTGCTGGTTTCCGGAGCGATTGGGGCGCCGATGGCCGTACCGGTGCTGTCGCCGGAAACTTACATTCGTTATTCGCAGCTCCTGCATTTCACTCCTCCACCTATTGAGATGGAGAAACTCGGACCTCTCCCGCAGTTCTACGCCGATATGTTCGGGTGGCAAGAGATGGCTGTGGAAGTCGCACGCATCTACAATTCGCTACCACCAGAGGTCAGTCCCAAAACGGCGATCCTCGCTGACACCTACGGCCAGGCCGCGGCGATTGATCTTTTCGGGCCAAAGTACGGCCTGCCACAATCCATTAGCCCGCATCAAAGCTATTTTCTGTGGGGACCCCGAGACTACCAAGACGAGAGCGTCATCGCCGTGGGTATAACCCGGCCGGCTCTGGAGCTGTTCTTCAATTCCGTGGAATCCGCGGGCCAGGTCGGCCACCCTTATGCCATGCCCAACGAGCATTTCACTATTTACTATTGCCGCCAGCCCAAGATTTCCATGCAGCAGTTGTGGCCGCGAATCAAGCACTGGGACTAGAAGTTCTCAGCAGAAGCGACGCGCGCATCACCATTCGTTGGAAATTTGATTGCGCCTTATGCTTGTTTGGGCATACGATGATCATGGTGTCTGCTCTGCCCACCATTAAACCGGTCGTTTGGATTGGCAGCGCCAGGGCGGACCTCCGCGGTTTCCCAGAGGAGGTCATGGATTCGATAGGTTTTGCCCTCTACGCGGCCCAGCAGGGTGGAAAGCATGCGGACGCGAAACCACTGCGAGGCTTCTGCGGCGCAGGAGTATTGGAAGTTATCACCGACCATCGCGGTGACACATTTCGCGCTGTCTACACCGTGCGGTTGGCTGGCCGCGTGTATGTGCTCCACGCTTTCCAGAAAAAATCCAGAGCCGGCATCGAAACACCGAAAGCCGAGATCAACTTGATTAAGTCGCGCCTCAGGCGGGCCGAGGAAGAACACGCAGCTTGGCTGGAGCGACCGAAAGGTATGAAAGAACATGGCTAAGGCCATCGAAGTTGAAGAGGGAAGCGGAAATGTCTTCGCCGACCTGGGACTGCCAAATCCGGAGGAGCGTCTCGCCAAGGCCGCACTTGTGTTTCGTATTGCCGCAGTTATTCGCGCACGGCGGCTTACTCAAGCTGGCGCTGCCCGTATCCTAAAAATCGATCAGCCAAAGATTTCCCGTCTGCTGCGCGGCCAGCTTTCCGGCTTTTCCACCGAACGGCTGATGCAATTCCTTACCTTGCTTGGCCGCGATGTCGAAATCGCAATTAAGCGCGCGCCGCGCTCAAGGCGCCTGGGACGCGTACGTGTCGTTGCCACAGCCTAAGCAACGGCAACGAGTTATGGAAAGCCCGATGGATTGCAAGATTAGTCCGTTTTCGGTGTTTTTTATTGAGCCATAATTCACTTAGCCCAAATGAGTAACACTTGGAAATTCCGCGGAGCGTATCCACTTTTTCCGTATCCTGTTAGAATCGAGTTCCATGGGCCAACCGCAGTTCGTTCATCTTCACGTTCACACCGACTACAGCCTGCTTGACGGGGCCTGCGAAACTTCCGAGCTTTTGGATGAAGCGTCTCGCCAGAAGATGCCGGCTGTGGCCATCACCGATCATGGCAATCTCTTTGCCGCCGCCAATTTCTTTTATGAAGCCAGCAAGCGGGACGTTAAGCCCATCATCGGCTGCGAAGTCTATCTCGCCAAGGGCAGCCGCCATGACCGCGGGGAGAAAACCAATGCTGGCAACGGCCAAGATCGCGGCGACGCCGAACCGGGGATGCGCGGCTCAAATCACCTGGTGCTTCTCTGCGAGTCGCTTGAGGGCTATCACAATTTAATCAAGTTGGTCTCCGCCGGTTTCCTCGAAGGATTCTACTATCGGCCGCGCATTGACTACGATTTGCTATCCAAACACAGCAAAGGCTTGATTGCCCTCTCGGCTTGCCTTCGTGGTCCGGTGACTGAAGCGGTTGTGGATCAAAAATACGATCTGGCACGCGAGAATGCCTATCGGTTGCGCGACCTTTTCGGCAAAAACAATTTCTTTCTCGAAATTCAGGATCAAGGGTTGCCGATCGAGAAAGACGTCAACCGCGAATTGGTGCGGCTTTCGAAAGAGACCGGGATTCCTCTTGTCGCCACCAACGATTGTCACTACCTCCATCACGACGACGCTCATGCCCAGGAAGTGCTGCTCTGCATCCAGACCGGCAAGACCATGAGCGATACCAATCGCATGAAGTTTCAGACCGATCAGTTCTATTTCAAGTCTGCCGTTGAGATGGCGCAGGTGTTCGGCGAGATTCCCGAAGCGTTGAGCCGCACCGTGGATATCGCCGCGCGCTGCAACGTCAAAGTCGAGCGCATCCCCAATCCGTTTCCGGAGTTCAAAGTTCCGGAAGGGCATACCTCCGCCAGCTATTTTGAATCAGTGGTGCGTGAAGGATTCGCCGCGCGTGTCCCGCAGCTTGAGCGGCAGGCGCACCAGGGCTTCCTGCGAAATTCACTGGCCGAATACGAGCGCCGGCTGACCTCCGAAATCGAAATGATCAAGAAGATGCGCTACGAGGGCTACTTTTTGATCGTTTGGGATTTCATTCATTATGCGCGCGCCCAAGATGTTCCCGTCGGCCCCGGGCGCGGCTCGGCAGCGGGCAGCCTGGCGAGCTACGCGTTGCGCATCACCGATGTCGATCCCTTGCAGTACAACCTGCTTTTCGAGCGCTTCCTGAATCCCGAACGTGTTTCCATGCCCGATATCGACATCGACTTCTGCATGCGGCGGCGCGGCGAGCTGATCGAATACGTTACGCAAAAGTACGGCCGCGAAAATGTCGCGCAAATTATCACCTTTGGAACCATGGCTGCCAAAGCCGCGGTAAAAGACGTTGGCCGCGCCATGGACATCCCGTACGGCGAAGTGGATAAGTTGGCCAAGCTGATTCCCACGACCCTGGGGATCGAATTGAAAGACGCCTTGGATGAAGCGCCGCAGCTCAAATCGGCGATCAACAGCGATGAGCGCCTGAAGGATTTGATGGCCGTGGCGTTGCGGCTCGAGGGATTGTCGCGCCACGCCTCTACGCACGCGGCAGGCGTAGTGATTTCGCCGCGGCCGCTCACGGACATTGTTCCTCTCTACAAGTCAAACCGGGATGAAATCACGACCCAATATGACATGAATGCACTCGAGCGCATCGGCCTGCTGAAAATGGATTTTTTGGGCCTGACGACGCTTACGGTCCTCCACGATACCGTCCAGATGATTCAGCAGAATCGCGGCGTGAAGATCGACATCGATAATCTCGCCTTGGACGACGTCGAAACCTACAAGCTCTTCGCTCGCGGAGAAACTACGGCGATTTTCCAGTTCGAGTCGCACGGCATGCGCGACATTCTTCGCCGTTACCAGCCCACCCGCATCGAGGATCTCACGGCACTCAATGCGCTCTACCGCCCCGGTCCCATTCAGGGCGGCATGATCGATGATTTCATCAACCGCAAACAGGGCAAGACCAAGGTCAGCTACGAACTTTCGCAGTTGAAAGACATCCTCGAAGAAACCTACGGCGTCATCCTTTACCAGGAACAGGTGATGCAAATCGCCAATCTTCTGGCAAGTTTTTCGCTCGGGGAAGCGGACATCCTTCGCCGCGCCATGGGCAAGAAGAAGAAGGAAGAGATGGCCGCGCAGCGCGCCAAGTTCATGACTGGTTGCGCTGCCAACAAAATCCCGGAGAAAAAAGCCACTGGCATCTTCAATCTGATGGAAGAGTTTGCCGGGTACGGATTCAATAAATCGCACTCGTGCGCTTACGCTTTGCTCGCGTATCAGACCGCCTATCTGAAAACGCATTATCCGGTGGAATTCATGGCCGCGCTCCTCACTTCGGAAGCCGGCAACACCGAGAAAGTCGTGAAGTACATCAATGAAGCTCGCGGCATGAGCATTTCGATTCTTCCGCCCGATGTCAACGAAAGCGATCTGTACTTCACGCCCGTTAGCGAATCCATTCGCTTCGGTCTTGCGGCCATCAAAAATGTGGGTGAAAACACCGCCAAGGCGATCCGCGAATCGCGGCTCGGCCAGGGCGAGTTCAAATCACTGTATGATTTCTGCGAACGTATTGAGTCGCGTTTCTTGAACAAGCGCGTGTTTGAAAGCCTCATTAAATCCGGCGCAGTGGATTCGCTTGGCCCGCGTGAATCGATGCTGGCGTCCGTGGACGACGCTGTCTCCGCATTGCAGCGCGCTTCGCGCACGCGCGAGTCCGGCCAGCACGGGCTGTTCGGTACAGCTGCTGCGCCCGCGCCGATGCCCTTCGAATTGCGCGAAGCGGCTCCCTGGAGCGAGGAGGAACGCCTCGCCAGCGAATACGCCATGCTTGGTTTCTACGTTTCCGGTCATCCGCTTGAGAAATATGCTTCTCGCTTGATGGACCTGAAGACCGTCTCTCTTGATCAGGTCGAAGGCCAGCGCAACGGAAAAGAGATTACCGTTGCCGCGTTGATCGTCGGCACGCGCCCCATGCGCTCGAAAAAAGGCGCGCGCTGGGGAATCTTTACCATTCAGGATATGACCGGTGTCCAGGAACTCCTGGCCTTCCCGGAGGCCTTTGCGCGCCTGGAAACCGTTTTGAAGCCCGGGAATCCACTGCTCTTGAAAGTTCGCGTGCAGGTAGAGGAAGCAGGTACGCGCCTGTCTTTGCAGGAAGCGCGCAAGCTGGACGAACTCGCCGAGCGTGCTGCGTCCAGCGAGCTTCGCGTTCGCATTGAAATGCAATCCACGAGTGAAGATGCTCTCGACCGTTTGGAAGATTTGTTCACCGCTTCGCCGGGACCATGTCCGGTCGTATTTGAGTTGTGCTCCCCCGAAGGTAGTGTTGCGGTGCTGCAAGCGCAGCAGCGCGTGAAAAATACGCCGGAGCTGGTGGAAGCCATTCGTGAAATTTGCGGCAATCCCGCCGTTCGGGCGGTGGCGGAATGAGCGCAAAAGAAAAAAACAAAAGTGGCGCGCGGCCCGCGGCTCAGTCGAAAGAAACTGATCGGCAAAAGGAAATCGAGCGCCTGGAAAAAGACGTCGAAGAGTTGCGCCACCTCGCCGGCGACGCCGAAGCGGACGCTGAGCTCGGGCGCATCCGCGAGCAAGTTGCGGAATTGCGCCGCGAATTTTACACCCACCTCGGCCCCTGGCAGCGCGCGCAGATCGCGCGGCACCAGCAGCGTCCGTATACGTTGGATTTTATCGGGTTGCTGTTCACCGATTTCATCGAGTTGCACGGCGACCGGGGGTATGCGGACGATAAAGCGATTATTGCGGGGTTGGGGAAATTTCATGGGCGGCCGGTGGCCGTCATCGGGCACCAAAAAGGGCGGGACATGAAGCAGCGGCTGGTGCGGAATTTTGGCCAGCCCAAGCCGGAGGGCTACCGTAAGGCGCTGCGGATCATGCAATTGGGGGCGAAGTTTGGGCGGCCGATTTTTACCTTTATCGATACGCCGGGAGCGTATCCGGGGATCGATGCGGAGGAACGCGGGCAGGGCGAAGCGATCGCACGAAATTTGCGCGAGATGGCGCGGCTGCTAGTGCCGGTGATTGTTACGGTGACGGGAGAGGGCGGCTCGGGCGGGGCGCTGGCGATTGCCGTCGGCGACCGCGTGAACATTTTGGAGAACAGTTTTTACTCGGTGATTTCGCCGGAGGGGTGCGCTTCGATCATCTGGCGCGATTCGACGAAAGCGGAGACCGCCGCGGCGGCGATGAAGATTACGGCTAAGGATTTGAAAGAGCTGGGAATTGTGGACGAGATCGTGGAAGAGCCGGAAGGCGGGGCGCACACGGACTTTGAAGCGGCGGCGCGGTTCCTGGATGAAGTGCTGGACCGGCAGTTGGTGGCGCTGACGAATCAGCCGGTCCAGGAATTGCTGGATGCGCGGTACGAGAAGTTCCGGAAGATGGGGCAGTTCTTCGATTTGGGAAATTGAGGAAAAGCGGTGATTGGTGAATAGTGACTGGTGACTCGTGCCACGTGATCTGTGTTTCGTGACTCGTGTTCCATAACCCCGTCCGTAATGTTCAGGAGAACGCTGGCGCGGCAAATTGTCTATTTCCAGAGAGATGCCAACATAGTTCGCTCTTAGGAGTGCCACTGCTGTAACCCCGGAAGATGGGAGGATCGGATTCCAGCGAAGCTTTCGGGCGGATACTTTCTTATAACAACTGGTTGAGCATGAGGGGGACCCCTCCCCCTGTTTTTCATAAGTGTTGATTCCAAAGGGTTTTAAGTTCTTTAGAAAGAACACTTGTAGAAGTGTTGATTCTGCGTGGTTTATCGGAGCTTTGAATTTAGATAGGAGTAATAGTTGAGGGCCTGAGGCTGGGGCGGGGAAAAGAACGTCTGAACGTCGAAACGTCCGCAGGTCTAAACGTTGAGAGGCAAAAGCGGGCCGAGCTGTGCAGAAAGAAGGAAGACGGCGGGGATGGGATTCGATATACACGGAAGAGAATAGCACATCTTAATGAAAAGGTTAAGTGTTTTACAGCGAATGGCTGAAAATGAGGGCCGAACGGCTATTAGGCGCGCTGAATGACTACGACACAAGAGAGATGGGCGGGAAAAGAGCAAGGTCAAAGGCCCCACCCTTTGCAAAAAACAGAACCGCAAAGGGTAGGCCACCCCGAACGTAGTTACAGAATTAAGGCTGCGCCACTCGCCAGGTTACGGTGGGAGGAGCCGGGAGTGGGAGGCTCGGCGGCTGAGGGAGCGGTCAAAGGTGACGAGGGTGAGCTGGGAGGCGGAGGCGAAAGCACAAAGGTAGGAGTCGGCCCAGTCTTTGGTGGCGGGGCGGCGGAGGCGGGAGAGGCTGCGGAAAATGCGTTCGAGGCCCGGCGGCTCGTCGAGGAGAGCAACGCGATCGTCCTGGAGCCAGCGATCGTAGGTTTGCCAGGCTTGCGGTTGATTCATGACTTCATCGGCCATGACCGCTTCCGCGGTGAGGAGGCGGAGAAAGCCGAGTTGGGTAAAGCGACAGAAAAAGAGGCGAGAGTCCGCGGGGATACGGGAAAACCACGCGGCGGCGCGGGCGTGATGGACGTGGCCCTGGTAGGAGAGGGCGATCCAAACGTTGATATCAGGGAAAAGAAATGATGTCGTAGATTCTGGCATTGTCGAGCCGGACGGTGCCTGGGCGTTTGGAAGCGATGAGCGGGAGCTTGACGCGCTTGCGGGAGCGAGCGGCGCGCTTTTCGCGAAGGACTTGCTCGACGCCGCGAAGGATCAAGCGCTTGGCGGAGCTGCCTTCGTTGGCAGCGCGGGCTTTGAGGCGCTGGTAGAGCGGAGCCGGGATGTCAATCGTAGTGCGCATACAAGGAGTCTACCATATTTATGGTAAGGGAAGAGACGATACCGAGTGATTCACCCGCCTGAGTCAAAGGCCCCCACCCTCTAAAAACGAGGGCAGGGCACCCGGCCGTTCCGCTAAGGGCCTGCCACCCGCCTGCTCAAAATAGGAGCCCTCATTTCCCAACACCGGGCTGCTCATAAAAAACTGTTGTCCTCTCGCGATGGAGGCATCTATGAACGCCTTGTTTAAAGTCCACCACTGTCCAGGACGGGCGGCCCGGACATCTCGTTCTCTTTTCTCTTGACGGCGGCATGCGAGGAGAGGATATCACTGATGTAATTTATCGGGGAGTAGAATGAGGGCGTGCCCCACCCTCGGTTTTTTTGAGGGTGGGGGTTTTGGTGTGGAATGCCAAAAAGATTGAAGAGGTACTACGGGCAAGGGCATCTTCATTTTTTGACGTTCAGTTGTAACCGGCGGCTACCGTTGCTCGGAACGAAGCGCGCAAGAAACTTGTTCGTTAAGGAACTCCGCCGAGTTCGCCGAGAGTACGGATTCCAGCTTGTGGGATATGTGGTGATGCCCAACCACGTGCATTTGTTGATGAGCGAACCCAAGAAAGGCACGCCATCGACCGTCTTGCAGATGCTCAAACAACGCGTCTCACGAAAGATGAGAGTGAAGGAGCACGCGAGGCCGACAGGGCAACTTTCACTCAGGTTTCCGAAGTTCGTCACGGATTTGCCGCAGTTCTGGCAGCCGAGGTTTTACGATTTTAACGTGTTCAGCCACGAGAAGAAGAAAGAAAAGGTGGTACGAGGACTTGTTGAGCATCCGAAAGAGTGGCTGTGGAGTAGTTTTTCTTTTTATGCGAAAGACGAAACGGGTTTGGTGGAGATCGATGCCGTGAATCTGTAGTGACGCAGGATTAGGAGAAGGCGAAGAACAAACCCCCACGCGAGAAAAAAGAAGAGTCAAAATTCTCGCCCTCACAAAACGAGGACGGGGCACCCGCGCTGGAGAACGTCGAGCACTGCTTCAAGGTGCAACAACTTCCGAAACATGCAGCCGGCGTGATTTGAGGATGGCGCGGGCGGCGCTGAGCTGGGCGAGCAGGTCGTTGGTGCGGAGCGGTTTCAGCAGATAGCCGTCAGCGCCCGCGGCGAGGCCTTGGGCGATGTAGTCCGTGTGCGAATTGCTCGTTAATAGTATTAGGTAGGTGTCCCGGGCATTTAGTTTATTGCGAATGATCTGGCAGAGCTGCGGACCGGACAGACCGGGCATCATCCAGTCGGTGATGACGACATCTGGGTGGTGGGTTTCAAACAGTTTGAGAGCTTGCTCGGCGGAATCGGCCATGGAGAGTTCATAGGGTTTGCGGGAGAGGGTAATTTCGGCAAGTTTGCGGGAAACTGCCGAGTCGTCCACAACAAGGATCTTCAAGTGTTTGTTGGCTTGGTTCATGAAATGGGAGGAAAGGATTTGTTCATTGATCAGGAGGCGCGCTTTCCGGCGCCCGCGGCAAGTGAGATCGGTGAGCTGGATGGAAGAACTTCCGGGCTCGAGGAGTCCGACACGACAGTATTTAACGGCTCGACTGAGGTGTTGCCACTCATCCATCTCTGCAAAGCGGCCACGCTGCGAAAGGTCTTGGAAGTGATTTTGCCTTGAGCATTCGTCCAATAAGCGGTCGCGCTGTCGGTGATGGTGTCGACGCATAGGCGCTGAAGAGTCTCTGGAGTCGCGCCGATGGCCGCTCTCTTGAACCACAAGACGGTTCCTCGCCCGCATTCGTCCATGTCAACAAAACCGCATTTGAGAGCCGCGACTTGAAATGCTTGAATATGGTCCATGGCGCCCTCCGTGCAGGATCAAACGTGCTCGAACGCGGGCACGCTAGTCGCTGGGGATCAGGGGCAACAGAAACTCCTGCAGCCTCTCGCTTTCTCCAACAGTAAGCTGGTCCAACTGAATCCCCATCTGATTTCCACCCAGAACGCGAACGACCGAGCCCACGCCGACAATCGGCCTGGCGCGGGGGGACAGGTGCATAGCGACGCTGACGGGCGAACCCGGTGGGAAGGTGCGGTGAGCCTTGACCAGCATGCCGCTCAAACTGACGTCGACCGTTTCAGCTTCCAATTCATCCGAACGGTATCTCAGGCGCACCTTGGATTGAATGGGAATGCGGCGGGTGCGGCGTTTTTCTTGTTCCGCACATCCCTGGGTGGCCCGAATCAGCTTCCGCAGACAATCCTTGTCAATGGGCTTGTAAAGAAAAAAACTTGCGCCGGCTTCAAAACCCACGGACATAGCGCTGGGGCGCTGATCATCACTGATCAGGACGATGGGTGTTGCCCGGTTCCATCGCGAACCACGCATCTGGCGGGCCAGCTCGATTCCGTCGGGAGCGGCCATATGCAAGTCCAGGAAGACCACATCGAATTTTCCTCCGCTGAGAAGGCCGGGAGCGTCGGCACTCTTTGTGAGAGTTAGCGCCTCCATGCCGGCGGAGGTTAGAACCCTCCCAACCATTTCGCAAACTGCCGTTTCGTCATCCACGATAAGGCCTCGTTTTTGCATGTTGCCCTCCACTTCCAGCCGGTCGGTGGTTCCGTTCGTCTTGTAAATAGTCAACCTGGCCAAACGCGCCATCCGCAACTCGCGCTCGCCGCAGGCAGGGGATCGGTTTCTTGATCAAGGTTCCGGGTTATTTGGTAACAGTCAAACTGCACGCCCACGCCGAGTCTTCCTCGAGGAGAATTGATGGGCTCGACGCGTACCACGTGCCCCGAGCATAGCCATTCGGTCGTCCGCTCGCCGGTGACCTCCTCCGGCATTTTCAAGAGAACCTCAAGGATGGCTCCAATGTGCGGCGGTGAATCGGTGGCATAGAGAATCCCTCGTTCGGAGAGATTCACGGATTCGCCACGCTGCTCCGGCGTGGAAGATTTCCAGAGGCGAATGCGAAGGGCAGTCTTGAAATTGTGGCGGAGAGTGATACGGCGATCTGATGCGGCTACTTTCATGCGGTGCTCCTCGGCGATCGAGAGGGACGTGACGCAGGTTGAAAAAAGACAAGAAGGGGACTTAAAGATTGGACCGGCGATTCGCAGATAGCAAGAGTACGAAGCGGCTAAAAACGCAAATAAAGCAGTTATTAGAAACAATTAATCGGCGGCGAATCTGGATTATTCCAGAAATATAATTAATTCGAAGCTTGACGTGAGCCGCATTTGGGTCACTATGGGAGCACCCCTTCTTGGGAGCCGATTCTCGGCTCTTCATTGACCATTCTTTATCTTCGCAAGCGAAGCGTTTTTTTGGTGCGCGCCAATGACATTTAGGACCAAGCTCGTCGCCGGCCTAGCTACAGCGTTCGCCATTTTGCTTCTGGTTGCCGGTCTTTCCTATAGGAGCTTCGTACGCAACATCGAAGACCGGCGCTGGGTGACACACACGCATCTCGTCCTTGAAAATCTCGACACCCTCCAGATCCAATTAATCGACGCCGAAACCGGCCAGCGCGGCTACATCATTACGGGGAAGGAACCCTACCTGGGACCGTACCATGACGCTCTCGGCGGGATTTCGCGGAGCCTCCAGAAACTCCGTGAACTGACTGCCGACAATGCAGTACAGCAGCGCACTCTGGATCGCCTGACGCCTTTGATTTCTGCAAAGCTTGCCGTAATGCAAGAGCGGATCGACGTGCGCAAGAACGAAGGATTGGCGGCCGCTGCCAAGGCGGTGGAAGAGGGTTCTGGAAAGCAGCTCATGGACCAGATCCGCGTGGAAGTCGCCGCCATGAAGCAGGAAGAGGACGGATTGCTGGTTGTGCGGTCAAGCGAGCTGGAAGCTAGCGCCCGAAAAACAAAATGGTTCATTGTGATCGGCGAAGCTTTGGGCTTCGTTTTCCTGGCCGCGGCTGGTTTTGTAATCCAGCAGGAAATGGGCCAGCGCGCAAGCGCCGAGCAGGAGGTGCGGACGCTGAACAAGGACCTGGAGCGGCGCGTGGCGGACCGGACGGCTGAACTGGCGGAGCGCGCCAAGGACCTGGAACGGTCGAACACGGAACTCCAACAGTTCGCCTATGTCGCTTCGCATGACCTGCAAGAGCCTCTGCGGACCATCGCCAGCTTCACGCAGCTTCTCGCCAAGCGGTACAACGACAAGCTGGATGACAAAGCGCGCGAGTTCATCAACTTCGCGGTTGATGGCTCGAAACGCATGCAGATTCTGATTAATGACCTGCTCGCCTATTCCCGAGTGGGAACACAAGGTAAGCCGTTCACACCGACGCGATGCGATGCCGTGTTGGATAGGATTCTGAAGAACTTGAAAACTGGCATCGAGAGCTCCGGCGCGGTCATAACCCGTGATCCGCTGCCCGTCGTGATGGCCGACGAAGTGCAACTCGCCCAGTTGTTCCAGAACCTTCTAACCAACGCCATGAAGTTTCGCGGCGCGGACGTGCCGCGCATTCACATCTCCGCCGCGCCAGACGGGACAAAGTGGAAAGTCATGGTTCGTGACAACGGGATTGGCATCTCTCCGGAACACCACGACCGCATCTTCGTGATTTTTCAGCGCCTCCATACCAAGACGCAATTCCCCGGCACTGGCATCGGCCTGGCGATTTCCAAGAAGGTCGCTGAACGCCATGGCGGGCGCATCTGGATCGAGCCCTCGCCGGGAGGCGGCACGACGTTCTGTTTCACGATCGGGGATCGAGCAACCGAGTTTGCAAATGAGAAGGAGGATTATGAACTACGAACCAGCACCTCAGCCGATTGATATCTTGTTGGTCGAAGACAATGAGGCCGACGTGCGCCTCACCCAGGAAGTGCTCATGGACAGCAAGGTCCGCAACAATCTGATCATCGCCAATGATGGTGCGCAGGCCCTGGCTTGCTTGCGGCGGGAGGGAAAATACAAGAATACAGCTCGGCCCGACTTGATTCTGCTGGATCTGAACCTTCCGGTGAAGGACGGCCGCGAAGTGCTCGCACAGATCAAGGAGGATCCCGACTTGAAGAGAATTCCTGTTGTGATCCTGACGACCTCCAAAGCCGAGGAAGACATTCTTAAAACTTACAATCTCCACGCTAACTGCTACATCACGAAGCCCGTGGACCTGGAGCAATTTGTGACCGTGGTGAACTATATCGAGGACTTTTGGCTGGCCATCGTTAAACTCCCAACCAACCGAAAAACATGAGTACGGAGCGAATCAAAGTCTTGCTGGTGGAAGACAATCCGAGCGACGCTCGGTTGATACAGGAATCATTGGCCGAGGCGACGGACGATTCCTTCGACCTGGAGACCGTCGATACCCTGGCGGCCGGTCTCCACCGCCTTGGGTGCGGCGGTATTGAAGCAATCCTCCTTGATTTAGCGCTTCCGGACAGCTTTGGTCAGGAGACCTTTGTCCGGGCAAAGGCTCAAGCGATGGGCGTGGCGATCATTGTGCTGACAGGTCTGGTCGATGATTCGCTAGCACTCAAACTGGTCCAGGGAGGCGCGCAGGATTTTGTGGCCAAAGTTGAAGTGACCGGCAATAACCTCACGCGGGCCATTCTTTATGCCATTGAGCGCGAACGTCTGGAGCAGAAATTCCGTAAGCTGAATGAAGACCTTGAACAGCGCATCAAAGAACGCACCGCCGAGTTGGAAAGCTCGAACAAGGAGCTGGAAGCTTTTTCTTATTCTGTCTCGCACGACCTCCGTGGCCCGCTAACGACACTGCACGGCTTTGCGGATCTTCTGCTGGAGAAATATGGTTCCGCGCTCGGGGAGCAGCCGCGGAACTATCTGCACCGAATCAATGAAGCGGTTACGCGAATGTCCTGCCTGATAGACGATCTACTCAAGCTAGGAAAGGTGAATCGCCAGCAATTGAGCTTGTGCGATGTCGGCCTTCGTCGCCTCGTCGAGGAAGTAGTTCACGAGCTGGAGGCCGAAACGGCAAACAGGAAAATCGAGTGGCGAATCGAAGCGTTGCCGGTCATCCAGTGTGACCGTGGGCTGATGAAACAGGTGTTGACCAATCTAATCTCCAATGCGATTAAGTACTCGCGGACACGCGATCCGGCGATTATTGAAGTCCGCGGAGTTTTTATCGAGGGCGAGTCGACCGTTCTCGTGCGGGACAACGGCGTCGGTTTCGATTTGACGAGTGCCGAAAAGCTCTTCAGCCCATTCCAGCGCTTCCACCGCGCCGAAGAGTTTGAAGGAACGGGAATCGGTCTCGCAACGGTCCAACGCATCATTGAGAAGCACAGGGGACGCATTTGGGCCCACTCGGAGCCTCAAAAAGGTTCGACGTTTTATTTCACCGTGGGCCCACCCGACAAGAAGGCCGTCCGCCAGGCGGCGATAGAACTTGCTCGTGCCTAGGCATCCTTTCTGGATGACGCCAAGTTAGCTAGCGAGACATAATTGACGGGTGGAGCGTATTCGCTTCACCAGCGCAACTCTCACCGGTTACGTTGACGGGTGTGGATTGAGGGAGGGATGCGCAGGTGCCAGAGTTGCCGGATATTGTGGTGTATATCGAGGCGCTGGAGAGGCGGATCGTCGGGCACGTTTTGGAGCGGGTGCTGGTGGCGGGGCCGTTTTTGTTGCGAACGGCGATGCCGCCGGTGGACTCGGTGCAGGGGCATAGGGTGACGGCGATACGGCGAATTGGGAAGCGGATTGCGATTGGGTTCGACAATGATGTTTGGCTGGTTTTTCACCTGACGATTGCGGGGCGGTTGCACTGGAAGGCGGGGCGCGTGGTGCCGGATGGACGGCGGGTGTCGGCGGCGTTCCATTTCGATAGTGGGACGCTGACGCTGACGGAGGCTGGGACAAAGAAGCGAGCGTCACTGCACGTGGTGGCGGGGGAGAGGGAACTGGCGCAGCTTGATCCGGGAGGGATGGATGTGCTGTCGGCGGGGCGCGAAGAGTTTGGGGCGATGTTGACTTCCGCCAATCATACGTTGAAGCGGGCGCTGACGGATCCGCATTTGTTCAGCGGGATTGGCAATGCG
>Ga0137418_10001019_pt1 | contig 25722 bp, 26 predicted proteins | sample CZODoug3_1_2_16f_FD_122242 | JGI IMG/M metagenome (GOLD analysis project Ga0137418, IMG submission 122242) | Vadose zone soil fungal communities from Angelo Coast Range Reserve, California, USA - CZODoug3_1_2_16fungal (Hybrid Assembly) | ecosystem: Environmental > Terrestrial > Soil > Vadose...
GCCGACGATCTCGTGTCCACAAATCTCACAGAACAAGGTTCAGGATACCTCTGGGCGAGAACGTTAGAAATAGGCTCACAGGATGCTTATGTAGGTATCGGATCGCGAATGCCTCTCCAGCTTGTAAAGCCCAGGCTCCACGAGCTGAGAAGAATTAGAGTCGTTGCCAATTATCAGTTTGGCAGACGCGCAAGCAAAGCCTTCCCGAAAACCATTCTGATAACAAGGTCCCCTAATACCCACAGAATCCGACACATCTACATCAACGACGAACTTCTAGCAACTTACCGTCCTAGAGACGGACTACTAGCGCTGTCGATCCCCGGAGGGCAGGCTCTCCACGGGATCTTCAAAAGGCCGAGACTAAGGGTTGAGGTCGTCTCGGGCGTTGAGGAGTTCATCAAGAAGGGAGGCAACGTGTTCTGCAAACACGTTCAACATGTGGATCCGGAATTGCGTCCTGCAGAGGAGGTTCTCGTAGTTGACGAGGAAGATCGTCTGCTGGCCGTTGGCAGAAGTTTCTTCAATGCAGAAGAAATGCTGAGCTTCAAAATTGGTGTAGCAGTAAAAGTCCGGCATGGGTTAGAAAGCTGATAGGCTTAACAATCAGAATCAGCTAAGGACGGTAGAGCGTTTCATCAATGCAACGAAGAATCAATCCGAGAGAAGCGAACCGAATGATGCAACGCATGGGTATGCAAGTCGAACAGATCGACGGTGTTACCCGAGTAATCATAGAGTCTGCCTCAAAGAGAATAGTGATCGATGACCCTGAAGTTGCCGTCGTTAAGGTTCAAGGACAGACAGTCTATCAAGTCGGTGGAGGAACAGCGAGAGAGGAAGGCCCAGCAGGAGCATCTTCACAGGATGATGCGAAGCTCGTCGCTTCACAGGCCGGAGTATCGGTGGAAGAGGCGGCTAAAGCTCTCCAGCAATCTGGAGGCGATCTCGCCCAAGCCATTATCATTCTGAAACAGAAGAAAACCTCCTGAGAAATTCGGTCCTTGACTATACAAGCGACCGTGTGCTTCATACTCAAAGGCAACGAGGTCTTGCTCCTCAAGAAATCCAAAGGACTCTTCGGCCAGGGAAAATGGAACGCTCCCGGCGGCAAGATACTATCCAATGAAGAGGCTAAGACTTGCGCCATCAGAGAAGTCTTTGAAGAGACAGGACTCTTCATCGGGAACACAGAAGAAGTAGGCCTCCTATACTTCCACAAGAACCGCCAACGCGAGAATCCTGATTGGACAGTCCACGCATTCCTCGCTCATCAATTCATCGGAGTACCCAAGGATGGACGAGAAGGCCAACTCAAATGGTTCAACATCGATGCGTTGCCGTTCGACGAGATGTGGGAAGACGATCAATACTGGTGCAGACTAGCTCTTGAAGGGACCAGAATTGAAGGATGGTTCTATTTCTCAGGCGATTTTGAGAGACTAATCGACCATAGGATAGAAGTCAAACCGCCGCTAAACCAAATCGATGCTTGAACTAACTAGTCCAGGGTCTCTCAGGCTTTAAGACTCAAAGCAGACGCCAGGTCTGGCAAGAGAAGATTGAAGCTCATAGAGTGCGTGCCAAACTTCAGCGAAGGACGACGGCAAGAAGTAATCAACTCAATCGCAGATGCGATAAGAACAACGCCAGGCGTCACGCTTTTGGACGTGGAATCAAACCCGGACCACAATCGCTCAGTGATCAGCTTCGTCGGTGAACCAGGTCCCGTAAAACAAGCCGCCCTTGCTGCATCTGCGAAGGCTATTGAGCTCATAGATCTCAACAAACACAAAGGCGAACATCCTCGTATGGGAGCCGTGGATGTCGTCCCGTTTGTACCGCTGTCCGGAGCAAAGATGGACGATTGCATAGCTCTGGCGAAAGCCTTCGGCAAAGAATTCGTAGAACGATTTCACGTCCCAGTCTTCCTCTATGAGGAAGCTGCATCGATGCCCGAAAGACGAAACCTTGCAGACGTAAGAGCAGGCGAATTCGAAGGACTCCGTGACAAAATAGGTAGAGACCCAACTAAGAAGCCAGATCTCGGCCCCGACAAGATTCACCCAACAGCTGGAGCGACCGCTGTGGGTGCACGGGAAATACTGATCGCTTACAACATTAACCTTGGGACAAACGACCTCGCGATCGCGAAGAAGATCGCTCACCAGCTTCGGGCGAAGGACGGCGGTCTCGCCTACGTCAAGGCTCTGGGCTTCGAGCTGAAGGAACGTGGAATTGTCCAAGTCTCAATGAACATGACCGACTATCACAAGAGCCAGCTCTTCAAAGCCAAGGAACTCGTAGAGCTATGCGCCGAGAGATACGGGGTCCCAGTCGTGGGCAGCGAGATCGTAGGACTCGCCCCAATGGACGCGCTGGTTGATTCAGCTGAATTCTACTTGAAACTTGAGAATTTCAGCCGCGAACAAATTCTGGAGAAACGACTGTTCGCACCCAACCCATCAAGCCTCGACGACATGAGCCTCTCAAACTTCTCGGAGGAAGTTGCTTCAAAGAAGGCGACTCCGGGAGGAGGCAGTGTTTCCGCTTACATCGGTGCCTTGGGCGCGGGACTGGTCTGTATGGTTGCGAGAATAACACTCGCCAAGAAGGACACCGCGCAAGACAGCGAACAGCTTCAAGACATCGTTCGGAAGGGAGAGGATCTTCGCCAGAGGTTATTGGGACTGGTTGTCGAGGACGCTGAATCCTTCGACGCTGTCATGCAAGCGTTCAAGTTACCCAAAGACAAGGCGGATGTTCGAAGAAAAACGATTCAAGACGCCACCGTCAAAGCAGCCGAGGTGCCACTACGGACACTTGATACCTCTGTTCAGGTTCTACGCCTGGCAGACGAGGTCGCGAAATACAGCGCGACCAACGCGCTCTCTGATGTTACGACATCTGTCGCCGCAACGCGAGCGGCCATGGAAGGAGCTGCCAGCAACGTACTGATCAACCTCGATATGATAGAGGACAAACTCTACGCAGACAAGACCCGCATGCGCGTCTTGGAGCTGAGAAAAGATGCAGAACAATTGGAGCAACGAGCTCTGGAACTCGTAGCAACTCGTTCCCGTAGAAAATAGTCTAAGCGTCCAACTGTATCAATCCCGTCTTCCTGTCAGCCCAAACCATCAAACGGTGTAACTAGCATCGTCGATTCATTCCCATCTCTGATGAAATGGTATTCTATTCTGAGCGGAATCTCGGCTAACATCTACACTGAACGAGTCCAATCCGTTGCAGCTCTTTCAATACATCAAACATTGTGGCACAGGTTTCTTGAGTGCCTTGGCAAACTGATAAGGTAAAAATCAACCACTCTCTCCAAGCTGTCTGAGGCATATTATTTGCCATCAATGACGCAACTTCTTCGAAAATTGAACCTTCAACCTCGGACAAAAGCCTGGGGTGGAGGGTTATTTGTGTACCGCGATGCCCAATCCGAGCTGTCGCTCACCTTTCGATGGGATGGAGCTGGATTGTGGGAAAATAGTCTCGGCATCAGATTCCCGTCAATAGAATACCGAAATGAAAATGGGGCATATCTAGGGTTCTTGGGAATTAGCAAGGGCAAAAGAGTCCTTAAAATAAATGCTACAGCAAGACATGTTGGAGGTAAGCTCCTAACCCACCGAGGTGAAGCGTGATATGAGTTGTTGCTGCTGCTGCGGACCTGGCTGCGGATGCGGCGGGGCCATGGAACGGACACAAGACACCAAGACGAATAAGACCGCGTAGATTGTAGAGCATGTGGCTCGCGTCTCTCTGTTGAAGTCCCATGTTTCTTTCCTGTAGCCTCGATCTAGGCTGAAGACTCGTTTCTCCAAGGCTTGCGACCTGAGACTATGATCCAATCGGGGATTTCCAACCCTTCGGTACTTAGCTGCGATTAGAATGTCTTCCAGAATGCATCTCTAACATCCCAGCTATGGAGAAAGCTCATCACTGCATCGCCCTTTATGGTGAGATTGCTCTGGACCTCTTGACGCGGACGTCTCGAAATCCCGTTCGCATTGGCTTCGACACTACGAAGGCTGGTTTGGGAGAGAACCATTCCTTTGGCGGAGTCTTTGCCCATATCGGTTTGGTATCAGTGTCTATCAACAATCGCTGGCGACGGTTTCTAGGTGTAGGTGAGAGAAATGAGTGAACTGTTATGCCACTATGTCTCAGAATATGATAACATTCTGACAGAAACCTGGATAGCTCGTAGAAATCGATGTCGGGAAGAAATTCGCTTGATATTACTCCGGCATACTTATCAGAGAATTCTTCCCACAACCAGTCTAGATAGTCTGCTTTGCGCAACGTGACCCGGCTCTTCAGCTTCGCTCCAATAGGGCCCTGTTCAACTAACTAAGAGTCCCTAAGTACCACCAGCGAACGTGTCCACGGCATTTTCTACTTTCCTTGAATCATGAACGATCTATACCATACCGTTTCTCTCTTGTTTTCACTTCAAGAGGTTGACCCTCTGGCCTACCTAAGTAGGCAATCACACAATTTATTCTGGACGAACGGTCAAAAATTGGAGTTGTACAGGTTCGTTCAGGCCAGCCCCGCTTTTAATTTTTGCAAAATCGCTCGACTTTATGGGAATGTTCCCCCGATGGGAGAAGATCAAACACTAAGTGAACTCTCGATGACAAAGTAGTTCGGGTTAGAGGCCAGACAATCGTGTTCCAGCTCAACCGACTGGAACAATCAAGATGCCCGGACTAAAGTAAACTCTCTTCGCTGACCACTCCTTTTTCTCGCGGACTGACAGAGGTGGTGATCGATCCGATCTCTTTCTTCCTAAACCTCTCTGATGATCTGGACAAATTCTATCGCGTAGCGACCAACGATTCCAACTTTGCACCCGTCCTTAGAAGCTCTACTGGCTGCACCAAGTCGAGTTCCTCACTCCCTTCGAATTCGCATGCTGGGCCATACTTTCACGGCGGAACCAATTGAATGCAGCACGGAAAGCTAAGCAGGCCTTACGAGAGCGTTGCGGGACAAGCCTCGAGGTAAATGGTCACGTGTATCGAGCCTTCCCCGAGCCCAGCCAACTCGCAGATGCTTCCAAAGAAGAACCGAAGGCCCTCATCAAACATGAGCAGCGAGAAGAATACCTCGGTCACGTAATCAAGGCATTCAATGAAGTCATGAGAGACTCTTGAACAACTGACCTTGACAAAGTTGAGGAATAACTGAAAAAACATCAGAGGAATAGGAAACTTCTCGTCCAAACCAATCCCTTCTGAGACGCCTAGGCAGAATGGGAAAAACTGACCTTGGAAAAAGGCTCATCGCGGCAACAGGCAGAGTCTATGGTAGACCGATGACGATCCCGAAGCTGCGTGTTATCGCAGAAAAATACGGACGATGGAAAGGATACTGGGCATAGTGTCTACGAACAGCGGCCGGACCCTGGTGGAAATGCTGGTATGAGGGCGGCCAGTTCTAGAACCCCGGGGTAGTCACAGCGCAAATCGCCAAGGACTGTTAGAGATTGTGACGCTTATGAGATTAGACCAGGTTGATTAGTTGACCAGCTGTGGATGTTGTGGTCCAGGATGTTGCTCCAAGGAGCAATCGAAACAGAACACAGGCAAAAACTGATTCGATGGGAGACTAGTTGCATTTCTCTGAACCGAGCCAGTCAGCCCTCATTGAAACGAGCTAGCTCCGATGAGGGTTCGTAGAACTGGTTCTCCAGCTCCAATTCAAAACATGACAATTATCCACATTTTTCCTGGAGAGCCATAGCTCTTGGCTGAACTATGTTGCGTGATAGCGTATCTGTTTACGTAATGTTAGTAGAAAAAGTAACAGGTCCTGGAGTCGCGCTAGTCGGTACAACCCAGTCCAATTCAATCCCTAACACAGCCCCATTTGCAGGCAATGCCGCACCTTGTTGCGGACTAGTAATCGTCCCGTAGCCCGCAGGAGGAGTGCCCGAAATTGAAAGCACATCCGGGGCGGTGCCGGTGTTTATGACGCACACATAATGCTTCACCGTTGCCCCCTGAGCAACAATCCCCCACGCAATGCTTACGGGGGTTGATCCATAACTAGCAGCGGTAGTTGGACAACCCGTTGCGAGAGGCGTCGACCCTTCGTCCAATGCCCCTAAAGTGGCCCCAGTTGTTACAGATGCTGTGTGGTTCAGCGTGATCATGTTGCTCGCCGCGAGGACGAGTGCGATGCCCCCGACCATTGCTAAGAGCAGTGGGACGATAAGCCTTCTAGCTACTTTCAAGAAATTGAGATACCCTATGATATATTCCCCTGTTCAGGCTTAAAAACATTCAAGAGAACCAGAGACCCCTTGTGCACGATTTGATACGTTCCAGCTTCTATTCAGATAGGTTCGCAACCATATATTCCGCCTGGAACTCTTAAGCAAGACGAGCATCTGGAGAGCTCTTCAGTGGTATCATGCAATACACGCGTCTCGGATCTACGGGTCTTCAGGTTTCACGCATATGTCTTGGAACAATGTCCTTCGGTAATTCTGAAGAGTGGATGGTTGAGATCGAAAGGGCAAAGCCAATAGTGAGACGTGCTCTTGATCTTGGCGTAAACTTCTTCGACACTGCAAACGTCTACTCGAATGGAAGGTCTGAGGAAATCGTCGGTGAGCTTCTCAAAGACCATCGGGACGATATGGTGATCGCCACGAAGGTTCGATTGAAGGTTGGAGAAGATCCCAACGGTGAAGGGCTTTCAAGATACCACATTATAGACCAAGTGAAGAAGTCTCTCAACCGGCTCCAAACTGATAGAATCGATCTCTACCAGACCCATCGATGGGACTATTCGACTCCGATAGACGAAACACTCCTCGCTCTCAACGATCTGGTCCGACAAGGATCGGTAAATTACATAGGTACCTCAAGCATGTTCGCCTGGCAGTTTGCGAAAGCGCTCACCGCAAGCGACCTCCTTGGGATCGCCCGGTTTGTCTCAATGCAGAACCACTACAACCTCTGCTATCGCGAGGAAGAGCGAGAGATGATACCATTCTGCAAGGACCAAGGCATCGGTCTGATTCCTTGGAGCCCCCTAGCTCGTGGCTTCCTCACGGGCAGATACAAACGGGGAGGAAAAACAGATACTCCAAGGTACCGGTCTGACAAGTATTTTGCTGAGAGATTCTTCAGACCAGAAGATTTCGATGTAGTCGAGTGTGCCGAAGAGATTGCAAAGGAGAAGGGAGTGACCGTATCTCAGATTGCTCTAGCCTGGCTCTTCCACAAAGGGGTCTGCGCTCCGATAATCGGAGCGACGAAAGTGGAGCACCTAGAAGATGCTGTCAGCGCTCTCGAAGTCAAGCTCTCATCTGATGATATGAAGAGACTTGAGGAACCTTACAAGGCTCATCGAATAATCGGACCGCTACCTGTTCCGGAGTCCGCCAGCTAGGTTCTGGACCTTTCTCTCGCGGCAAAGTTTCGAAGCTGTTCAGGGTCCCATCCAACGACCTCTACGATTTCTCGACGACGAACTGTCTTCTCCGGATTCTCTGAGTGAAGCCGTTGAATGATACGATCGTTGACCTCCGCGGGAACATCCCAAGAAACAGACGATTTCCTTTTGTCGAAGGAGTCTATCTCTTCATGCACATCGATGTCTGTCCAATAGTCACCGATCAATTTGACAGTCGCTGGAGGTACTGCTCGGCGTAGCCCAGCTTCACCATCATTGAACCGATCCAGAGGATAGTCCATCTCTTTCCTCAGTTCCAAATAAGTCGATCTCGGACTGAACCCTTCCCCGCCCTCTACCTCAGCAACAACTACTCTCCCTGTCACCTGGCCTACTTCGCCAACTACCTGAACCCAATCTCGAACGAGATGCAACACATGAACCATAATTGCAGCATCAAAGACCATGTCACGGAAAGGAAGGTAGTGCGCGTCGGCTTGGACCAAGTTTCTGACCCCCTTCTCTCTAGCCTTAGCCATCATAGAGAGTGACACGTCAATACCTACGACGTCGAATCCCGAATTATTCAGATACCCTGCAAATCGGCCCGTCCCGATTCCGACATCGAGAATAGTCCTGCAGCCTGCGAACAGTTCTTTCATCGCGTTCAAGAGACTCTTCATCACTTCTGCTGGAATGCCGGACCATCTCGTGGAGTCGTAGACGCCGGCTATATGATCAAAGGAAACGGCCCACTCATGTTTCACCTAAAGCCCCCGAGTGACGTCAACTCTCGAAGCATCTATTCCTTTGGACATGTGGAAGGCAATCGACCGTCTGCTAAACCTATACGTCACGATTGACCCTGTGAAGTCCTATCTTGCTTCATGCTGACGGGGTCGCCCGGAACTTATACTCCGAGGGGGGTTTCCTCAGCCCTAAGCCACCTTTCGACTTTTCCAAAGCCCTGGACTTCTTGAGAGGCTTCCCGCCGATGCTGGCAGACCAGAAGATCGATGAGCTCTCTCTGACTAGGGCTGTCTGTATCGGAGGCCAGACTGTCGTCTTCAATGTTAGATCAACAGGCCTCATCAAGAGTCCTCGATTGAAGTATGCACTCAGTTCCGACCGTCCCCTGACGCCTGGTGTGCGTGATGCAGCGGTAGACCGTATCAGTTTCTTTCTGAGTCTAGCTGATGACCTCGAAAATTTCTATCGCATCGGCTATGGTGATGTGGATTTTGCGCCTGTCCTGCAGAGGCTTTACGGTCTACACCAGGTGAAATTTCTCACTCCCTTTGAGTCGGCCTCCTGGGCAGTACTCTCTCAGCGCTATCCGGCCGCTGCAGCTCAGAGAACCAAACAGGCCATCACCGAAAAATTCGGCACAAGTCTAGAGATGAATGGCCAGAGGTACGTCGCTTTTCCTGAACCCTACCGCCTAGCCTACGTAAATGAGGGTGATCTAGGTGCTATTGTCAAGAATCAGCGGAAAACCCAGTTCTTGATCGGCGTCGCAAAAGCCTTCACAGAGAGAGACGAAAAATTCCTCAGAACGGCCAAGTACGACGAGGTGGAAAAATGGCTAAGTCAGATCCAGGGCATCGGAGACTGGTCGTCAAAACTGATTCTCCTGCGAGGCCTTGGCCGGATGGAGAAGATCGCGGTGGAGAAACGATTGCTGAGAGCCGCTTCAAAGGTCTACGGTCGAGGCAGGACCCTCACTCAGAGCGTTCTAGACCAGATGGCCGAGAAATATGGTCCCTGGAAGGGGTACTGGGCCTATTATCTGAGAACAGAGTCTATGAAATTGAAATCCTGAATTCTGAGCAGAATTTCTCTTTGACTTATCTGGGGCTTGAAGTTGTCAGAGGCTGTGCTTTTCCGAGGGCGTGTTTGACGAGAACTGCTCTTCCCCACCCATGGTGAGCGAAGTCTTCGGCCGGTGGCAATTTGTCGATCTCGAACCATCTTAGCTCTGCAACTCCCTTCCCAGGTGACACGTTCATGGTTCGCGTGAAGGCCAGATAGTCGAAGATTAGATGCCAAGTCTCATTGTTCCCCATGAAAGATTCAATCTCTACGAGTTTCAGTGTTGAATCGTCTACTCCTGCCTGTTCCTTCAAGATCCGCCTGGCAGCTTGCTCTGGATGCTCCAGTCGATGAAGATCATCGTTGGGCAGAAACCATCCATCTTGACTGTCGGGGCCCACTCTGTATTTCACCAACAGAGCAGAACTGTGATGCAAGGCTGCAACATGGGCTACCAGGGTATGCGTGTTGCACTCGGTTCTGTCGGGTCGTCGCTTGTTCGACGGACTCGACTTGCTCTCATCGACTCGGAGGATTACCGTCGTCGGCGGATTCCCCTTCACTGCTTCACCTGAGAGCCCTTCCACCTCAGAGGCACGTAGCCTCGTTTTGGCAGGGAACGGTCGAACCTCAACCGCCCCCTCACGCCCATAGCGTGGTAGCTTGGCCCCTTGCCCGGCAGGGATTTTACGGTAGCCAACCAACCTGGTATCCCGGTTCAGACCTGTCACGAGGTCGGAGTCACACCTCTGATCCCATCGTGATAGGCTCATACGACGAAGTGCCCCTAACCAATCACGAGATTCTCCCAGAAAATAACACGCAGAGGTGAACGAAGCTACCACCAAAAGAACAACCCAACACATGACATTGTGTTCTTGCATTCCAGCATAGACATGGCCAGCCCTTAACCTGTTTATAGACTGACATGGTTGCTCGGCTGGCTCGACCCAGTGTTCTTTCATCGTGATAGAGCTTTGTACCGCACTAATAACGAGATAGAATTAGCCTTTAGTCGCGCAGAATTCCTTCGACAACGTTACCTTGCAATAGTGAATCTTCAGACTTCTCTGCCTTCTCGAAGAGTGTAGTTTCATCTACCTGGGATGAGGCCCTTTTCTGGTAGATTTTCGCGACCTGTCGAAAGATGTCTGAAAGCTTGTCAGATTTTGGCCGAACCTCCTTGCCGAGTCGCCTCGTCAATATCTCGGAGCAATGGTTCACGACCATCCTTCTCCCGGTCCCGAGAATCTCGCCTAGCGCCTTGTCGAGCTCTTCGATTCCATCGGGCAGCTTGTTCATGTCTACATGGTGTCTCCGTCTGGCATAGTGAAGAATTAGCTCGGCCGTCGCGCCTCCTAGACTCTGAAACGCTTCCTCAACGGAATCCTTTAGCTGCATGGCTAGGTCGGGAGGGAGATGTACTAGCCGGAAGAGGCCCCGCTGGGACATTCGACAGCACTAGACTGGTCCCCTCTGCCAATCTTACAACTAACGTTACTAGGCCGGCCTCCTGCAGGTTGCACGCAATGAGCCGAAGAGGGTCCTTGCGGCACTCAGAACCCGCACACAGGACGCGGATAAGACGCGCGCTATTCTTTCAGTTCTCGAATGAGCTGTTTCGCTATCGTTAGACGTTGAATGTCGTTTGTTCCCTCGTAAGTCTTGATGATCTGCGAATCTCTTAGAAACCGTTCCACCGGGTACTCGGTCGCAACTCCGTAGCCACCGTGTATCATCATGGCCAACAAGGCCAATCGTTCGGCTGTCTCAGTTGATGTCACCTTCGCGATCGATGCGGCTTTGACAAACTCCTTGCCCTGATCCTTGAGCGACGCGGCCCAGTAGGTGAGCAGACGCGCCGTGTGAAGTCCCATAGCCATCTCCGCCAACTTGTACTGGACCTGCTGAAAATCGATTAAAGGCTTCTCAAAACTCGTCCGGGTCTGCGCATAACTTATTGCGGCCTCGTATGCCGCTTGGGCAATACCGACGCCTTGCGCGGACACGTCGACGCGCCCTCGATCATATGTCTTCACGCCGATGTAGAACCCGTCACCTTCCTTTCCCACGAGATTGTCCGTGGGAACCTTGACATGATCAAGAATCAATTCCGAGGGCTGTGAGCCTCGAAGGCCCGTCGTTTCGATATGGCTACCGATCTGGAAGCCCTCTGTTCCTCTTTCGACGATAAACGCGCTCAAACCCTTGTGACGCTCCTTAGTGCTCGGAGGGGGACTTGTCCTAGCGAATACCAAGTAGAGATCTGCGATCTCACCATTTGTGATGAACGTCTTCTGGCCGCTGATCTCCCAGTGGGTCCCGTGAAGCTTTGCAGTGGACTTGATCCCTGCCACATCGGACCCGGCCCCAGGCTCCGTCATCGCATGAGCCCCGATCTTTTCCCCCGACACCATCGGGACGAGGAACCGCTTCTTCTGTTCCGGCGAGCCCCATTCATTCAGAGGCTCGGATACGAGATGGCTCGCGACAAAAACTGTCGAACAGGCCGCTGAGACTCGAGCTATCTCTTCGATGGCAATGACCATGGAGAGAAGGTCCCCGCCTAGACCGCCATACTCCTCTTTGTAAGTGATGGCGGTAAGACCAACTCCCGCGATCCGTCGTAGGAGGTCTCTCGGTATCTTGTTATTCCGGTCAATCTCAAAGGCTACCGGACGAATCTCCTTCTCAGCAAAATCCCGAATAGTATGACGGAGACTCTCATGATCAGCAGTCAGCTTCACTTCATAATCAGCAGAACGAGGCATCATAGTGCTCGTCAAATCTAAACCAACACCCAACCTCTGAAGCTAATCATTCCTTTAAACTTTGAAAGAGAATACGGCGGCCCACATTGGTCATACTTCGCTTTCCTTCAGTTTTCTGCTTGCCTGCTTCCAGTCTTTGATTTCGAAGCCATGCTTCCTGAGTAAGCGAGCGGATTCGTCGTTGTTAGGATTCAGCGCCGTGTGCAAGAGTGCGATGTCGTGCGACTTGGCGTAATCGATGACATTTGCCATCAGCCTGCTTCCGATTCCCTTCTTTCTGAATCTTGGTAGAACCGCTATGTACTCTAACCAAATCTCCCTCCTCATACTATGGACGTAAGAGACCGGCTGAGTCAAGACAAATCCGACCGTTTTCTCATTCGCCCTTGCCACCAAGCTTGTTTTCGCCTTCACGTAATGATTGAAGTATCCCGGAGTAATCCACCGGTCTACTGAATCCCGTTCGCCCGTTCTCTTCAAATATTGAAGGTATTCGTCCACGATTATTTTTTCTATCTTCTTGATAGCTCGGTAGTCTATTGACCTCAGCCTATGCGTCGTAATTCTCAAATTTCCAAGCCATGTTACAGCCCACATTTGGTGGGGCGGGTGGGATTTGAACCCACGATCATCGGTGCCCGAGACCGATATTAGCTCGAACCGGTATTGCCTACCAGTTCTCTTAGACCAAGCAGTCCCCACGTCAGGGTGGTCTGGACCACCGCCCCTCAGGAGGCAGAAATCCAAGGGGCAGATAAATCATTCAATGTGGAATAGCCGCCTTCCAGAGCTCTCCTGCTTTCGACCTTCCGATAGACCCAATTAGACTCGATGCGCTTTCAGCACCTTTTTGTTTTCTGTCTATTGCAAAACCAATCCTATCTATGAAAGTCTTGACATCCTGCCTTCGCGAGATCCATAGATTGTAGGAGTCTTTTCTGAGAACAACTGTCTTGCTGCCGAACCGCCAAGTGGCTCCTCGCCTCTTTGCCCGATAAATCTTCGAATGGATGTCGAAATGGGTTCGAAGCAATTCTTCTGCGAGGGACAACAACTCCAGTTCGGAATTACTCAAAATGATGGCTATCGCGAGCCCAAAATTGCGCACAAAAACACTCACACAGCCATCGGCTGAATATAGGCCTCGCAAGAAAGCCGCAGGATAATCTTGAGTGAAGGGACGTAGTCCTCCTAGGCTACCTTTCAAGAAAAGCCCAAGCGGGCGCGAAGAGTATTTTGATTCATAATAGACCTTCCCGAGATTGCGCGTCACGATCAGCGCGTTTACTTTCCTGCCTAAGACTTTCGCGACACTACGGTTGAAGGCATCAGCCAGCTCTCTGTCGCGGACCGCCAGTTTGACGTGATGATGATAGGCTGAGTCCTCAACAAAGCTCCCATCACCTAGGAAAGCCCCTATGACGAAACTTAGATCTTGCGAGGAATGGAAACTCAATTGTTCTTAGTTGTAAGTTAGAAATATTCTGGAAGATAACCCAGAGTCTCCACAGAAAGTGTGGTTTCTACAATACTCGAAAGCGATGTCTTACACCACACAAAATCTTGGCAAGATCTCAAATTCATCTGCCCCAATGGGTGGATAAACTTGGTTTATGAATAAGCTATTCGACAGCTCTGCTAGGGACGACAGACAAGCCCGTAGGCCGCATTTGGCTAATTGTTTCGATGCTGATGGTGTCTGGCTCTGGATCTATTTTGACTTTTTCTCTTTCATGTGTCCGTTGAAGTATTTCCTAATGAGCTGTTCGAAGAAGATGCTGAATCCTCCAGTCCTTCCAAAGTATAGCTTGCCCACTTCGTCTCTTACCAGCTCCTCCGCCTCGTCCGTTAGAGAGATCATTACTTTTCCCATGGTAGCTCTAGACTTCCAAAGATAGCTGCGAACGGTTTTATAGTTATCCCCTATCCGGGCGACCGCCATCCGCAAACAATAAGAATGCAGACGGCGTATCTCATCTGGAGCATCGTTAAGAGACCTCGCTGGCGTCTCTCACTTTGTTCTTAGCGATACGCTCGCCTCCTGCATAATCTAAGCATCAGCCTCCTAGCTTTGAGGTGAATGATCCTGAAGCTTCTAGACGGCGATCCCGGCCCACCCGCTCCGAAGGCACCACCCGGGTAGGTTTGAAAGGATTAAATGGACACAAAATCCCTCCTTTTTCTGGCCTTCCTTGAGCACAATTAGCGCCGATGACTACTTTGACGACATACACAGAATAATTTCTCTTCTTGACGAAGAAAACATTACGATCCTGCGGACCATGAAGGAGCATGGCCCACGGAATCTGTTGGGAATAGCTCGGAAGGCAAAGCTGCCCTACACGACAGTATACAACAGAGTTACGAAACTCGAAAGCCAAGGAGTTCTGAGGACTTGGATTCAACCCAACTGCCCCAAGATCGGGTTGAGCCGAGTTGTTGTCTTGGCAACTCCCCATCCGGGAAAGGAGATCTTTACTCGAGAGGCATTGAAGATCCCTGGATTCTGGCTAAGAGTTGCCCGCTGCATCGGAGACTGTAACGGTTACTACTCGCTTCATGGCATACCGACCGCAAACCGCCAAGAGTTCGAACTCTATCTAGAACAACTCCTGGAACGTGGACTACTCAAGAACTACCGAGTCTTCTGGATCGGGGACACTAAATTCCCCCTAACAAATTTTGATTATTACAAGCCTAAGGACCGAACATGGAAATTCGATTGGAGGGAATGGCTGAATTCTTTTTTGACGAGTCGCGCCAAACCTGACTCGGGCAAACAGTCTTCTCAGCCTGTTTCTTTCGATAAGAAAGATCTGATCATACTCAAGGAGCTGGTCAAGAACGCGAGAACGACTCTGGCCGATCTGTCGAAGCTACTGTCTCTCACTCTGCCTGCGGCGAAATACCGCTTTGACAGGCTCGTAGAAAGAGGGCTGATCCAGGAGTGGGTAATTGACCTCCTCCCATACGCGCCCCAAATCTCCGAACTGGCAGAAGTACGTCTTGATTTCAAGAATGAGAGTCTCATGAGGGGCGCCGAAAGCGTTCTTGAAACTCTTCCCATCGTTCAGAGCTATTCTCCAATAACAGGGCTGAACTCCATGACCACGCGACTCTACCTTCCACGCAGCGAAGTGAGCAACCTTCACACCTTCCTCTCCCTCCTCGTCTCGAAGGGTGTCCTCACCAGCTACTCCTACATCGTTATCGACGCAACGACGATAACGGCGCAGACCTTCGCGTACAAGGACTATGACGATGAGTCGGGATGGAAGTACACCGGCCGAGAGTACCTAAAGGCCGTCGACAATCTGATGCCCAAATGGACAAAGAACGAGATTGAGCTCTCCTACCAAGCACTGCCATCTCTATCCTTGAAACTGTAGAACAAGGCAGAGCTGCTGGGTGGTCCTGCCGAGTCTCCGCTGTCATCTAGCACCATAGAACGTCTCAATTACTTACGAGTTCAGCAGGGCAACCGTAACACAATATTCAACACGGCATTTTCGCACAGAACAATTGTTAAGCCGCACTCAAGCCGGGAGACGAAATAGTCGCGAATCCCCACGACGAAAGCCTGCCTCCTTCTGCTCTCGTTAGTGGCAACATTATTCGCCCTCAATGTAGCCCCAGTAAACGGGGCAGGAACAAGTTTTGTCCTTTCTGCTGTACCGTCCAGATCTCAGGAAGGAGCAACAGGCGGCGTCAGACTCGTCCTTAACGTAACAAATGCCATCAATCCGTCCGCCTACAATTTCATCTGGACTGTTACAGACTCCGCCGGGACCACGAAGACTTCCACAAACAGCACCACATCCACCGGACCCTCTTGGTTTGCGTACACAAACTATCCCGCGGCTTTCGGAGCCTCTACTAACCTACTCGGGGTCTACAAAATTAATGTGACCGAGACAGTGCACTCGCTGGGAGCTAGTGTGGCCACCGGGCAGTTCCAGGTCGGTCTGACAGACAATGCAACATATCAGCGAACTGCCCCAATACTGATCAGAGCCAGTGGTTATCTGCCGCTTGAGAACGTCACCATCAACCTCACCCAAGGATCAACCTCGGTTCAAAACTTTCCCACCTCAAAGAAAGCTGATACGAATGGCCTGATCTCGCTTGCGTGGCAGACATCGGTAGGAACTCCGCTAGGCAACTATCTCCTTACAATATCAGGATCAACTTCGACAAAGACTCCACTAGATTCACAGGCGTTCACCGTCTATCCGACAAACGTCACTATCAGCGGGCTGTGGTTGAACAGAGGCTCTATTGAGAGATCCCAGACCCTTGAATTCCGCTTCAACGCTACTTACCTAGACGGGTCTCTGGCCTCGTCAGGAGCTGCCACGATCAGAATCGCTGAACCAAACGGATCGAACCATACCATAACGGCGTCCTACGACTCTTCCCTACAGACCTTCAGAGCATTCTACGTTACCACGCTGGGTAGCACAACGGGCGTGTGGATTGGTACCATTGATCTCAACAGTTTTGATGACGGCTTGAATAATGGCGGGCCTCTTAGTCCCGTCTTCACCAATTTCAACATTCGACCAGCCTCCCTAACAGTATCGGCCATATCTTACAATGCCACCTATCCCTCGGGAACGATTCTTCCCATCTACGCCAGGATCAGTACTCCTAGTGCCGCGAGTTTCACACAGGGAACCGTCACTGCGACCATTACAAGTTCCGGACGAAAGATAATCGGACCTCTGAGCTTGGGCTATGACCCGTCGAGAGGAGAGTGGTCAGGCAGCTACAAAATCAATGAGACAGATCCCTCGGGAACCTGGGTCGTGACAATCACTGCTTCTGATGGATATGGAAACGCTGGCCAGAATTCCGCTTCCCTCTCAGTCAATACTACAGGCGCTCAGAACCCGGCTCAGTCTATCCTTTCCAGCTGGGCGTTCTGGCTGCTTGTACTTGCACTGATAGTGATAGGTTTCGGAATCCTAATGATGCGATTCAGAGGCGTCTCTCATCGAGAAGTCAAGCTTGACGTTCAGGCCATCAAGCATCAGGCCGACCAAGTGAAGGGTGACGATTTCTTGCAATCGATCCAAGCGCAACTAAAACGAAGAGCAGAGAAGATCGCGGCGGAGAAGGAGAAACACGACTAGAAGCATAGCCATTCATTCCTACAAAGGCGGTACAGGCAAGAGCACGATAACGGCGAACGTCGCAGTCGCCCTGGCTTTGAAAGGCCGAAGGGTCGGGATCATGGACATGGACTTAGAGGGCCCAGGATTGCATGTCTTCTTCAATATTGACCCAAACGAACTCCGGTTCACACTCAACGACGTCCTCGCGGGAGTCTCTCCTCCAGAAGCTGCATGTGTCCGCCTGAGCGAGAAGATGAACCTCAACGGCGGAGAGATCTACTACAGCCCCGCAAGTGTGAGAGTCGCGGAAATTATGAGAACTTTGAAGACTGGTTTCGAACTCGACATGTTCGATAACGCTGTCAAACGACTCCAAGAGAAGTATGGACTCCATTATCTGCTGATAGACACTCATCCAGGAATAGAGCATGACACACTTCTGGCTCTGGGGGTCTGCGATCATCAAATGATTATCTCAAGGATCGACCAACAGGATATTTTCGGGACAGGGGTAATGATAGAAGTGTCCACCACTTTCGACAAACCAATCCACCTGGTGTTGAACATGATCCCTCCAAGGGTCAAAGAGGCGGAGGTGCTCAAGTTTGCCAGGATCATGGGAGCCCACTTCACTGTTGACATGGCCGGATGGCTTCCCTTCTCGGAAGAAGTGATAGGCTCCCTCAGCAGATCAATATTGACGTTGAAACAACCCAAGCATGCCATGACGCACCGGTTTCGGCAAATAGCTGAAAACATCGAAGTCTTTGCATAGCTGCTAGAAAAGATCTGAGTTAAGAGCATGGGGACCACCCATCTCATGGGTTCCCTTGCAACAGATCGATCCTGGAACGATGGCGCTTGTCATTGCCGTCTACGAGACGCAGTATCCTGACCCTCTAACAATGAACGTGGGTGACGAGTTGAAGATTGTGAAGGTTAGAGACGATGAATGGCCGGGATGGGTGTTCTGTGAAAGCCAGAGTGGGAAGCGGGGCTGGGTCCCTGAGAACATTATCAAGATGGGGGGCATCGGAGCCGTCGCCAAGCAGGGGTACGAGGCACGAGAAGTGACCGTGATGGAAGGGGAGATCGTGAGGATAGAGAGAGTCGAGAGCGGCTGGGCATGGGTCACGAACATGACTGACGAGACGGGCTGGGTCCCGCTAAAGAACCTGAAAATCGTAGAATAATTGCCTCAACTGACACCACTCGGGTTCGCGGTGGTAGCGAAACAGTTCGACTTGTGCTCTTGAGCAGTGTTCGTAACTCGAATAAACTCGACAGTGAAATCCTCTGCCAATTCGGGTAGGTCGGACTCGCTCTACTCAAGTTTTTTAGTGTAAGTTTCCGGCTCTTCTGACCGGATTACTTCTTGCAACGATCGTACGAACGGTTCAGCTCAGAGGTTCTTGACGCCGCTTCCGCTCCTGTACGATTGCACGTCCTCAAGCTCCTCGTCTCCAAGGGTCCTCTCCCCTATACCGAGATAATGTACGAGGCTAAGCTCGATCCTGTACGGGATGCCGGCAAGTTCGTCTACCACCTCAAGACCCTGCGCAAGGCTGGTCTAGTTGCGATCGAAAAAGGCACGAAAAAGTACGGCGTAACAGAACTAGGGAAGATTCTGGTCGAGTTCTCTAGGGACCTGGAGGAGTATATTGCGGTCAAGCGGGGCAGATTGTTCGTCCGCACGTCCCGAATGACTATCGAGGAGTTCGACCGTACCCGAATCGCCAGATCCCTCGTGAGTGAGGCCAAGATGCCTCAAACGCTTGCGGATGAAGTAGCAGCTGAAGCTGAAGAGAGGCTTCTCAAGTTCGGAATCGTCTATCTTAGCGCTCCCTTGATCAGAGAACTTGTTAACATAATCCTCATCGAGAGGAAGCTGGAAGAGTATCGCCACAAACTCACACGGCTGGGACTGCCAGTCAACGATGTGACCCTCCTTCTCCGGGAGGCAGGCCAGAAACGGCTCGACGCGAACTGGGTCCAGAAATCCGCGGGAGAGAAAGTCACAGAGGAGTATGTTCTACTCAACAGCCTTCCAAGAGCTATAATTGATGCGCATCTCGCAGGCCAGATACACCTGGAGGATGCTGCCTCATGGATCCTCAAGCCGAGCATACTCTTTCACGAAGCGAGCCTCTTCTTCCATAGAGGCACGCCCGCCACGAATCCTCCGTCATCTCTTGAAGATGCGCTGGAATCGGTCCTGAAGATTCTGCGAACAGCAGAACGAGAAGTCTCAACCGAGCAGGTACTCGACCACTTCAACATCACACTCGCACCTTTCATCAGAGGACTCCCACGTCAACGTGTCCAAGAGTCGATTAGACGATTCATGTACGATCTCAACTGGGACGGCTTCTCCAACACAATATCAGCCCAAGTCACCGTAGGACTAGATCATCAGACCCCTGATCATCTCCAGAAACGAGAAGCGGTGGGGCCAAACGGCAAAACCGAAGGAGTCTACGCCGACTATTCGAGAGAAGCCGAAGAGCTATTCACGACAATAATCGATGTAAGCCTAGAAATTGGCCATCAACAACCTCTACTCAACCCATCAATCGTAGTAAGGAATACTGGTGGGAAGATCGATGCCACCGACGACCTTCTCAACTTGGCCTTCGACAGCTCCGCGAAATACTCGATTCCCAACTTTCTGGTGCAACCCTCAGAACAGAACTATTCAGTGTCGTCCGAGGGACCAATCCTTTCTGGAGACCGAGACGGGACGAAGGGGGCAGGTGGAGTGGTTGGGACAGTCCAGCTCAACGTCCCCAGAGCGGCATATGAAGCGTCAGGAAAAGACGAAAGGTTCCTTCAAGCAGTCCAGGCCGAAACCACTGAAGGAGTAAAGGCGCTACAGCTTAGACAGCAGGCCATCAATGAGAGAATCTCCGAGGGAATCCTGCCACTTCTGGCATGGCAGGCGAATGGAGGAGCCTACTACGACTCAAAAAGGGCTCACGGAGAGATAGGCTTGCTAGGACTCGCAGAGGCGGTAAAGCATCATACTAGGGCTGAACTCTGGGAAAAACCCAGCCTAGCCTTCGCCAAGAAAATTGTCGAGGCTACACGGCGAGCTGTCAGCGAAACTGATGCACGAGACATTCGAGTCAGAATCGGGCTTCACTCGTCCCCTCAAGCCTCGGCCCGTCTAGCCTCGATCGACGCGGACAAGTTCGGGTTCTCCACTGTCGTCTATCAGGGTTCCAAGAAATATCCGTACTACAACGACGTGCCAGCGATCCCGTTGACTCAAAAGGTCCCATTTGCGACTCGAACATCCATTGAAGGAGAATTGCAAAGATCCTTCGACGGCGGCTCGCTTCTCCCGCTGATGGTAGGAAGCAAAACCGACAGCTCAGCCTTGTCCAAGGCTTCGCGAGAAATAAGCGAAGCTGGAGTACGATACTTCACTTTCTCGTCACAGTACTCTCGTTGCCAACGCTGCTACAAAACAAGCGTTGGAGTTCGGGCTAGATGCGATAATTGTGGATTCGAACGGTTGACGATTTTTGCAAAACTAGGTGGAAGACTGCTTCCACTGGATACTTGGTCGGAGGCGAGGAAGAGGGACTTGGACCGCATTGTTTCTTACGATTTCTCGTAATCGTTAGAGACCTCCGAGTACGAGCCCCAAGAGTCCCATTCTTAGAACGACTCCGTTCCCTACCTGCTGGAAGTACTTCGCGTGGGGTGTAGAGTCGACACTGGGATCTACCTCGTCAACGCGAGGTAGTGGGTGCATGACAATCGAGCTCTTCTTGGTCTTGTCGAGATCCTCAGCAACCAGTCGGTATGATCCTTTGACCTTCTCATACTCTTGCAGATCTGCGAATCGCTCCTTCTGAACTCGCGTCATGTAGACAACGTCCAGCTCTCGCAAGTGGTCCTTAAGGGACGGCGTCTCGGTAACTTCGATCTTCTTCGACACCTCCTCAGCTACTTCCTTTCGCATCTGGAGAATGTCTGGAGAGATCAGAACCAGTTTCACCTTGTAGAGTGAAAGGGCATAGGCTAGCGAGTGGACGGTCCGACCGTATCTCAGATCACCAACCAGTCCGATGGTCAGCCCGTCTATTGTCGTCAGTTCCTTCCTAATCGTGTAAAGGTCCAGGAGCGCTTGGGTAGGATGCTCCTCAGCCCCAGAACCCGCGTTGATGACCGGGATGGAGGCAAACTCGGCGGCCATGCGGGCCGCTCCTTCCAAGGGATGCCTGACCACCAGCACATCAGCATACTTTTCAGTCACTCGGACAGTGTCCGCTAGATTCTCGCCTTTCTCCACGGAGGTACCCTTGGTCTCGGCGAATCCGAGGGCTGTCCCGCCTAGCCGCGTGATTGCAGACTCAAAACTCAGCCGGGTCCTGGTACTCGCCTCGTAGAACAGCGTGGCCATTATTTTCCCGTGAAGCATGTCGGACCCCTTCTTGGCCAGAGGCTCCATGACTTCCGCCATGTCCAAGACGTGATCGATCTCCTTTCGAGAAAAGTCGCGGATTGAGACAATGTCACGCCCAGCGAACGACGGGCTTCCAGACATGGTTTCTAGCGACTTGTTTCTAAGAAGAGTTCTATAACACTGTTTGCGAAACAGAATCGGAGAACCTTGCGACTCGTCGCGGCCACCTCTGATCTGTTCCTCCGTTCACGGATAGCGGAGCTCGCGAAACAAACCGGAGCGGACCCGTTCTTCGGGACGGGACCAGACGAGCTGAAACGATTGGTTGCTGAGAACCGGCCTGACCTGGTCATTCTCGACCTGTCATCCACCGATTACGATCCATTCTCGATCGCGCACGAATTGAAGACGACGTTCAACTCTCGACTATTCGGCTTGTATCCTCACGTGCGAACTGAGCTGAAGAAACGAGCTGATGAAATAGGGTTCGAATATGTTGTGGCAAACTCAAACTTTCTCCCTAGTCTGAGGCGTGTACTGCTGGAAAGGGCTGAGGATGATTGAGCTGGATCATCAAGGACCTATGGAAGAACCTCGAACTTCGCCAATCAGAATACGCGAATTTCCTGAACGATGACGATAGAATCACAGCCTACGAAATAGTCAACCGGATAGCTTCTGATGTCGGGACTAAATGGGAAGTGTTCTTACAGCTAAACTTTCCACCCGGACAATCGAGTTTCAGTGTATCCAATCTGGGACATAGAAATTTGACGGTTCTAGTCTTTCGCGATCGAAAGAAGTTCGCAAATGTTTCCGAGTCCGATGTTAAACGGGCTTTCGACCCGCTGAATCCCATCGGCATTGACAGTGCGGGCTTTGGCTATGAGGGGTTCAGAGTAAGACTTTCAAATGGTCGGATTGACTGTCTTCCAGGCGGAGTTCATCTCTGGTGCGAGATTACTCCCCAGGTTCTAGAAGTCTTGGACTGGGTGTTCGCAAATGCTTACGGAATGGAGCAAGCTTAGTGCTCTATGAAAGCGGCACGAGTCTCTTTCCTAGTCTTCTCTCTATCTCGATCTTAGCTCGTTTCAGCTGTCGAGCTCTCTTCAGCAATTCAACGAGATAGTCCAGGTCAACAACTGGTCTTAGGGATGGATATTCCCATGGGGTCTTGTTGATCTCGTCGGGATAGATCATGTAGCCCGTTGGATAGTGGGTGACCAGTATGCCGGTGGGGTCCGCTTCTAGCACCTTGGAGAACTCTCGGAGAGTGTAGCCAGCCTTCTTCAGCATCTCAAGTGTCTTGTCTAGTTCGTCGCAGGCCCTTTCCAGCTCCGCGTACAATTCTCCTCTATCACCGTCATTGGGCACTGCGATAATCTCCCAACCGCTTACACAGTGGCAGGGATGAACGCGGGCATAAGCGTTCTATAACCGGGATACGCGGACCCGCGAAACAGGGTATCAAGAAAACGTTCGTAGAAACGATATGAACAAAGTTAGTCCACAATAGACCCATGTGGAGTCTTCGCAGACAGCCTCTTTGTCACGCGCGGCTATTCTGATCGGAAGTCCATCATGCGCACCTGCAACGATTGAAGATTAACAACCGGCAAGAGCCCAGGCTGCGGCACCAGACCCATCCTCTTCTGATAATCAGTCTGGCCCTGCCACGCTCCACTATTCACGATCGTCGTCCCACGATACACTCCCGACCCTGGCACATGGATGTGTCCTGACTGGAACACGTCCGGAACACGTTCCACCACTAGCCAATCTTCCATCTCCGGACCGATAGGCGTAGACTTCCCGTACTCCGGTGCCAGATGCCTCGCCCGTAATTGATACTCCATAACCTCCACAGGGCGTTGATAATCAAAGCCTGGCGCTGAACTCAGAATATCCATAAGGCTCGTCCCGTGAAACAGCAAGAAATCGACCCCATCTAGACGCACCTCAGCAGGATCACCTAGCGACACAACCCTCCGAGAGTCATACACGGGACCCGCAAAATCCTTGGAAATAGCAGGCTGCGGCAACGCCTGTCTAACAGCGTCATGATTCCCTGGAATCAGAACCACGTCCATGTACTCCGGAATTTCTGTGACAAGCTTCGCGGCCAACCGATACTGCTCGTAAATATCAGTCACCTTCAAGTCCAGTTCCTGACGTGGATACACTCCAATACCATCTACTAGATCCCCGCCGATGATAACATACTTGACGCGATCAGCAATGTGCCGTTGGTCCGGACCGCCGACCTCGCCCTTCAACCAGCCCAAGGCCCTGCGAAAAGCATCCTCCATGAATACCTTACTTCCAACATGAACATCCGAAATTAGCACGGCGTAGACCTCGTCGCTAGCGCGCCCAGGCCTATGATCAGGAATCTCCGGCAAGACAATATTCTCTGCGACCAACAACTTCCCGGAGCTCTTTCGCGTCTCTAGAAAGAGTACTTGATCTCGAGAAATCCGACGCGCACTCTGCCAGACTGACGGGTTCGAGTCGCCGACCAAGACCGTTGCTTCATCATCGTAATCATCGACCGTCAGAAAGATCCGATTCGCCTTTTCACGCTTCTCTACCACCATGGCAACAAACCGTCCTCTCCCATTCGTCCCACCCGCCAGGGCGTCAGCGATCGTCCCAGCACTCCTAGTGTCGATCCTCTGTCGGAATAGAGTGCTCATCTTTTCGAAACGGCTGCGGAAGTATCGGAGAAAATCGTCAAAGACCCCGGCCGTTCCAAGCTTGCCAGTGGGATCGAAAACCACCTCAAGTCTCGATTCCCGATCCTCGGCAAATCTTCGCCCGTGTCCCAGGCCCTCTTCAACGAGAACAGGTGGACCGATTGCCAAATCCAACTGTTCAGCCGCCTTCAAAACTAGATCAGCGCTGATGAAAAGTGGCCTCGGCTGAGCAGAACTCGCCATTTTCAAGACCTCCTCGACGAGGGGTCTGAGCGAGTCTTCGCGTCCTTTCTCAACTAGGGTCTTGAAGGCCTCGGATTCCATCTGGAACCCTGCCTCCAGTATGGTCCCTACTGCTCTTCGCATTTCCTCGGACAAAAGCCGACCTGCCTCGACATCTAGCCCTGTCGAGGCTTGCAGATTTATGCTGTTGTCGAGGGACGCTACCTCGTTATTGTGAGGTCCGAGATGTCCACTGAGATCTCGCACATCCTGTTCAAGGCAATCGTGACCGCCACCAAGTGATTGACGAGTGGCCTAGCTGACCCCGCGAGTTGTGCCTCAGCCTGAGAAAGCTGCTTCTTAGTATCCTTGAACCTGGGTCCCACGGATGATGCTAGTTTGAGGTCTCGGGAGAGCACAGCGCCCACTGCGTCTCTGTACATGGCGTTCACCGACGTTCCAATCTTCTCTAGCAACCCCTGCTCTTCCTTTGGGATGTTTACACCATCTTGAGTATTTTCTGCAATTGTTACTGAATAATCTGCGAAGGTTTCGATATAGCTCGCGAGTAGTCTAAAGTCGAGACAGTCCACTGAGGAGACTTTGATCTTCTCAAGAAGATACGTGTCCGAGATTGCTGCTCGGACTAGCCGGACTAGCAGGAAGTACCATCGGTCAACTTCTTCATCTCTCTCTACTACGCCTTTCGCCAGTTCTCCGTTGGATGAGACGAACGCTTGAACAGAGTCGAGTTGCATGGGCATTGAGAGCATCTCGAGACGGCGTAGGATGCGCTCAGGGTTCAGTAAGGAGGGTTCGACGAGGCATTGGAGAACTATTTTCTTCGAATCCTCCTCTAGGACCTCTAGACCTACAAGCCGTTTAGTTGTCCGTCTTACTTCGTCTCGGATATCAGGAGAGAGCGTGTCTTTCGATTGGATTCTGATTATGTCGTAGCCTAGCAGGTATCTCTCGATAATCTCTCGCCTGACAAATGGAGAAGCATCTAGGACGACCTCGAGGGGGGCTCTCTCTTCGTCTATCTTAGGGGAGAGCAGTAATCTTCCATCTTGACGCTCTTCGTAGGAGACCACTGACCCTGCCCCCAGTCCGACACGTTTTGCCCATGCTTTCGGAATCGTGACAAGAAAGGTGCCGTCTGGGGTCCGCTGTAGTTTCCGTAATTCCAACTAGGATGACCGTTATTCTTGGTATGGCAATGAAGAATTTTAGGGTTTTGCTGAATCTACTATGATGAGGCCGGT
>Ga0137418_10001020_pt1 | contig 25716 bp, 23 predicted proteins | sample CZODoug3_1_2_16f_FD_122242 | JGI IMG/M metagenome (GOLD analysis project Ga0137418, IMG submission 122242) | Vadose zone soil fungal communities from Angelo Coast Range Reserve, California, USA - CZODoug3_1_2_16fungal (Hybrid Assembly) | ecosystem: Environmental > Terrestrial > Soil > Vadose...
TCGCCCAGCAGATGGAGAACCTCGAAGACGTCATCGCCGAGGCGCAGGCGCGGCGGGAGCAGCTCGACGCCGAGACGCAGGCGACGGCGACGGACGAAGCGTCGTCCGAGGCCACGGTCGAGGACGAGGCGGCGCCCACGGCCCGGGTTCGCAGGCGGACGAACGGCGCGCGCCGTCGCGCCTCGTGATACGGGGCCATGAGTGCCCTGCGCGTCGCTCACGACATTCCCGGTCGGCTTCGGCTCCGCGTGCCCGTCGGCGTCTCGGTCGAAGGCCTGATTGACGCCGTCGCGGCGCAGCCGGGCGTTCAGGCGTGCACCTGGTCGCCGCGAGCGCGCAGCCTGCTCGTCGTGTACCGACCGGACAGCGCGAGCGCGGCGGGCATCCTCGAGACCGTCGCCCGCCACACCTCGCTCACCGTTGCCCTCAACGGCGAGTCGGCGCAGGCCTCGAAGCCGACGGAGGCCGGAGACGCCCTGGCTCGTGGCGTGCGCGACGCGGCCCGGGATCTCGATCACCGCGTGCGCCGCGTGACGCGGGGCGTGGTAGGGCTCGGCGGACTCATGCCCACCTTGCTGGTCTTCTGGGCTGTCGGCGAGGTCGTGCGCGGCCGCGTCAGGCCGCTGGCCTGGACCTCGGCGCTCTGGTACGCCCACGGCCTGTTCCGTGACTACGCCGTCGAGAAGCCGCAGGACTGAGGGATGCGTTACCACATCGCCCACTCCGTGCGCGGGCGGCTGCGGCTGCGCGTTCCCTCACCGTGGCTCCGCACGCGCCAGGGCGCCGTCGAGTCGCGACTGCGGGCCCTGACCGGGGTGCGCGCCGTCGCCGGCAACACGCTCACCGGCAGCCTTCGGATCGACTACGACCCGTTCAGCCTCGCCGAGCAGTCGCTCGTCGACGAGCTGAAGCACCTGGACGCGCACCTGACCGGCCCGCCGCCGGCAAGGCGGCGCGGCGCCCAGCCGTCCGCCGTCGTCGGGACGAAGACGCCGCTGCTGAACGTCATCGGCGCGACCTCGGCGCTCGCCGCCGCCTGCCTGCCGGCGCCGCCCGCGCTGGCCGCCGGCCTCGTACTCGCCGTCGGGCTGCCGTCGCTGCTGCGCGCGGGCACCGCGCTCGGTCGGCGCCGTCTGAACGGCGACGTCCTCGAGGCCTCGACCGTGCTGCTGCTGACGGCGCGCCGGCATTACCCCGCGGCGGCGCTCCTCATCTGGCTTCGCGCCGTCGGCGAGTACTTCGTGGCGCGGACGGTGGTCACGGCGCGGCGCTCGCTGCGCGACGTCGTCGCTCCGCCGGACGCGACCGTCGCGCGCGTCGAGGGTGAGACGACGCGGCCCGCGCGCGTCGCCGCCCTCCGGGTGGGTGACGTCGTGGTCGTGCCCGGCGGTCAGCGCATTCCCGTCGACGGGACGGTGGTGGGCGGCGAGGCGCTGGTGAATCAGCAAACGATGACCGGTGAAGCGCTCCCGGTCGAGCGCCGCTCGGGAGATACGGTGTTCGCGGCGACCACGGTCGAGCTCGGCGAGGTGGTGATCCGGGTGGACCGGGTCGGGCTCGACACCGCGGTCGGCCGCATCGTGCAGGCGATCGAGGCGACGGCCGACGAGAAGTCCGAGATCCAGGCGTTCGCGGAGCGCCTCGCCGATCGCGACGTGGGGCGCACCCTCGGCCTGGCGGTGCTGGGGACGGGACTCTCGCGCAGCATCGATGCCGGCATCGCCATTCTCGTTTCCGACTACGGGGTGGCGGCGCGCGTCGGCATTCCCACGGCGATCGTGAGCTCGATCGGTCAGGCCTTCCGCCAGGACATCCTGATCAAGGGCCCGCGCGTCCTCGAGAATCTCGCGCGCGTCGATACCGTCGTGTTCGACAAGACCGGCACGCTCACGCTGGGCGCGCCGCGCGTGACACGTATCGCACGATATGGATCGCTGTCGGAGGAGGCCATCATCCGGCTGGTGGCCGCCGCCGAGCGGCCGTTCCGTCACCCTGTGGCGCGTGCCGTCGCGCGCCTGGCCGCCGAGCGGGGGATCGAGGCGCCGACGGCGACGACCACCGTGGAACAGGTCGGTCTCGGCGTCGAGGTGCAGATCGATGGCGCCAGAGTGCTCATCGGCAGCCGCCGACTCATGGAGTCCCACGAGGTGGCGCTGCGAGCCGCGGCCGCGGACGAGGCGGCCGCTCACGCCATCGGCGGCTCACCGCTCTTCGTCGCCATCGACGGTCGTCTGGAGGCCATGCTCGTCCTGCAAGATCAACTCCGCGATGACGCGCCGGAAGCGGTGCAGGCCCTGCGGGCTCGTCGGATGCGAAACGTGATCTTGTTGTCGGGCGACCACGCCGAGCCGAGCCGGGTCATCGCCGAGTCGCTGGGGCTCCGCCACCACTACGCCGACCTCCTGCCCGAGGACAAGGCGCGGCTCATCGGCGAGCTGAAGGCGGAGGGACGGGTCGTGGCGATGGTGGGTGACGGCGTCAACGATGCCCTCGCGCTCGACGAGGCCCACGTCGGGATCGCGGTGCCGGGCGGGGCCGAGGTCGCCACCGAGGCGGCGGACGTCGTCCTCCTCAGCGGGGGCCTCAAGCGTGTTGTCCGGGCTCTCGATCTCGCGCGTGACAGCATGGATGGCGTCCGGCGAACGCTGCGCATCGCCGCGCGCGCGAATCTGCTGGTGGTCGGGCTGGCCTCCTTCGGCTTCGCCCGCCCCGTCGTGAGCATCTTGCTGAGCCATGGAACGACGGTCGCGGCCGCCATGCTGAATGCGCGCGCGACGACGGGTCGGACGCTGTGAACGCTGTTGCAGAGTCGCCCTAGGCGCAAGAAAAATGTTCCGATCCCGTCACACGGCTGTCACACTGATTCCGTACCCTGGGCATCAGAAGTCGTCGATTCGGCCCGGGAAGGGAGGCGGTGACGATGGTCGTATCGTTCTTCATGGCCCTGCTCGCCGACCTCGTGTTCGACTCGGCCGCCACGATGCGCCGCTCGTTCGGCTCCGAGATGAGCCGCTACCTGGAGCAGCGCGGCGTGCGCGCCGCTCGACCGAATCACACGCCCGCTCGCTGAGCCTCGCACCCGCGCGCCCGCGCGGGTCTAGGGTGGCGCGGCCGTGACCGCGCGTCCATCGATCCTGGCCGTTTCCGTCGGCGTCCGTGGGCGCGTTCGCCTGCGTGTCGATGAGCTTCGCGGCCGACGAACCCTCGCGTCCCGAGTACAAGAGTGCCTGTCCGGCGACGAGGGCATCCGCGACGTGCGCACCAATCCCGTCACCGGCAGTGTGCTCGTGCTGTTCGACCCGAGCCGTCTCGACGCGCGCCGGATCATCGCCGCCGTCCGCCGCCACACGCGAGCGGTCGGCAACGGGCACGATGGCCATCACGAGGTCCTCGCGACCTGGCACACCCTGCCGGCGCTCGACGTCACCGAGCGCCTCTCGACGTCGCCCCAGCGCGGGCTGTCCACGGTCGAGGCGGCGCAGCGGCTCACGAGGCTCGGGGCCAACCAGTTGCCGATGCCGCAGCCGAAATCGTCGCTGGAGATCCTCGCGGGGCACCTCACGTCGTTACCGGTGCTGCTCCTGGGCGGCGCCACCGTCCTCTCGCTCGCGAGCGGCGCCGTGGTCGACGCGGTGGTCATTCTCGCCGTGGTGATCGCCAATGCCGCCGTCGGCTACGTCACCGAGCGTCGCGTCGAGCGCATCATGATGTCGCTGCAAAGCGCCGGCATCCCCCAGGCGCTCGTCCGACGCGACGGTGAGGAGATGGTCATCCCGGCCGCGGCCCTCGTCCCCGGCGACGTCCTCGTCCTGAAGGTCGGTCACGACGTGCCCGCCGACGCGCGCGTGATCGACGTCGCGGGACTCGCCGTGGACGAGGCGGCGTTGACCGGCGAAAGCGTGCCGGTCGCGAAGGTGGCCGCGGCACTCGCGTCGTCCAACGGCGCCCTCGCCGACCGCGTCAACATGCTCTACGCGGGCACGATCGTCACGGAGGGCACGGGCACGGCCGTCGTGACGGCGACGGGGCGACGGACCGAGCTCGGCCGGATCCGGGCGCTGGTCGCGGAGACGGCCACGCCGTCGACGCCCCTCGAGCGTCAGCTCGACCGCGTGGGACGTCGGCTGGTGGGCGTGTCGCTCGGCGCCTGCGCGGCCGTCCTCGGGCTGGGACTGCTGCGCGGCGTGCCGCTGCTGGAGATGGCGCGCAGCGCCATCTCGCTCGCGGTGGCGGCCGTGCCCGAGGGGTTGCCGGCCGTGGCGACGACGACGCTCGCCCTCGGCACCGAGCGGATGGCGCGGCGGGGCACGCTGGTGCGCCGACTGGCGGCGGTCGAGAGCCTCGGCGCGATCACCGTGATCTGCGCCGACAAGACGGGCACGCTGACCGAGAACCGCATGACCGTCGATTCGTGGTGCGTCGCCGGCCGGGAGTACGGTCAGGGGCCGGAGCTCGCGGCTGAACGCGAGGTCGATGCCGGCCTCGCCCGGGTCCTTCAGATCGCCGTCCTCTGCAACGAGGCGACGCTCGGCGACGACGGCGCCGAAGGCCGCGGCAGCTCGACGGAGAGCGCACTGCTCAGCGCCGCGCGCCTGGCCGGTCTCGACTATCGCGACGAGCGGCGGCGCCATCCGCTGCGCGACATTCGTCGGCGCGGCGAGCGGGACAACTGGATGGCGACCGCGCACGACGAGGACGGCCGCCTGCTGATCGCGATGAAGGGCGCGCCCGAGCAGGTCATCGTCCGCTGCGACCGCCGGCTCCAGCAGGGCGTCCCGGAGCCGCTGACGGCGGAGACGCGGCGGACGCTGCTGGAGCTGAACGACCAGATCGCGGCCCGCGGGCTGCGCGTGCTCGCGCTGGCCGTCGGCGAGGTCGCCGCCCTCGACGAGGGCTGCTACGACGGGCTGGTCTGGCTGGGTCTGGTCGCCCTCACGGATCCGATCCGTCCGGGGGTCGCCGACGCCATCCGCGCGTGCCGCGGCGCCGGGATCCGCACCGTGCTCATCACCGGGGACCACGCGCGCACGGCGGCCGCGATCTATCGCGAGCTCGACCTGCGCGGGGGACCGCTGCACGTCTTCGACGGCGCGCACGTCGGCGAGGTGGGCCCCGAGCGGCTGCAGAAACTCGTGCGCGACGTGGACGTGTTCGCCCGTGTGTCGCCGGCGGACAAGTACCACATCGTCCGGGCCCTGCAGGCGAACGGCGAGGTGGTCGCCATGACCGGCGACGGGATCAATGACGCGGCCGCGCTGCGCGCCGCCGACATCGGCGTGGCCATGGGCGTGCGCGGCACCGACGTCGCCCGCGACGTCGCCGACGTCGTGCTCCTCACCGACGATTTCGCGGGCGTCGTCGCCGCCGTCGAGCAGGGCCGCACCATCCACACGAACATCGGGAAGTCGCTTCGCTTCCTGCTCGCCACGAACTTCAGCGAGATCATCGTGACGCTGGGCGCGCTCGCGGGCGGGGTGCCACGGCCGATGTCGGCGATCCAGTTCCTGTGGATCAACCTGCTCTCCGACGTCGCGCCGGCGCTCGCGCTGGCCATGGAGCCGGCCGAGGCCGATACGATGGCGCGGCCGCCGCGCGATCCGGCGGCCCCGATGCTGTCGCGCTCGGCGCTGGGTCAGATCGCGCGTGACGCCGGGCTCCTGGCCGCCTCGACCCTCGGGGTTCACGGGATCGGCCTGGCGCGCTACGGCGCGGGACCGCGCGCCACCACGCTCGCCTTCTCGACGCTGACGGTGGCGCAGCTGCTCCACGCCCTGGACTATCGCTCGCGTGGGACGGCGACGTCGGGGCGCCCGGTCCTGCTGGGCGTCGTCGGCAGCACCATCGCGGCCCAGGTCCTGGCGATGGCGTTCCCACCCCTGCGGCGCCTCCTCGGTCTGGTGCCGCTGGCATCGAGCGACTGGGCGGTCGTCGCCGGAGGCGCGATCGTGCCGTTCCTCATCAACGAGCTGGCTCACGGAGGCATCATGAAGGAGACACGACATGGCACCTGAGACGGGATCGAAACGGCGACGACCGAAGGCGTCGGTGGCGCGACGCGCGCAGGACGCCCAGCGGGTTCAGCGGACGATCGAAGACGCGATCAACAGCGGCGAGATCATCGCCGTCGGCGTCCTCAATCTCGTGAAGAACACGATCCTCACCGCGCTCGTCGGCGTGCAGGACGTCGGGGCCGCGCTGGGCGTGGCCGGCGTCGCGGCCGTGCGCGGTTCGATCAAAGCGGCCGCCGCGATCGGCGGCGATCTGGGCGCGGTCGCGCGCGAGGCGATCCGTGGAACGGTGACCGCGGCCGAAGCGATCGGAGGGGAGCTCGGCGGCGTGGCGAGGTCGGCGGCGCGCGGCGCCGTCAACGCCACCGGCGAGGTCGGCGGCGACGTCGGGACGACGGCGCGACGGGCCGTCGAAGGGACGGTGGCCGCTGCCCGCGAAGTCGGCGCCGACGTCGTGGAGCTGGCTCGCAGCGCCGCCGAAGGCGCGGTCGAGGCGGCCGATCGCATCGGCGACACGGCCGGCCGCGCCGTGCGCGCGACCCTGTCGGGAACGGTGGCCGGCGTTCGGACGCTGGTGCGGGATGTGAGCGCTCCGGGTCCGAGGACGCGGCCTGAGCATACGCCCGCACAAGCGCGGCCGCGTGCAACCCGGTCGACGACGCGGCGCGGGCGTACGCCCGAGTCTCGTGGCACCCTGGACGCCGAAGCGAGCTGAGACGAGCAAGGGGGATAGCCATGGCACGTGCGAATCGCAAGGCCACGACGGGCAGAGGCACCGCGGAACAGATCGTGTCGGGGGCGATCGGCGCGGCCGAGGCGCTGACGGTCGGCGTCGTGCAGATGACGGGCCGCACGCTCGTCGAGACGCTGCACGCCGTCGAGGAGATCGGTAGCGAGCTGGGATCCGCGGTGGTTCGCGTGGCCCGCGGCTCGATCAAGGCCGCGGAAGACATCGGGAGCGATCTCGTCACCGTCGGCAAGGACGTCTCGCGCGGCGTCGCGCTGCCGATGCGACAGGTGGGAAGCGGCATCACTCGCCTGACGTGGGGGCGCCGGGACAGTAAGGGCGAGGACGCCATGCGGAAGATGCCGGCGAAGGCGGCCGGGCGACGCCGGCGTCGCCCGGCCGCGTGACAGAGGCGCCGCGAGGGTCGCCTCGCGGACGCCACGTCGCGGTGGGGGACGTCGGCACCACCGCCTGGCCGGGCTCCGCACCAATGCGCTCGTGGCCACGGGCTCGGCGGCGTTCGTCATCATCGGTGCACTGATGTCGGAAGAGCCGAGTCCGACTCGAATCGCGGCGCAGGTGGCATCGGGCGTGGGCTTCCTCGGCGCCGGTGTGATTCTTCGGGAGGGATTCAGTGTCCGCGGCCTGGATACGGCCGCAACGCTCTGGTGCTCTGCGGCCGTGGGCAGCCTGGCGGGCCTGGGCTTCCACGCTGCGGCGGCGCTGACCGCCGTGGCCGTCATCGCGACGAATCTCTGTCTGCGTCCCCTGGGGCGGCTGATCGACCGGCGGCAGGACACGGGCTCCGAGGTGGACGTCGAGTACCGCATCCGCGTCACGTGCGCGGCCGCGGACGAGACGCACGTGCGAGCCCTCCTCCTGCATGCGGTGGCCACCGAACCGCTGACCCTCCGCGGCGTCCGCGCGCATCGCGGTCCCGGCTCTGACACCGTTCGTATCGAGATGATGGTGATGAGCGAAGGCGCCAACCATCGTCCCGTCGAGCAGCTCACGAGCCGGCTCAGTCTCGAGCCGAGCGTGACGTCGGCGGCGTGGGAGGCCACCGGCGAGGAGACGGTGTAGGAGCATGTCCGACCTTGCCCGGCCTGCACACGCGCAAGCACCGCAAAGCCGCTTCGCCGACGTCCATGGCCTGCGGCTGCACTATTTGACCGTCGGCGAGGGCGACCCGGTGGTGCTCCTGCATGGCTACGCCCAGACCAGCCACATGTGGCGCCCGCTCATGACGGAGCTCGCGAGGACCCACACCGTGATCGCGCCGGACCTGCGCGGAATCGGTCAGTCGTCGATCCCGGCCGATGGCTATACCAAGGCCGTGATGGCCCAGGACATCCACGCGCTCGTCCACAGCCTTGGCGACCCGCGCATCAGACTCGTCGGCCATGACATCGGACTGATGGTCGCCTACGCCTATGCGGCGCAGTATCCGAGCGAGGTGGATCGGATCGTCCTGATGGACGCCTTCTTGCCGGGGGTTGGTAACTGGCGCGACGTCTGGCTGCTGCGGGATCTCTGGCATTTCCATTTTTACGGCGAGACGCCGCTCGCGCTCGTGACCGGCCGCGAGCGCATCTATTTCGAGCATTTCTGGAACGATTTCGCCGCCGATCGAACGCGGTCGGTGCCGGAGGGCGACCGGCGCATCTACGCGGACGCCTATGCCCGCCCGGGCGGCATGCGCGCCGGGTTCGAGATCTTTCGCGCGTTCGAGCGGGATGCGCAGGATTTCGCCCGTTTCGCTCAAACGCCGTTACCGATGCCCATGCTCGTTCTCACCGGGGAAAAGGCGTCTGGTGACTTCCTGATCCAGCAGGGCCGGCTGGTCGCGACGACGGTTGAAGGCGTCGTCGTGCGCAATTCCGGGCACTGGCTCATGGAAGAGGCGCCCGGGCAGGTCATTCCCAGGCTCGTCGAATTTCTCAATCGCTAGGCGCTCGTCGCTCTCAGCAGCAGATTCCGTAACCGTCGGGCTGCTGGAGGCATCGAAGAGCAGAAGAGGTGGGCGCGGCAGGGCCGACGACGGCGAAGGAGAGCACACCATGAGCACGATCACGACCAAGGACGGCACGCAGATCTATTACAAGGACTGGGGTCACGGACAGCCCGTGGTCTTCAGCCATGGCTGGCCGCTGAGCGCCGACGCCTGGGAAGACCAGATGCTGTTTCTGGGCTCCCGCGGATTCCGCTGCGTCGCCCACGACCGCCGCGGCCACGGCCGCTCGAGCCAGCCGTGGAACGGCAACGACATGGACACGTACGCCGACGATGTCGCCGCGCTCGTCGAAGCGCTGGATCTGAGCAATGCGGTCCATGTCGGCCACTCCACGGGCGGCGGCGAAGTGGCGCGCTATATCGGTCGCCACGGCACGAGGCGTGTCGCCAAGGCGGTGCTGATCGACGCGATTCCGCCGCTGATGCTGAAGACGGCCGCCAATCCCGGCGGCCTGCCGATGGAGGTCTTCGACGGTCTCCGTGCCAGCATGCTGGCCGACCGCTCGCAGTTCTTCAAGGACCTCACCGTGCCGTTCTACGGCGTCAACAGACCCGGCGCGAAGGTCTCGCAGGGCCTGCGCGATTCCTTCTGGCTCCAGGGGATGCAGGCCGGCTTCAAGAACGCGTTCGACTGCATCAAAGTGTTCTCCGAGACCGACCAGACCGACGATCTCAGGAAGCTCACCGTGCCGACGCTGATCATCCACAGCGACGACGATCAGATCGTGCCGATCGGCGCCTCGGCCTACGCCGCCGTCAAGCTCGCGCCCAAGGCGCAGCTCAAGGTCTATTCCGGCGCGCCGCACGGGCTGTGCAGCACGCACAAGGACCAGATCAACGCCGATCTGCTCGCGTTCCTCACGTCATGACGACACGATCGCCCTGACCGCTGTTGTTGACAAGTGATCTGTCCGGTCGCGTTTAACACGTGATCTGTCCGCTCGGGTTTGACACGTGATCTGTCCGGTCATACGGTGACGCCGCCGAGACGACGCCGGGTCACGCGGAGCGCGCCGCGTCGCAATGGGCGCCCGTCGGGCAGCGGCCGGCGAGCCGTTCCCCCGAGGGCCACGGCATGACCGCGCGCATCGTAGTGTCCGAGGCACTGCGGCCCGCGCCACACGGAGTGCTGGCCCGAGAGGTGACGCCGGACGGTGACCGTGAGCCCGGCGCAGGTGGCCCGCCCGGGCTGTTTGGCCAGCTGCAGCTGGATGCCATCGAAGGCGACGACGTTGTCCTGGCCCACCGTCCGCGGCTCTTCCTCGCAGAGGATCTGCTCGAGATCCGCCGTCCCGAGGGCCACGAAGGCGCTGGCGGGATCGCGGGGGGCGCGGGTGAAGGTCGCGTTGTAGTCCGGGATGAACCGCTCGCGCAAATACGCGTTGGCCCCGGCGACGGTGGTGATCTCGGCGACGCGCAGCTCGTTGACGAGGCGATCCTGCAGCGTGCGGTTGAGCCGCTCGACCCGGCCGCGCGCTTGGGGCGAATAGGAAGGGATGTGTTCAATGCCGAGCCGCGCGAGGGCACGGCCGACCTGAGTGAGCTGCTCGCGATCGACCTTGCCCCCGGCCTTCGGCGTCAGGAAGGCCCAGCTCGCGCGGTCGGTATAGAGGGCGATCGGCAGCCCGGCGCTGCGAAAGACGTCGCCGAGGGCGATCATGACGGCGACGGTGGTCTCGCCGGGCCAGAGCTGCGCGTAGAGCAAGCGCTTGGTGGCATCGTCGATCACCGTGATCAGCGTCTGGCGCTGGTCGGGACACCGGACGAGCCAGCCGTGGGAACTGCCGTCGATCGCGAGCAACTCGCCATAGCAGGCCCGCGGCTCGCGGCGCCGGCGATGCCGCCCGCGCGCCCGCCGCCGGGGGACGAGCCCCGCCTCCTGCAGGGCGAGTTTGACGAAGCTGTACGAGAGCGTCACGCCGTGCTCGCGCCGGGCGATGTGATGAAAGTGGCGCACATTGAAGCCGCGGTAGGTCTCCCGGTACAACTGCAAGATGCGTTTCACCTCCAGCGCCGGCGCGTGCCGGCGCGAGGGCTGACGGCGACGGTCGTACAGGCCGAGCGCCCCGTTGGCCTCAAAGCGCGCCCGCCAGCGCCGCACGGTGCGGGGATCGAGGTCCAGAATGTCCGCCGCCTGCAACCAGGTCAGGCTCCCGCTCAACGCACGCAAGATGATTTCCTGCAGCTTCATGGCCCGCTCCACCACGGCTCCGGCAAAGACCATTGCCACCCCCTTGGCTGGCTCGGTCTCTACGCTGGATCCGGCTTAGAGCGGACATTTCATGTGCTCTCGGGACCGGACAGATGATGTGCTCGCTACAGGTCGAAGGCGACGAGTTGACGATGGCACATCCACGCGATATAGGTGGCGTGGGGTTCGCTGTCCCGGCACCGCGAGGATACCGAAAGGGCGCGTCGATAGGTACATGGAGCATGGTTGGTGATTCGCCGTCGCATCTAAGTGCTCGCTCGCCTGAGCGCGTCGCCCCCGTGCGGGACGCAGCGAAGGAGACCGCAGACGAGGAGCAGCTGCGACTCCCGCGGACGCTGGAGTTAAGGCTTGCCCCGGAGCAATTGGCGGCGCTTGTCGAAATTCATCGCGCTGTCGCTGGTCATCTGGACCGCAGGTCGCTGTTCACAGCCATCGCGCAGGCGCTCCAGGGAGTGGTCCCGGTGAGTCACTCGCTCCTCCTGCTGCCGAGTAGCGATCCGGCGGCATTGACCATCTACGCCTCCTACGGGAAGTTGGCACTGGAGTTCTACCAGGGCCAGACCATCGCTCGCGCTGGCTCGATCCCGGGCTGGGTGGTCGAGCACGGGCGCCCGTTCGTTGTGGACCGCGCCGAACGCATTCGAGAGCGTTTTCCGGTTAGCTATCAGCGGTTGCGGCAGTGGGGCATGGAGTCCGTCGCCGTCGTCCCGCTCCTGACAGAAGGGCGCTGTGTGGGCGCACTCAGCCTGATGTCAGAGCAAGAGGATGCCTGGTCGGGAGTCTCATCGGTTCTCCTCGAGGAGATCGCGGCCTCCATGGCGGCGGCCCTTGAACACTGCGTGGCCTATGAAGAAGTCAGCAGGCTTCGGGACGAGCAGGCGGCGCTCCTCGAAATCAACCGGGCGGTGGCGCGCCATCTGCACCGAGACGAGCTCTTCGCAACGTTGGCAGACTGCCTGCGAGACCTGTTGCCTTCTGACCGCTTCGGGATCGAGCTCCCCATCGGTAACGGCAAGCTGAGGGCACACGTGTTGTCATCGCGGAACGCGAAGACGGCGCCGGTCCAAATCGAGGAGCTGCCATCGGCGGGGACCGCCTGCCGCTGGACGGAGGAAACACGGCAGTGGCTCATCGCGTCTTCGCGGGAGGAGTTGCGTGAGCGGTTCCCCGTCACGTTCGACGTGATGACGCGGGAAGGCATGCAGTCCGTGTGCGCAATCCCGCTGCTGAGCGACGAGCGCAGTCTTGGGGTCCTCTTCTTCATGGCGGCACGAGAGGCAGCCTTCCACGAGCTTCGACGCGACCTGCTCGAGCAAGTCGGGAGCGCCGTGGCCGTCGCCCTGGACCACTGCCTGGCGTACGAAGAAGTGCGCGATCTGCGCGACCGATTCGTGCGTGAGAACGTCTATCTGCAGGAGGAGATTCGCCGCGAGCATCCTTTCGAGGAGCTCGTCGGGTCGAGCCCGACCCTGCGCACCGCGCTCCGCAAGGTCGAGCAGGTGGCGCCGGCGAATACCAGCGTGCTCATCCTCGGCGAGACCGGAACCGGCAAGGAGCTGATCGCCCGCGCCATTCACAACCGCAGCGCCCGCCGCGACCGCCCGCTGGTGAAGGTGAACTGCAGCGCAATCTCCGCGGGCCTGGTCGAGAGCGAGCTATTCGGGCATGTGAAGGGTGCCTTCACCGGTGCGCTGGAGCGCCGCGTCGGCCGCTTCGAGCTCGCCGATGGCGGCACGATCTTCCTCGACGAGATCGGCGAGCTGCCCCTCGAGACGCAGGTGAAGCTTCTTCGCGTCCTCCAGGAGCAGGAGTTCGAGCCCGTGGGGTCGAGCCGGACCATCCGGGTGGACGTGCGGGTGATCGCGGCGACGAATCGCGATCTCCAGGAAGCGGTACGGACGGGGCGCTTCCGGCCCGACCTCTTCTACCGGCTGAACGTGTTTCCGATCGAGATCCCGCCGCTTCGCGAGCGTCGCGCGGACATCCCGCAACTGGTCATATTCTTCCTCTCGCGCTTCTCCCGGAACCTCGGGAAGCAGATCAGTGCCGTGGCGCCGGAGACGATGGAGCATCTCAGTGCCTACGAGTGGCCTGGAAACGTCCGCGAGCTCCAGAACGTGATTGAGCGTGCCGTCGTGCTCTGCGAGGGACCTGTCCTGGAAATCGATCCAGATCTGGTCCTCCCGTCGGCAGCCACGAGTCGTGCCAGTGAACCTATTACGCCATCCGGCAGCGCAGAGCCTCGGCCCGCGAACGAACGAGCTGGAGTTCGGGCTGCGGCGCCGGACGACATCGCGCCCCTGGAGGAGATTGAGCGCCGGCACATCGTGGCCGTGCTGGAGTCCACAGCAGGCGTCATCCATGGTCCTAAGGGCGCTGCCCGGATTCTCAAGCTCCACCCGAATACTCTTCGCAGCCGCATGGAGAAGCTGGGCATCACATTCAAGCGGACGCGCCAGGAGACCTAGCCACTCCGGTCATTACGAACTGTCGTAGGCCGTACGCGGGTCCACCGCCAACGGCTCTGGCGCTTACGAAATACCGTAGGCCGATTTTCAGCCACAGCTTCCCAGCCAGTCAGAATCCAAAGGTTCCACGCGGTTCGCCGTCCGCACCGGTTAGGCACAAGCCTTGCCCATGCTGCAGTAGCCGTCAGCTCACCCGACGACTCTCACGGACGACTCGGAGAACGCGATGGACGTCAAGCAGCTCGGGGTATCAAGGAACGCTGGCCGCGCACCGCGCGCCCCGCTCGACGTCGTGATTCATCCGGATGGCATTCAGCAGAAAGGTGACTGCGACTGGCGGCTCGTCGAAGCGTTGCGCCGGCGCGATGCGACCGCCGCCGAGTGTCTCGTCGCCACATTCGGCGACCGCGCGTATCGCCTCGCGATCGCGATCACGGGCAACCGACAAGACGCCGAGGAGGTCGTGCAGGACGCGTTCTGGAACGTGGTGAGGAAGATCGACACGTTCCGGCGTGAGTCGTCACTGCGATCGTGGATCTACCGCATCACCGCAAACGCCGCTTACCAGAACCGCCGAAGCGGCGCACACCGACGCAACGAGATCACGCTTGACGAAGTCCTTCCCCAGTTCCACGAGGATGGCCACCATGCGGATCGGATCACCGACTGGTCGACGAAGCTCGACGACCCGGCGATGCGAACGGAGCTTCGGGGCGTGCTCAGCTCGGCGGTCTCGGAGCTTCCGCCTCACTATCGGGCCGCGATCGTCCTGCGCGATGTCGAAGGATTATCGATGGCCGAGGTCGCCGACGCCCTAGGGATCACAGTTGGGACGGCGAAGACCCGCGCCCACCGCGCGAGGCTCCTGCTCCGCAAACGGCTCTCGACGTTCATGCAAATCGAAGGGACCTCCGAAACCGGAGTGCGGACACGTTCATTAGAAGGCTGACGTCCGAAGCACCTTCTGCCTGGAGGGACTGTATGGCTGCACCGGAACGGTTCGACGCGCTCGTGCTCGGCAGTGGACAGGGCGGGAAGCTGCTCGCCTGGGATCTGGCACGATCCGGCCGACGCACGGCGGTCGTGGAGCGCCGATGGATCGGCGGCTCGTGCCCGAACATCAACTGCATGCCGAGCAAGAACGAGATATGGAGCGCGCACGTCGCGTACGTCGCGCGCCACGGCGCGGAGTTCGGGACGACGAGCGATCGCGTCGCGGTCGACATGGTGAAGGTTCGCCAGCGCAAGCGCGACATGGTCGACAGGCAGGTCGACGCGCACCTGCGCGCCTACAAGGAGAGCGGCGCCGAGCTGATCATGGGGACCGGCCGTTTCGTCGCTCCGAAGACACTCGAGGTGCGTCTGAACGGCGGGGGGGCGCGTGTCCTCCACGCAGACAAGGTCTTCGTCAACGTCGGCACGCACGGGACAATTCCCGACGTTCCCGGCCTGGAAGCGTCCGGCCCGCTCACCAGCATCGAAGCGCTGGAATTCGACCACGTGCCGCCACACCTGGTCGTGCTCGGCGGAGGCTATGTCGGTCTCGAATTCAGCCAGGCGTACCGTCGCTTCGGCAGTCGCGTGACGATCATCCAGCATGGCCCGCAGCTTCTCAGCCAGGAGGATCCCGACATCTCCAGTGAAGTGCAGCGGATCCTGAGCGCCGAAGGCATCGAATGTCTCGTCGCCGCCCAGACGCTCCGTGTGCACGGTCGGTCGGGAAAGGACGTCACGGTCCTGGTGCGGACGGCAGCCGGCGAGCAACGGATCGAAGGCAGCGATATCCTCGTCGCCGTCGGGCGGACACCCAACACGACGGGGATCGGCCTCGAGCAGGCCGGCGTCGAGCTCGATGCCCGGGGCTACGTGCGTGTCAACGACCAGCTCGAGACGACCGCGCCGGACGTCTGGGCTATCGGCGAATGCGCCGGGACCCCACACTTCACGCACGCCTCGGTCGACGACTCCCGGATCATCAAAGACAATCTTGCCGGCGGCAATCGCAACACGCGGGACCGGCTGATCCCGTACTGCGTGTTCACGGATCCGCCACTGGCCCACGTTGGATTGAGCGAGCGCGACGCACATCGCCAGAGCGTGGCGACCCGCGTGGCGAAGCTCCCCATGAGCGACGTGCTGCGGGTGCAAGCGGTGGACGCACGGCCGGGCTTGATGAAGGTGCTCGTCTCCGCAAGTGACGATCATATCCTCGGCTTCACGATGATCGGGCCCGAAGGCGGTGAGGTGATGGCTGTGGTTCAGGCGGCCATGCTGGCCGAGCTGCCCTATCCAAAGCTTCGCGACGCCGTTCTGGCGCACCTGACGATGGCGGAGGGACTCGGCGCGCTCTTGTCGAATGTGCCGGCGATGGCACATCGGTCCACATCCCGTTAGCCGACGACGGAGGAGCGCATCTCCGAGCACACGCAGAGAGGTACGCGATGACTGACGCAGCCGAAGGATACGCTGAGGCTCGTGGTACGACTTCCGGAATCCGCGGCAGCGGCCGCAGTCTTCCGACCGGCTCTACCGAGAAATTAATCGGGAACCGCGGTGGTGTCCGACTCGTCAGAACCGCGGTGGGAGCCGTGCTGGAGGCACAGTCATACCTTGGCGAGGAACTCACGCGTCGGCGGACGCGTTGGCGAAACACTGCCGTCCCGATCGTGCAGTCGGCGCTCGCGGCGGGGCTCTCCTGGCTGGTCGCCGTGCATATCTTCGATCACCGTGCTCCGTTCTTCGCGCCGGTCGCTGCCGTTGTGTGCCTCGGCATCACGCTCGGTCAGCGGCTGCGTCATGCGATCGAGTTGATTGTGGGGGTTGCTGTCGGTATCGGCGTCGGCGATCTGCTGATCTCGGCGATCGGCACAGGGCCATGGCAAATCGCCGCCGTCGTGGTGCTGGCGATGTCTGTCGCCGTCTTGCTGGATGGCGGGGCCGTGATCACCGTTCAGTCAGCCATCTCCGCCATTCTGATGGCGACGCTGTACCTGCCAGGTGATACGAGTGGGCTCAACCGACTGGTCGATGGACTGATCGGCGCCGCGACTGGGCTCTTAGTCGTCGCCGTGTTCCCGCAAAGCGCGTGTCCCGGCGCCGTCGTTGTGCCGGGAACCGGAACTCGAGGCGAATCGTCGTCAGGCCACAAAGGAGGGGACCCAACACCATGAACTGGTTCATCAGCGCGTTCATCAAGCTCGGCCTGCTCAAAGAGGACCTCGATTACCACCTGATTCGCGCGTCGATGGTCGTTCTCTTCTTGTTCTTCGGGTACCAGAAGTGGTTCGAGTACGAGGCACAGGTGCTGGTTCCCTATATCAGCAACGGCCCGCTGATTTCGTGGATGTACCCCGTCTTCGGCGTCCGGGGCGCGAGCTGGTTTCTCGGCGTGTCGGAGTGGTCGTTCGCGCTGCTCCTGTTCCTGGGATTCTGGCACAAGCGACTGGGAATTCTCGGCGCCCTCGGTTCCTGCGCGGCCTTCCTCGGAACCGTCACGATCATCCCGTTCATGCCGGACGGCTGGGCGGCATCTGCCGGCGGGTTTCCAGCCATGGCGGGCAACGTGCCGTTCCTCATGAAGGACCTCGTCCTCTTCGCGGTATCGGTCTATCTGTTGAAGCAGGATGTCGCAAGAGTGTCAGCTTGGGCGCCGCAGAGTGAGCTTGTCCTGAGGGCGGCAGGACTCAAGGCGACGACGAAACCGACGGCGACGGTCCCACGTGAGGGGGCGAGAACTCTATGACGCACGACGACGCGCGCGTGCCCGTCAGCATGACGGTCAACGGCCGGGTTCGGAGCATGACGGTCGAGCCGCGCACGACATTGCTTGATGCCTTGCGTGATGAACTCGGCTTGACCGGGACGAAGAAGGGGTGCGATCGCGGCGAATGCGGAGCATGTACCGTCCATGTCGACGGCCGCCGCGTTCTTTCCTGCATGACCTTGGCCGCGATGCAGAACGGCAGATGCATCACCACGATAGAAGGGCTGGAGCGGGACGGCGATCTCCACGCGATGCAGGCGGCGTTCATCGAGCACGACGGCTTCCAGTGCGGGTTCTGTACCTCCGGACAGATCACGTCGGCCATCGCCATGATCGAAGAGGCAAAAGCGGGCTGGCCAAGCGCCGCCACGGCCGATACCGGCAGGCCATTCACCATGGCGGATCTGTCTCGCGCGGAGATTCGCGAGCGGATGAGCGGCAATCTCTGTCGCTGCGCGTGTTATCCCAATATCGTCGATGCCGTCGCCGAAGCGGCGGGGAGGAGCTGAGCAATGCATCCCTTCACGCTTTCGACGGTCGATGACCCGGCGGCTGCGATCGCGGCGCATGCCCGGGACCCCGGGCTTGCGTTCATCGCGGGCGGTACCGATCTCATCGGCCTGATGAAGGACCACGTCGCGCTCCCCGAGCGCCTGCTCGACATCAACCGTTTGCCCAATATGGCGCGGATCGAGGCGGTGCCAGACGGTGGTCTGCGCATCGGCGCCCTGACCCGGATGAGCGACGTGGCAGCGGATATGGAGGTGCGCCGACGGTTCCCGGTCATCGCCGAGGCGCTGCTGTTCTCCGCATCCGGCCAGCTCCGCAACATGGCGTCGATGGGCGGCAATATCATGCAGCGCACGCGCTGTGCCTACTTCCGCGACGAGGATGATCCCCCGTGCAACAAGCGGCGACCCGGCTCCGGCTGCTCGGCCCGGCACGGCCTCAATCGCAACCACGCGATCTTCGGCTGGTCCGAATCCTGCGTCGCCACGAACCCATCCGATGTGGCGGTGGCGCTTGCGGCGCTCGACGCGACGATCGTGGTGCGCGGGACGGCGGGCGAACGAGCCATCCCGTCCACCGATTTCCATCCCCTGCCCGGCGATGCGCCGGAGCGCGACAACGCGCTCGGTCGGGGCGACCTGATCCTCTCGATCGAGGTCCCCGCGTGTGCGGAGGGTCGCGCCTCGCACTACCTCAAGATCCGCGATCGCCAGTCCTACGAATTCGCGCTCGTATCGGCGGCGGCCGCAGTCGCGACCGATGGTCGGAGTATCCGTTCGGCGCGGCTCGCGCTGGGCGGCGTGGCGCACAAGCCATGGCGCCTCCGAGCGGCCGAAACGGCGCTCCGTGGGGCATCGCTCGACGACATCGACACGCTCAGGGCGGCGATCGCCCGGTCCTTCACCGAGGCTCGCCCGCTCGCTCAAAACGCCTTCAAGATCGACCTGGCCCAGCGCGTCGCCCTGCGCGCGCTGCAGACAGCGGGAGCACGCGCATGAATGCCATCGGTCGACCGATCTCACGCTTCGATGGGCGGCTGAAGGTGACCGGTGGTGCGCGCTACACGGCAGATATCCCCATTCCAGGCGCGACGTACGCCGCGATCGTCCACAGCTCCATCGCGAACGGTCGGACGGTATCCATCGACACCACCGCCGCAGAAAAGGCCCCAGGCGTGTTGGCGGTGTTCACCCATCGGAACATGCCGCGCATGAACCCGACGCCAAAGCCGTGGAGCCACCTGCATCCGCACGGGCAATCGTATCTGCCACTTCAGGACGAGAGGATCCACTACGCTGGCCAGCCGATCGCGCTCGTCGTCGCCGCGACGCTGGATCAGGCGACCCATGCTGGCACGCTGATCAGGGTCGAGTACGAAGCGCGCCAGCCCGTGGTGTTCGGCCCGCAGACGGCGAGGGACGCCGTTGATCCTCCGCAATTCCTGTGGCCGGTCGCCTCGTCGGTCGGGGATGCTGAGAAGGCAATCGCGGGTGCCGCCGTCAAGATGGAGTGCACCTACTCGACGTCCGACCGGCACCACAACCAGATGGAGCCGCACGCGACGACGGCGGTCTGGGACGCGGACGGCGCGCTCACGCTCTATGAAACCACCCAACACATCTTTGGCACCAAGGAGCTGGTGTCGATCGTGCTCGGCTTACCGCCGGAGAAGATCAATGTCATGTCGCACTTCCTGGGTGGGGGGTTCGGTGGGAAGGCCTATGTCTGGCCGCATACCCTGCTGGCGGCGCTCGCCGCGAAGACGCTGAACCGACCGGTGCGCGTGCAGCTCACGCGGGCGCAGATGTATTCGATGGTCGGCCACCAGCCGGCAACGGTTCAGACGATCGCGCTCGGGGCCGGCAAGGATGGCAAGCTGACCGGCATCCGCCACGAGAGCATTTCGCCGACGCCGGTCTTCGATAACTACATCGAGTATGCGGCGCTGGTCGCGCGCTCGCTGTGGGCTGCCAGCGGTGGCATCTCGACGAACCACAAGGTCGTCCATGTGAATCGCAATACGCCGACCGCGATGCGCTCGCCCCACGAGGCGCTCGGGCATTTCGCGCTCGAGAGTGCCATGGACGAGCTCGCCTACGCGACCGGCGTCGATCCCGTCGCGCTGCGGCTGCTCAACGACACCCAGATCGACCCGCACAGCGGCCGCCCCTTCTCCACGCGCGCCATGCGCACGTGCCTCACGGCAGGCGCGGCGCGCTTCGGCTGGGATAAGCGAACGCCCGAGCCACGCTCGATGCGGGACGGCCGTTACCTGATCGGGCAGGGGATGGCGGGTGCGATCTACACGCACTGGCGCTGGCCGGCGAAGGCACGGGTCATTTTGAAGCGGGACGGGTCGGCCCTGGTGGAGGCCGGAACGCACGACCTTGGCACCGGCACCTACACGGTCATGCAGCAGGTGGCCGCGGACACGTTGGGGCTGCCGCCGGAGAAGGTGAGCGTGCGGCTCGGCGACACGAGATTGCCGGCGTCCCACGCCTCTATCGGCTCGGCGACGATGGCCAACGCGGGTGCCTCCGTCATGCTGGCAGCGAAGGCCGCGCGCGACCGGGCAATCGAGCTGGCCCTATGCGGGCGAAACGCGCCCTTCTCCGGTGCGGTTCGCGACGACGTGCTCATCAGCGACGGCAGGCTGGTGTTGGCGAGAAAGAATCTGCAAATCACGTATGCCGAGCTGCTGGCGCGCAACGGGCTTGCCACGCTGGTCGGCGACGGGAACTACGATCCGGTCGAAGAGGCGAACGGACCGAAGGCGATCTTCAGCTTTGCCGCGGTCTTCGCCGAAGTACGCGTCGACCCCGACTTGGGCCTGGTGCGCCTGAACCGCTTCCTCGGCATGTACGACGCCGGCCGAACTATCAATCCCAAGACCGCCCGCAGCCAGGCGATCGGCGGGATCATCTGGGGCGTCGGGCAAGCGCTGCTGGAGCAATCGGAGACCGATCCGATGCTGGGCCGCTTCCTGAACCGCAACTATTCCGGCTACCTCGTACCGACGAACGCGGACATCCCGGCGCTGGACGTCCTGTTCGTCGGCGAGTTCGACGAGGAAGCGAGCCCACTCGGAGCCAAGGGCCTCGGGGAGCTCACCGCCGTATCGGTGGCGCCGGCGATCGCGAATGCCGTGTATCACGCGACGCGCAAGCGAGTACGGGACCTTCCGATCACGGTGGAGAAGCTTCTGTGAAGTGAGGTGGCGATAGTAGTCGTTTTGGGCATCTGTGATAGCGCGCTTGTGCCGTTGAGCAGTGAGTGATCAGGAAGGGGTCCGCAGCACGTTCGTTAGACAAAGATTCATTCCGGTCGATAAGGAGGCCCAATGGTCAAGTTCGACACCTATCGCGAGGCGTTCCCGAACGCCCGCCTCAGCCGCAAGCCCAATGGCGTGCTCGAAGTCGCCCTTCACACTGACGGCGGCAAGCTGGTCTTCAACGGCCATACGCACGAGCAGTTCGTCCATCTGTTCCACGTGATCGGCGAGGACCACGCCAACCGCGTGGTGATCCTGACCGGTAGCGGTGACGCTTTTATGGACGCAATCAGCCCGGAAGGCTTCGATTTCTTCAGCCCGCAAGGCTACGACAAGATCCTGCGTGAGGGGCGCAAGGTTCTCTCGAACATCCTCGACATCGAAGTACCGATGATCAGCGCCTTGAACGGGCCGGTACTGCTGCACTCCGAATATGCACTGCTGACCGACATCATCCTGGCGACGCCGCAGACGGTGTTCCAGGACAAGCCGCATTTCGAGTTCGGCATCGTGCCGGGCGATGGGGTCAACCTGCTCTGGCCGGAAGTCATCGGCTCGATCCGGGGCCGCTATTTCATCCTGACCCGGCAGCTGCTCGATGCGCCGACCGCCAAGGACTGGGGCGTGGTCAACGAGATCGTGCCCGCCGACCGCCTGCTCGCCCGCGCCCACGAGATCGCCGACGGGATCGCCGCGCTGCCGCCGCTCACCAGCCGCTACACCCGGATCGCACTCACCCAAAAGCTGCGCCGCATCATCGATGAGGGCTCGGGCTACAGCCTCGCGCTCGAAGGCATCAGCGCCGCCGACGTGGCGCGCGCCGCCGCCCAGAACAAGCGAGCCCGCTCGGCGTGAAGGCTCTCGGTGAGGTGACAGCAATATCGGTGGCGCCGGCGATTGTGAATGCCGTGTACAGAGGATGGTACAAACGCTATGCTCGTGCGAATGAACGGCCTCGTGAAGCGCGGTGGCGTATGGCAGTACCGCCGAGAAGTCCCGCCTCGTTAGCGTTCGATCATCGGTAGTCGCGAAGTGAAGCGGTCGCTCGGTACGGGTGATCAGATGATCGCGATGTGGTGCTGCAGGCTGGCGATGGAGCGACGACGCGCGTAGGCGCGGCGGCGCATCGTGCTGGGGCTGCGCGCGAGAGGCTGCGTCTGCGCGCGACCGCTCGAGGGCGGGGGCAGCCGTCTTGATGGAGCCGCGTGTCACGGCCGAGGTGCTACAGCGAGTTGATTCACGAGCGGTTGCGCGATCCGATATTCCGTCGCGTTGTACGCTGATCGGGATGGTGGATAAAGATGACTGGCGCATCGCGCATGGGCAGGGCGAGTGGTCGCGCGGGTCAGTGGTGCGCTGGAGTCGCTGGTTGCCGACGCCGACAATCAAGATCACCCCCACCGGCGACGTCGAGCCCTCCGTGTGGAACCACGATGAACATGACCTCGGCGATGGCACGCAATCGCTAACAGAAGGCTACGCGGCTCGTGGGCCGCGCGGTCTGCACGGGTTAGCGTGTCGGGTCTTCCTCAAAAACCGCATCGCGGATGAAAACACGGTTCGAATCCGGCCGGCAACCCGAGTGCCAAGCAGGTCGCGCGTCCGGCCTGACGGAGGCAGTAATTCGACCTCTCGGCCGTCGACCGTCTCGGCGAAATGAGTGGGACATAGACGATCCGAGCAGTTGTCACGTGGCGGTTGGGAAGGTGACGGTTAAAGGAGCCTATGGAGAAGCGTCGATGGTACTATCGAGCTACATAGGAGGATCGGCTATGTCTGAGGAGAAGAAGACCGTGAATCTCCGTGAGGGCGTGATCAAGTACACAAAGCCGCCAGTGAATAGGACGCCGCCGTCGCAACGTACTGCAGCCGCAGCTCAGACGAAGAAGCAGTGAGGCGACGCAACAAGCGCGTATGCCAGCAAAGGGCTCTCCGAAAGAGACACGGGCAGTAGTGAGACCGAGTCAACTCCCCGCGTCGCCACCTCCATCCGCCCGGTGGCCTCAATCGCCAACACCCACGCAAAAACCGACTTCGTCGTCAGAGGGTAGCTAGTCCGTCTCGGCGCAAGCCGCAGATGCCCGGGACATTAGAGGCAGCTCTACTCCTTCTCATTCTTGCCGGCCCTGGGTTCATCGCCTCGCGACTCCTAAATAGCCTGGCCGCCTATCGGACGCCTACCGCATTTCAGGAGACCACTCAGGCGGTGGTCTTCAGTGCTGTGATGGTCCCAATCTGGTTGATGGCCGCGCGGCCGCTGCTGGCTGCACGAAATGCCATGTTTGCGGTGTGGAAGGAGCAGCAGCAGGCGTCTGAACTCCCGTGGTGGGCGATTTGGATGCCGATCCTCATCTTCTCGCTCGTCTATTTCGTGGCGGCGCCGTTGGTAGCCATCCTTTGGGCGTTCTTTGTCCGCCGCCGTCCCCATATCAGAGCAGCTCAGTGGTTGCTTCGTCAGTTCGGTCTCAGTGTCCGGTATGACGAAGGCCCAGAGGTGTGGGACGGGTTGTTCGCTGAAGTAGATATGCAGCGATGGGTCCGCGTGACGTTCAAGGATGGTCGAGCAATCGAGGGGGTCCTCATTGCCGCGGGGGTCTCACCATCTACCCGGCAGATTCAACTCGGTGGGCTACCGAACGTCCCCAATTCTCTCGCCGTTCTCAATGAACAAGGAGCGGTTGTAGAGGACCTCGGGGCAAGGGAGGTAGAGGGCGTGTGGCTCGAGATCGCTGCTGAGGTTCGCCGAGTCGACATCTATAAGTCGTAGGAACGAACTCCGCCAAGCCTTCTACGGAGACGCCTCGCCCCTGATCTCGGCGATCTTGCGGTCGCGGTCGCTGGCCAGCCTCTCCAAGTCCCGCCGGAGATTCTCGTTGAGCAGCTCGACCTCCTCACGAGTCGCGGCCTTGCGGAGCGCGGCCTGGTGGAGGATCTCGCGCTCCGCGGTCTTCGCCTTGTAGACCTGGCGGGCCTCGGCGATGGCGGCCTTCTGGGCGTCGGTGAGCGGGCGAGCATCGACGTCGGTGTCCTTGTCCTTCTGCCGGAGGCGCTGCATCGCCAATTCGAACGCGCTCTTGGGGGCGTCGTCAGACATCACTCGCACAGTGTAACAGCGTGTCGTGGGTGCTCGCCCGTGCCGGCCCGACGCGTAGGCCTCATCACGCTCACCTTCGACGCTGACGGGACGTTGAGATCAAGGTCAGCCAGGAGTATGAGGCGTGACGCGTGCGGCTTGCGGCGACGATCTGAGTCTAGGCGAGTCGGCTCAGCACGCGCTCGCCGAGCGCGCGAATCAGAGCCTGCCGCTCGTGGACGAATCCGGTCACCAGGAGGCCGCTGATCCCCGCGTCCACCACGCCTTGAAGCTTGTCGGCCACAGCGGACGGTGGGCCGACCGCCCCGAAGCGCTCCGCGAGATAGGCGCGTAGCGCCGGCTCGGCATCGAGCAGCGCGGCGTTGGGGCTCGGGCCGAGCGCCTCATGCGCGGCGGGCTGATAGCCCTTCTGCACGCGCCCAATCGCATCGGCCAACGCGGATGGCACGTGCTTGCCTTCGAGCGTGAAACGAAAGACGTGATGCGCGTTCGACGCGAGCTCCATCTTGATCTCGTCGATGCCGGCCGCCACGTCGTCGGTCACGTTGGCGCGCACCATCGTCCACAGGTCGATCGCGGAGGGATCGCGGCCGGCGCGACGCGCGCCCGCGTGCACGTGGGCCACCGCGTCCGTCACCAGCGTTGGCTCGAGGCCGACGTTCACGATCACCCCGTCCGCGATCTCTCCCGCGAGCTCGAGCGTGCGCGGCCCCTCGGCCGAGAGATAGATCGGAATCGCGCGCTTCGCCCACGTGAGGCGCACCATGCGGCCGCGCCACGTCGTCTCGCCCTTCGTGTGGAGCGCGCGGACCGTCTCGATGTACGCGCGCAGATCGGCGAGCGTGGACGGCCGCTCGGCCAGATTCAGGATCGCGCTGTCGCCGGAGCCGATGCCGAAGAACGCGCGGCCCGGCGCGATCTCGTCGACAGTGGCGATGCCCGAGGCGGCGACGGCCGGGTGACGGGTGATCGCGTTCGTCACGCTGGGCCCGATGCGTACCCGTCGCGTCGCCTGCGCGCACAGCGCCATCGTCGCGTACATCTCGCGAAACACCGACTGGCTGTCGGCGACGCCCACCATCGAAAAGCCGACCTCCTCGGCGAGCCGCGCCTCCGAGACCGCCAACGCGACCGAGCGCGGCAAGCACAACAGACCGAGACGTGCGGTCGTCATCCCGGCGCGAGTATAGTGGCTTCGGTGCTGCGGATGCACGACACGACGCGGACCGACGTTGGAGGACGAAGACGACATGAAACTCGGCGTGGTGTTTCCCCAGACGGAGATCGGCTCGGACCCCGCAGTCATCCGCGACTATGCCCAGGCTGCTGAGAGCGCCGGCTACGACCACCTGCTCGTCTTCGACCACGTGCTGGGCGGTACGCTGGATCGCTTCGACAAGCTCGGTCGCCGCCCGCCTTACACCGACGAGAGCCCCTTCCACGAGGTCTTCGTTCTGTTCGGTTACCTTGGGGCCTGCACGCGACGCCTCGAGCTCGTCACCGGCATCGTCATCCTGCCCCAGCGACAGACGGCCCTCGTGGCCAAGCAGGCTGCGGCGGTGGACGTTCTCACCGGCGGGCGCCTGCGCCTCGGCGTGGGCATCGGCTGGAACCATGTCGAGTACGAGGCCCTGAACGAGGACTTTCACA
>Ga0137418_10001022_pt1 | contig 25688 bp, 26 predicted proteins | sample CZODoug3_1_2_16f_FD_122242 | JGI IMG/M metagenome (GOLD analysis project Ga0137418, IMG submission 122242) | Vadose zone soil fungal communities from Angelo Coast Range Reserve, California, USA - CZODoug3_1_2_16fungal (Hybrid Assembly) | ecosystem: Environmental > Terrestrial > Soil > Vadose...
GTCAGCGGCCATCCCCAGATGCTCTTCGCCGGCAAGATCCCCCGGATGAAGGCGTCGGAGCGGCCGCATCCGCTGCTCGATCCGGGCGCCCAGGCGTGGACGAAGATGCTGGAGGACGCGGAAGCGAACTTCACGAAGCGAGTGGAAACCGAGCGAAGCCAGAGCTCGAGTCGATAACGCAAAACACGCTCGAAAGGAGCCTGTGATGGCGTCAATCAACGCCGGGAGAGTCGTGGCAGGTGGTCTCGTAGCAGGAGTAGTCGCGAATCTGATCGACTTCGTGACCAATACATACATCCTGGCTGCGGATTTTGCGGCGTGGGCGCCGACCCGCAACATCGATCCGGCCACCTTGACCAGCGCACAGGTTGCCGGCACCTGGGTGGTTGTCGATTTCATCTACGGGTTGCTGCTCGTCTGGACATATGCGGCGATGCGTCCGCGATTCGGCCCCGGCGTCGGGACAGCGATCTTCGCCGGGCTCGCGATCTTCCTCGCGCCCACCATCGTCCTGTACGGGTTCACGCAGATGGGTGTGATGACAACGGCGATGTTCGTCAAGGGATCCATCGGTGCGATCGTCTCGACGCTGGCCGCAAGCGTGGCAGGTGCGGCGGTCTACAAGGAGGAAGGCGCGGGGGCAACCGGACCGGCGTACGCCAGGTAACTCAGGGCTGCGAAGCCGCGCGCTCGATCTGCGGGAGCGCGTCGAGCACGACGTCGCCGACAACCTGCAGGCTGCGCGCGCTGACGTGATCCATGTCGTCCTGCGCGGTGTGCCATTGCGGGTAATCGAGGTCGATGATGTCGATCGACGGCACGCCGGCCTCGACGAACGGGAGGTGATCGTCCTCGACGGTGAAGTCCTGGGGAATGAACGTCGAGCTGTAGCCGAGGCGCGCGGCCGATCCCCACACAATCGCGTTCAGCCAGCGCGCCGAGTTGGTGTCCGGCCGGATGTCGAGATCGCGGTCCCCGATCATGTCGAGCAGGACGAGCGTCTTGAGGCCGCCAAGGCTGCGGTCCTGCTGCGCCGCGCGGACGTAGTACTTGCTGCCGTAGGTGTTGTCCGGATCGTGCCACTCGGTATTGACCGCCTCCTCGCCGTCGAGGAAGAGCAGCTCGATCGTGTACTCGTTCTGACGGTTCTTCAGCACGCGGGCCAGCTCGAGGACGGCCGCCGTGGAGGAGGCCGCGTCGCTTGCGCCGAGGAACCTGAGCTCCTGGAAACGCTTGGTGTCGTAATGCGTGGCCAGCGCGATGCGGTCGGGGCGCCGGCCGGGGATGGTGCCGATGACATTGATCATCTTGATGACGCCGGCGGGCGTCATCGCGTCGAACGGCTGTTCGCGGTATCCGATGCCGATCGCCTTGAGCTGCGCCTCGATGTACTGGCGGCACTGCGCGAGGGCGGCCGACCCCGCCGGCCGCGGGCCGAACGCCACCTGGCGCTCGAGATCCGTCCACGCGCGATTGCTGTCGAACCCCGTGCGCGGAGCAGTCGCGGCCGTCCGGTTCTGCGCGTCGGCGCCGCAGGCGACGAGAACCACTGTCGCCGCTGCCAGCAGAACCTTTTGCACTGAACCCTCTGAACCTTCTGAACCTTCTGACCCCGATTATCCGCGCTTGTTCAGCGGCATGTAATCCCGCCGCTTCGCGCCCACGTAGAGCTGCCGCGGACGCGTGATCTTCTGATCGGGGTCGAGCAGCATCTCTTCCCACTGCGCAATCCAGCCGGACGTACGCGGGATCGCGAAGAGCACCGGGAACATCGTCATGGGGAAGCCCATCGCCTGGTAGATCAACCCCGAATAGAAGTCGACGTTCGGATACAGCTTGCGGCTGATGAAGTAGTCGTCCTCGAGCGCGATGCGTTCGAGCTCCAGCGCGATGTCGAGCAGCGGGTTCTTGCCCGTGACGTCGAACACCTGGTCGGCGGTTCTCTTGACGATCTTCGCGCGCGGGTCGTACGACTTGTAGACGCGGTGGCCGAATCCCATCAGCCGCCCTTCGCCCGCCTTCACCTTCTTGATGAACGCCGGGATGTTGTTGATCGAGCCGATCTCCTGGAGCATCTTCAGCACCGCCTCGTTCGCGCCGCCGTGCAGGGGACCGTAGAGCGCCGCGGCCGCGCCGGCCATCGCGGAGTACGGATCGACGTGCGAGCTGCCGATGCCGCGCATCGCGCTCGTGCTGCAGTTCTGCTCGTGATCGGCGTGGAGGATGAAGAGGATGTCGAGCGCGCGCTCGAGCACCGGGCTGACCTTGTACTTCAGCTCGGTGCGCTTGAAGAGCATGTTCAGGAAGTTGCCCGTGAAGCTCAGCTCGTCGTCCGGGTAGACGTACGGCCGCCCGATGCTGTGGCGGTACGCGTAGGCGGCAATCGTCGGGACCTTCGCGATCAGCCGGTGCACCTGCTTGCGGCGCGACGCCTCCTCGAAGATCTGCTTGGCGTCGGGATAGAAGGTCGAGAACGCGCCGACCGTGCTGAGGAAGACGCCCATCGGGTGCGCGTCGTACTGGAAGCCTTCCATCAGTTTCTTGATGTTCTCGTGGAGCAGCCAGTGGGCCTTGATGTCGTCGGTCCACGTCTCGATCTGCGTCTTGGTCGGCAGCTCACCGAAGATGATCAGGTACGCGGTCTCGAGGTAGTTCGAGCTCTCGGCCAGCTGCTCGATGGGATATCCGCGGTACTCGAGGACGCCCTTGTCGCCGTCGATGAAGGTGATGGTGCTGCGGCACGACGCCGTGTTCATGAACGCCGGGTCATAGGTCACGAGGCCGAAGTCGTCCGGACCGGTCTTGATCTGTTTCAGATCGGACGCGCGAATCGCGCCGTCCTTGATCGCCAGGTCGTACTGCTTGCCGGTGCGGTTGTCGGTGACGGTGAGCGTGTCGGCCATAGAAGTCGCGGATGCGGTCGCCGCCTCGTTCCTGTCGGTTGTGACGCTGCTATTGGTCGCCATGATGATCCTGATCCTGGTCGTCCGGCGACGGTACCGGCTCGCCCGGCGCGCGATACCGCCCATCGGCCCATCGCGCCAGGTCTTCGTTGCGGCATCGCTCGCTGCAGAAAGGCCGCCACCGCTGGTCTACCGGACGTGTGCGGCACACTACGCACAACGGGGCATCGCCCATCCGGCCAATGATAGTGCAGGCTTCGGGGCCCGCGCCAGACCGTCAGACGGGCGGATTCGGCGCGTGATGGCGAACGTCGAGCGCCGACACCATGAAGATCACGTCCTCGGCGACGTTGGTCGCGTGGTCGCCGATCCGCTCCAGGTGCCGCGAGATGAGGATCAGGTCGAGCGCCGGTTCGACCGTCGCCGGGTCGTCGAGCATGTACGAGAGCAGCTCGCGGAAGATGTGCGTCTTGAGGCCGTCGAGCCGGTCGTCTTCGTTCAGCACCTGGTGCGCGAGGACCGTATCGCGCCGCACGTAGGAGTCGAGCGCGTCGCGGAGCATGGCCTGGGCGATGTCGCCCATCTGCGGGATGTCGATCAGCTTCTTGACGGGCGGATGCGTCGCGTAGCGGCGCGCGGCCTCGGCGATGTTGACGGCCAGGTCGCCGACGCGTTCGAGGTCGGTGTTGATCTTGACCGCGGCGACAATCGCGCGCAGGTCGGTGGCCATCGGCTGGTGCAGCGCGAGCAGCTTGAAGCAGCGGTTGTCCACCTCGACGTGCAGCTCGTTGATCGGCTCGTCGCCGTAGAGCACGCGGTCGATGGCCGCGATGTCGCGGCTGACCAGCCCGTGCACCGCGGCGCGGACGCGCTCCTCCGCGAGGCCGCCCATCTCGAGCAGCCGCCCCTGGAGCGCTTCGAGCTCCTCCTGGAAGTGTCGTACGACCCGTTCCACTGGATCCCCCGTCAGTGGGCAGTGGGCAGTGGGCAGTGGGCAGTAAACAACGGACGGTACGTCGCCAGCGCTTTACTGCCGACTGCCGGCTGCCGACTGCCCACTATCCGAATCTCCCCGTCAAGTAGTCCTCGGTCAGCTTCTCGGTCGGATTGGTGAACATCTTGTCGGTGCGTTCGTATTCCACCAGACGCCCCAGCCAGAAAAAAGCCGTGAAGTCCGACACGCGCGCCGCCTGCTGCATGTTGTGCGTGACGATGACAATCGTGAAGTTCGTCTTCAGGTGGTAGATCAGCTCCTCGATGCGCTGCGTGGCGATGGGGTCGAGCGCCGACGCCGGCTCGTCCATCAGGAGGATATCGGGCTTCACCGCCAGCGCACGCGCGATGCAGAGGCGCTGCTGCTGCCCACCCGACAGCGCCAGCGCGGATTCGTGGAGCCGGTCCTTCACCTCGTCCCAGAGCGCGGCCTGCTTCAGGCTCTCCTCCACGCGCCCCGCGAGCTCCGACTTGCTCGACGCCATCCGGTTGATCCGGATGCCGTAGGCGGCGTTCTCGAAGATCGACTTCGGAAACGGGTTCGACTTCTGGAACACCATCCCGACCTTGCGGCGCATCGCGACCACGTCCACGCCGGGGCCGTAGATGTCGTGGCCGTCGACGCAGACGCGCCCGTCCACGCGCGCGCCGGGGATGATGTCGTTCATCCGGTTCAGCGTGCGCAGGAACGTGCTCTTGCCGCAGCCCGACGGGCCGATGAACGCGGTGACCATGTTCGGCTGGATCTTGATCGAGATGTCCTCGAGCGCGCGCTTCTCGCCGTAGAAGAAGGAGAGATGCTCCACCTCGATCTTCAGCGGCGCGTCGGCGGCGGGCGCCGGCGCAGCGTTCGCGGCCGCCCGCACGACGGGTCGCGGCAGCCGCGTGGGAGGATTCATCGTCTCCACCCTATTGTCCACGTATTCGGCCCACGCGCGCGGCGGCAATCCGCGCCGCCATGGAACAGACCAGCACGATGGTCACGAGCACGAGCGCGCCGGCCCAGGCCTGCCGGTGCCAGTCTTCGTACGGCGAGATCGCGTAGGTGAACACCTGGACCGTGATCGACGAGATCGGCTGCGTCAGCGACGTCGAGAAAAACGCGTTGTTGAACGAGGTGAACAGCAAGGGGGCCGTTTCACCCGCAATGCGGGCGAGCGCCAGCACGACACCGGTGATGATGCCGGGCAGCGCGGCCGGCACGATGACGCTGAACACCGCCCGTGCGCGCGTCGCGCCGAGCGCCAGCGCCCCCTCGCGCAGCGCGTTCGGCACGAGCAGCAGCAGCTCCTCGGTGGTCCGCGCGATGATCGGAATCATCATGATGCCGAGCGCGAACCCGCCCGCGAGCGTGCTGAAATGCCCGAGCGGGAGGACGACGACCGCGTAGGCGAAGACGCCGATGACGATCGACGGCACGCCGTTGAGCGTGTCGGCCGCGAAGCGGACCGTCGGCGCAAACCGGCTGCCCCGGTATTCCGAGAGGTAGACGCCGCTGAAGATGCCGATCGGCACGGCGAGCGCCGCGGCAAGTCCGGTCAGGATCAGCGTGCCGACGATGGCGTTGGCCATGCCGCCGCCGACCTCGCCGACCGGCCGCGGGTTGTTGAGGAAGAAATCGAGGTTCAACGACTGGACGCCCTGGCTGATGACGAAGAAGAGCACGAACGCGAGCGGGATGAGCGCGAGAATCACGGCCAGGCCGCAGGCGCCGACGAAGAGCGCCGAGAGCACCTTGCGCGCCGGAGGCGTGCGCCTCGCCATCATGCCGCGGCGGTCCTCACCGGCACCTGCCGCGCCATCGACCAGATCAGGCCCCGCGACAGTATGTTGACGAGCAGCGTGATGATGAACAGCACGAGGCCGATTTCGATCAGCGCCGAGAGGTAGAGCGCGTTGGCCGCCTCCGTGAACTCGTTCGCAATCACGGCCGCCATCGTGTACTGCGGCGCGAAGAGCGAGAGCGCCACCTGCGGGTTGTTCCCGATCACCATGGTGACCGCCATCGTCTCGCCGAGCGCGCGGCCGAACCCGAGCATCACGGCGCCGATGATGCCGGTGCGCGCGAAGAAGATCGCCGCGCGAATCGCCTCGAAGCGCGTCGCGCCAAGGGCGTAGGCCGCCTCGCGCTGCGTCATCGGCACGGTCTTGAGCACCTCGCGCGCGACCGCTGAGGTGAACGGGACGACCATGATGGCGAGAATCAGCGCGGCCGCCAGCATGCCGACGCCGAACGGCGGACCGGAAAAGAGCGGCAACGCGCGCAGCGACTCGGGCATCGTCAGCTCGACAGCGCGGACCACCGGCACCAGCACGAAGATGCCCCACAGCCCGTAGACGATCGACGGAATCGCCGCCAGCAGCTCCGTCAGGAAGATCAGCGGCGCGCGCAGCCACTGCGGGCACAGCTCGGAGATGAACACCGCGATGCCGAGCGCCACGGGCGTCGCGATGAGCAGCGCGAGCACCGACGAGTAGAGCGTGCCCCAGATGAACGGCAGCGCCCCGAACTCGCCCGCGACCGGGTCCCAGTTGCTCGTGCGCCAGAAGTTCAGCCCGAACCGCTGCAGCGACAGCCACGAGTCGTTGGCCAGCACGGCGCCGATGCCGGCGACGATGGCGACCAGCGCGGCGGCGAAGACGCCGATGCCGAGGCGGAACCCGAGATCGGGGGAGCGCACGGGCGCCTGCCTACGACACCTTGATCCTGGCGAGCGCCGCCTGCTCGAGCATGATGACGGCGGCCGGGAGCGGGGCGTAGCCGAGATCGGCGCAGTACTTCTGGCCGTCGGTCAGCGCCCATCGCATGAAGTCCACCATCGCCTTGCCCGACGCCTTATCCTTCGGATCCTCGTAGAGCAGGATCCACGTGAACGACGAGATCGGGTACGCGCCGGCCCCGGGGGCGTTGGTGATCGAGACGCGGAAATCGGGCGGCATGGTGGCCGCAGCGGAGTCGGCCGCCCTGGTCACCGCATTCTCGGACGCCTTCACGAATTCGCCCGCGGCGTTCTGCACCGAGCCGAAGGCGATCTTGCTCTGGAGCGCGTAAATCAGCTCGACGTAGCCGATCGAGCCGGGCGTCTGCGTCACGAGGCCGGAGACGCCCTCGTTCCCCTTGCCGCCGACCCCCGCCGGCCACTTCACCGAGGTGTTGACGCCGACCTGCGACTTGAACTCGGGAGACACCTTCGAGAGGTAGTCCACGAAGATGTAGGTGGTGCCGGACCCGTCCGAGCGATGCACGACGGTCACGTCGGTCGCCGGCAGCTTTGCGCCCGGATTCAGCTTCGCGAGCGCCGGATCGTTCCATTTCTTGATCTTGCCGAGATAGATGTCCGCCAGGACCGGCCCTGTGAACTTCAGCTCGTCGGTGAGCCCGGGGATGTTGTAGACGGGCACGACGGCGCCAAGCACGGTGGGGAGGTGCAGGATCGGCCCGGGCGCCGCCTTCAGCTGCTCGTCGTTCATCGGGCCGTCGGTCGCGCCGAAGAACACCGTCTGGTTCGTCAGCTGCTGGATGCCGCCGCCCGACCCGATCGACTGGTAGTTGATGCGGATCTCGGGATGGAGCTTGTTGTACTCGGCAAACCACTTCGAATAAATCGGGTTCGGGAAGGTGGCCCCGGCGCCGTTGATCTGCAGCGCCTGCCCGCTGCCGGCCGCGCCGCCGTTGTTAGCGGGAACGGGTTGCGTCGCGCCGCCGCAGGCGGTCAGCACCGTTGCCGCCAGCACGAACGCGATGTAACGACTCTGAGACTGTGCCATGAGACGACCGTAGCGGACGCGAATTTCGCACCCGTTTCCGACTTGTAAAATCCGTGTTAACCGCCTCGGCCATCTCCAGCCGGACAGGCTTGCCGACGAGCTCCTCGAACGGCTCCAGGTGCCGCCCGGTCGCCCAGACCTCGAGCTCCGCGTCGCCCGCCGCGTGGAGGTTGATGACGATGTCGTCGCCGCGGTCGTGCACCTCGAGGCCGGAAATCGGCTGCGCGTGGCTGCGGTCGAGGCTCTCGGCGACGCGAAGGATCGACGCAAGCGTCTTCACCGTCCGCCGGAGCGAGGACGGCAGCTGCGCGTACTCGTCGTGCGACCGGCGCGGCGTGCCGCGGCGGTGGTAGCGCGCCACGAGCGCCATCACCTCGATTTCGTCGGGGTGGAACCCGCGCAGGTCGCCATTCTTGATCAGGTAGTACGAATGTTTGTGGTGGCCGGAGTAGCTGATGTGGCCGCCGATGTCGTGCATCAGCGCGGCATATTCCAGCCACTCGCGCTCCCGATCGGTCAGCGCGTGTATCGCGCGGGTCTGGTCGAACAGCGCGAGCGACAGGCGGACGACCTGGTTGGCGTGGTCCGCGTAATAGCTGCAGCGCTCGGCCAGCTCCAGCGTGCTGCGGCGCCTGACGTCGGGAATGTTGTCGATCTGCGCGATCTGGCGCCTGTTGCGGCGGGTGTAATCGAGGACGAGCCCTTCCCGGAGCGCGAGGTCGCACAGCGTCAGCTCCTCCGCGCCGAGCCGGCGCAGGATGGTGTCGAGCAGCACCACGCCCGCCACGACGAGGTCGGCGCGGCGCGGGTCGAGCCCCGGAATCGCCAGCCGCCGCTCGAGATCGCGTCCGGTCACATCCTTGCGCAGCCGGCGGATCTGCTTGGCGGAGATATGCAGGTTGCGCAGCTCCGATGGCGGGCCGCCGCGCGCCGCGGTGGCCGCGACGGCGCCGATGCTGAGAATCGTCCCGGACGTGCCGATGACGCGGTCGAAGCCGGCCGCCACGATCTGCTCGCAGTGGCGGTCGACTTCGGCGAGCACGTGCTTGACGATTTTCCGCTCGTCGCGGTTCGAGAGCGGGTCGCTTCGCACCAGCCGTTCCGTCAGCCGGATCGCCCCTATCTTGAAACTGCGCGCCAGCTGCACCGTCGTCGCCGTGCCGAGCGTGATCTCGACGCTGCCGCCTCCAATGTCGATCACCACCGCGCGGCCGCCGGCGACGTCCACGCCGTACACCGCGGCCTGGTGGATGAGGCGCGCCTCTTCGACCCCGGAGATCACGCGGGGGCGGATGCCGGTGTCGCGTTCGACGCGCGCGAGGAACTCGCCGCCGTTGCGCGCCTCGCGCGTGGCGCTCGTGGCCGCGGCGAGAATCTCGTCGACGCGATGCGATTCAGCGAGGCGCTTGAACCTCGACAGCGCCTGAAGCGCGGCGGTCATCGCCTCGGACGTCAGCGCGCGCCCATCGAGGCCGCCGGCGCCAAGCCGGACCATGGCCTTCTCGCGATCGATCACCTCGAACGACAGGTCCGGGCGGACCAGCACCACGATCATGTGGACCGAGTTGGTGCCGATGTCGATTGCCGCGATGCGCATGTATAGTGTGGAAAGGGTGCCCCCTTCCGCTGCCCCCTGATTATGCGCACTCCCGCCGCGGAATACCTCATCCGTCAGCGTGTCATGGCGCTTGGCCGCGCGTTGCCGGCCGCCAAGACCGGCAACGCCGCGTCTCTGCACCAGGCCCGCGTGGCCACCCGGCGGCTGCGCGCGGCGCTCCCCATCGTCGGCTCCGGTGCGAAGGCCGACAAGCTCGCCCGTTCGGTGCGCCGCCTGACGCGTGCGCTCGGACCGGTGCGCGAGCTCGACGTCGAGCTGCTCATCCTGGACGAGTTGGAGAAGCGCGGGGAAGTGCCCTGCGCGGCGGTTGACCGCCTTCGGGCGTCGATCATCGAGGAGCGCCAGCACCTGCAGGCCGACGTCCGGGACCGCATCGACGACTTCGACATCGACAAGCTGCGCAAGCGCGCGGTGTCGGTGGCGCGCAGGCAGCGCGATGACAAGCGGCCGCGCGACGTCCAGGACGCCGCATTCGCGCGCGCGCGAGCGGGCCGCCGCGCCCGCCGTCTCGAGGCGGCGATCGAGGATGCCGCGGGCCTCTACCTGCCCGACCGGCTGCACGCGGTCCGCATCGCGGTGAAGAAGCTGCGCTACACGCTGGAGCTGATGCCGCGCGCCGCCAGCTCGCGCAACGCGGCGCGGGTCCGCTCGCTCAAGCAGGCGCAGGACCTGCTCGGACGGATGCACGACCTCGAGGTGCTCATCGCGCGCACGCGCGGTATTCAGAGCTCTCCGGGCGCGTCGACGCTGCAGGTGTCAGCCGATCTCGATCGGCTCGTCCGCCGCCTCGAGACCGAATGCCGCCAGCTCCACGGCCATTACATGGCCGCGCGGCCGGCCCTCCTGTCGCTGTCTCACCGGTTGATGACCGCCGGCAAGCCGCGCGATCGGGCGCGGTCGTCCGCGGCCTGACCGATGGAACCCTGCGACCTCTACATCGTCCGCCACGCGATTGCCGCCGAACGCGGCGAGGAGTGGCCCGACGACACGAAGCGTCCGCTCACCGACACCGGCATCACCCGGTTCAAGGAAGCCGTCGCGGGGCTGGCGTGGTTCGACGTCGAGATCGACGAGATCTTCACGAGCCCGCTGGTCCGTGCCAAGCAGACGGCCGCGATTCTTGCCCACGGCCTCGGCAACAAGACGTCGGTAAAGACGCTGGAGGCGCTGGCGCCGGGCCACTCGCCGAGGCAGGTGATGAGCGAGCTGAGTCGGGCGGCGAAGCGGCACCGCATTGCGCTCGTCGGGCACGAGCCGGGGCTCGGCGAGCTGGCGGCGCACGTGATCGGCTCGTCGCGCGCGCTGCCGTTCAAGAAGGGCGGCATCTGCTGCATCGCCCTCCAGGGACTGACCTCGCGCCGCCCGGGCGAGCTCGTGTGGTTTCTGCCGCCGAAGGTGCTGCGACGCCTCGCTCGATAGCGGTCGTCATCAACCCCATCTCAGGGACCGGAGGGCGCATCGACATCGCGCGCGCCCGCGCGGCGCAGGCGGCAGCCTTCCTCTCTTCGCGCGGTTGCGACCCGTCGAACGTGTTCATCACCGAGCGTCCGGGACACGCGCGCGAGCTCGCGCTGGCCGCGGTCGAACGGGGGATCACGACCATCGCGGCGTGGGGCGGCGACGGGACGATGAACGAGATCGGGACCGCGCTCGCGTTCAAGGGCGCCGCGCTCGCGCTCGTGCCGAGCGGCTCGGGCAACGGGCTGGCGCGCGATCTCGGCATCCCGTTCGACGCGGCCGCGGCCCTCGACGTCGCGTTCGGCGGCGCAGAGCGCGTCATCGACGCGGGGGACATCGACGGCCGGCTGTTCTTCAACGTCGCGGGGATCGGTCTCGATGCGCGCGTGGCGCACCGCTTTGCGGTGGATGGTCTCGAGAAGCGCGGCTTCTCGCGCTACATCGCGATGACGCTCCGCGAGCTCTCACGCTACGAAGCGGACAGGTTGACGGTCACCACGCCCTCCGCGTCGACGACCGGGCCGATGCTGCTCGTGGCGATTGCCAACGGGCGCCAGTACGGCAACGGCGCGATGATCGCGCCGCACGCGCTGCTCGATGACGGCCGGCTCGATGTGATCACCGTGAGCGTGCGGCCGCTGATGCGCGCCTGCGTGGAACTGCCGCTCGTGTTCATGGGCAGGATCGAACGGCTTGGCGGCGTCACGATGGCCAGGACCGAATCCGTGCACATCACCTCGCCGCACCCGGTCGTCTATCACCTCGATGGCGAGCCGATCGCAGGAACGCTGGGGATTTCGGCGCAGGTTCGCCCGCGGGCGCTGACAATTCGAGTGCCAACTCGTTAGGTCAACTGACATGTTTACAAAATATTTACGCGTGGCGGCGGCGTATCGGAGTACAGATCGTTGCCGTCGCGATCATGTATACACGTCGTCTTCAGAAGGCTGCTCACATCCGCAAGTTCACCATCGTTTCAACGGGCGCATCCGGCTGGGATGTTCGTGACGAACAGGACAGCCGCGTGCTTCGGTGGGTCCGCTATCGAGACTGGCATCGCGTGGAGCGCGCGCGCATGACGTTCGCGCTGGAAGCCGCACGGCTCGAAAAGAGCGGCTGGAACGAATCGTAGACGCATCCGCGAGCTATTCGACGAAGCGATAGCCCAGGCCGACGACCGTTTCGATCTGCTGTCCGGCGGTGCGGAGCTTTCCGCGCAGTCGGCCGACGTGCACGTCCACGGACCGCGTTTCAATCGCCTGGTCGTATCCCCACACGCGCTCGAGCAGCCGATCTCTCGACAGCACGCGGTTCTTGTTCGCGACGAGGTAGCGAAGCAGCTCGAACTCGCGCCGCGTGAGGCGAACCGGCTCGCCGTCCACCTGCACGGCGACGGCATCGAAGTCGGCGACGATGTGCTTGCCGCGATAGACCGGCGTGACGCCGTCGCGATCTCCGTCGGCACGGCGCCGCAGCACCGCGCGCACGCGCGCCGCGAGCTCGCGGAGGCTGAACGGCTTGGTGATGTAGTCGTCGGCGCCGACGTCCAGCCCGGTGATGCGATCGCTTTCCGTCGATCGCGCGGTCAGCATGATCACCGGCAGCTTCGCCGTCTCGGGCCGGCCGCGCAGGATGCGGCAGACCTCGATGCCGCTCAGCACCGGAAGGTTCAGGTCGAGAATCACGAGGTCCGGCAGGTCCTCGGTGACGCTCTTCAACGCCGTATCGCCGCTGCTCGCGATTTCGACGTCCACCGCCGCCTCCCGTTCGAGGGCGTGCTTGATGAGTCCGGCGATATCCTGCTCGTCCTCGACGACGAGCACCCGTGTCCGTCCAGCTTTCATGGCTGTCCCCACGGCTCACCGTAGTGAACGGGCGTTTCCGCGCGGTGACGAAGAAGTTAAATGTGCGTTACACGCGGGCGAGAACCCGGCGGATTTCCGTGATGAGCGCGTCGGGCGGGCAGGGTTTCGGGACGAACCAGTCGCAGCCGGCAAGCGTGGCGCGCTGCAGTTCGCCGGAACCGTCGTGGGCGGTGAGCGCGACGACCGGAATGTGTGCGGTGCGCACGTCGGCCTTCAGGCGCCGTGTCGCTTCCCAGCCGTCGAGAATCGGGAGACTGAGGTCCATCAGCACGACATCGGGGGCGTGGGCCGCCGTGTGCGTCAGCGCATCAACGCCGTTGCCCGCCTGGATCACGTCGAAGCCGGAGAGCTCGAGCTGCTGCGCGTACATCTCGCGCAGCTCGGACTGGTCCTCTACCAGCAGAATCAGCGGCTTGGCGCGATCCATCCTGTCATTATCCCATGCCCGCGACGCTCGCGCGGGATGGTCCGGCGCGTATCCGTGCACGCGGCGCCGGAAGTAAACAGAACAATACCGATGATAGTATCCCGCCTCACATGACCTCCTTGGAGGAAGCCCCAATCCCTGCGGCCGGTCGCGGGACGGCGGCCGCGTGGCTGCCCGCCCTGCTGCTGCTCTTCATCGGGTCCGGTTGCGCGGCGCTCATCTACGAAGTCGTCTGGTTCCAGCTCCTGCAGCTGTCGATCGGCTCGTCGGCGGTGTCGCTCGGCGTCCTGCTCGGCATCTATATGGGCGGCATGTGTCTCGGCAGCCTCCTGCTGCCGCGGTTCGTGACGCCGAGCCAGCATCCGCTGCGCGTCTACGCGTTTCTCGAGCTGGGCATCGGCCTGTTCGGCGTCGTGGTCTTGTACGGCGTCCCAATCATCGGCGGCGTCTACACGGCGTGGGCGGGCAGCGGCACCGCGAGCCTGATCCTGCGCGCCATCGTCGCCAGCATCTGCCTGCTGCCGCCGACGCTGCTGATGGGCGGCACGCTGCCGGTCGTGGCCCGCGGCGTCGAGGCGACGCCAAACGGGGTCTCGTGGCTCGGCTATTTCTACGGCGGCAACCTGCTCGGCGCGGTGACGGGCAGCCTGCTTGCCGGCTTCTACCTGCTGCGCGTCTACGACATGCCGACGGCGACCTTCGTCGCGGTCGCACTGAACGTCGCGGTCGCGCTGATCGCGCTGGTGGTCGCCGGACGCGTCGAGCATCGGCCAGCGCCGATTGCGGTCGCGCCCGTGCGTCAGCGCGGCAACCGTCTCGTCTACGTGGCGATTGCGCTGTCCGGCATGACCGCGCTCGGCGCCGAGGTGATCTGGACGCGCCTGCTCTCACTGCTGTTCGGCGCGACGACCTATACCTTCTCGCTCATCCTCGCCGTGTTTCTCGCGGGGCTCGGCATCGGCAGCTCGATCGGGTCCGCGATTGCGCGCCAGTTCCCGCATTCACGCGTGCCGCTCGGCGTCTGCCAGATGCTGCTCTGCGCCGCCATCGCCTGGGCGGCGCACACGACCGGCGCGTCGATGCCCTACTGGCCGATCAACCCGTCCATCGGCAAGAGCCCGGTCTACCAGTTCGACCTCGACCTGCTGCGCGCGTTCTGGGTGGTGCTCCCCGCCTCGATCCTGTGGGGCGCGAGCTTTCCGCTCGCGATCAGCGCCGCGGCGCGTGAAGGCGAGGACGCCGGCCGCCTCGTCGGCGGCGTGTATGCCGCCAACACCGTCGGCGCGATCGCCGGCGCCATCGTCACGAGCCTGATCCTCGTCGCGGCGATCGGCAGCCAGAGGTCGCAGCAGGTGCTGATCGTCATCTCCGCCATCTCGGGATTGCTGATGCTGGCCCGGGGGTCGGACGCCGATGACGGGGCGACTCGAGGCGTTGAACCGCGCCGTCACCGGGGTCTGACCGCGATCGTCGCGATGATCGTCGCCGGCGCGACCGCGGGCCTCCTGGTTCGCAGCGTCCCGCCGCTGCCAGGCATTCTCGTCGCCTACGGGCGGTACGCCGCGACGTGGGTCGGCATCAACGAGATCATCTACGCCGGCGAAGGGGTGACCGCCTCGGTCGCGGTGTCGAGAACGCCGGGCGGCGTGCTCAACTACCACAACGCCGGCAAGGTGCAGGCGTCGAGCGAGCCGCAGGACATGCGCCTGCAGCGGATGCTCGGGCACCTGACGACGCTGGTGCCCGAGAACCCGCAGCGCGTGCTGGTGATCGGATGTGGGGCCGGCGTGACCGCGGGCGCCGTGTCGGTCGATCCGCAGGTGAAGAGCGAGACCATCGCCGAAATCGAGCCGCTCGTCCCGCGCGTCGTCTCGAAATATTTCGCCGACTACAACTTCAACGTCGTCGCCAATCCGAAGGTGACGGTCCATCTCGACGACGCGCGGCATTACCTGCTGACCACGAAGGACAAGTTCGACGCGATCACGTCGGACCCGCTCGACCCATGGGTGCGCGGCGCGGCGACGCTGTACACGCGCGAGTTCTTCGACGTCGCGAAGGCCCATCTCAACCCCGGCGGCGTCGTCACGCTGTTCGTGCAGCTGTACGAGAGCAACGACGCGGCGGTGAAGAGCGAGGTGGCGACGTTTCTCGACGCGTTTCCCGGCGGGATGGTGTTCGCCAACACGTCGAACGGCCTCGGCTACGACCTCGTGCTGCTTGGACAGGTGGAGCCGAAGCCGATCGACGTGGATCGCGTGGAGAGTCGTCTCCGCAATCCCGCCAACGCCCCCATCGCCAAGTCGCTCGCGGAGATCGGGATCCACTCCGCGACGGAGCTGTTCGGCACCTACGCGGGACACTCGAAGGACATGAGCGCGTGGCTCAGCGGGGCGGCGCTCAATCGCGATCGCAACCTGCGGCTGCAATACCTCGCGGGGCTCGGGCTGAACCTGTATCAGAGCGACGCCATCTACAGGAACATGATCCGGGAGAGCCGGTATCCCGACGGGCTCTTCACGGGGTCGCCGGCGACGCTGGCCGCGCTGAGGGAGACGATCAATCAGGCTCTTGGCCGCTGACTCCGTTGGCCGTTGGTCGTTGACAGTTAGTAGATTGTGGTGAGCGTCATTCATCAGCACGTTGTCGATGCGCACGCGGCGCAGACGGCGACGCCCGATATCAAGCCGATCGGCGTTGTATTTGCTCTTTGCGGCTTTCACGCAAGCCGCGAAACGGTCATCGCATTGCTCCGCGAGTACGAGATCGCGTAACGCGCGCTCGGTAACCACCAGCCGCGAACGGCCAACGGCCAACGGCCAACGACCAACGGCCAACTAGACGACGGTGCCCGGCGGAATCACCCCGTCCTTCGGCACGACGACGATGCCTCCTCGGATGTACCAACCGTCGCCATCGGCGTAATCCACGTTGCGTTCGTTCACCAGCCGCGACCCGTCGCCGATGCGCGCGTTCTTGTCGATGATCGTGTGGTTCAGCACGACATCGCGCCCGACGCCGAGGTCGGGCAGGCCGTCCTTCGGATGGCCGTCCTCGTAGAAGTCGGCGCCCAGCAGCACGGACTGACTGATCTTCGCGCCCGCCTCGATGTGGGTCCGGATGCCGACGACGCTGTCGTCGATCCCGCAGCGGTCCAGGTAGCAGCCATCCGTCACGATCGAGTTGCGCACCTTGCAATCGGTCAGGCGTGCGCCGGGCAGGTGCCTCTGGTGCGTGTAAATGGGACGGGACGGATCCCAGAACCGGAACGGCGCGGCCACGCGGCCGAGCATGACGTTGGCCTCGTAAAAGGACTCGATCGTCCCGACGTCGGCCCAGTAGCCTCGATAGAGGTACGGCTTCACCTTGTACTTGTTCAGCGCGTTGGGGATCAGCTCGCGGCCGAAGTCGAGCCCCGGCTCGCGCTCGAGCATCTGCAGCAGGACGTCGCGTGAGAAGACATAGATCCCCATCGATGCCATGAACGGCTGCTCATCCGTGTGCCGCCCGAAGGCGGCGCCTCGTGGAATGCTGCGGCCGATCTCCTTCAGGCGATCGGCCTTCGGCTTCTCCTCGAACGCGACGATATCGCCGCCGGTGTCGAAGCGGAAGATGCCCATCTGCGTCGCGGTGTCGGGGTCGACGGGCTGTGCAGCAATCGTGATGTCGGCGTGCTGCTCCTGGTGCGCGAGGATCATCTCGGAATAATCCATCCGGTACAGGTGATCGCCCGCGAGGATGAGGTAATAGTGCGCCTCATGCTGCGCGAAGTGGCGCGCCGCCTGGCGCACGGCGTCGGCGGTCCCCTGGAACCAGTTGGGATTGTCGGGCGTCTGCTCGGCCGCGAGGATCTCGACGAACCCCTGCGAGAACATGTCGAGCCGGTAGGTGAGCGAGATGTGGCGGTTGAGCGACGCGGAGTTGAACTGCGTCAGGACGTAGATGCGCCGGATGTCTGCGTGCAGGCAGCTGCTCACGGGGACGTCGATCAGCCGGTACTTCCCGCCGATCGGCACCGCCGGCTTGGAGCGCGTCGAGGTGAGCGGAAACAGACGAGACCCCTGGCCGCCGCCAAGGACGATCGCAAGCGTGTCGCCGGACATGAACATAGCGTCAAAGCAAACCGCCGGCCGTTCCGCCTCCGCGCGTCGCGCTGCGGCGCGACAGGCTATCGGTCGGAGCGCGGCAGTCGAATCACGAACGTGGCGCCGGTGCCCGGTCCCTCGCTCATGGCCTGGATGCGCCCGTCGTGCAGCTCGATCAGCCGCCGTGCGAGCGTCAACCCGATGCCGAGGCCGTCGCGCGGCTGGCCCGTTGGGTCGTCTCCCTGCATGAACACGTCGAAAATGTGCGGCAGCACCGACTGTGCGATGCCGACGCCGGTATCGCTCACGCTGATCATCACGTCGCCGTCGTCTTCGGCGGCGCGGAGCCTGATGCGCCCGCCGCGCGGCGTGTACTTGACCGCATTGTTCATCAGGTTCGAGATCGCCTGCGCGAGCCTCGTGAAGTCCGCGTGCACCCAGACCGATTCCCTCGGCATGTCGACCGTGAGAATCTGGCCCGCCACCGCGATGAGCGGCTGCGTGGTCTCGATGGCGCTGTGCAGGACGACCCGGATGTCGATGCGATCGCGACGGAGATCGATCGCGTTGCGCGTGATGCGCGAGACGTCGAGCAGATCGTCGGTGAGGCGGCCCAGGTGAAAGAGCTGCCGCTCCATGACGGCGTACGCCCGCCCGGCGGCGAGCGGGTCGCCGCCCGAGCGCCGCAGCTCGTCGAGCGCGTTGCGCAGCGGCACGAGCGGGCTGCGCAGCTCGTGTGACAGCGACGCGAGGAATTCGTCCTTGCGGCGGTCGGACTCGCGCAGCAGGCGCTCCGCCCGCCGCCGCTCCGTCTGATCGACGCACACGCTCACGCAGCCGACCACCGTACCGTCGGAATCGTACAGCGGCTCGACGTCGTTCTGGATGTAGCGGACCGTGCCGTCGGCGCGCAGGACCTCGATCTCGTTCCGGACCGACGACCGGTGGGCGATGGCGTACTGCATCGGCAGCTGGCTCCGCGGCATGTCCTTGCCGTCCTGCTGAATGCGGTACTTCGGCGCCTGGCCCGCCGACGGCGTCAGCGAGATGTTTTCGTCTGGCGACACGCCCAGCAGCTCCGCGAGCGCCTCGTTGGCGGAAATCATGTGGCACTCGGCGTCGTGCGCAATCGCAATCGGCACCGGGGCGCGGGCGATGAGGGCCTCGAGGCGACGCAGCCGGTTGCGCAGCTCGTCGGCGCTCCCGCCGCTGCCCGAGCCGAAGAATTCGAAGGAGATGGCCATCGTGACCGAAGGAAGCAGCGATTTTAACGCCGTTGTTGCACGGCCGAGATCCCGGCGTCACGCGGCCCCATCAGCCTGTGGAGCATGCGCGTGGGTATACCACGGCGTCCGGTCACGATCGCGCAGCGATGGCGCTGAAGATCAGCGTCATTGTCTGCGCGCATAACGAGGCGCGCTACCTCCGGCCCTGCCTGCATTCCGTCCTCGCCCAGTCGCGGGTGCCGGACCAACTCCTGGTCGTCAACAATGCCAGCACCGATGAGACGGCCCTCGTGGCGTCGCAGGTGGCGGACGTGCGCCTGGTGGACGAGCCGCGCAAAGGCCTCGTGGTCGCGCGCGAAACGGGCCGCCGCCACGCGACGGGCGACGTCCTGATCTACGCCGACGCCGACTGCCGCGCGCCGCTGACGTGGATCGAGCGCATCGAACGGCGGTTCGCCCGCGACCCCGCGCTCGTCGCGCTCTCCGGGCCCTACCGGTATTACGACTGGGACTGGAGCGGACGCGCGCTCATCCGGGTCTACGACTTCACGCTGGCGCCCGCGACGCAGCTGCTCGTCAAGCACCTGCTGCGCGTCGGCACAATCTTCTACGGCGGCAATTTCGCCGTCCGCCGCGAGGCGCTCGAGCGCATCGGCGGCTTCGACACCTCCATCGAGTTCCACGGCGAGGACACGAACCTGGGCCGCCGCCTGTGTGCGGTCGGCAAGGTCGGCCTCTTTCACGACTGTTACCTCTACACCTCCGCCCGGCGCTACATCGCGATGGGGAAGCGCGAGGTGTTCCGTCTCTACGTCCGCAACTTCGTGTCCGAGCTGCTGCATCACCGGCCGAAAGACACGGCACATGTCGACGTGAGGAGCTGATGCCTGGTTACGAGCCCTTTCTGCTGTGCGACTTCCACGTGCACTCGAAGTGGAGCGACGGGGCGCTGTCGGTGCGCGAGGTGGTGGACCTGTACGGATCGACCGGCAAGTTCGACGTCATCGCGATCACCGATCACATCCTGATAAAGAAGGACCTGCTCGCGCGCGCGGGGCGCATCGCCTCGCTCGGCCGGCGGCGGTTCGGGTTGCGCGAGCAGGAGTTCGAGACCTACCTGGCCGATATCGCGGCGGAAGCGCAGCGGGCGCTCGACCGCTATGGCCTGCTCGTCGTCGCCGGCGCCGAGGTGACGCAGAACCGGCTGCGCGGCCGCAAGAACTCGCACATCATCGCGCTCGACATCAAGCGTTACATCAGCGCCGACCAGTCCGCCGACGCCATCCTCCGCGAGATCCGGCGGCAGGGCGGGCTGAGCATCGCCTGTCACCCGCATCACCGGGCGCCGCGGCGCTTCGAGATCAGCACGTGCTACCTGTGGGACCATCGCGAGGAACTGTCGAGTCTGGTGGACGTCTGGGAGGCCGCCAACCGCGACGACCTCTTCCCCGTGACGAGCCTCAAGCATTACCCCTACATCGCCAACAGCGACTTCCACAAGCCGAAGCATCTCTACTCGTGGAAGACACTGGGCGCGGAGCCGCATGTCACGACTGCTGACCGCGATCGCCATTACGATCGCAGGGTCTGCCGCCATGGCGACCCCGCTCATCATCGGCCACAGGGGCGCAGCCGGACATCGCCCCGAGCACACCATCGCCGGCTACCGCCTGGGCGCCGAGATGGGCGCGGACTACATCGAGCCCGACCTGGTCTCCACGAAGGACGGCGTGCTCATCGCGCGCCACGAGAACGAGATCGCGAGCACCACGGATGCGGCGGCGAAGTTTCCCGATCGGAAACGAACGAAGACCGTGGACGGCACGCCGATCACCGGCTGGTTCTCGGAGGATTTCACGCTCGCGGAGCTCAAGACGCTGCGCGCTCGAGAACGGCTCGACTTCCGCTCACGCGGCTGGGACGGCCGGTTCGAGGTGCCGACCTTCGACGAGGTGATCGAGCTGGCGCAGCAGCTGGGAAACGAGCTCGGACGCCCGATCGGCGTCTACCCGGAGACGAAGCACCCGACCTACTTCCGCGGCATCGGCCTGCCGCTGGAGGATCGCCTGCTGGCCTCGCTCGATCGGCACGGATGGAACACCGCGAGCGCGCCGGTCTTCATCCAGTCGTTCGAGACGAACCTGCGGGAGATCCGTCCGAAGACGAGGATCAAACTGATTCAGCTGCTCGAGGGGAAGGTGCCGACGGACGAGGAGCTGCGGGCGATCGGGTCGTACGCCGACGGCATCGGCCCCAGCACGCGTCTCGTCATCCCCGCCGCGGCCGACGGGACGCTGCTGGCGCCAAACGATCTCGTTGCGCGCGCGCACGCGGCGGGGTTGGTCGTGCACGTCTGGACGCTGCGGAGCGAGCCGGCGTTCCTGTCACCCTTCTACGACGGGGACGTCGGAGTCGAGTTCCGGCGATTCCGCGACCTCGGCGTCGACGGAATCTTCACCGACTTCCCAGATGCCGCCGCGCGCGCGTTCGCCGCGCTCCCGCCGTCGCGCTGACCGCGGCTCGTTGCGGGACGGAGTCGTCCGCTTCGGTGTGGCGATCGGTTCGCGTTCCTTCGCGGCCTTCTTGCGCTTCTTCGACGCGCGCTCGACGGTCTTCTTGCAGGCGCGGCGCGCCTTCTCGGCGGCTTTCTTCGCCGCGCGAGCGGCCTTCGACGCCTCCTTGGCGGCCTTCTTTGCCTGCTTGACTCGTTTCCTGGCGTCGCGCGCTCTGGCTTTCAGCCGCTTCGCGGTGTCGACGGCCTCGGTGAGCTCGCGTTCGGCTGCCCGCTGCCGGTCGATCGAAAGCTTTGGTGGCGGTGCTCCCCGTTTTTTGCTCATAGAAGCGCACAGCCTATCGCATGGCCGGGTCCGGCCGCCAGATCTTTGCTTGACACCACACAGTGCGGGACGCAGGCTTCGGCTTTCGCACTAGGAAGATGGCGATGACCAACGGCCTGCGCACCGCCGAGGAGCGCCTCGAGACCCACAGTGATACGCCGGGTGGCGAGCCAGTTCGTCGGCGCCGGCCTGGCGGTCTACGCACCAGACCTGCGCGACGCGGAAAGTCGGACGGCGAGCGGTTCTTCGTCAACACGTTCGCCGACTGGGTGGGCTACAAGGAGGTCGTGATGAACGACATCAAGGCCTGGGTCGACGCGCACATCCCGGCTGTGCGCAGCGCCGTCATCGACGGTGGCCTCGCCGGCGCATAAACGCGCCGGCGAGGGACCGGACGAGACGAGCCCACCCATCGGCGTCGCTTCACTGGGTGTTGGCCGGCACAAGGCGGGGTTCGAACTCGAACAGATTGGGGTTGGCCGGATTGATGTGTGCCGATACCCAATGCGTGTTGCGTGCACCGAAGGTTTCGACGCGAATGAAGTTGGCGAGCACGCCGTCGGTCGGGCCATTCAGCGGCTTGTCGACCTTGAAGTAATGACCGTCGCCGTGCACGAGCGCCACCTGGCCCCGGAATGCGACCGACTCGGTGCGCAGCGCGTTCACATACGACGGATAGGCGTCGTATGAGCGCGTGTCGGCGAGGTGCTGGTCGTTGTTGAAATTGGGATCGGCCTGCCACATGACCATGACGCCTCTGGCGCGAACCCTTGACGCGTATTCGAAGGCGTCACGGAGCCACTGGATGTTCGCCGCCTTCCGTGCGACTTCCTCGGCCCGTTGACGCGCAATCTCCCCAGCGGAGCGTGTTTCGCCGTCGACGCCCGCGTACGGGTAGTTGTCGTTCGACCCCTGGACGTTCAGGCCGACGAACACCACGGGGCCGAACTTCCAGCGCACGTTCTCCGAATAGCCGCCGTCTTGCCGGGTCAGCGTGAGCGTCCGCTGGCCGAGGCTTTGGTCGGTCGAAGCAAAGAGGAGGCGTTCGAAGTTGAGGCGTTCGAGCGGATCGGAATATGGCAGCGTGCTCGGGCCGTAGCGTCCCCAGCAGTCGGTCCAGTCGTTGTCCCCGGGCAGCCGGATGAGAGGCTGCTTCAGCATGTTGAAATTGGCGATCGCCGTCGTGTAGAGACTGTCCGAGCACGGGCCGTCGCCGCCTGCTTTCAAGTCGCCGTCGAAGACTGAAAACGCGACGTGGCTCCGGTTGATGTCCGCCAGCAGATTCGGGTATTGCGCTCTTCCCAGCGCGTTATAAGGCATGTCTCCGAATAGTCCAATCGTGTAGCCCGCTTCTCCGCGCTCGTCATCGTCCTTCGCAATGGCCGCATAACGTGCGGTCAGCAGGGCCGCCGTCACGAGCAGCGCGGCGATCGGACGTCGTCCTCGAGCCGTCTTCAATAGGTGCATACGCATCGCCCTCCTCCACGCCGACATCGTGTGGGGACGCGATAACGGGGGCGCGATCACGCTGCAACAGCTGCGCAACATGTGATGTCGAGGTCGGAACGCGAGGCGCGTGTCAGGCGGACGCGCGTGGCGTCTGCGCAGCCGGAAGGCGAACGAGGACGTAGCCCGAGGCAAGGAGAAGCGCGCCGAGCGCGACGAAGAACGTCATGAACGGATCGCCGTTGCGATGACGCCTGTGAGGAAGAAGGCCCAGTGGCCTCCTTCCTACGAGCCGTCCCTCGTCAGAAGGTCGGTCTTCGTGGCCGAGGGAGAAGAATCAGCGCCAGCCGGTGATGTCCAGCACGACGCCGTGGCCCGTCACGTTGTGCTGGATGCTGACGTAATAGTGGTCGCCCCACGTGTTGAAGACGCCGCCGGTCGATTCCGCCGTCAGGTCGTTCAGTGAGATCACGCGGACGCAGCCATCCGACTGATCGTCGGCATCGTCGCCGTCGTCGAGACACGACCAGATGTCGTTGTTGCGGCCGGCCTCCGGGCCGTCACCGTCCTCGTTGATCACGAAGTTGCCGTGAATCGGCTCGAACGCGATGTTGTCGGACATCGCGAAGTCCGCGCTGCCGAGGACGAGATACTGCACCTCGGGCACCGCGGTGTTTGCGGTCGCCTGCGCGAGCGTGCCGTCGGTCACGCAGATGGTCTCGCCCCAGGTGTGGTCCTGGCTCTCGTTGCCGGTGTTGTTCGCGCAGAAGCGCACGTTGCCCGCGGCGAGCGCCACCGGATCGACCTCGGCGTCTTCGGGCCGGTAGTAGCCGGTGAGCTTCAGCGCGGCCGCCGCGGCACGCAGGTTCGTGTTCGGGACGCTGGTGACGGGGATCCAGGTGCCGAGACCCGTCTGCGTCGCCTGGCCGTAGTCGGTGTTGCCGCTGCGCTTGCCGAGACGGAGCCCGTAGATGCTGCCCGCGACGAGCGGTGATGCGGAAAGGTCGGTAACCGGCGTGCCGTTCCACGGCGTCGCCGGGATGAACTTGAAGTACGCGCCGCCCGGCACGCCGTTCAACGGCCGGTTCTCGTCCATGTAATACATCATGCCGTTCGGATAGAGTGCGATCCCCTCGAACGACATGCGTCCGAGCGCCGGCCGCGTCGCGACGTGCACCGGGTCCGACGATACGCCCGTGGCGCGGTTGAAGGTGACGCCGGTGGTGTGGAGCGGGTCGCTGATCTCGATCATCCAGCCATCGGTGCCGTTCTCTTCGCCGAAGAGGATGGTGCCCCACGCGGTCCGCCGCACGGGATCGCCGGCTGTCGTGCCGCTGAGGATCGTTTCAACGAGACCGTCGGAGAGCCGGATGCGCTGCAGACCCGCCTGCGCCGGACCTTCCTCGTTCGCCACGATCAGGTGCGTCGGGAACCGGTCGTTGGGCCACAGCGCCATCTGGTCGATGTTCGCCCCCGCGTTCGGCTGGGCGGTGACCACGTGCGCGCGCAGCCCCTTGGCGAGCGTCACGAGCTTCGTCGGATCGGCGTTCGCGTCGGTTGCGCCAATGCTCTCCGTTGACGAGGCGTCGAGGCCGCGCTCGACGCCGAACAGGCGCTCCGAGTGCGCGTCGAGCTGATGATCCCTGAACAGGCCGAAGTCGAAGCCCAATCCCCTGTGTTCGAACTCGTGCGCGGCTGCCGTCGTGGCCAGTCCCACGACTCCCATCGCTGCCAGCCATCTCAATGTCCGTGTGTGCATCGTTGCCTCCTCGCTGCTGTGGATGTTTCGAACGAGGAGCGTAGCGAGCGCGTGTTGCCCGGCTGTGACTGGCAGACGACGTTTGTGTCTCGCGCGCGCGCGGGCCGGCTATCGCGCGTCGTGCGTCATCCCGACGAGCGTCGTCACGGTCCTCCAGTTGCGGGCGGTGGCTTCGACGCCGAGCAGCCGTTCGGCGCGCGAGGCGAGCTTCGACCTGCCGAACCCGTCGGGCGTGTGGAGGTAGAACACCTTCCCCTTCAACGTGAAGCGCTCGGTGCTGGTCCGGAGCGACTCCAGCGATTCCAGGTCCGGTTTCTTCGGGCGCGCGGCGAGAAAGAACAGGTGAACGGTCGCCGGGTGCTCGTCGGCCTCCGGGTAGGGGTTGCCGGCGGCGGCGTTCGCCAGCTCGCGCGGCGTCAGCACCAGCACGTGCGGCTCGAAGCCATGACGCGCCGACACCGCGGCGCCCAGCTGCTTCGCCAGGCGCGAGGGATCGGGCGCCGCGCTCCGGAAGATCACGTTGCCGCTCTGGATGTAGGTCTGGACGTCCACGCAGGCGTTCTTTTCGAGCAGCCGCTTCAGATCCTTCATGGGCAGCCGGTTGTTGCCGACGATGTTGATCCCGCGAAACAGGGCGATCCACGTTTTCATCGCAGTCACGCTCCGTGTTCACAGCCGTCGGGTTTCTCCGTGCGCGAGCGTCCAGTTCGCCGTGTCGGGCCATCCGGCCTGCCGCCAGCGCTCCGCAAACCGGGCGGGCGGCTCTTCGACCGGCTCGTCGGTCAGCCGGAACGTTCCCCAGTGCAAGGTCAGGCAGGGCGGCGGCGCCGGCGCGCCGTCGATCAGCGCGCGATAGGCGGCGATGGCGTCCTCCGGGTTCATGTGCACCGTGCGCATGAACCAGCGTGGCTCGTACGCCCCGATAGGCAGCATCACCAGATCGAACGGTCCGAGGCGCGCGCCGATCTCGCCGAACTCGGGATGGAGCGCCGTATCGCCCGCGAAGAAGATGCGCACGCCGTCGGCGGCGACGGCCCAGCCGCACCACAGCGTGTCGCCACGATCGCCGAGTGTCCGCGAACTGAAATGCTGCGCGGGGACGCACGTGGCCGACACCCCTGGCGCATCGACGGTTTCCCACCAATCGCGCTCCACGGCCTGGCGGACGCCGAGCCTCTGCAGCAGCGTCCCCAGCCCCATCGGGCACAACCACGTCGCCTGCGGAAACCTGCGCGCGATTCGCTGCACGGTCGGCGCATCGAGATGGTCGTAATGATTGTGGGAGAGGAGTATCACGTCGATC
>Ga0137418_10001023_pt1 | contig 25684 bp, 19 predicted proteins | sample CZODoug3_1_2_16f_FD_122242 | JGI IMG/M metagenome (GOLD analysis project Ga0137418, IMG submission 122242) | Vadose zone soil fungal communities from Angelo Coast Range Reserve, California, USA - CZODoug3_1_2_16fungal (Hybrid Assembly) | ecosystem: Environmental > Terrestrial > Soil > Vadose...
CAGATAATGACGGAAGCAGCGAGGGTGCCGGATAGCGCTGAGCAAGGGTCGGCAATAATGGTACGATGAGCAGCTACGAAACAAGCTTGGCCCCAGCAGTCGCGCTGTTTGGAACAAGAGTTTAAATGGCCGTTTTTGATAAGAGATGATACGCACCGCAGACTTTCCATCGAGAACTGACTCCGCAAAATCCAGCGATGCGGCTCTGGACCAGTTGACCGTTGACCGTCTAATTACTGAACTCGATACCAACGGCATCGCACGACTGCCGAACCTGCTTTCCACCGAGCAGGTCCGCGGAATGCAGCAAGCCTTCGCAAGCAAATTGCGCAGGCTGCGCTGGAACAACTTCGATGGTTATCAAAAGACGGAAAGTTACCGGCACATGGTTGAAGATGTGCTGCTCCTCGATCAGGGCTTCGTCGATCTCGCTATTCACCCGCTCGTCAAACAGATTCTAAGCCGCTATCTCGGCGACAGCTACGAGTTGACCGAAGCGAAGGGCTGGAAGTCTTTGCCAACCAGGAGAGATTTTCATGGCTGGCACGGAGATGCCTGGTACGACCAGACGAACGCGCGCGAGATCCCCCGCGAGGTAAAGTTGGCTTTCTATCTCACCGACGTCCGTAGCGGCGACTTTAATTACATCAAGGGCAGTCACCGGCAGCAGCATCCGCGGCCCGTCCGCAACAATGAGGTAGAGAATGTCGCTGGTTCGCAAATCGTCGAACTGATAGGGTCCGCTGGTTCGGCCTTTCTGTTCGACACGTCTGGTATCCACCGGCAAGGTGTACCAATGCTGGAACCGCGCCAGGCTATCTTTTATAACTATCACGATCCGAGTGTTGGCCTGCAAAAGGAAGACATCGAATATTACCGCTATCATCCGCTGCTTCTGAATGCCGCCTTTCTGGGGAATCTTTCAGTTGAGGACCAGCGCATCCTTGGCTTCGGCAATAAGACCAACTTTATTCACGCCTTCGAGCGCGCTCCGAAACACACTCTATTGCAGAATGCTTTTCGGTTAGCTCTTGCAGTGACGATTCGGGCAAACAGCTTTCGCGAACGCATCGTCGCCCGCCTGAAGCGCACAAAAGGAACCAAAGGTTGAAGCTTTCGACTGTTATAAAGATGGCGCACCGCAGTCGGCGAGTAATAGTGATCAGTGCCGTAATGCTGGCCGCGTCATTGCTTGTTTCGCTGTGCGCTAAAGCCGTCCAGGAGTCGCGAACTCGCCGCGTTGCCGGCGCAGCAGGTAACGTGATAGAGGTGCGCGCTGGCGGAGACTTTCAAGCTGCTCTCAATTCAGCGCGATGTGGAGACACAATTGTATTGCCAGCCGGAGCAAAGTTTCAGGGCCAGGGCGACAAAGGGTTCGTGTTTCCAGCGAAGAACTGCACTGATTACATCACGGTGACAACGTCAGCGCCCAGCAGCCTTCCCGTGGGCCGTGTTGAGATGAGTCACTCCGCGGCGATGCCGAAGCTCTTGCCGCCGAGTTTTGGTGGCAGTACTTACGCCGCAATGACGTTCCCGGCCAATTCGAAGTTCTGGAAGATTGTCGGTGTCGAAGTCACAACGCTTCCCGGCCAGCCTTACGCAGGTGTTCTGATCGATGTTGGCCCCGACGCATCATGGCATAACGCGCCGAGCGATCTTATCTTCGATCGAGTCTATGTCCACTCGCTGGAAGACGGCACTGATCAGGTTGAAGCTACGTCTCGCATTGGCTTCAATGTCTTCGCTCGCCGCTTGACGCTGAAGAATTCGCGAGTTGTGTTCTCGGCGGGTTACGAGAAGGGCACCAAAGCAGTTGACAATCAGTACGCCTTCCTTTGCATCGCGGGTCCTGGACCCATCACGATAGACAATTCTTTTCTTTCGGCTTGGTACAACATACTGTTCACGGGCGGGGCGTCGTTGCCCACAGAGAACCGGGCAACCGTCAGTCCTGGCGCGACGCTCTCTCGGGCCACGCTCTCCACCGTTAACAATTTGCATGTCGGAGATCTAATTGCTCTGAAGCAAAGCGACAGCTACTACGGCGCTGCTAAAGTCATAGCGATCAACGGCAACGCTGTAGATTACATTCCATATAACACCACTTGGGGAAACAGCGGCAGTCCGCTCAACGCGCCGCCGATATCTCCCGGCGACGCTCAGTGGAATGGTTATTTGCCGCAGGGATTCACGATCACGCGCAATACTTTCTACATCAACCCTAAAGTCGCCCAGGCGATTTATGCTCAGACGGGCAACTCTCCGAAAGGCTTCTTTGAGATCAAGGCCATGGACGGGATGTTGATGGAAGGAAATGATTTTCAAGGTTACCCGTCGAACTGGGCCTTTACCTCGCGGAACCAGACGACGCCCCACGGAGCTCCGTCGGTATGGTCTACTATCAAGAATGTGACGCTGCGCAGCAATCGCTTTCTATCATCTATTCCGTACGGCTACCGGGTAATAATCTTTCAACTCGAGGACAACTACGCAACTAGCACTCCAGGGGGTAATATCCTGGTCGAGAACAATCTATTGACCAACGTGGGGAAAGTAGCAGACCTGTCTGGCGGATCTGGCGTCACGTTTCGCCACAACACCTTTATCGCGAATCTTGGCTCATCGATGATTGAAAATATCGGCACCACGGTGCCGAACTTTGTGTTCAAAGACAATATCGCCGCCAACAACGAATACGGTGTTCATTGCCAGACTCCGGACTACAGCTGCTTTCCGAGTCTGTTCAATGGCAACATGCTCGGCAACGTGATTGTTGGTTCGGCAATGCCTGAAAGACCAACCTGCGGTAGTCCTTATCCGCCTCGCAATTATTGTGTGGGTACTATCGACAAAATCGGCTTCGTGAATATTGCTAACGGCAACTATCGATTGGCTCAGACTAGTCCTTACAAAGGCAAAGCGAGCGACGGTAAGGATCCGGGCATCGATATGGACAGTCTGATGTTGGCAATCGCCGCCAGCAGCACCGCTCCCGAACAGTCCGCCAGGTAGCGCCAATGCCAACAGTTGTTTCGGTTTTTGGGGTAGAACCCATTCGTATCGGGGGCACCGAGACTTTCGCTCGAGAACTGTCCTCGCAGTTGAGTGCGCATGGTTGGCAGAGCGTGCTTTGCTTTCTTACCGAACCTCCCGAAGATGTCGGTCGCTTCCTCAATCTGCCGAATGTCTCACTGGAGGTGCTGGAAAACTCAATCGACCTAAGTTGGAAATCGACTCGGGGTTTGGCGGCCATTCTGCGGCGCTATAAGCCTGAGATTCTGCATCTTCACTTTACCGGGTTTCTCGGAACCTATCCGTGGGTGGGCCGGGCGTTCTCAACCCAAAGAGTTTTTTTCACAGATCAAACTTCGCGGCCGGCCGGATACATCCCCCATCGAGCGGCGTTCTGGAAACGCGCCCTTGTGCGCGCGATTAATCTGCCCCTGACAAAGGTTACCTGCGTAAGCGACTACGGCTATCGCTGTATGACTTCATTAGGAGTACTTCCGGATGACCGGTTCGAAATGATCTATAACAGCGTGGATCTTTCGCGAGTGGACCCGCAATCTGAACGGGCGGCTGCCTTTCGGCGCCGATATGCAATTCCAGAAGACCGAACGATCGTCGCCCAGGTAAGCTGGATAATTCCTGAGAAAGGCATCCTCGATCTGCTGGAAGCCGCTCGCCTGGTGCTGCAACAGGACGATAAGGTTCAGTTTGTTTTCGTAGGCGAAGGCGCCTTTCGCGAGCAGTATACGAAGGACGCATTGGCCATGTGCTTGGGCGACCACGTTACCTGGACAGGCCTCGTTAAAGATCCTTTCGGCGAAGGGGTGTACGACGCGGCGGACGTTGTTTGTCAGGTATCCAATTGGGAGGAAGTCTTTGGCTGGGTGATAGCGGAAGCTATGGCGTATGGCAAGCCCATCATCGGCACAAGGGTTGGCGGAATACCGGAGTTGGTGACTGATCAGGAATCAGGGTTTATCGTGGAACGCGGCGACGCCGGGGCCATCGCCCATCGGATTCTCACCCTTACACACGATCCCAAATTGCGAAAACGAATGGGTCAGGTGGGGTCAACAGCGGTCGCAGCCCACTTTGATCTGAGGCTTAATGTTAGGAGATTGGTCGGCCTCTACGGAATCGCCGGGACTAACAACAATGGATCTGATCTCATCAGGTAGCATCCTGGAAACTACTTCTCCAGGAAAAGATCGACGTAACCGTTTTTCTGGCACTCATCCATAAGGTCGTGCGTCTGCATCGCTCTCAGGCCATTCAGTTCGATGTCGATCAGCTTGACGTTATACCCGTAGTTCTTGAGCTTTTCTATCAACTCCAGTGGTTCGGTACCATTATTCTTCAACATTCCAGGCTCAAACTCCAGGAGGATCTTCGGCCGCTGGTCTTGCAGGACTCGGGTTGCGCCCTCGACTATGAATCCTTCCGCACCCTGCGCGTCGATTTTCATTACATCGATCTGGTTGGCAATTTTACCCGATAAGCAAAGACTATCAAGAGTGGTGGTGTTGACATCCACAGCCCCGCCATCATGGACAATGTTCCGCTGTGAAAAAGATCGATTGCCGAAATTCTGACTGTCAATATAAAGCTTCATCGAACCCACTCGGTCAGACACCGCTTCCGGTGAAGGCAGCACATTCTTATGACCGTTGGCTGCGATATTCCGCGTAAGCAGTTCGTAGTTCGATGGCTCGGGCTCGAATGCGTAAACCTTACCCGAGGCGCCCACCACAGACGCCGCGATCAGAGTGTAGTAACCTACATTGGCCCCGATATCTACGACTGTCATGCCAGGTCGCAATAGCGAGCGAAAAATCTCTGTCTCAGTTTTCTCGTATCCTCCCGTTGTTATCAAAGAGCGCCCCAGTGGTTCATCCGCGGCGTTCACATACATTTTCTGGCCGCGCACATCGACTAGAACCACACCTTCGGGGGCAAGCTTGGAATAGAAATACTCATACGCGCTCATTGCGAGTGGCATCTTGGCTAACCCAAGTCCTCGACCAGCTAGCCAGTGCCCCAAACGGCGCAGGAGTTGGAAAATTGAGTTCTTCATAGGGCCTTGATCTGCAATTAGATTTGAATAACCGAGTGGTCAAGCTGCTGTCATCTTAGGCGGCCTTTGTGCAGCACGCCAGTGCCAAGGGTGCCGGAGTCGTCACGCTATTCTTCCGAGGAGTGCTTACACTGGTGGTCATCCGTGGCAGCTAATGCGATGAACCTAAACGCCGGGGCTTAACACCGCTACCTCAGGAAACCTGCCCAGGAGCAAACCAGAATAGATGAAAATAACGCGTTTTCTGGCCTAAATTGCTCATATTTCTATTGACAAGCAATGGCCAACATCGTTTATACTACACCTGCGTTTAGGCGCACTGTTCTTTCCAAATTAGCGATTGCACCGATAAAGGCAAACCTGCTGCGAGGCAGGGGCGCAAAGCCGTGAGTCTCACGGATCCTGATCACTTTCGAATTCGATCAAGGTCTTGAGATTGTCTGGTTGCCGAAAGCGATCGGAGAGAAATGGCTCAACATCTTTACGACGCATGTCGGAGGATCGCGTGCTATCTTCGACCCATCACAGCACCTCTTTATCGGTGGGTCTCCTCATTCTTCCCGTTCGTACACATCTTTAATCAATTATCGTCAACCAGTGCTTACCGCTTCCGGAGCGACTTTAGATCACACCCTGCTCCGTGAGTTTGCCTGATCTGACCTCGTCACCTGGATTCCTTCCGGTCAGGTAGTGCTTTCAAAGGTTTCATGCGCGTTGCTTAGTCGACGCTGAACCTTAACCGATAAACCGGCAAACCCGTCGTGAGGCGGGGACGCAAAACCAGGAGTCTCTCGAATGAGAGATCGTTCGGCTACCGAAGTGAGGCACAATGTTTCTTCTATCCCTTTCACTCAGGCGCTTATTCAAGCAGTCCTTAATCCAATTCACACTTACTGTTTCGATCCTGATAATGGTTGGAGCAGTCAGCAGTTCAACCAAAGCGGCGACGATCGTAGTGCCCGCTGGAGGCGATCTTCAGGGCGCGCTTAACGCAGCGCAGTTTGGTGACACGATCGTGGTGCAGGCCGGAGCGACGTACGCGACTAGCGTGAGCTTCACTTTGCCGAACAAGGGAGCGGGAACCGGGACAGATGCTGACTACGTAACCGTGCAGACCTCGAACCTGGCGGGCCTTGCGGCCAGCGGTGTTCGCCTGAATCCGGCACTACAAGCTGCGGCGCTAGTGAGGCTGATCAGCACGGGAGGTTATCCGGTGATTGATGCCGGGGCTGGGGCGCATCATTGGAAACTGATTGGACTCGACATCAGCACGAACGGGGTGAGATACACGCCGGACCTCGTCGAGTTTGGGTATCAACCGGGCCCAGCGCACCACTTCGTAGTTGATCGGTGTTTCATTCACCCGGCGGAAGTTACTGCGTCAAACCTGTTGCCTACGGTCCTGCAGCGCAGCGCGGGTCGAGGCATCGGGCTGTCTGCCAGCGAAGTCATGATAATAAACTCCTACATTGCGGGCTTCGCCGGGCAATTTCCGGCTAACGATCCAAACGTCGGACAGAACATCGACTCTTACGGAATTTATTCACCGGTAGGCCCTGGTCCCTTTCACATTCTCAATAACTACATCGAAGCGCAATTCAACAACATCTTTCTCGGCGGCTCTGATACCGGCACCAGCAACACGGCGACGCTCACAAGTGCCACGATGAGCAGCGCCACTTTCAGCAATGTGGCGAATCTGCAAGTAGGCGACCTGGTGGCGATGCAGACGGCGAGTGCTACGCCCAAGCCGTGGCAGACAGGGCGGGTTACGGCCATCACCGGAAACTTCGTCAACTTCACGTTGTTGCGCGGGCAATACGCGAGTCCGAACGTAGTGCCGGACACGCCGGGGCAGGCACGCTGGCGTGGCGATAATATTCACGACGTGGAAATCCGAGGGAACACGCTGAACAAGCCTGATGCGTGGAACGGCTTCTCGAATCCGAAAGCGTGGATTGAAATCAAGACCGGCATCAACGTAACCATCGACGGCAATGACATGTACTCAGGCGTGGGCACGTCTAACGCCTTTACCGCTCGCAATCAAAATGGGTCGGCGCCCTGGATCACGATTCAAAATGTTCAATTTACAAATAATAGGATGGTTGGGTTCAAATGGGGCTTCTCGATCCAGACGCTCGACAACGAGCAACCGAACACAGTCGGCGGAAACTTCACGATCAGCAATAACCTGCTCTACAAGCCGCTGCAGGTGGATCAGGCACCGCAGTTCTTGCAGGTTTTCGATGGCAACGGAATTGTGGTAACGCACAATACGGTGGTCACGAACGGAGCTGCTCTATTGAGCGGTAGCGGTAACGCTGTGGTGAACGGCCTCACACTCAAAGATAACATTCTGAGTACTGGTACCTATGGATTCAATTGCTTCAATGCAAACAACGTGTGTTGGCCAGGGATGGCGTTGCAGCAGAACGCAATCGTGGATACGCGCGCCGATAAACAGACATCGCTCTCCAGCCTCTATCCGGGCAACTATTATCCAGCATCACAAGCTGCCGTTGGCTATGTCGATGCAGCGAATAGCAACTATCAACTTGCGCCGAGCAGCCCCTATCGCAACGCGGCGAGTGATGGAAAAGATGTTGGCGTTGACATGACTGCATTGTTAGCAGCGTTGGGAGGATCATCGATGCCCACACCGACGCCGACTCCAACCCCGACACCAACGCCGACGCCGACGCCGACGCCGACGCCAAATCCGAACCCCAGCCCGGCGCCGACACCAACGCCGACACCGACGCCGACACCAACGCCGACACCGACGCCGACGCCGACACCAACACCGACGCCAACCCCAACCCCGACACCAACGCCTACTCCCGCTTCCGGACCACCGATTGGAACCAGGGTCACAACCGACGTTGATGGCGTGTTTGTCAGATCGGGCCCGTCAATAACATATCCAGTGATCGGTACTCAGGGTACGAGCTCGCGAGGAACGCTTGACCAGTTGTGTGTCAATGATCCAGCTTCCCCTCGAGTCTTCTGCCATGTCACCTTCGACGCCGGCGTAAGTGGAGCACTTACAGTCGAGCACCTGGTCACCCTGTCATCACCAACACCAACACCGACGCCGACTGCGACTCCCACGCCGACGCCGACTGCTACTCCGACACCAACGCCGACTGCGACTCCCACGCCGACGCCGACTGCTACTCCAACGCCGACGCCGACTGCAACCCCGACACCAACGCCAGCTGCGACACCGACGCCAACCCCTATACCGTCGCCAACACCGAGTCTTGGAAAGCGTGTAGGGCGGACAAAGCGCAATGGACAGATCCTGAGTAATCTGCTGGTTTCTCCGGCTGGTGCAACGTCAACTAGCGGCACAAGTCAGCCGCTGTTGGACCAATCAACGCATTCAGCTCTTATGGGGTTCGTCTCGGATATCCAACAGAGCTACGACGTTTTCAATCAGGAGAGAGGCCTTTACCCGGCTGCAGCGAGAATCGACCCTGCACTGAAGGAAGCATTTGCTGCTGGAAGCGCTGCTATTACTGCCGAACAACTGGGGGACCTGCCGGCACTGAAAGATCGCCTGCGTGAGGCAATTAATAAACTTGAGTTGAGTGATGTGCTGCTCACATACGGCGACATTGCGAATCCTATTGACGCCCCATCTTACCTGGTTCGGCAGCAATATGTAGACTTCCTAAATCGCGAACCGGATGAATCAGGCGGCGATTTCTGGACCAATGAGATCGCCATGTGCGGATTAGATACTCAGTGCGCGGAAGTAAAACGCATCAATGTGTCTGCAGCCTTCTTTCTGTCTATTGAGTTTCAGCAGACCGGCTACTACGTCTATCGCTTATACAAATCTTCGTACGGGCGGGTACCCATGCTGCGGGAATTTCTTCCGGACAACTCGAATATTGCCGGCGGTTTGATCGTGGGTGAAGATGGGTGGGAGGCGAAACTAGCCGGAAACAAACGAGCATTTGTGCAGAGCTGGGTGCTACGACCCGACTTCCAAGAGCGTTACAATGGGCTAACGAATCAGCAATACGTTGACACTCTGATAGCGAATGCGGAAATAACGATCAGTCCCGCAGAGCGAAACGAATTGATTCAGAACCTGATGAATGGGACGTCGCGTGCTGATGTGTTAGTGCAGGTCACAGATAATCCGACCTTCGCGCACCAGGCCTTCAATTCCGCTTTCGTCTTGATGCAATATTTCGGATACCTTGGCCGCGATCCTGACGAGTCAGGCTTCAATTTCTGGTTGGGCAAGCTCAACCAGTTTGATGGCAACTTTGTGCAGGCGGAGATGGTTAAGGCCTTCCTTAACTCCGGTGAATACCGCCACAGATTCGGTCAATAAATAATTCGATAAAACACAGCTTTAGGCGGCCCTGGATACCCAGGGTCGCCTATTGCATTATCTTGGCAGCTCATCCTCGTGCCAACCTTTTGACTTTTCCTCGCGATCCATAAATCAATGTCTTACCGAGGCGTCCGCGGGATTTGAGGAAGAACTGCCTGTTTGCGCGTTTAGGTTTATTGTTCACTACGGCCTTTTGTGTTTGTCACAAGACGCCGGTTTGATATAAGCTGAGCAGCGAGTTTCAGTTTTTGGGCGACAGTTGAGTCACCCGCTCGTTTTCGCAAGGGAATTGCCCTTTTCTTGCGAAAAGCTTCAAGGAATTTGGTAATGAGTGTCGTGCCCCTTAAGAATCCCTGGCGAGTCTTCGCCGTCGTTTCCGCTCTCATCTTCGTCTACGCCTCCGTGCTAGTTAAACTTTCGCACGATTGGTGGGTGGACGAGAACTACTCTCACGGTCTCCTAATCCCATTTGTTATCGGCTACATCCTCTGGTCGGAACGCGACAAGCTACGTCAGGGCAGCTACAAACCTTCTTTACTTTGGGGCGGAGCCGCGATTCTACTGGCATTGTTTGCCTTGTGGACCGGCGTGGCGGGTGCTGAACTTTTTGTGCAGCGCACCTCTCTGGTGCTGATGCTTGCCGGCGTAATCGTCTACTTCTGGGGAGGCCGTTTGCTGCGCCTGGTGTGGGTACCTTTGAGTTTGCTCCTTTTGGCAATTCCCATTCCGGTCATCGTTTTCAATAAGATTGCGTTCCCTCTGCAGTTATTCGCATCGCGCTGTGCCGTTTGGTCGATGAGGCTCTTTGATATTCCTGTCTTACGCCAAGGCAACGTGATCGAGTTGATGCCTCTGAATTCCCTGGAAACCAAAAAGCTGGAAGTGGTTGAAGCTTGCAGTGGGATTCGTTCCTTAATGACCTTGGTCACATTAGCGGTGGTATTCGCTTATTTCACTTATCCGCGAGGATCCAGTGGAACTGGTGGAGTGGTAAATGAATCGGAAAGTAAGGGATTATTCAGTCGGTTAAAAAGCTGGGGCTTTTGGCGGTCGACGCTTATCGTGCTGTCCGCCTTTCCAATTGCAATTGTGACAAACGCGCTCAGAGTAAGTGGAACAGGCGTTCTCGCACGTTACTACGGAACAAAAGTGGCCGATGGGTTCTTCCATTCCTTTTCGGGTTGGATAATTTATATAGCTGCATTCCTACTACTGTTCGCGTTTGGTTGGGGCTTAGATCGTTTGGCCACGCTGTTCTCAGCTCACGCAACCATTAAACCTCCTGTCGAGTCAGACCAAGTGGATTTCATAAAGCCCTCTTTGGGTTCTTCCCCGAAAGTGGCCCAATCAGAAGGTACTGAGTGATGAATAGTTCCTGGCACTTTCGACTCTTGCTTGTAGTGCTGATTACGTTTGGCATACTCGTGAATGCTTGGGCCTATCTTGGCGAGGCGCACGTACAACGTCAGGAGTTAAAGAATTTTCCAATTCAGGTGGGTGCTTGGAAACAAGAGGGTTCCGACCAGCGCTTTGATGAGCAGACAATGAGTGTCTTGCGGGCCAGCGATTACCTTCTGCGGGGCTATCGGCTGGGAAACGGCCAAAGGGCTAATTTGTACGTTGGCTATTACGCGACTCAGCGAGACGGAGCGAGCTATCACAGTCCGCTGAATTGTTTGCCTGGCTCGGGTTGGAACATGGCGGATCCTGCGTTGATTACGATTAGATCGCCGGACGGGAAAAGCTTCGTAGCAAATAAATATGTGATTGAGAATGGCGGCACCCGTGAACTGATGATTTATTGGTATCAGGGCCGCGGCAGAATGATTGCCAGCGAGTATTGGGGCAAGTTTTATACGGTCCTGGATAGTGTGCGTCTCCGAAGATCCGATGCGGCGATGGTGCGAGTCACGGTACCAATAATGTCATCAGACACATCCGCACTTGAATCAGCGAGGGAGTTTGCGGGCGTAACATCAGATGTATTGACGGAATACGTTCCTAACTAATGAGCTTGCGGTGATTCCTTAGCTCGAAGAAAGTCCTGTTTAGTCCGTTTGTCCCGGAATGTGTGAGCGATTCATCATTTTTGATAGTGGTATTACTTTGTGGACATCAAAAGGCAATTGCTCGCCCAAGGATGGTCAACAAAGTGGTATTAGCGCAAATCAGTAGCCGGAACGTTGAGGCTGAATTTGCGAGGAGCCGAAAACAGAATGAATACAGAGCGCCGAAAGTTCTTTTATTACACGACTATACTTGCCCTTCTGGCGGCGACCGTTTTCCTAGGCGCCTGCTCTAATCCCGAAAAAGCCAAAGCTGAGCATTTGAGCAAGGGCGAAGCCTATCTGAAGGATTCCAAATTCCAGGAAGCCTCGCTCGAGTTTCGCAACGCACTACAGATCGACGATAAACTACCAGCCGCCCACTGGGGCTTGGCTCGAGCATACGAGAGTCTGCAGCGCTTTCCGGAGATGCTTGAAGAACTGCGAAGAACGATAGAACTTGATCAGAATAATCTTGAGGCCAAAACCAAACTTGGTAACTTTTATTTAGTGGCTAGCAAGGGAAGCCCAGAACTTGTTACGGAGTCTGAGCGGCTCGCAAACGACGTTCTGCAAAAAGATCCCAACAATATTGAAGGCCACATTCTCCTTAGCAGCATCCGCTTCGCGCAGAACCGGAAGGAAGAAGCTCTCGCCGAACTGAATCGCGCCATAAATATCAATCCAAACCGCAGCGAATCGTATCTTAGTCTCGCCCGTTTCTACATCGCGACCAACGATGCGATTAAGGCAGAAGAAACGTTCAAGAAGGCAATCTCAGTCGACCCCGGGTCGGCTTTGGCGCACATGGAGTACGGAAAATACCTGGTTCAATTGAATCGTCCTTCCGAGGCTGAAGCCGAGTTAAAGAAAGCCGTGGAGGTAAAGCCAGACGATCACGATGCCAGATTCACTTTGGGGAGTTTTTATCTCGTCAACAAGCAGTTGGGTAAGGCTGAGGAGACCTACAAGGCGCTCGCCGATCTTGAAAAGGATAAGCCGGAGAGCCAAGCGATTCTCGCTGATTTTTACTCTGCCATCAATCGCACGGATGATGCCGTGCGAATATTCCAAGATATCCTCGCCAAATTCCCCGAATATGTTCAGGGTAGGTATCGACTCGCTGAAATCCTATTAATGCGTGGTGATACAAGTGGTGCGAGTGCGCAGATCGAAGAAGCTCTCAAGAAAGATCGACATGACCGGCAAGCGTTATTGTTGCGTGCGCGGATAAAAGCACAAGGGGGGCAGCCTAATGATTTCAAGGCCGCCATCGAAGATCTGAAGGAGGTGCTACGACAGGAACCAAATTCACGCGCCGCACTTTATTTTACGGCTCAAGCCAATTTTAACTTGGGGGCGACGGACCTGGCGAGAACTTCTTTAGCAGATCTTGAAAAAAATTATCCTGACTATTTGCCGGCTAAATTAATGCAGGTTCAAGTCAGCATTGCAAGCGGAGATCCCAATAAGGCGGTTAGTTTAGCGAACGACTTGCTTGATCGGTTAAGCAAGGCCGTACCGGATCGGGAAAACTCTCCGCAATTACTGGAAGAGATCCGGGCGAGAACCTATCTGGCCCGTGGCTCTGCGCAACTGCAACTGCGCAACTTGGGCGCCGCTCGCCAGGACTATGAAGCAGCTCGTCAAGTGACTCCTAACGAACCAGACGTCTACAACAACCTTGCGGCAGTCTCCCAATTGGAAAATAAACCCGACGAAGCTGTCGCCTTCTATCAGAGCGCTCTCAGAATCAGGGCGACGGATTTCAACGCACTAAACGGGCTGATCAACGTGTATGCGAGAAAAAACCAGATTGACAAAGCTCATGCCACCATCGACCAGGCGTTAAACTCTTTTCCTAATGACGCGTCGCTACATTTTTTGAAGGCCCAGGTTTATGGGATCCAGCGCGATGTACAGAACACTGAAGCGGAGCTTCGGAAAACTCTAGAAATTGACCGCAACTACATCCCTGCATACTCAGCCCTGGCTGCGGTCTACATTAATTCGAAACAACAAGACCGTGCTATCGCGGAGTTTAAAAAAATTCTCGAGATTCGCCCGGATGATTCGGCAGCTTACACCTTTATCGGAATGCTTGAAGACTCCAAGCAGAACTACGATGTAGCCGCGGATAATTACCGTAAAGCTTTGGAAAAAGATAAAAACGCGAGTTATGCCGCGAATAATCTTGCGTGGCTTTACGCTGTTTACGAGAAAGGCAACTTGGATGAAGCGGTACGTTTGGCCCAGGGGGCTGTTCAACGGGATCCGAATGTTGCGGGGTTCACGGATACGTTAGGATGGGTTTACTACAAAAAGGGTCTTTACGAAGCCGCAGCCGAGCAACTACAAAAGGCCGTTTCATTAAATGAAGCAGCTGTGCGGAACAGTAACTCTGCGCCGAGCGCGACTTATCACTATCACCTCGGTATGGCCTTAAAAGCCAAAGGTGACAAATCAGGCTCCCGGCGCGAGTTGGAAGCTTCGCTACGACTATCTGAGAAATCACCATTCGCTGAAATCGACGAAGCACGCAAGGCGTTGGCCAGTTTGTAGGAAGATTGGCCCGCGAGTTGAAGTTTGAAACAGAGCGCTGATGGTTAAAAACGGATTGGATAGATAAAAGCTTATTCTTCGGGAAGAGAAATAGGAGTTTGGTTTATGAGTGTTGAATTTCGACAGCGAAGTCCAAGCGAATACTTAAAGATAATACTGCGACGCAAGTGGCTGATAATACTACCTATCATCGCTATCACCACTGCTGTTGCCTGGGTGGTTTATCATCTGCCAGACGTTTATGAGTCGATCACGCTGATTGTTGTAAAGCCCTCGACGCTGCCAACTGGGGTGGTTCCTTCATTGACGGAAGAAAGCCTGACCCGACAGCTGACGAATATCGCGCAAGTAGTCACCAGCCGCAGCTCGCTAGAACCCCTCGTCAATCAATACCAGTTGTATAAACCTGAACGACTTCGCGGCGAGCCAATGGAATCCATCATCGACATGATGCGTAAGGACATCAAAGTCGAGGTAAACACCAGTCGCAACGATATTACTAACGGTTTCAATATTACGTTCCGCGGACGTGACCCAAAGATCACCCAGGCAGTCACCGCGGAGTTGGCCAGTAAGTACATCAATGAACAGACGAAGAATACGGTAAATTCAACCAACTCAGCTAAGCAGTTCATTGACCAACAGGTCCAACAAACAAAAGATGAACTTGATGCCGTAGATAAACAGCGGCTCGACTTCATGCAGAAGAACGTCGGCAATTTGCCCACTGAAGCCTCCTCACTCGTTGGGCAATTAGCCGGGCTGCGCGAGCAACAGAAAGCTTTGATTTCGGAGGTCGGCCGCTTGCAGGATCGCAGCTCTTCGCTGGTTACGCAATTGACTCTCTTAAAGAAGCAATCCCAACAGAACATAGATGATACCGCTGAAAACACCACTGACCCAAAGACCACGCTTGCATGGGCAGAGCTTGTAAAAAGAAAAGCGGATCTTAAGTCGGAGCTACAGCGACTCTCGACCGAGTTGAAGCCAAAGCATCCTGACGTTCTCGCTAAGCAAGCACAGCTTGATTCCGTCACCACCGAAATGGACCAGATGGTTGCGGAATGGAAAGAAAGAATTGCAGAAAAGCAAAAGAAACTAGAAAACCGGCCGGATCTGAGTGTTGCGGCGACTGAGGCACAACTCAAGGCCGTAGACGGCGAAATTAAGCGCGAGCAAAAAATGCTAGACGACAATTCGAAGCAGATAAGCGACATCCTGCAGCGCATTAACAACGTTCCCGGCGCCGAGGTAGCGCTTGGAGCGCTTGAGCGCGACTATCAAACAAAGAAGAGCGCTTATGACCAGTTGTTGCTGCAACAGCAAAGAATTACCCTTGGCGCGGATGCAGCTTCGCAACAACAGGGTGAGGGAATTGAGGTCATCGACCCTGCCAACTTGCCGTCTCAACCAGTGGCACCAAAGCGATTGTTACTTTCGGGCTTCGGATTAGTTTTTGGCTTGGGTCTGGGATTGCTATTAACCGGTATATTTGAGATTCCTCGCCTTCTCACTATCCAAAGCGCCGAGGATGCTCGTCATTACACAGGTTTGCCTGTCCTCGTTTCGGTTCCTGAATTGCTCACACCCGAAGAAGCTAAGACTATTCCACGCCGGCAGAGGCTATTGCTCGCTGCCGCAGTGACGCTGACGATCATGATCATTCCAGTGCTGGCTCTGGCGTTGAAGGCTACCCATGTCTTCGAACTCCTGTCAGCAGGTCGCTCATCATGAGAAGCAGTAAACGACTTGCGGTTAATTTTTCGGTTCCGCACGCGGAGGCTTAAGGAATGTACGCAGAATTTTACGGGTTAAGAGAGTTACCATTCGCGCTAACCCCTGATCCGCGTTTTATTTATTTTACTCCGTCACACACCGAGGTAATGGCCAATCTCCATTACGGAATTGAAAGTGGCAAAGGCCTGGTGGTGGTTACAGGTGAAGTGGGAACCGGCAAGACAACGATTTTGCGATGGATGATGCAGCGCCTCGACCGCACGGTTTTAGTCGCCTACATATTCAATCCCCGGCTATCAGTGCCGGAGTTTTACCAGCATGTAGCGGCATTGCTTGACGTTCAGAAATGGGAAACGAAATCAGAGTTGTTGATGGAATTAGGTCGAGGTCTCGAGTCGCGTCATTCGCGGGGGCTGCGTACGGTTCTCATTATTGATGAGGCGCAAGGTTTATCGCCCCACGTGCTGGAGGAAATTCGTTTGCTTTCAAATTTTGAATCGGACACGGCAAAGCAACTACAGATCGTTCTCACCGGACAGCCGGAATTGCGCGACGTCTTGAATGACCCTGATCTGAGACAGCTAAAGCAAAGGATTGCACTGCGTTGCGTGATCAAACCTTTGCCCAGCATCGAGGAGACTGAGCGGTACATCACGTCACGTCTGTTGGTGGCGGGCGCTGAACGAACCGCTATCTTTTCACCAGCCGCTATCGATTACATTTTCCGTTGCTCTGATGGAATCCCACGCAGCATCAACAATCTTTGCGATAACGCCCTCTTGGCGGGTTATGCGGCGGGTGAAGCCACGATCGGCCGTTCCATAGTTGAAGAAGTCGCCGACACTTTTGACATGCTGCCGCGATCTGATCGCGGAATGCAGCCGGGCGAGGAACGAGAGGGGCCAGCGAAAATCTTTTCCTCCGCCAGCGGCTCAGACATCTGGGCTAAGGAAACTGGTGGGGAGAATGAGACGGAGACCCCGTCGCCGGTACCAGTAGAACAGGGCCACTAGAGATATTGTTGGTAATGCTAAGACTCAGGTAATTGACTCTCTTGAGGTGAATTGATGGGCAGAGTTTTTGACGCCATAAAACGAGCAAGCGCCGCTGACCAAAACGGCGCGAAAAAACGACAGCAGCCGAATTCAAGGCGCCACGACGAAAGTCCCAGTGTTGTCACTGGGTTGCCTTCTGCCGGGCAAATCGAGGAGCAGCTTTCCAGCCGCTCATCGTATCTTTCAGTCTCTGAGGAGACGGCGCTAAATTCAGCGTCCTCTGCGCACACTGCGGATGTACCCGGCGGGTTGGCACTCCCCGGCGGAATTGCTTCGCGTGATGCTGGGGCAACTTTGGGCGCTGCCGGGTCGGCGCGCGTTAGCGGATTTGCCAGTTATGACATTTCCACTGCGCGCGTCGAGCCTCATCTTGTTGCTGTTACTCAACCGCGTTCACCTTACTGTGAACACTTTCGTTCGTTGCGGACGAAGCTACTTCAAGCCGGCGAACGCAATAAGATGCGGGCCTTTGTCGTGACCAGTGCGGACGTGGGCGAGGGAAAAACTTTAACCGCTCTAAATTTGGCTTGGCTGCTCGCCCAGACAGAGGGCATGAGAGCCTTGGTTATCGATAGTGATCTGCGCCAACCCTGTGCTACTGACTATCTCGGGATCGACGCGCCCCTTGGGCTTTCGGATGTTTTGGGTGGCACTGCCGCATTACAAGAAGCTATCGTCCACTTAGATCCGGCAGGCCTTTATTTGTTACCAGGTGGTCAGCCGAGGGACGACGTCGCCGAGTTGCTTTCCGGCCCCTCTTACGCACGCATTCTCACTGATGTCCGGAAAATGTTTGATTACATCATCATTGACGCTCCGCCAATGGGAATTTTTACAGATGCTAACGTGTTGATGAATCGTGCGGACGGCGCTTTGATTGTCGTTCGTGCCTGTAAGACGCGTTACACCTTGGTGGATAGTTTGCTGGAACAGATTCCCCGGGAAAAACTCTTGGGAGTCATCCTCAATCGCGTTGACGATCAGGTCGAAGATTCGTCCTACTATTACCAACGCCGCTATTACAATCGAGGACGAGAACTCTCAGACACAAATGTGAAACAGCTGCCTGGCGAACGTCAGGAAGAGGTTACGATAATCAATTGAGGGCATCGCGATTAAATGGCCGAACAGTGTTGCTGCTTCTTGCCGAGGCGGCCTTAATGTTCGGTGTGATTATCGGTGCTGTTTACTTACGTGTGGGGATATCGGGTGCGCCCTATGAACTAATCGAGAAGCATGGTTATTTCAAGGCTGCATTTGCGACTATGTTTTGCCTGGCAGCGTTCTATCTTTTTGACTTATACGATTTTATCGTAATGCATGATCGCCACGAACTGGTCTTGCGGCTTGTGCAGGCGCTCGGCTTGGCTTGGGTAGCTCTCGCCCTCTCCTTCTATGCGTACCCACAACTAATGCTCGGTCGCAGCATCTCTTTGATCGCTCTTCCACTGGCGCTCACCTTAATGGTCAGCTGGCGAATCTCGATTCATTGGTTTCTCGGGCATCCCGATTTTGGTGAACGGATTCTAATCGTCGGGTCAGGCAACCTTGCAATCGAAGTTGCTCGGCAGGTACTTAACCGGCCTGACGCCGGCTACCGGATCGTCGGGTTCATAGGATCGGACTCAGAACTTCTTGGAAAGAGTTTGATAAATCCACGTGTTATTGGACTGACTGAGGATCTCGATAGTATTGTCAAAAGTGAAGGCATAGACCGAATCGTCGTTGCCCTGGGCGAGCGGCGAGGTCAGCTTCCGACCGATAAGCTACTCAAGCTGAGTCTGGCAGGCGACGTTTCGATAGAGGAAGGAGCTGCGTTTTACGAGCGAGTCACGGGCCGAGTGTCGCTGGACATGATGCGACCTTCGTGGCTGATTTTTACTGGAAGAGGGCGGCAAGCCAGATTCGCAGCGATCACCCGCAACGGCGTACACCGATTAGTCGCTTTGATCGGAGCAATTCTTTCCCTACCGATCGTTTTGTTGACGGCAGTTCTAATCAAGATTGACTCGAGGGGACCAGTCTTTTACAAGCAGGAGCGCATCGGGAAAAATGGGCGCCCCTTCGTACTTATGAAATTTCGTTCGATGAAGGTTGATGCTGAGGCTTCCGGACCGGTGTGGGCCAGTAAAGATGACGAGCGCACGACGACGGTAGGGCGCATTATTCGCAAGGTTCGCATTGATGAGATACCGCAGTTCTGGAATATTCTGCGCGGTGAAATGAGTTTTGTTGGACCTCGGCCTGAGCGTTCGCATTTTGTGAATCAACTCGCGCAGGAGATTCCTTATTACGAACAGCGCCATCTTATCGCGCCCGGCTTAACTGGTTGGGCTCAAATCAAATATCCGTATGGTGCTTCTATCGAAGACGCTCGGCAAAAGCTTCAATACGATCTTTTCTATATCAAGAATCACAGCTTGTTTCTTGACGCAATAATCTTATTTGAGACGGTAAAAATAATTCTATTTGGGCGAGGCGCCCAATAGGGCCACCGGCTTTTGGAGGTTTAGATGGAAACTATGAAGAAATTGGTACTGCTTGCGATCGTGAGCTTGGCGACGGCCCCATCCTTTGGAGTGCTGTCCCAGACACAAACGGATGCTCAAGGGACCAGGCAGCGCACAACCACTGCTCCAACCGACAACAAAGAGAAGACGAAAAAAGTTGCGCAGACACCAACGAGCGATCCAAAAGCAACGGATCAGCTCAAGCCCGACGAGGCTGGAAGTAAGCCCTCTGACATCCCTCAGGAGATGGAGGCGAATAGGCATGAACAGCTCTCGGAAGAAGCCGCCATTGTCCCCTACTACAACAATTTTTTCACCACCTACCGATTGGGTCCGGAAGATGTAATTTCCGTTGTAGTCTTTAACCAGGAGCGATACTCGCGTTCCGGTATTGTTGTGCCGCCCAGCGGCCGAATTTCTCTCTCTTTGATCCAGGGTGGCATTTTCGTTAATGGTAAAACTGTTGATGAAGTGGCCGAACTGATTAAGAAGAAATACGACGAGTACATCATTGACCCGCAAGTAACTGTATCGCTCGATAAAGCATCGTCTTATCGTTATAGCGTTATCGGTGACGTGGGCCAACCAGGCATCCGTTTGATGAGTCACCGCATGACTGTGACGGAGGCTTTGGCCGAAGCGGGAGGTGTGCTGCAGACAGGCGATAAGAGCAGAGTTGTGGTTCTGCGCCGGCAGGCTAACGGCATGCTCTCGCCGATTGCTGTAAATGTCTCGGCGATCTACAAAGGCAGGGCCGCGGACAATACTTACCTCGTACCAGGGGATCAGATTGTGGTACCTGGAAACAAGCTGAAGACCTTGCAAAAAATCATGGGCTTCACGTCTATTCTCAGCTTTGCGCGAATCTTCACCGGTGGACTGCCTTTTTAGGCACAGTCGCCAGTAGAAGCAATCCACAAAATGAATTTTGGAATTTCTGCCTGCCGCCCGAGTCCACCTTTATCATCAAGGCGCGCGCCGGGTTTCTTGGGCCGCGCGGTCTGCTGTTGCTTGTTTATAAGCCTGATTAGTCTGTCCGCTCAGTCTCAGTCTGACGCATGGAAGCGTCAACGGGTAGCATCGCTTGCCTGGCTTCATGCCGTTTTCTTTTTAGATGTAAACCGTGGTTGGGCCGTCGGCAGCAGAGGCACCATCCTAGCCACACTGGATGGAGGACAAACGTGGAAGACGAAATCTCAGCCCACAACTGATGTCTTGCGTGACATATATTTCATCGACGAAGAGAATGGGTGGCTCCTTTGCGAGGCAAACGTTTACGAGTTGAAAGGTAAGGCTGATCCACGCACATATCTAATGCAAACAACCGACGGAGGCGAAAGCTGGAAGCGGATAAATATCCCAGGAGCTGACGTTGATGCTCGGCTGGTGCGCGCTGTTTTTAGCCGGGGAGGTCGCGGCTGGGCCTTCGGCGAAGCAGGGACGATCTTTACTACCAGGGACTTCGGCGTCAGCTGGACGCGCCTGTCCTCACCTACTCGGCATTTGCTGCTGGGTGGTGACTTCGTTGATGACGATCGCGGTTGGTTGGTAGGCGCGGGTGCCACGATCATACAAACATCGGATGGAGGGGAAACCTGGCACCTCTCACGATTAGCCCAGTCGGGTCAAAACGCCGTGCGATTTGCTGCGACCTCCTTCGTGGACAATCGATTGGGTTGGGCTGTCGGAAGCGCTGGAACTATTTATCGCACTATCAACGGCGGACGCACTTGGCAACAGCAGAACTCAGGCGTTGTTGCCGATCTTTTTGACGTGAAGTTTCTGGACGCGGTTGAGGGATGGGCAGTCGGCGCCGAGGGTACGATTATTTATACGAATGATGGTGGTCTCCATTGGATGGTGCAGCAAAGCGGCACCGAACATGCGTTGGAAAGAATGTTTTTCGCAGATCGAAAGCACGGTTGGGCCGTCGGCTTTGGGGGCACAGTACTAAGTTACGTGCGTGCAGCGGCTCCGCGATTGAGCAGGTAACTATATCGGCATTAGATAAAGAGAAACGACTCCACGGCAGAAAGCAGTGGCCGACCCAAAGTAGATTTTTTCGAATTGTTACGTGGGCACTCGCTAGCGTCCGGTAACCCGCCCGAGCTTCTAAAGTCTGGAATCAGCGTCTGAATCTTGGATCGACTTTCCCGATTGTTACAAAAAGACCTGCTAAAACACTATTCTTTATCTTCGAGGCGGAAGATTTAGGAAGCGGTCTCGAAGTTGCAATAGGCTCTTCCGCATTTCTCCCAACTATAGGTATGAATAACCTTGGCCCCAGGGTTAGACAAGCCCCTAAAATCGCCCGGTGCGCACGGGTTTTCGGAGTAGCCGCCATTGCGTCTTGGACGTGCAGTCATATGTTTAATAGCAGGAGAACGAGCATGGGAACTTCAGTTTTTTCTTTACTCAAAACAATCACAATGGTCATAGCTGTGGTTGTGGTAACGGCTCTCAGTCATAGCGTGGCAAAGGCCGACGAGGTCACGGTAAGTGGCAACACGACCGGTTCGGTCACAGGTGTTCCACAGTTAACCTTTGCGGGCAACCCCACCTTTACCGGAACGACAGCTTTAGGCATTGGCTCGCTTAGCGGGACCAACCGCTTAGGCACTTTCACGCTGGCTACAAACCCGACTCCGATTGCTGCCAACGGCACTTTCAACTTGCAAATAACATTCACGGCGCCGCCGGGAATCAACGGCGGACAGAACACATCCTTCACTGCCAACATCGCGGGGAGCATCTCCACGCTGAACAATGGTGGGTTGGCCGTCACCTTCACCCAACCCGTAAGCGGTACAACCTTCACGTTTAGCAGCGGTGGCACGTCGGGCACATTCACTTTTAAGGTCGATGACATATTCATCCAATCGGGGCAGACCGCCGACCTGAATGCCCGCATAACCGCCGCATCGCAATTTGCAATACCTGAGCCAACAACCATGCTATTGCTGGGAACTGGTCTTGTAGGCGTGGCCGGCGTCGCGCGACGCCGAGTTCGAGGGCACCGCTAGATTTTGAGTCTTAGCTAAGTCGAAAGTTACCCATATCCACCAACGGTGTAGAGAATGCCGCTCGTGATTAATCACGCGCGGCTCCTGAATTTTAGATTAGGGGCAGATTAGGCATATACATATATCGGAGACGCAATTTTTAACGGAGTGGAGAAAGATGCAATTATTTCAAGGGGAGGCTTTATCGCTGGGTCGACGATTACTGTTTTGTCTCTTGTTGGCATTTGGACTGGCAGCGACGCTCTCCTGGGTAACGCCAGACACAAACGCCATTCAACCCAGCAGCAATAGCCTCGGCGGGCACGTAACAGACCAGAACGGCGTTAGTTTCCCCAATATCACAATAACGCTTAGCGGGTCAGAGTCCCGGACTCAGCAGACCGATTCGAACGGGAACTTCTTGTTCGACAACTTGGCGACGGGCGGTAATTATCAGGTAACGCCCACTAAGACTGGTTACTTGTTCACTCCGTCTTCGTTCAGCGTCACTAATCTTAACGGCAGCTTCACCAGCACGTTCAGCGGCACGCCAACCGCGCCCCCAACGCCGACTCCAACAGCGACCCCAACGCCGACTCCAACTCCAACAGCGACCCCAACGCCGAGTCCGAACTCATTCCAGTTCACAACCAGCACTACTGCAGCCACTGAGACGCCGAACGTCACGACGAAGGTTGAACTCAACGTCACCCGCGTGGGCGACACTTCGGGCCCGGCTTCGGTTAATTACGCGACATCTGACGGAACGGCGATCGAGAGATCTGACTATCTAACGGCGATCGGCACACTTCGTTTTGCAAGCAGTGAGACTTTGAAGACCATTACAATTTTCATTGTCAACGACTCTTATGGCGAAAGCGACGAAAACTTTAACGTTGCGCTATCGAGTCCCGTTGGTGGTACCCTCGGCGCTCCCTCAGTAGTTACCGTTACCATCCACAGCGATGAAAGTGTCGATGGGCCAAATCCTGTCAGGGACGCCAGCTTCGATACCGATTTCTTTGTGCGGGAGCACTATGTCGACTTCTTTAATCGCGAGGCCGATTCGTCCGGCCTGGCTTTCTGGAAAGATCAGATCAATTCCTGCACTACACAGGCTTGCCGCGAAATACGACGCATCAATGTCTCGGCGGCATTCTTCCTCTCGATTGAATTTCAGCAGACGGGTTATCTGGTTGAGCGCTTATACAAAGCCTCTTACGGTGACGCCATAGGCACTTCAAACTTTGGGCCAACTCATCAGCTTTCCGTTCCAGTCATTCGCTTCAGGGAGTTCCTGTCAGATACGCAGCAGATTGGTCGCGGTGTGATAATTGGAGAGCCTGGGGCCGACCAAACGTTGGAAAACAACAAGCAGACACTAATATCAGAGTTTGCACAGCGCCCACGCTTTCTGACAGCTTATCCAATCTCGATGACGCCGGCTCAGTTTGTTGACACGTTAAACACAAACGCCGGCAGTCCATTGTCACCGGCGGAGCGCAGTCAATTGGTCAGCGATCTCACTTCGGGTGGGAAGACGCGGGCCCAGGTCTTGAGAGCGGTAGCCGAAGATCCGGACTTGTTTGCGGCTGAGAATAATCGGGCGTTTGTATTGGCTCAATACTTTGGATATCTGCGTCGCAATCCGAACGACACGCCCGATTCCGACTATACGGGTTACGACTTTTGGCTGGGTAAGCTGAATCAGTTCAACGGAAACTTTGTTGATGCTGAGATGGTCAAGTCTTTTCTCGTTTCCGGTGAATACATTCAGCGATTCGGTCCATAACTTGTACCTCAGCACCAGTCCCACTACTGCAAAAGAATTGAAAAGGTTCCCACTTCGGTCATTGACTTACTTTGGTTCTCATTGCGCGGGTATTAACCGCCAGCGACCATAAGCGACAAAGATCAAGAGCAATTCAACCACAAAAGGCGTCAGCGCTTGCATTACACCCAGCTTCAACGAGAATGCGATCGCGCCGAGAATAATGATCGCCAAGCCGATGGCGGCGATTGGTGTCAGCCAGGGCTTTATCCGTAGCAGCATGGGAAGAATCAAACCGAGCCCGCCCAGAACTTCACACACTCCAATGAAGCGCAGGAAGAGCCCGGGAATCGCCACTGGCATTCCTTTGGTCATCTCTTCGATTGGCATGATCAATTTCACGCCTCCAGCAAACAGAAAGAGAAGCGCCAGCAACACCTGAATGATCCACAGTGCAATGTTCATAATTTGTCTCCTGCCATTTTCGCCAAATGATCCTGAAGCTTGCCAAGCGTTTGGTTCAATCCCTCAACCGCGCCGAATTTCTTGACCGTATTGTCGCGCTCCGCTGCCGACTCAAAAAGCATCTGCATGTTGAGCCGGGTCTTGTTGCCCTCTTCGGTGAAGGTTACCGTCACGTGAAATTTCGGCCCTGATACGTGATCGTAAACGAGTCGCTCCGGTTTGACTACTTCGACATAGACAATTTCATTCCTGTAGTCGGTGCCATCCGGGCCGTGCATAATGAATCGCCAGACACCGCCCGGTTTCACTTCAATCTCATGAATCGTGTTCGTAAAACCGTTTGGTCCCCACCACTGCGCCAAGTGTTTTGGATCGGTCCAAACTTCCCATACAAGTTCACGCGGCGCGTCAAACACACGCGAGGCGACTATCTCGCGATCGGTTGTTTCAGTCGCGTTCGTTTCAGTCATGAACTTTCCTTTTGCATTCTACTGCAAGCTTTCGGCAAGCTTGTCGAACGATTCGTTCCAGCCCGTGTTAGTCATATCGCTCATGCTCTCCGGCAGACCAACATGCTTCAGCGTCATTTTCGTTTTGCCGGCAACGTCTTCAAAGGTAATCGTCACCTGCATCTCGAGCGGAAAATCTTCACCCAGTCCGTAATGAGACGCTGGGACAACGTTGCCATCCGCGTCCGCAAAAGAATCTGTGCAAACGAGGCGCTCTGGCGGAATGACTTCGCGGTAGATGCCGGTGCTCCAATAATCGTGCCCCTCGGGACTGCGCATGCAATAAAGATATTTGCCGCCCACGCGCAGATCGATCTTGGCAACCGGCGCCGTAAAGTTTTTCGGTCCCCACCACTTTACGAGCTGTTTCGGATCGGTCCACGCCTGCCATACAAGTTCCCGCGGCGCATCGAAGATGCGTGTGATTACGAGCTCGCGCTTTGCGGCCTGACCTTCAGAGGTGTTTCTTTGTTCTGACATGTTTCTTCTCCCTCGTTTGCTTTCGGTGCTGTTGTTTTTGTTGTGCCTGAAGTTCACGCAGGTGAGCGTCCAGACGATCGAAACTCTCGTCCCAGAAGCGCCGATAGT
>Ga0137418_10001025_pt1 | contig 25678 bp, 33 predicted proteins | sample CZODoug3_1_2_16f_FD_122242 | JGI IMG/M metagenome (GOLD analysis project Ga0137418, IMG submission 122242) | Vadose zone soil fungal communities from Angelo Coast Range Reserve, California, USA - CZODoug3_1_2_16fungal (Hybrid Assembly) | ecosystem: Environmental > Terrestrial > Soil > Vadose...
CGGAGAGATGGCCGAGTGGCTGAAGGCGCACGCTTGGAAAGCGTGTTTACTCGAAAGGGTAACGTGGGTTCGAATCCCACTCTCTCCGCCAGTCCTTTTACTCGCATAAATACTGGGGTTCCCGCTTAGAGACTTGACCCGTGTGTCAAATCGTGTGTACACTCCCCTGCGATGATGCAAGCCAAGAGCACGGTGACGGTCTACGTTCGTCACAACTCTCGCTGTCGGCACAGCAGCCGGGGCGAGTTCTTTCGGGGCTGTAGCTGCCCAAAGTGGCTGCGGTTTTCGAGGGCCGGGAAAAGACACAGGAAGCCCGCTGGAAGCAGGACATGGTCCATTGCGGAGGGGAAGGCTGTTGAACTTCAGGAGCAACTCGACCGTGGGGACCAGCCGAAGCCGATCATCGTCAAGGGCCCACAGCCGACGATTGCGGAGTGCATCGAGACATTCATCAGTGCCAAGGAAAGTGAAGGCATCTCTCCTCGCAGGATCAAGAAACTCCGCTTTCAATTGACCGAGTTCGAGCGATGGATGTCGAGCCGGGGCAAACTCTTTCCGTCGCTCATCACTGCGACCGACGCCATCGACTTTCGCTCAAGTTGGGACAAGAAGTGGGAAGCGACGACCCGCCAGAAGGCCCAGCAGAACATTCGCAGTTTTCTCCGCTCGTGCTGCCGTGAGAACTTGAACGACCTGCTTGCTGCCCTCAAGACCATCCGTTTGTCGAAAGACGACCGGGAGCGGCTGGAGCCGAAGCCATTCAGCGAGAAAGAAATCAAAACCCTCTTCGCCCAGATTCCGAAGACATTTCCGCCGGAGAAGATTGCCCTCGCAACGCTGCTCATCAAGTTCATGATTGCGACGGGCGTTGCGATCAGGGACACGATACAACTCGAACGGAAGAAGCTTCGAGACGGCTGGCTAAGAATCAACAGGCAGAAGACAGGAAGACCTGTTCGACAGCATCTCGATCCTGCCCTTTGTCGGGAACTGCTCGACGGAGACGGCGAGTACATCTTCTGGGACGGCAAGATTCAGGTCACTGCGGCGGTCACTTCATGGCAGGACGATCTTCGCTTGTTGATGCAAGAGGCTAAACTTTGGATACCGGGGAACGTCTCGCATCGGTTTCGTGATACGGCGGTCGATTATTGGTTGGGGCAGGGCGTCAGTCTCACGGAAATCGCTGCGATGTTGGGCGACACGCTGGCGGTCACAGAGAGACATTACGCGAGCCTTGCGTCACAACGAATGGAAGAACGGCTTGCGAAACTCCCGAAGCGGTCGTGGACGGAGAAAGGCAACGAGGCATGAGCGACCTACTGACGGTCTCGGAAGTCGCTGCGTTGCTCAAGGTCTCAGAGGAAACAGTCACGAGGCGATTCGCCAAGGTCAAAGGCGTCATCGATCTTGGCTCTCCTGAGACGCCGAAGCGGCGGCGGTATCGCGTCCTGCGGATTCCGAAGTCGGTCGTTGAGAAGTTTGTGCTTGCACGAGGCGGGCCTGTTGACATCACTCCTCCGGCGAGACCGTCGAAACGTAAGCCTCCGACACACGGTGATGTCCCGCTCGACGAGGATGACATCGTCCGCCAGCTTGCATTGGTGAGGAAGCAACACGGAGCCGCAGCCCAGCAGATGTTGGACAGGATTGCGGAGCGAGCACGACTACTGACATTCGTCCCTCAGTCGCAGTGGTCCGATGTCGTCTGGTTCGATGACGAAGACGTTTGACAGGCTGGCGGGCTGATCTGGGACAACTTCGCCATCTGTTTTTCTATAAATTGTGATAGCCAAGACTTGACCTTGCAGGCCATCCTGTCGAATGGGGTCGCTACTGTCAGGCAGACCCTCAGGCGGATGTTCAGCGCAATGGTTGCTGAGAGGGCGAAGAAACGGCGCAAGCTTGTGTTAACGCCTGATAGCGTCAGTTGACTTCCGGAGTGCCTGTCATCCGATCGGAGTCTCTAACTTATTCGCGCTTAGTGGTAAAGACTCGACGACTTTCGGCGGGTGATCCTGGTGAAGTCCGCTTTCGACGTGCGCACCGGATCTGTATCGCCGATTTACTTTGGCATGAGTAGGCCGTTCGTGAGAACCCTCGACTCCACTATGGCGATCTCGACCCGGCGGTTGGCCGCACGCGCCTGTTCGCTGTTGCTCGGAATGCGCGGGTCGGACTTGCCAAAACCCTTAGCGCTCATGATTGTCGGGGAAATTCCGGTCTGCAACAAGAAGTCGCGGACGGCTTCGGCGCGGCGCCGTGAGAGTTGCAAGTTGTAGGTCTGCGTGCCGATGTCGTCCGTATATCCGTACACCGCAATCGTAAATCCCTTAAGCGTCATCAGGACCCCGGCGATGCGATTGAGGATCTCGCGGTATTCCGGCTTAATGTTGGCGCTATCAAAATCGAAGCGAATCGACTTGCTGTCCAGCGTCATGATCAGGCCCATGGCGGTGCGACGCGTTTCGGCGATCTGTCCGAGAGCCTGTTGCAGCTGTGCAAGTTCAGCCTCTCGCGCTTGCCGATATTCCTCAGCCTGCTGTGTTGCTTGAGCGGCCTTTTGCTGCTCGGCGGCGGCCTGCTGCCGCGCAAGTTGCGCCTGCACCTCCGAGTCCGATTGGGCCTGCTTCGCCAAGTCGCGTTGTTGAGCGGCTGTCTGCGCGTTCGCAGCCGCTTCCGAAGCCTGCTGAGCTGACATCTTCGATTGTTCCTGTGCCCGTTCGACCAGCCGGCTCAAACCTTCCGTCTGCTGGCTGAGCCGTGTAACCTCGTGCTCCAGCCGACGGACCGATATTAGATAAACAAACCCAAGAACCAAGCTGAGCGCAATTGCGATCACTCCCAGAGCCAGCGCTAATTTCCCTTGAGACGTGGCAGGTGGACCCCCACTTCCACGCTCGTCCGGCAGCGCCTCGCGTGAAAACTCCATCATTTGGCAATCTTAGCGTGGAATTCTAAATTGAGGCAAAAATGAGATAGCTCCGGATGGTCGGTTACCCCGAAACCATGAAGCGGCTGCTCAATTGGTGAGAAATCTCGATTACGCTCAGTGACCTCAAAAAAGGTGAAGAAACGGCGCAAGCTTGTGAAATGGCCTGATAGCGTCAGTTGACTGACGCACAACTTATCTGACTAAATGCCGACGTCCTGCGCGGAGGTCCGCCACTCGCGCAGCTATAATCTTCCATCCAGATTCCTGCTTACGCAGGATTAACGTTGTACGGAAATCCGCATGGTGCGGCGGGGTCCCCGAACCCGAAGCAAGAAGCTTAGGGTCGAGAGAAGCATGTTCCGACCCTTCTGTCATTTGGTACACGTCTGCCATCACAATGTCGGGCGAGAGCTGAACAGCACCTGCCGCGACTTCACGCAATGGCCCGAATTCGGTAAAGAATTGACCGACCGCAGTCCTAATGTTCAAAGGTCCGATAGCATTCTGTCCAAAAGGCCCATCCCATTTGCCATTGCTAGCGAAAAGCGCAGCGTACGCATCAGCGTTCTGCACCTGTGATGCGTCTCGTAGTGGCGTGAGGAAAGTTAAAGCGTCGCGTGTAGGCTGCGCCAGGCAGCACGCGGTCAGAAGAACTGAAATGCCGAGTAATGATGAGACTTTCATGGCATACCTCCATTCGCACGCAGTACTATACGATGCGGGCATCAGACTTGGCGTGCTCCAGTAGTTGGCGCAAAATCCCCTTAGCACAAGTTTGCGCTTTCCTTTCGCCTGTCTGGCGAACAAAAGGCGCAAAGTTGCGAGAACGCCTGTTTTCAACAGCTACCCTTCGGAGGGTCGGAAACATCGAAGTTTGTAGGAAACTCTAAAGCATCGAGCGGCGTATCATTTGCCATGCCCGACATCACAGGTGGCGAGATGCCGGAACGTAAAGGGCGATTCGACAACGTCTTGCTGGAAGGACTGTTGGAGTGTGCCTTTGAGGTCGAAGAGGCGTTCGTTTACGTGGTCATACCTCTCATCCTAGTTTTTAGCTTCGTATTCGTTGCCGTAGTGGTTTACCACTGCATGTTTGATCCCAATGCGGTGGACTTGGCGTCTAGCTCGGATTTCCTGTCCATCGATCCAGACAAATGGTTTCCACGTTCTTGATCCGCTGGGGTGCCGGGGTGCCTTGGTCGGTCAATAAGTGTAATCGCCTTACAACAACTATCCAAAAATCAAGGCCGCAGTCTAGGAACCATACGCTTCAAATGAGTAAAAGAGGAACCTCATCAATGGCAGATTTACGGCAGGATCGAGAGACTTGTACAGCACGAGCAGACTGTGCCCCACACCAATAGGCTTTGCGCCCCAGTCGGACTCTCCCTCGTATTGCACTCCGTTGAAGGCTACAAAGCGGTACTCAATGTTGCGGCCCCCACGACGTCCTGTCTTGACTTCGGTCACGGTACCGGAGCCGACCACGTGACTTTCTGCAATCGCGGTTTCCTTACGGTAGACAGCAAGCAAGACCCCGACGATGGCCACGGAAAAGAATCCAAAGAAGAATCGGACAATAGGCTCCTCCTTGGACATAATCGCGACAAAAGCTAGCGTCAGGCAAAGCAAGACCGCAATTGCGACGACGTGAACCCGGAGACTCGCTCGAAAGCTCTGCATCCGTGAAATGTTGCTTCCCCTTACTCTATGGACGCAAGGTCACCGTAGTCATCGCGCCCTGTACAGCCAACGAAGAAGGCTGGAGTCCAAGACTGGGACTACTGTTGAAACATCTCGATTACACTCAAAATCCCCCCCCCAATCGAATACCAATCTGCGTCCGATACGTAGAAACTCGCCAACGCTGTCCGTAAGGTCGAGTCCAAGCTATTACATATAAATAGATTCATCCCCTGACGTTGCACACGACGTGTTGCATGCGACGCTGGCAAAAAACGACGCCTTAAAAGCCACGTTTTGCACGCTAAAAGACACGGTTCCGCCGCCTCAGCATCGAACACCAGATCGAGCCCGCCAGCGGTGTCCCGGATCGTGAACCAGCCCGTCTCCGGGCCTGTCTCCCGATGCGGGCCGCACGCTCCGCGTCTGGGTAAAGCTGGCCCGAAACCTGTCAGCGGAGACATCGGCAGTCGCCAGTCTATTCGCTCTTTGGTCGCCCATCCTTCGCCGCCTGCCCAGCCCTCGTCACGCGAGACGCTCGACCCGCCGCCCTGTCGCTTCGTGGAGCGAGCCGTTGAGCCCGCCCGAGTCCCAAGCCCCTAAGAATCTGCGGGATCGGCCCCAATTCGGCCCCAAGGGCAAGAACAGGGCAAGTCGGCCCCAATCGTCAAGGACGTGTGAGAGAGGTAGAAGAGGAAGTCTGAGGGTCTGCTGGCTGCACGCTGACGTTGCTGTGACTGGTGTTGATTCTACAAATAGACTGTTGATCCGTTTACTTAATAGAGGATAGGAAGGAAGAGAACTAGGAAATCTCTCAGACCGTGACGCTTCCTCTTCAACTGGTATGGGCTACGCCCTTGCGAGAGACATCGTTGATCGACAGGACGATGAGTGTAAGAAACTTAGAACAGCAAAAGTGGTATACAAGTGGCTCCCAGAAGGCAAAAGTGGTAAATACACATCTAATTTCGCTTTACGGTAAGAACTCCAAGCCCAAGAACGTCCGCCGACCGCTACTTTCTTGTTGCATAAACAGGCGTTTTTGATACAATGATTTCAGGCTGAAACAGGGACGCGGAATCAATAACTTGCCAGCCTCGATTGGATACCCCTTTATGAAACAAGCCAGCCTGACGTCTTCGGCTGAAAGCCTGAGAGTCGCCATCTACGCTCGCGTCTCGACCGATGACAAGGGCCAAGACCCATTGAACCAACTCCTCCAACTCCGCGACTACGCGGTCCGGCAAGGCTGGGATGTCGTCACTGAGTATACGGATCAGGCGTCTGCCAAGAATGGCGAGCGGGCTGGCTTCAAGCAGATGTGGATGGACGCGGCACAGCACAGGTTTGATGTCCTGTTGTTCTGGTCACTCGACAGGCTGACGCGAGAGGGCGTCCTTGCCACGTTGATGTACCTCCGCCGCCTGAGCGACGCTGGTATTCGATTCAAGAGCTTCACAGAGCAGTACATCGACTCTCTGGGCGTTTTCGGTGATGCCATCATCGGTGTTCTCGCTGCGGTCGCACAGCAGGAGCGTATCAGGCTGAGTGAACGGACGAAGGCTGGATTGGAGCGGGCTCGCAAGGCTGGCAAGACGCTAGGACGCCCACAAGCGACTGGTGAAGTCAGCAGGGCAACCGCGTGGCGACGAGCCCGACGTGCAGTGTGCCCTGCACCGACGTCAGATTGAGCCCTGCCAGTAGATCACCCTCCGTTCTACATTTGGGAACACATCACGCGGATCGCTCCCAGAGCCAGCACTCGGTGTCCGGGGAGAACTGACTTCTCATTTCCGAAAAGGGGTCAGCGGTCATGAAGCCTTAGGGGTTCCTACAAAGGATTGTTATTTTTCGAGAGGGCGGCAGTGCCCAAGTCCCCCCATCTCCGTCGCGTGCCAGCGGGCGTGGCGACCCCGAACGCGTGCTTGCTCATGCGTCCTGCTCACGGGTCATGCGATTCGGATTTCTCCCGGCCTAATAGGCGTGCAGAGCTTTCCCGAGATGGCCGATTCGAAATCTCGCCATAAAAATTTTGGAACTTTTTGGTGTCCTGCGAAGCACATTGGACGGAGCAAGATCGTAGAACCCCTTCAAGGAATCCTAACCAACCCTCACCATCGGGGCGGGCCGGAGCGTCCCTGCCATCGCCTGTCCCAATACGACAAGTGTGATCCCGGATGCAGACCAAACCCCCAGTCTTTATGCGGGTCCGACGCATGTCCCAATATGACGTAATGGGCGGAAACCCGCGTCCAGTGCGGCTTTCCAGCGATTTTGTTCTTGCATTCGCCCTCGTGGTTTGATAATCTGAAGTTGCATTAAGAGCGGTTCACCCACGCGGTGAACCCACCAAGACGAGGGGTCAGGGTTTCTGATCTCCACGTTGGTTCGGCTTCCAAGCCAGATGCGGCCCACGGGATGGGCAAACAGAGAATCCCAAGCGTTGAAGTTTTGATCGAACACCGCTAGACCGACGCATCTTTGTGCGTCGCAACCTATTAGAACCGAACCGCGACGACGGTCGCATTCTCGAAGGGAGATAAACCTATGTCAGCACCAGCACTGGCACTAACGACACAAGAACGAATCTCTGAGTTGCAGGGGAAACTCGCTCGCCAGAACCGAAAGCGTGCCTTTGCGAGTATGGAGGTTCAACGCCTCCGTGCGGAACTCGAAACACTCGGTGTCCCTTCTTCGACTAAGCAAAAGTTTGCCTCGGTCGGGGTTTGTCCGCATTGCCGCAAAATCGCTGGCATCAAGGAATTCAAAATGTGGAAAGAAACCGCCAAAGCGGCAGCGGCAGGTGCTCAATGAAATTGACTGGCGAACTCCGCAATCTCGAAGGACGCAAGCGACTGCACAAGGACGCACGGTTGAAGTCTGCGTGTCATGAAGCATGTCACTGTCTTATCTCACTCGAAGTCAATCAGCCCTTCGTCCGCGTCGAAGTCGGTGCCCAGACGCTGGAGAACGCACGGTGGTATGCCGACACAGAACCCGAGACAGTCAACATCGGGGGACGCGTTGTCGTAGACGAGACCTATCAGGTCTACACAAAGACCGCTGAGGCAGCGGCACAAGTCAGTCTCGCTGGGTATGTCTTCGAACGCATTGTCGACCCGCACTCGAATGGATTCGTCGCGATGTTGTCAGGTGCGATGACCGATATGAAACAGGCGTTCGAATGGATTCGCTGGTGGAGTGAGAACCGAGGATACGAACTCGACGAGCAAGCTATCGAGAAGTACATCGACAAAGTGCTCATCCCACCAGTCCGCAAGCATCTCATTGCGAACTGGGCGACCGTCATCCGCGTGGGTGAAGCGTTGGCTCAATCAGGCTCGCTGGATTTTACTCAGGTGCGGTCTCTTGTTGCACCCGCCACGTCGGTAGCGGCGGGAGGTGCCCAATGAGCACGCTTTATCATGGCACTTCTAAGACGATAGCAGAAGCCATCATCGATGAAGGCTGTTTGCGTCCAGGAGGAACGATGCCAACAGCTAATCAGGGACACGTTTATCTCATCAATACATTTCACCACGCATTGATGTTCGGCTATTCAAGAGTGATGGGGCGTTGGATAGACGGTAAATTCAAAGGCTTGTCCTCATTCGTCAACGGTCGAACCTATGATGATGTTGCCGTCTTCGTGATCGACGAGGGAAGTTTAGACAAACGTCTCTTCCGTCCAGATGACTTTTTCAAAGGCGAGACCGCTTACGAGAGCATCGTCACTATTGATGCTCTCACTCAAATGGTCTCCATTCCCGTCACACAAAAGCTCGTTGGGTTCCTAACCAGGATGCACAACGAAGGACTGGGGAAGTACGTTGGTATCGATCTCGTCGAGCATTTAGGTGCGAAGACATTTGACCTCGTGGATGATTCGTCTAGTGATCGGCGATTAGAATCGCAAGAGCAGTGGGGTGTGAGCAAATAACGTGCCGAGGATTCTGAGAAGGCGATGGAGGGGACATGAGAAACGATGCAATCACTGGCGACGCTGTAATTGCCCGATGTCTCGATGTCTTGGCGAAGTTCTGACCCATGACAGAGTCCCAACCTCGTTATGTAGCTCAACTTACTGTGAGCCCATCGAGACGGTGAGTCTATTTATAGACGCCAAGGTTCCTCCGACGCGTCTATTAAATAACACGCCTAAGATGTTCGTATTTTCTTTGCATTTTTCTGTTGACAACTTTCGCCGTTTGTTCTATGCTTAAAGAAGCTCGATTAGGAAAGATTCGACCGTGCGGGTAATCACGGAAGCCCGCCAGCGACTTGCTGGTCCGGCAGAAGGCAACAGCCGCACGGCACCGACGACTTCACAGCAGTCCCGCTGAAGCGTCCGCAGCACCAATCACACAGCATCACCGCAGGGTTTCTGTCACACGTCTAGGCAACGTTGACCAAGTTCCAGTTTGACATTCCACGTATCGCCTAGACTACGTCGGAAAACCCTGCCCCGTTGCTGACATCACCTGTCGGCGGCGGGGCTTTTTGCATTTCTAAGGACTTTGGGGAGGAGAGACATGAGCAAACCAAACGAAATGGCCGAGGCCATCGATAGAAACTTCACGTCACCAAACGCCACAGACAGTAATGGTGAGAACGCCAACGTCGTCGATGTTCTCGACAAAATTGGACGAGCCCTGTGGTGTCTCAGTCGGCGGCGAGGAGAGAACGATCATTTCGGAGCGATGGAATTTCTTGCGACGGAGACCAGAGCAGGACTCGGTGAAGTCGCGGCTGCGTTGAACAACCTCGCTGCGGCTGTGCGGGGGTCTGATTAGCGATTCACACGCAGTGAGCAAGACGACGCACAACGAGCACTACGAGGAATATCTATGAAGCCTGATTTTCGAGCAATTGCTTTACCCCTGATTAAACGCGGACTACGAGTTGTCCCAGTCCACCCTGAGACAAAGAAGGTCGCAATCAAGAACTTTCAGAATTTTCAGATTGTGGCCGTCTCCCAACTCGAAGAGATCGCCCCGAAGTTCCCACATCACAATGTTGGAGTTGTCGGCAAGAGAGGGATTGACCGACATTTCTTTCTCGACGATGACACCGGAGTCGCGGAACGAATCGAGCGTGAAATTGGGAAGAAGATGCCACTGACCTACACAGTTCAATCACGCCCTGAGTCCGACCCGCTCAAGAAACATTTCTACTTCACGCACACACCATACTCCTTGAAGCGGTTTGGTCTGAACTCAAAAAATTTCAATCGGAGAGACACGACGAAAGTCATCCCTTCGCCTAGTGGCGGACGAATGTTTCAGACCCAGTACGACTTAAAAGGAATCGGCGGCGGTGCAATCGTTGTCGGTGCAGGAAGTATTCGCAAGCCTGACGCAACCGGGCACTGTGAAGTCTACACGGGAAACGACGCAGACATCTTGGCCGTTCCCAACTATCTCGTCGATTGGTTCATCGCTGATAAGCAAGCGTATCGCAGGGAACTACGCCGCGACAAAGAGAAACAATTTGCCAAGAAAATGCGTGCAGCGAAGATTTCTCCCGAGGAACGTGAACGCTTGCGTGCCATTGGTCACCCTGATGGCTTCGACATCTTCCCCGAAGACAGACATCCGTTTCTCTTCACCAAGTCGTTCAAATTGGCGAAGGAAGGAATCGTCGGCCAAGCCAATGCAGATGCGTTGACCTATTTCGCTGAAAGACACATCGAGGGCGGCAAGGCATATGTCCAGAGTCAGCATGGTAAGGAATCAATCGCGGGGATGGCGGCATACGCCAGCAAACATTGGAAGGACGCAAAGATTGTCTCTTTTTACAAGTTAAAAACTGGTGACCTCGGTGATCTCGTCATGGAACCACCCCCAGTTACACGGATGGACATCTTGCGGGATATTGTCCAAGGATTTCCGGACCGCCTCCCCAGTGAAGATGCCCTGGCACAACTGGCCGAAGGGATGAAACTGAACGGGTTCGATTTCGATAAGCGGAAGGACAAGGACGCCCTTTACGACCTGCGGCGTGAACTAGGCTTTGAGGTCAGTTCGGCAAGCTGGTGGCGAATCGTCCAGACCCCACTTACTAACGGGAGCCCGTATTACCCCTTCATATATACGGGTGAGGCGACACGACACGTCGCCTCGGATTTGCAAGTTGAAGGCGACAACAGTGTCGCCTCGGATTTGAAAGTTGAAGGCGACAACCTCAGCAATACAGTGAGTGATAAGGGAGTTAGGTCATGAAGACGATTGAACAAATTGACGAATTTAAGAGGCTTTGGACGCTCTTTCTGCCGACGATTTTTGCTCCAAAAGACGCTCAAATCCTCTTGTTTTTGGAGAAATTCATGGAAAACGACCTAGAACACGGTTTGCGGCGTTTGCGGTCGAAATACGCTCAAGGCGGGATTGCGGACAGTGATGCAGCGGCTCGGTACTTGATGGGTGTCCTGCTCAATGAGGAACTCCGAAGGGTGGGCTCAACCCAGACCAGGATGCTGGCACGCCAGCAAGCCGCAAAGCAGCAGGAGGTGACGCGATGAGCCTGACAATTTCAAAGTTCGCTCCGAAGTTTCTCCACCCGAAACGGCTCGCTCACATCCGCAATCACGGGGAGTTGAACCAAGCCCAGAGATTGACAGTATGTCGTGCATGCGGTCGAGCCATCGTCCCTGGAGAGATGCGATTGAGCGGGAAGTTCGGCTATCTCAATGCCCAGACAGGGCACATTCATCAGGAGTGTCCTAAGTGACTATCGAGATGCCCGAAGCAAGGTACGCTCGCGAATTTAATGCGAAGGCAGACAAGCGAGGCTTCGATTCCCTGACCCAGGTCACGGTTGAGCCTGTTGAGGAGCCCAAACCTTCATCACCTGAGGAGGCAATTGAGTGGGCGAACGGGTCCGCGTACCTTGATTCGCTGATTGAGGACGCTTGGGAACTCCTGCGGGAAGAGTGTGATGAGGCGTTGAAGATCAACCCCAACGACGAGAATGCACAAAAGCGGTTGCTACAGTGCGATCAACACGACCGCCAGAAGAAGACGAGTGATCCGGCTGGTTTGAAATTGGTGATTGCGAAAAAGACGAAGGTTCGGTTGAGCGAACGACGCGTGGGCGTCTGGAAGAGGACATCTAGTCATGGTTGGGTCATTCATGTGACGCGTAGCAAGGTTGGAGATGTCATCGAAGTTCGAAAGGCGAAGGGACTCGTCGAGAAGGTTCAACTGGTCGGAGAGGTTGCACCGAACTTTTATAAGGCTGTCAACGTGAGTGCCGAAAAAGAAAGGGAGATAGCATCATGGAAATATTAGAGCAGGTCAATTATTTGATTACCAATCTGAGCGAGCGTCCAGAGAACGCAGAAGTCATCGCGGGTCTGCAGACCGTTAAAAGCGTTGCACAGATGACGCCGAGTTCCATCCCGCCGATGATCGCAGGCGTCACCCGCTATGTCCTGTCTCGCGAGCAATTCTTTTTGAGCATGCAAAGCGATCCGATGTGGGAACGAGAGGACACCGTTCGTGTTGTCATGCTCAACGCGGACTATCGCGTCGTCATCGACGAGGTTCCCAAGTGTCTTCGCGAGAAGTACGACCAAGTCGTTGCGATTCACGACGAGCTGGAGATGTCGCAGGAAGGTAGACGATGAAGACTCCGCACACTTTGGAGAGTTGTGCCATCGCACAACGGAACCATCGCAAGATGTTGGACGAACGTGATGGGCTGACCGTCTCTGCTGCCTATGACTTGGCCCTTCGGCGTCTAGACCCACAGGGTCCAGAGGGCGTTCCTGCTGGCTATCAGGTCGTGGAGGGCCGAGGCGGAACGTTCAGCGTCCAGCCGACGCCCGGTGCCTATCAGGTCATTGAGGGCAAGTTACAAGTCACGGTGCCCTTGAAGACCAAGGAATTGGAATCGGGACGCAAGAGATCGCGGCTGCTCCCGGTCGGGATTGAAGCCCTCGCGGAAACTGACGGTCTGGTCACCGAGGCGTCATATCACGAGCCGGACGAAGACGACCCTGTCGAACTCGGTGTGCAGCAAGAACGCGTCAAGATCGCGGGCGTCGAGGAAGATGAGCAGTACGCAGATGTGGTCGAGGACGAGCAAGAGAACGGGGAGGGCCAAGATGGGGATGACGCTTAATTTAATAGGACAAACGTTCGGCAAATGGACAGTGTTAGAGCGTTCGGGATACCAAGGTCAATATTCGGCATGGTTGTGCCGCTGCGAATGCGGAACACAGAAGGCTCTACGCGGAGGCAGCCTTACCTCAGGCAATTCGCAATCGTGTGGATATTGCGGAAGAGCAGAATCTCACACGATTCATGGACACGCTCCTAGTAATGATGGGAGTCGGAAGGCAACTCCAACATACCGTGCATGGATAGTAATGAAGAGAAGGGCACAAAATCGAGATGGAGATCATCCAGCATATGCAGATGTTTCGGTTTGCGAACGCTGGCAGACCTTCGAGAATTTCCTCGCTGACATGGGCGAGAAGCCCAGCAGGAAGTATACGCTCTCCAGATTTGGGGACATCGGAAACTACAAGCCCGGGAACGTAGCGTGGCATACCAGATTGCAGCAGCATGATGAAGCACGTAAGAAACGAATGGCGGCACGGGCGGTGGTAGTCGTTGAGGTCGGGGTTAAATCTGATGAAAGCGAGGTCTATGCAGCATGAACACGCATTTACCTTCGCCTGCTCGCGGCTCGTGCCACTGCTCAATGAATTAGGTTGCACCGCAACCGAGCAGTCGCGAGCAATTGCATTTTTCTGGCAGGGATCGAAATCGTGGACGACGGAATCAAGAGAAGCGTTCGATGCCGAGGCACGACAACGTTTAGCACTTCACGTCGGTCGGAAGTTTCCACCAAAACCAGAGCCCACCCCAGAACCAGAATCAGATGAGTCGCCATCGCGAATGCCACGACAGTCGTGTAAACATTACAACCCATTCAGCGACTATGAGTGTCCGCGTTGCAAAGCAAAGAAAACTGCGGCGGAAAAAGAGCACGCCGGGGTGATGGCACTCGCGGACACGATGTATCGCAAGCATGGGATGTTTGTGAAGTCGCGGATTCACGCGGAACTCCAGCCCTACACAGGCGGCAAGCCTTTCCCCAGTTTTGATGACTTAGAGCAGGTGGTCTGGCGTGGAATTGCCTCGCGGATCGAGACGTACACTCCCCAAGCCAGTCCAACGACCGGGAAGGAAATGCAACTGACATGGCTCAGAAGTGTAGTGCATAGTGTGGTTATCGACTACTTCAAAAGGGAATATGCCGCGAAGCGGGGGAACAACAAGACCGTCTCGCTGGGTGACTTCGACCCCTCTAATGAGGCAGCGTTTGCAACGCCCAAGCGTCCAGCGGGGGCACCACCAGACGAGGAGGATTCGGGGCCATCAAAATAATTCCTTCGGGGTGCCGAGTTTTGTCGTTATGTATGGTGAGTAACTTTGAGAACGGAGGGCGGAAAACTATGCTGGCCATCATCGCACTACTGTTGTTTGCTGCCATCATCGGCGGAATCGTCTTGACTCTGGCAGCGGTCGGAAATCTGTCCCTTCGACTTGATGGGTTGGCCGCACAGGTCACGGCGGACGCTGAGGAAGACACGACCCAATCAAAGATTACGAGGAGCTATCTCGTCCAAGTCATCGAGAACCGACTGTTCAAACACCTTGGCATCCGCGACCCAGAGCCCGACCCCGCAACGGTCTGGATGCGTGGAATTTGGGCCAAGGAAGTCGAAGGCAAAGAGCCCGAAACGAAGGTTCTGGACTGCGGCGAGTCTATATGTAGGAACACGGAGGGGGAGTGAACACGGAAATCATCACAGAATTAGGCACAAGCCTGATGGGACCAGAAGTAGAGATCGAAGCCGATCCGCTCAAGAAATTTCGCGAGCAAGTCGCCGCTGAGAAAGAAGCGAAGCCGACTGGGATGTCGGACAAGGCAGCAGAAAGGCTTCGTGCACAGAACGAAGGCGACCGACAGCGGAAAAGTGAAGACAAGGAATTTGTCAAAGGATTTGAGGCCCTCATCCATGATGAGCGTCTTGTCGCCCTTCTCGGACGAATCTCACCAGGGGATGATTGGGGTGAGCGGAATTTGTTGAAACTTCGTCGCTGCCTCGCCAATGGCTGGAAGCCGACGTGTCCGCACGATGTCGTCTTTTTCGCACGGCTGACAGCCGACGAGGAAGCGATGTCGCTCGACAAGTTTTATCGGGAAATGACGAGTGACTGGCCGACGACTCCCAGCGAAGATGGCGTCAAGATGGGCGACTGCCGAGCGGGCAAGGCGTGCAAGTGGCTCAAGAATCGTCGCCCTCGGCAAGCCCCGGAAGGTCAGTTTTGCACCGCGATCTGTCGCCAGTCCTTCCTTGCGGTCCAAAAGCGGGCCAAGGCAGGGGTCACATCAGTCAATTGAAGGACGGAAACTTCTTTAAAAGTGTCAACAGTATAGGGGTTCAGAGGGGAGTAGGTCACTAAAGAGCGTATCCGTGGAAAACCGCACGGCTAGGCACTTTTGGGCCCTTAGCGGGACATTAAGCCAGACCCGAGAAAACGACGGCTTCTGGCCCCACATTCTATTCTAGAAGATAGACATTTTTGACATCGGCGTGCTGCTGCCCAGCACGTCGCTAGGGCATCACCCAGGTTTCCTGGATAGTCACCTGGGATGGTGCCCTTTAACATTTCGGGGCCGCTCGCCCATTCGGGCACTAACAGCGGCCCCACAAATTTGACATCGCGAGAGCCGAAGTCTGCGGGTAGGAATTTTCCTATTGAACAACCCACAGTGGCGATGACCGTGATGATCTGCTTGCCGCTTCGCGAGCGGATCGTAATTTCTTGGAGAGGAGGAGAACGTGCCACAAAACTTATCAACCCAGAAGATGATCCAACGAACGTTGGATGGATGCAACCGACACCTGCTGCTCGCTACGAAATTGAAATGCCTTTGTGTTGAGTGTCACGAAGTCTTTCGCGTTCTCGACCGCTTTCCCAATGGGGACCTGCTGCTCGACTGTCCGAAGAAGCATCGCAGGCCGCTGTTCTTGAGACGTGATGAAGATGTCGCCGCATTCGAGACCGCGAAGGCCGAACGCGAAGCCCGCAAGAGGCCAATCGAGAGTGCTGAGTGGACGGCGAGCTTGAGACCTTACGAGGCGGCATGAAGATAATTGGCCAGAGAATCTGTCAGCACTGCAAAGGATTGAACGTCTCGCTCGGGAAACTACCAGAGAATCCTCTGGCAGCAAACCTGCGGGCTGACGGTCAAGTAGTCATCAGTATTGAGTTGAGAAACGTCATAAGTGAATCGGGCGAGTTTTACCTCCTCGAATGTGGTCACGCACTACACCGTCTTACGCCATTATGGTCATCACAAGAATGGCACCAGAATCGCCCAGAACTTGTCGGACAATTTCCAACGCTGGGGGCCAAGTGATGTCTTGTGATGGGTATACAACAGGCGACATCGCATTCGCTTCTGCGTTGATGTACGTCTTCGGTGACGAATCGCTGACGAAGATCGCTGTCGTAGATTACCGCGAGAAACATTTTGTGCTCGATGCCCCGAGTCTCGATTGTCAATCGTACCTCGAAGACTTCAAGGCTGGAAATTTCGCAATCAGCGATTTGAAGTCCTACATGCGGACATATGACTGGATCACTCGCATCTTGCGGGATATGCGAAAGAAGTCGGAGACCGAATGGGTTTCCAACTCGTGGATCGCAGGCCGAAATTCTAAAGGGGAGCGTGTGTTATGACGGGTGGCACGGGGGAACATGGCTTCAACGTCAGGCTTCGCGACAGCCAGACCAAGAGAGATTTCGACAAGCAACAGACGGCTAACCCCGATGCTAACGCCATCGCGGACCATTACATCGCGGAACACAAACGGCGGGAGCAAGAGCAGGCTCAAAGGGAAGCCGATGAACAAAGACGGACCAAAGAACGGATAAGCGAGATTAAGGCAGACGAACGCCGCCGTCTCCGAGAGCGACTGTTGGCGATGGCATACGATTCGGCAGGGGCAACGCCTAAAGAGCAGGAACTCGTCGCACAGATGATTCAATCGAAGTGTCCGGAGTCTCTAGGCCAGCCTGAGATTCATCTTTTGTACCTTGGAAAGTTGCGAGCACTTATCGGAAATGTTTAAGGAGGAGAAAGATCATGAGTAGAAAGCGTAAAGTGACAAGCCCGCTTGGGCTTGGAGAAATTTCTGCCACGCCCGTCAAAATGGCAGAAGGCTATGAGACTAGACGCCAGTTTTACGAGCGTCTTGAGCGTGAAGAGAAGGCAGCCGCCGCCCGGGCGAAGGAAGCCGAGGAGGCTCCGTTGAAAGCCGCTCAGCGAGAGTATTCAAAGAATCTGGTAGCCCTCCGGAAGGCCCAAGCTGAGGCATTGTTCATCAACCCGAGCGAATATCTCACCGAAAACTGCACACATCTGCCAGAGGACATCAACAGTACGCCCGAGCAGGTGACAAAAGATATTCGAGAAGCATTCGATACTTTGAGGCTCGAACTCAGCGAGCGAGGAGTCACTATTAATCCTGTCGGGATGGAGAAAATTCGTAGGGTTGTCGAGTTGAACTCGTCGATTGACATCACAAAGGTTGAGAACTGGAGAGTTCTTTACTCCCATCTCGATGACCTCAATGTCTTCACAGATCGTGATCGAACGGTCATCGAATCGAAACCAGTCGTGCAGCCGAAGCCGAGTGAGAAGCCTTCGCTTGATCGACTTTTGGAAACGGTATCGGGCGAAACCCGTGAGGGTCGGGCACTGCTAGCCGAGGCTGTGATGGAGACAGCTATCGCGGAAGAGTACAGACCCTGCTGGCAGGCGTTCACCGAATCGCTCTATCGGAACTTCAACGGGTTCGTACTCAGTGAGCCTCAACGACGCCTCTTCTACGACATGATGGTCAAGTGGAATTGTAATTTCAATCGTCCCAAAGATTTCGACCGCGTCCGCGTGGCGATGTGCAAGAACGGTGATCTCCCTGGTCTACTTTATGAGTCCGAGAAACTTGATATCGAGATGGAGAAGGCAGATTTGAATAATCTCGAAGTCCGACGTGAATTTGCCAGACGTTCGAGACAGTTAACCGAACAACGCAGTAGATAGACCCAAACACGACCTTCGCAGCGAGAGCCTCCTCTTATCCCTCGCTGCACGCGGTAGCTCCGAACTCACCCCGAGAGGGGATGGGGCTACCGCATTCTTTTCAGACGTAAAGGAAATATCAAAACATGACTACTACTCCAAGTGACATCGGCGTGATCGCAAATCTTCCGAACAAGGGTCAAGAGAATATGGGCATCGCCCCGACCACACCCTCGACCGTCGATGAGAACCAGATCAGTCCGAACACGGTGACAACGACGCCGACAATGGCACCGAACACGCCACAGCAGAACCCTGCCCAGAATCCCCAGCCTCAGCCTCAACAGCAGAAGCCGACGCAACCGCATCCTGTCTCGCGTATCTTCGATGGCATCCTCCGCAACCTGAGTGGCCCTGTCACAGTGACCGATCCTGTGACTGGCGACCGTCGGGATGTCCCCCAGACTCGCGGCACGATGGCGAAGTCGATTCTCGCGGCAGCTTTGTCCGGACTGATGACTCCCAACAGCTATCGTGAAACGCCCTATGGTCCGGTCAATGACGCGGGCGGAAACATTGCTGCGGGTGCGAAGGCTGGAGCGGAATATCAGGAGCAGCGTCAGGCAGCGGCCCAAGAGTTGACGAATCAGCAGCAAGCCACGAAGCTCATGACGCTACAGAATAACGCCCGGTTAGTCACGATGATGGCGGCGAGTGCTCATCAGAAGCATGTCACTCTCGCTGAGCAGAATGAGAACGCACAGTCGTTTCTCACGCCTTTCCGCGATTACGACAAGTTGCGGACAGGTGATCCGAGTCAACCTCCCGCATTTATGGCGGAAGATTTGTCTGCTGAGGATGTTCTCTCGGGCGGTCACCAATTGACGGACAGCAACGTCGTTATGAATGGTGTTCGTCAGAAGTACAATGAGACGACGAAGCAGATGGAAGACGAGCCGACTTATGCGGTTGTGAATCCTGGTCTCAAAGATATTCAGCTTCCGAAGGAAGTCACGGACAAACTTGCTGAGATGAATAGCCAGTGGAAAGACATTCATCGGGTTGTCGGCGGAAACGTCCGCGTCCCGGTCAATGCTTACGTCTCCGCGATGCATGACTATCAAGCAGTCACCCAGGGTGAAAATATCCTGAACACGTTGGGACAGGAAGTTACGGGAAAGAATCCGAACGTCAATCTCGCATCTGCGGTCAAGGGTAACAAGAACTTCATGCCTGCCCTCAATATGTTGTTTCAGGCTGGTGCTGGCGGGAACACAGTGGACAACCGTCCGGAGAATTTGCTCGACACAATCCTGAAAGCCCCTAATGGTGCTGATCTGTTGAAACTGATGGGACTGACGCCCGATCAGGCCGACCAGAAGTTACAGCAGTACGCGAACAAGCGTATCTCGGCAGCGGCTCTCGCTAAGGAAGGTGGAATGGGCGACAAGGCCCCAGCACCGGGAGGCATGGTCCAAACCCAGATCGACGTGGTCAACAACAGTGATCTTCCGTCGGAAGTCAAGAAGACTCTTCTGTCGGGTGTCCCTGAGTTGAGCGGCGGGAAGTCGAACACGAAGCAAGCGGAGGATTTCCGCAACCGTGTTCTGACGGCGTTGCAGGACAAAAGTAAGGCAGACATCCAAGCAGGCGACCCCGCCCAGATTGCTAATCAGGCAAAACTGACGATTGGTGCTGGCGATTTGACTTCCGCGAAGGATATTTACTCCGCTCGCGGTAATGTCAAGGCTGCTTACAATCAGGTCCTCCAACAGAAGGCGATTGACCTTGGTCTCGACCCGAACCACTACAACGTCGAAGCATTGAAGACGAAGGCGAAAGCATTGGATGACTACAGTGCTGGCGGCAAGGTTGGCCAGCAGTTGACGGCGTTCAAGACCTTCGGTGAACACGTCGCGGGTGCAAAGGAAGCGAACGACGCGTGGCAGCGTTCCGGCTCTCCCGATCTCAACAAGGGTCTGGGCTGGTGGGCACAGCACGCAGCGAACGACCAGAATTACAAGCGGTTCGTCGCAAGCGTTATCGCCCCGGCTAAAGAGTATATGAACTTCTTGAACCAGAATCGTGCAGAACACGAAGCTGATATCAAGGCTCTTGAACCGATTATGTCAGATACCCAGACTCCGCAATCTATTTATACGGCTTTACAGACTTTTGCGAAGACTGCCGATGACCGTGCACTTTCTCTCGGCGAGACGTATCGCGACACAGTGGGTACGACATACCCTAATCTCGTCTCAAAGGGAACGGTTGATAATTTCCGGAAACTTGGCGTCACTAGTCGTGCTGCCAATGTCTCCGGCTCTCTGCCGCGTGCTCAATCATGGGTCTCGAATTTACAACCCCAGGCTCTTAACTCTGGCAATCCGCAAGATAAAGAGATCGCGAGACGCTTCGCTCTCGCCGCTGGTGGCGACATCGAAAAGATGAAGACGATGGCCAAAGAACATGGCTTCGTCATCAACGTCCAGTAAGGAGACATCATGGGCTTTTCAATGCAAGAGTTGATGGCTAACCAGCCGTCGCAATCGACGCAACCCCCCGCAGGCAATCCATCTGCGGCTGCTCCTGTGGCTTCACCGACTACCACTCCCGCGACTCCCGCGACTACAGCACCTTCAGGTGCTCCGGATACTTTTTCAATGCAGGAATTGATGGCGGGCTCGACCGATACTTCGACCACGCCGCTCAACACCGATCAACGTTCAGAGGCTTTCAAACAGCAGGTCTATTCGCAGGCTGGAGAGGACTTCAAGGCCGGGAGGTATCTCAAGGCGGCTGGCGATTTGTTCAACCTATTTCACAACCCCGATGAACTCAATCCCAAAGAGGCTGCGAAAGGTGTTGGCCAAGGTTTGGGTCAGACTGGGCTGGGTGCCCTGTCTCTCGCTAATAAGATCATGCCCACCAACCCTGACGAAGTGGAGTTCATCAATCGAACCAAGCATAGTGTGATACCACAGAATGCTAGTCAAGAGTTCGGTGCCAATCTTGAGTCGGTAGCCGAGTTCATGTTGGGTGATGCGGCGTTGTCCAAGCTGTCGTATGCCGAGAGACTGCCCAAGGTGGGTAAAGCTATCAAAACCTTGCAGGAATCTCCCATCTTGATGAAACAGGTTCTAGCCCAGATGGCGAAAGCCGGGATTACGCAAGGCACCGTTGGAGCAGTACAAGGTGGCTTGAAGACTGGCACCGTCTCAGGTGCGGTTCAAGAGGGCGTCACTGCGGGCACGGCGGGTGCTCTCCTTGCAGGGGCTGGTGAGGCTGTTGGGGCTGGCCGCGAAGCCTTGTCAGCGGACCGCGAAGCGGTGACGAGTGATACGGAAAATCCCGGTTTCGTGCGACAAGTCTTCAAGGGTAAGGATGTCGCCCAGCCGGGTGCTCAATCTGCTGTTCGCCGGGGTGTGCAGGCAAGCACGGAAGCTGCGGGCACAGCGGATGAGTCTATCGCGGCGAACATTGAGAACCAGCCAATTCTGAGGGGCAATCAGACTGTTCTGGACGAACCTTTGGATGCATTGAAAAAGAACGAGGATGCTGCTTACAAAAAGGTGGACGACACCGTAGGTTTCGATCTCAAAGCCGAGAAGGATCAGTTGGCGAATGATAAGTACAGGCTCAGCCAGTTGGGCAACACGGACGCGGATGTCACGGCTCGTGGGAACCTCACTGAAGCGATCAACGATTCAACAGACCGCATCGCTGAGGCGGAACAGAAGCTCAAGGACGCAGGTATTGATCCAAAATCTGCCGATGCTGTTCATCAACAGAGGATGGCAGGCACCGATTTCAAAAAGGCCGTGGTTAAGAACACCAATGCGGACGGAAGCGTCAACGTCGATGGTCTGCTCAAAGACAGCAAGAACCTCCGGTTTAATCGCTTTGGCGACAGACTGGAACAGTTCATGGGCAAGGAAGCCGCCGACGATTACATCTCCCGTCTCCAAGAGATGCAGAAACTGGGTGCCCATACGGTCAAAACGCAGGCGATTGCGAAATGGGTAGCCAAGGGGGCTGGCACCTTGGGAACACTTGGCTATGGTGCACACGTCGTGCATGGACTGCTGGAGTAGCCCACGGCCCTGTGAATCACCCAGTCATGAGCCTCATGTCGGGGCTCTTTGTTTTTGCACTCTGGAAGGAAAACATCATGGAACCACCTTACAACCGAGTCGTCATAACATCGAACGACAACACCGCATCACGCGTGATGCTTGGCGGAAGCGTCGGGAATCTAAATTCGGGCGTCACCACCCTCGCTCAAGGACTTCTTGTCCCTGACCCAATCCCGACCATGCTGCCCGCGTTGACGGCGACTGTGTATTACAACGACGTTCCGCTTTCACCACAGCCCACAGTGTTGTGGGAATTATCGTGCGGTAAGAACATCGCGACAATTGCCCAGAATGGAGTGATTACCCGCCAGACAAATCCGAACGCATTCTCGTATGACTCAAACGGTGGAGTTTCGACCGGCCAGATCGGCGGTTTGATCCAGGTCTCCGCAACGGTCCTCAGGGGAGATGGATCGAAGTCCGGTGTCTTGGGCGTTCTCAATATCGTGATCCAGGATGCCGCCGCTCGCCAGTTTGCGGGCTGGCCTAACGCTCCGCAATCATTTTACCTTCCCGCTGCAAACAACGCACCGAGTGCGGAGGGTTTCTACAACTTGATTAAGCCGTAACTGGAGGAGAGATGGAAAGTGTGAAACACGACGAGAAACCACAAGTCAAAAAAAGAATTCGACAACGGAGCATCGCGATGCAACTCGCCATTGCCCTCAAAGATGCTGAAGTTGCTGCAACATCAAAAGAGACAGATGAATACACAATCGCGAGGATGCGTCTTTTGCAGACGCGGCTGAAGATATTGTCTGTCAAAGAGGCAAGGGAGCGGAATCTCAAGTTTAAAAAGATCATCGCGGAGAATCAAAGTCTACGGACCGAGAACGAACGGTTGCGGCTAGAACTTGAAGCGAAGCCAGTCATGAAGCCGATGACCGAAATCGAAATTGCATTGCAGCGATATTCAGCGGAGAAAGAGGGTAGAGCATGAATCTCTACCTCATTACAAACACGAGTGACGGCACAATGTACGTCGGCAAAACAACCCAGACGATTGCGAAACGATGGTCAGCACATCTTGCTGTTGCGAGACGTGGGGTTAACACACATTTGTACAGGGCTCTTCGGAAGTATGGTGTTGAGAACTTCACCATCGATCCACTCATCCTAATCGAGGACGACTTCGCGGACGAGGCTCAACTTAACGATGGCGAGCGGCTGATGATTCGGCTGTTGCGGGTGAACTGTCGCCTATACAACGAAACAAGTGGCGGCGATGGGTTGAGTAACCCGTCACAAGAGGTTCGACACAAGATGAGTGAAGCAAGGAAGAGGCGAATAATAACTGGGGAAACCCGACGCAAGATAAGCGAAGCCCAAAAAGGTAGGACGGTGTCCGAGGAAACCCGCCGCAAAATAGGAGCAGCACACAAGGGAAAATCAGTGTCTGAGGAAAGCCGTCGCAAACTGAGTGAAGCCAAGACGGGCAAACCACTGTCGTCAGAACATCGACAGAGCCTGATGAAAAATCATTGCAAGAACGGGCACGAGCGTTCACCAGACAATGTGAGTAAGAACAGGCAATGTCGGGCTTGTGAGAGGGTTCGCAATGCAGCATACAGGGCAGCCAGAAAAACGGAGGACAAAAATGAAGTTTGATGAATTAGACGTGCACGGGAAACAAATCGTCATAGAAACCCCTGTGAAGAAAATGCTGGTTGAGGTCCTCATGGATACATCTCTACAGCAAAGCGAGAGAGATAGAGTCGCTCAAATTTTGAAGTACTATGACGCCGTGGCAAATAAACCTGCGGAAACGGAACTCGACCGTGCAGAACAGGTCATGCTTGCAGAATTCAACGCAAGTTGCCTCTGGAACTCCCCAGACACTTACACTGTTGACCCTGTCAAAGGATTCGTCATTGTAGAAAAGCCTATCGTGACAGTTCCGACACCAGCACCACAACAGAAGCCGTTCGTCGGACAACGTGACGCCGTCATCGCGAATTTGTCTTCGACGCAGTCATCCGTTCATGAACCGGGCAACTGGGCACCTCGCATATGTGACCCGATTCAAGAGCAGGCTATCGCCGGGATGGCATGTGATTTTAGGTTCAGCCCCGCCAATGTCGCCCGTCGCCTTGCCGAGATCGAAAAAGAAGCGGCGGAGTTACGGCGTATCCGCGACCAACAGGACATCATCTAGACCGACATCACAATCAAGACAGAACTCCGGCTACCTCCTCCCGACCTGTGCACTTCACTGTGCTGGTCGCAGCCGGAGCAACTTCACGCGGCACTCTACCAAGGCAACTTGGCGGGGTGCCGCTCATTTGTGCGTTTGGGGGGGGAGAAGACGAAATCATTCGAAAGCCAGAAACGAAAGGAAACGAAAGGCTTAACTCCTAGATATTAAAGGAGTTTAAGTCCTTTAGAACGCCAGAGTTACGAGTGCCCATATGTGTTGAGCAGTAAAGGGTTGTATCGCCTCGAAACTTGAACGCCTTACATACTTACTGCACGCTCTGGCTGCGTTCTGCTGACCATGAATCGAAAGCAAATGAAGGGTGTCCGTCGAGGGTCTGCCGAAGGCTACCCGAGACCTGTCCTGTCCGCTGCGTCTCACTCGTTTCACGCAGTGTCGTTCAACAGAACGTGCTGCCCACACCGCCCTGCTCGCGGCGTCCTGCCAGCGGCCTGCTGATCTCTGTCCTGCCTTCTATTCTGTCTGAACATTTATCAGGGGCCGATTTCACCTCGACGCCCCATGGGATCGGCCCGCTATTTCTATTTGTAGGACGATTCTTCCCGCAGTCGCATCTCTTCCATTCGCGAGATAGCTTGAAAGTCCGCCTCGGTCGCCGCTGGGACTCGCCTTGCTTCGCGAAGCGTCGTCTCGCAGAGACTTCCGCCCGCCACGCCTGCTTGCCGCTTGGTACTACTCGTCGAAAGCCAATGCACAGTACCCGCCGCGTGCATTGACCCAAATTTGCTGGATCAGGTATGGGCGGGTGCCCATTTTCACGTTGTAGAACGACCCGTTGGGCAGGACCTTGGTCTTGCCAAACATCCACGCGCAGAGATCGCCGTTCTCGCTGTAATCGGGGTAGTTGAACCAACTTGTGCCGATGGGATCAGTGACTGATTCCGACAGTTCGTGGGCAATTATGTTCACCATTCCGTCTGCAGCAACGCTGTTGTTCGGTGTCGGCAGTTTATTCTGAAAGGCGCACCCAGAAGGGCATTGGTCCGGGTTCCCGATGAACCCTCCAATTAGGTTTTGGTTTAGTTGATTGCGATTGACCACCGGCACCCCGCAGCTATTATCCGTTGTTGCAGAATCAGTTACTTCCCAGCCGTGGAATGCGCAATAGATAGTGCAGAAGCCCGAAGTCTCCGTCACGTCGGAAGATGTCACCACCTCGTACACGCCGTTCAAGTCGAAGGGCAACTTCCCTGAAACCGCTGCATTTTGGAATATGCAGCCGATATCGTTGTCCGACAGGGCGGTGCCGCGAGAGTAATTGTCTATGATGCTGCCCCCATAATTGACGCGGTTCTTGACCGGGTCTTTCTCGCCCTCTTTGTTAAAGTCGTAATAGCTGGTGTTGATGTTGAAGTAGGCAGTTCCACCGATGTGCTTGATGAAGTCGGTCAGAATCGGGGGAACGGGGCTGTAGTTCCAGTTTCCGTACCAGATGTAATAGACGTTGGTGCCACGCGGATCGTTCATCACCGGCCCGCCGTGGTACTGAATGCCGTTGTTCTGCGGCGGTGGGTTGGAAGTCGCTGGCGCGTTGTGTCCAATCACCGGCATCCTTTCGACCACTTTCATTTGCGCCCAGCTGGTAATGCTCAGAACAGC
>Ga0137418_10001026_pt1 | contig 25663 bp, 19 predicted proteins | sample CZODoug3_1_2_16f_FD_122242 | JGI IMG/M metagenome (GOLD analysis project Ga0137418, IMG submission 122242) | Vadose zone soil fungal communities from Angelo Coast Range Reserve, California, USA - CZODoug3_1_2_16fungal (Hybrid Assembly) | ecosystem: Environmental > Terrestrial > Soil > Vadose...
AGTTCGCTCAGCGATTGCTCCCAGCGTTCGACGGGATATCCCCCTGCCTCGAGGAGCAGGTAGGCCGCCTTCGTGCCGCCGGAACCTGTGCCATAGGTGCTGGAATCCTCTATGCTAGACTCGCTTCCGCGCGCCAGCAGGAAGCTCGCTCCCACCATCAGCAGGAACGCGCCTCCTGCGATCAGGAACAGTTTGCGGTCGTCCGGACTCAGTTGGATCGGCAACCCATTTTCTCCAATTGGGTCAGGGTCTCAGAGAACGCACGGGCATCCGCTTCCTCGGTGCCGTACCAAATCACTTCGAAACTGCGCGTGAGCAAGCCAAGCGTGTCTCGGTTGGTATCGGTCGAAGACAGCAGTCGCAGGTATTCCCGTGGAGTGCGGGCCACATCCGGACGCCACAATCCCTGGCCCTCGAGAAATGAAATTCCACACCAGTAGCCGAGATGAATCGCATCGCGCCAGTTTTCCTGATCGGCAGCGGCTCGCGCCTCGGCCATCCACACCGTCCACGGCTTGCTGGAAATCGGTGGCGCCTGCAGGTCCAGCTCGCCCAACTCGACGCCATCGTGGATGGTGCGGTACATCCAGTAAAGAAGGACGAGCACGGCCACGGTGATGAGACCGTAAACCAGGACATCACTAATTGAAGAAATGGCCGAGGAGGAAAAGACCTTGCCTAGCAGCCCAATCAGGAAGTCGAAGATTCGCTGCTTGAGGCGATCCAGCCATGTCTGCCCTTGCACATTCTTGAACTCTTTGCTGGCAAGGATGTGATTGAGGAGCGCACGTTGCGAGGAGCCGTCGGAGGGCAATGCTTCCAGGGAGAGCGCTTCGGCGCGCAAGGCCCGGACGCTGGCAACCATGCGTTCCTGCAGCTCCTTGTCCGGCTTCAATCGCCAATCCACCAGCTGCGCGCGGAGCCATTGCGTCGAGGTCGCATAGGTGGTTTGCGAAGTCCGGACGCGTCGCACGGGCGGTATGCGGTTGAGCAGGTTGGGAACTTCGTCCGCACGGGAGAGCTTCTGGATGGCAGAGGCGAGCCGGTCGAGCTCCGCCGCGTATTGCGATGGAGTAAGCGCCGATTCCGTGACCGAGCTGTCGCCCGCCGTCGCGGGCGCAACTGCCTCTGCGATGCAAGCCAAAGCCAACAGCAACGGCAGAACCACCATTCGCTTGCGGCGCAGCGCCATCCTCCCGCCTAGATGGGCGCCGGCGTTGGAGCGTCGCCTTGCGCGCTATCGAGCCTCGCCATCATGTACTGCAAGTCAAACGCCTCGTTCCTCACCCGCTGATCGTAGTAGACCAAAGAAAGACCGATCGTCATCAAAGGTCCCACCAAGCACTGACAGACGAAGGTCCCGACGGGTAGGGCAGCCTGCGACCATAGCGGTAGTGGGGTTACACCATGCCTTCTGACAAACAGCGTCATGGCGACGAAAATCGGCATGTTGCAAAGCAAGTAAACGACGTAAAACAGAACTGCAAACAACAGGAAAACAATGAAGATGCGCCCCCAACTGCCCTTGGTCAGAGTGGCGCTGCGCTGCACGGAGTCCACCAAGCCCGTGCCTTCAACAACTGCGACGGGAATGGTGACCGCCCACATAAGAGCAAGAATAATTCCCGGGACGACGAGAAAGAGGATTCCGATCCCAATGGCCAACCCCAACCCCAACATGATCCCCACCAGACCCCAGATTCTACCCTTAATGCCAGCAAATGCCTCGGAAACGCTGCTCGGGGCCCCGAGATGGACCTTGGATACTGCAACGACGGTGGCGCCCTGCGACGCCGCTGCGACCGCCAATGAGAGAACGATGGTAAGCAGAAACCATAGAAGGCCAATTCCGCTAATCCCGGCAACACCCCGCGGGGCGATGACAACGCCGAGAAGTTGGAACGCGAGAAGCATCAGATAGGGCACGGCCATGATGCCCACGAACAAAAGGAAGTGCTTCCGGTACAGGAAAAAGGTTCGGTCCAGTAACTCGCCCAGGTTCATGGGCCGCAGTGGGGTGTTCATAGGCGCTCCTTTTCCCCGAAAGGGGAAATCTCTGGAGGATACCATGGGGCGGGCGTTCTACTCACGAGTTCTTGGAGGGCCGAAAAGACAGCGAAACGCGTCCCCGGAGCCGTTCCGTTTTGTTCGGATTTATCTTTATTTGTTGATCTTTTTATTTATCTTTATCCGTCAACCCGCGGTTGATTCCCGCCACCGCCTCGCTGAGCAAGGCTTGCGTGCCGAGGTCGAGCGAGTCGGTAACATCGGACACCTTGTGTCCGGATACGGGCTCTTCCCGTGTGAACTCGCGCTGCCAGACAATGCGGCTGCGTTTGCGGTCGTAGATTTCGAGCGAAAGCGAAACCAGGGTATGCATGGCTGGGTCGTCAATTTCGGAAAATTCATGGAGCATTCCGCGCACGAGATAGTCTCCGCCCGCCGAAGCACCGGCATGGGATACGGACTGATATTTTCCGGAAGCGCGCAGCAAACGGATCAGGCCGTCGCGGAGGGCAATACCCGGGGACTCTGACCAGCGATGATTTTCGTATCCGCCAACCTCGGTCTTGCCGGAACGGTAGCGGATGCGGCCATCCTGCAGAGCCGGGGCAAGCTCAATCCTGCCCACCACCAGCGACACGCCCGAGGGATTGACCACTGCTGCGCCAACGGGAGGCAAATTGATGGCGTAGTACTGGATACGGTGGGTCGGGGCGCAGCCCGAGAGTACGAGGCAGAAAAACACGAGACAAACGCCCGACAACGCAATTGGCCTTCCCCGGCGCATAGAATGCTTCCTTTCGTACAAGATCATTTCCGGACTCCCCCAGGCTGGCGCTCTTCCGTTTTGATGCCGCGAATCAGAATTGCCGGGTTGGCTTTGAGCGTGTCGGTCAGAACTCGCAGGTTCTCCGTCGACATACGCAGGTTCTCCAGCACTTCGTCGATGTTGTCGCCGTTTTGATCGGCGGTGTCGTTCAAGTGGTCGAGGAGAACCGTTGTCTTTTGCAAGGTGGTACGGAGTTCGACCACGGAGGCTCGGACATCTGTGCGATTTTCGCCGAGGACGGCATCGAGGCTCTTCAAGGTCCCGTCTGCGTCGGCGGTTGTCTTCTTCAGATCATCGACCAGCGGAGCCAGCTTGGTGCTCACTTGGTCGACGTTGGTCAGGGTGCGTGAGACTTTCGGCTGCGCGTCGGCGAGCATCTGGTTGGCGTGCCCGAGAGAGTTGCCGATATTGGAGCGGTTGCGGTCGTTGAGGACATCGTTGACCCGCGTCACGGTGGTCTGCAGTCCGCCCAGATCCTGATTGAGTTTTTGCACGGCCTGTTTCATGTCCGGGAGAAGTTCCTGGATGGCATCGCCGAGTTGCGCGAAGCCGAAGGATTCGGAGGAGTTCAAGACGGACCCCGGAGGAGCCTTCGCTGCTGCTGCCGTGCCGGGCGAGATTTCCAAGTAATTTTCCGAGAGCGCACCGAGGGCGGTGATTTTAGCTAGGCTATCCGTCTTGACGGGCGCTGCGCCATCCACTTGCAGGGAAACCTCAACGCGGGCCGGATTGACTGGGTCAACACGCACGCGGTCCACTTTGCCAACCGTAAGACCAGCGTAGCGGACCAGGGCGCCAGGCTGCATGCCTCCAGCAAACTTGAAGTAGGCCCGATACGACACCCGCGAGCTGCCCAGGCCGCCGGACACGGCCAGAATCGTGGCCGAGAGCAACGCCGCGGCGACCAGCACAAAGAATCCGACAACCGCCTTTTCCCGGTTTGCGTTCATAGCCATCTAAACCCCTTCCGTGAAGAGCCGGAGATGATCCACCTCATCGTCGGACTCCGAGTCTGGAACGCGATCCAGAAACTGCCGTACTCGAGGATGAGTGCTCTCGCGCAACTCATTGGCGGGACCCACCGCGACGATGCTGCCCCGGTCCAGGACAACGATGCGATCCGCGATCAAAAAAGCGCTGGCCAATTCATGCGTGACCACGACCATGGTCATGGAATAAGCTTCCTTCAAATTCAGAATCAGATTATCGATGCCGGCGGCCATAATCGGGTCCAACCCGGCAGAGGGCTCGTCGAAGAACAGAATTTCCGGATCCATCGACAGGGCTCGGGCGAACGCAGCCCGCTTCTTCATGCCGCCGCTGAGTTGCGACGGCATGTAGTGCTCAAAGCCGCTCAGCCCTACCTGTTCCAGTTTGATCCGCACCATGACATCGATGGTTGAGGGATTGAGTCCGGTGTGCTCCAGAAGCGGAAGCGAGATGTTTTCCCCCACGGTCAAAGACCCGATCAACGCTCCACCCTGAAACGCCAAGCCGATCTTGCGGCGCACCGAATCCATCTCCCGTTCCGAGGCTGTGGCTAGATCCACGCCACTGATCCGAACCTCGCCAGAGTGCGGCTTTTCCAGCCCCACCATGGTCCGCAGCAATGTGCTTTTTCCGGATCCGGAACCTCCCAGAATTACGACGGTCTCGCCGCGCTGGATATCGAGGTCCACGCCATGCAAAACCTCGCGCTCTCCGAACTGAACCCGGAGCGCTTTCACCGAGATTGCGGGTGCGTCCGTCATGACGCCCTCAGGCGGCCCCCTGGGTGGCATAGAACAGTGCGGTAAACACCAGGTCTACCACCACCACCACAAAAATGGAGATGACTACGGCTCGGGTCGTCGACTTTCCCACTTCTTCTGCGCCCGGTCCCGTGGAAAAGCCCTCCTGGCAGCCAACCGCGGTGATCACCAGCCCAAACACGACGCTCTTCACCAATCCCGTCATGACATCTCGGAGGACCAGAGCGTCACGGGTTGCGCTCATGTAGCTGGCAAAGGTGAAGTTGGCTCCAAGCACGCCAAAAAAACTGCCGCCGAGCACACCCATGAGGTCGGCCCAAATCACGAGACAGGGCAGCATCAAAGCCATCGCCAGAAACTTCGGAGCCACAAGGAACGTCACCGGATTCAGGGCCATGGTTTCCAGCGCATCGAGCTCTTCGGTGACTCGCATGGTCGCAATCTCGGCGGCGAAAGCCGACCCGGACCGGCCAATGACCACGATCGCCGTGATCAGCGGTCCAAGTTCGCGCGTAATCGAGATGGCCACGAGGCTGGCCACCAACTGCATCGCGCCCAGCGTTCGCAACTCATACGCTCCTTGCAAAGCAAGGATCACGCCAATGAAAAAGGCAATCAGAGAAATGATCGGAACGGCACCGACGCCCCCGAGCTTCGCCTGATGAATGGCACGCTCCAGACTGCGGCCCCGTTTGAGCGGCGAAGAAAATAGGGTCCGCACTGACCTGTAAAACAGCTGCGCCAATCCCCCCGTATAGGCGAAGGCAGCTTCCGACGCGTCTCCCACAATCGCCAGATATCTCATCGCCGGGTTCATGCCCCGCCGCCCACCGCTTGCTCTTCGTTCTCGTAGACCCGGAAGATCTTGATGACGTGCGTTAACCGAAAAACTTCATGTACAGCGGGGCTCATGGCAAATAGCGCAAATTCGGTTTTCGTCTTCTGGCACTCCTTCAGTACTTCAATCAGCGTAGCGATTCCCGAACTATCCAGGTAGCGAATGCCACCCAGGTTGATCACGAGACGGTTCACACCGCCCAGGGCTGCGAACAAAACCCTGCGCAGCTCTCCGGAACTGTTGAGATCCACGTCGCCCTCCACCGCAACAATCCGCACATTCCCTTGGTCACGAAAGGAAGTCTTCATGAGCTTTCAGCCGATCGCTTTAGGCGTTTCGTCATGATCAGATGATTGGCCATTCCTGCCCGCCGGTAGTCGCTCGTGTCCATGACGTCCCGGATGATGTGGGTTCCCATACCCCCGGCGGCATGGCTCTCTCGGGCACGCGCGCAGATTTTTGCAAGATCCGGCGCGTCGCCCGTGTCAGAGACCAGAAACTCCAGGACGCCTTCCTTTTCTTCGCAGATGAATTCGATCACGCCATCCGGCCGCTTGTGGTATGCATGCCGAATCACGTTGGTGAGCGCCTCGTCGATCGCCAGCGTAATCGATCGGGCTTCGGATTCATCCCATCCGAACACCGCGCACAGTCTCTCCATCGCTCCGCGAACCACGGGCAAGAAAGCGGGATCGCTGGGCAGACGCCACTCGGCCTTAAACCGGACTCCGGAACGCGATCGGACTGCCGAAGACTCCACGCTAGTCCCCATGGCCAGGCGAATTGGGTAGTCTCTGCAGCACCACGACCGTCTCGTCGTCCATGGAAGGAGCCTCTCCGCGAAAGCCATCGACGGCGTTGATCAGCATGGGTCCAATCACCGTGGGCGGTCCCAGCGGCAAGGCCTCGGCCAATGCTAAGAAACCTTCGATCCCCAGCGGCGCACCCGAAGGGTTGCGGCATTCGGTGATGCCGTCGGTGTACAGAACCAGAATGTCGCCGTGTTCCAAACGCGCAGAAACTTGGGTATAAGGCGTGCCGGAAATCAGCCCCAAAGGGAGATCCGACAGCCCCTCCCCGTCCTCAACCCATTCGGTCAACACCCATTTCCGGTCGAGCGAGCGGTACCACAATGGCGGCAAATGCCCAGCGTTCGTATACCGCAGCTCATCGAGCTTCGACTGGTAGCTCAACAGAAATGCCGTGGCAAATTGCACGCCGTCGGCACCGAGCAGAAATGCATCGTTGAGTTCGCGAATCAAAATCGACTGGTCGAATCGCTCCACGTTTTGCCGCAGAGCCTCGCGCAATCGCTCGGCCACCGCGCTGACCACCTCGCCGTGTCCCGCCACATCGGCGAGCACCACCCGCGCGAGCTCCCCACGGCTGCACAGGGAGAGGTAGTGCAGGTCGCCTCCGTGTGTGGCCGGACTTAGCGGTCGGCTGGAAACCCACGCCGCCAGCCCGGCGATTTCGGCCGGATAGGCCACAGCATCGTTTCCGCCGCGCAACTCCAGACAGGACAGGCGGTAGGGCTTGGTCTCGGTCGCAGGCATGTGTCCGTCCTCCTGTTTTGAGTAGCGGGCCTTCCACGTCCCAACACATTGGCGTAAGAATCTTATCTGATGTAGGCGCTTTGGTCAGCGATTCAATCCGGGCCGCCAGGTGCTCGGCTAGGCGCCGGCGGCAGGGCGAACCCGAGGCAGGCGGACCTGGAAAACCGTGCGGCCAGGTCTCGACTCCAGCCGGATCAGACCCTGATGAGCCCGAATAATCCGCTGGACGATATCGAGACCAAGACCGGTCCCTTCGCCAACCGGCTTGGTCGTGAAAAAAGGATCGAAAATCTTCCCCTGGATCTCGGGCGGCACGCCGGGCCCATTGTCGACAATCTCAACGAGTACGAATTCTGGTTCGAGCACGGTACGGACTTCCAGAACCTTCTCTCCGCTCGGCACGGTGGCCATCGCTCCAATCGCGTTGTCGATCAGGTTGGTCCAGATTTGATTCAGCTCGCTGCCGTTGGCGGGAATCTTGGGCAGATGACCATCGAACTGCCGCTCCACCTGAATGCCGTGCTTGAGCTGATGCTGGAACATGCGCAAGGTGACGTCAATTCCCTGTTCCACATCGACGTCGCTCAACGGCGTCTGGTCCATATACGAATAGGACTTCACGGCTTGAATCAAATCGGAAATACGGTGGGAGGCTTCTTCAATTTCGTGCGTGAGGCAGAGGATCTGGTGGTCACAGGCCAGGATCCTGAGGCCGCGATCGAAAGCTTCATGGCTGATCATCTTGGTGAGCGGAGCCAGTCGTTCGGCGGTGATGCCAGCTTCCACCAGGTCGCCAGCCAGCTCCGAAGGGGCGTTTTGCTGGTCCAGCCAGTCGGCGAGATCCGCTGCGAGGTCGGCGCGTTCGAGCGAGTCGCCGTGATTTGTGGCAGCACAGTCGTCGATCGACTCGCCCAGCTCGGCCATGATGGTCTGCGCTGCGGGCGGAATCAACTCTCCGCGCATGCGGATCGCGTCGCCACGGCGGCGCGCGAGCGTTTCCCGTAACATCGCGGCGGATCGAACAACGGCGGAGGCGGGATTGTTGAGTTCGTGAGCGAGTCCCGCGGAGAGTTTACCGAGCGCCAGCATCTTCTCGGTACGCTCGACGATCCGCGTCGCTTCCCGCGTCCGGTCGGTCATCTCGGCCACGAGCTTCTGCGCCAGATTGGGAACGCGGTACACCAACTCCCGCAGGTCGGAGGCGGGCATCACAACCAGGCGGCTCGGTCGAACCACCGTGGCCCGGCCGCGGGCCACTTTCATCCGGGAAAACGGGAGCACCCCACCGGGTTGTCCGGCCACACGTACAAAAACCGCACCATAAGGATCGCCCACCATGCGGAATTGAATCTCGCCTTCCAGCACCACAAAGAAGTCCTTGGTCGGCGCGCCCTCCTCGATGATGACCTCACCGGGCTCGTAGCAGCGGACTTCGAAATGATCGGCCAGCCAGCGCAACCCATCGCGGTCGTCGTCGGCAAACAGGGGAAAGCGAGCGAGCTCTTCGACAGTTGGACGCACGCACGGCGAGCTATCGGACATTTGCAGCCTCCACTACCGGTTCGCTAGGTACTGGTTGATGAAGTAAAGAACAATCGACCCCTCGCCGACACTGTTTGCCACGCGGCGGACGGCCCCATCGCGAACATCCCCCACCGCGAATACGCCGGGGACACTCGTTTCCAGCAATGCCGGGTCGCGATCAAGATTCCAGCCCGCTGGACGCCGCCCGTCACGCAGCAAGTTGCGCCCGGTGACGAGGAAGCCCCGCGGATCGCGGCAGAGGGTGCCCTCCAGCCAATCAGTCTGCGGCTCGGCACCAATGAAGATGAAAAGGGCGCCAGCCGCGAGGTTCTCCGTGGTTTGCGTGTCGTGACGACGCAGGGTAATGCCGGAGAGGCGGCCATCGCCCTGCACTTCGATCACTTCCGTATTCGGCACGACTTTAATATTCGGTATCGTTCCGATCCTCTCCCTCAGGTAGTGCGACATCGACCTGGAGAGTGAGTCTGCGCGAACCAGCATGTTGACCGAGCGTGCATAATCGGAGAAATGAACCGCGGCCTGGCCGGCGGAATTCGCCCCGCCGACAATGTAGATATCTTCGCCCTTCACGGATGCCGCCTCGGTCGTGGTCGCTCCGTAGTAGACACCCGCGCCGGTCAGCCGATCCATCCCCGGGATATTCAGCCGCCGCCACTGAACCCCCGCGGCAATCACCACACAGTGCCCGACCAGTTCCTTGCCGTTCGAAAGCTTCACCAACCGATACTCGCCTTCGCCCGATAGCGATACGGCTTGCGCGGGCGCAAGGACTTCGGTTCCAAATCGTTTCACTTGCGACACGCCGCGGCGGGCGAGGTCAGCACCACTCAAACCCGCGGGGAAGCCCAGATAATTCTCAATGCGCGAGCTCGAGCCAGCCTGCCCGCCGGGAGCCTCGCGTTCCACGAGAACGGTCTTCATGCCTTCGGTGCTGCAATAGAGCGCACAGGCCAGACCAGCGGGCCCAGCGCCTATGATAACGACGTCGTAAAACTCGCGGCTCGGTGTGCTGGCCAAGCCCAGCTTCGCCGCCACCGCCCAAACGTCGGGCTTCTCGAGGACCGATCCATCCGGAAAGATCACCACGGGCAACGCCCTGGGAGTATCTCCGATCGCCGCCTGAATGCGAGGATCGGACGTGGCGTCCGGCTCCATCCAGCGGTAAGGAATCTGGCTCTTGGCCAGGAAGTCCTTCAGTTCATACGTCGCCGGCGACCAGCGTGTCCCCACGACGTAGACGCCGTCAAAAGACTCCCGGCTGGTGGCGTTCCAGTCGTCCAGGAGATCGGCCAGCACGGGATAGAGATTCTGCTCCGGTGGCTCCCACGGCTTAAGAAGGTAGTGGTTCAGTTTAACCTTGTTAATCGCGTCAATCGCTGCGTTGGAGTCGGCGTACGCCGTCAGCAAAACACGGCGAGCCGTCGGCTGCAAGGGAAGCGCCTCCAGGAGAAAATCCGTGCCGCTGACGAGAGGCATGCGCTGATCGACCAAAAACAAGGCAATTCGGTCGCCACGGGCCGTGAGCTGCCGGACAAACCCCATCGCCTTCTCGGCAGACTCAGCCGCCAGAATCCGGTACTGCGCAGCAAACTTCGATTTAAGATCGCGCTCGACCGCGCGCAGAACCGCTGGATCATCGTCAACTGCGAGAATGTATGGCTTTTTCATGGGAATATAAGGGGTCAAGGCTGGCACACACCGCCGCCAAAGGTCCGGTCAAAGTCCGCCACCGGGCGCCTCGTCCACACCCGGTCCTGTCAAACGGACTCCATCAGCTTGCCATCGGACGCACGGGCAGGTCAATCGTCCGGGCTGCCTTCTCAGTCGCGTCACGGGTGTCTCTCCAACGAGCCCCGCAGTACGACAACGTGCGATCCGATCCTTAGATTCAAGGGGCAGATTCAAGGAGCCCAGACTCAAGGAGATCAGCAACATCGGGTTGCGATAGCCGACGATTTCACTTACTCTTCGCTGAACCGGAAGCTTCGACCGTGAAGCCCACGGGCGAACCGGAAGTGGCGTGGATGCGCCTCGAGAAAGCGGTTGGGATTTGTGAAGGTATCTCGTCGAATGCTGGCGTGCCGATGAAACATCGGGCGTTGCGCGTACAACTCTCTGGGTTGGCGTGCTTAGTCTTCACGATTTTCCCGTCCCTCGCCATGTTGTCCAGCCAACGCCGGACCTTGGCGGCTTCCGGACGATCGTCATGGTTCTTCAGGAACGCGCACCCTCGGTGCACGTGGCCAGGGAACTCCTAAGCGCAAGCCATCGTCGACGGGCATGGGCGTGGCCACGGGACCGAATTGTGACGGTGGGAGAAGGGAAGGGCTGCGTCCCAGAACAACTCATGGTGAGCAAGCCTCGACGCTGCTCGGCAGTCACAAATCGCACGACCAGGATCTGAAGAAAAGGATCTTAGGAAAAGGATCTTAGGAAAAGGATCTTAGGAAAAAGACCTTAAGAATAAGGATGTTAGGAAGAAGAGAGATCATGAAAAGGAAAACCGCCGTGGCCTCAGGCACCTTCTTGTTCGCGCTTTGTTTAACCGCGTCCGCTCAGCAGTCGCCTCCCGAGCCTGCATACCGGAACCCCACACTCCCGGTCGAGCAACGTGTCGCCGCTCTCGTGTCGCAAATGACTCTGGAAGAAAAGGTTTCCCAACTGGGACACGCTTCCGCCGCGATTCCCCGGCTGGGCGTTCCCCAATACAACTGGTGGAATGAAGGACTGCACGGTGTGGCGCGTGCCGGAAATGCCACGGTATTTCCCCAGGCCATCGCCTTGGCTGCCACATTTGACGCGCCCTTGATGCACCAGGTCGCCGACATCATCAGCACCGAGTTCCGCGCGAAATACTACGCAACAGTCCATCCCGGCGGCTCCGCCGATTGGTACCGGGGACTCACCGCCTGGTCGCCCAACATCAACATCTTCCGCGATCCGCGCTGGGGTCGCGGGCAGGAAACCTACGGGGAAGATCCCTACCTCACCGCGCTCATGGGGGTCGCCTTCGTTACCGGCTTGCAGGGCAGCGATCCGAGCTACATAAAGGTGGTTGCGACTCCGAAACACTTTGCCGTGCACAGCGGTCCGGAATCCACTCGGCACACTGTAGACGTCACCGCATCGCGCCATGACATGGAAGACACTTACTTGCCCGCATTTCGCGCCACCGTCACCGAAGCACACGCTCAATCCGTCATGTGTGCCTACAACTCGCTGAACGGTCAGCCCGCCTGTGCGAACTCTGCGCTTCTCGAAGAGCATCTCCGGCACGATTGGGGCTTCGCCGGCTACGTTGTCTCCGACTGCGGCGCGGTGGCGGACATTTTCAAAGGGCACCACTACTCAGCGAACCCCGAACAGGGCGTGGCGGCAGCCATCAAGACAGGGATGGACGTCATCTGCGGAGACTATCGCAACCAGATGAGCACCGAACCGAACGCGATTATCGGCGCTGTTCATCACGGGATTCTTGCGGAGGCCGACGTGGACCGGGCCTTGGGCCGCTTGTTCACCGCTCGCTTCAAACTCGGCATGTTCGATCCTTTGTCCGCCGTGCCCTACTCCAGCATCACTCCCGCGGACAACGACACTGAGGCGCATCGCCAAATGGCCCTGCGCATGGCCAGTGAATCCCTTGTCTTGCTGAAGAACAAAGACCACCTCCTCCCTCTCAAGAAGGCTCCCGCCAGCATTGCCGTAATTGGCCCCGACGCGGACAGCCTGGACGCTCTGGTGGGCAACTATAACGGCACGCCTTCCAAACCTGTAACGGTCCTTGACGGCATTCGCCGGCGCTTTCCGCAATCCCAAGTGGTTTACGTCCAGGGCACGGGCCTGGTGGGCCCGGTTGCCGTTCCGATTCCCAACGCCGCACTGTGCACGGACGCATCCTGCAAAGACCACGGCCTGAAGGCGCAGTACTTCTTCAACATGAAGTTGGAGGGTTCGCCGGCGCTGACCCGGACAGACGGCATGGTCAACTTTGCCTGGGGCGAAACGGGAGTTTCCGCGGCACTGCGGCAGCACTATTCGGTTCGGTGGACCGGTGTGCTCACCCCGCCCGAGTCGGGAGATTTCAGAATCGGCTTTACCGGCCAGGATGGTTATCGGGTCTGGCTCGACGGCGCTGTCGTTACCGAGGACTGGAACCTGCACGAGCCCGCCACCACGCTCACAAAAAAGATCCACCTCGACAAAGATCATGCTTACGCCATCAAGATCGAATACTTCCAGAACGTGGGAAATTCCGAAGCACGCTTGCTTTGGAGCTTGCCCAGCCAAATCGGCCAGGATGCCCTCGACGCGGCCGGCAAGGCCGACCTTGTCGTAATGGTGGCAGGTCTCTCTCCCAGAATCGAGGGCGAAGAGATGAAGGTCGACGCCGATGGCTTCTCGGGCGGCGATCGCACCAGCCTCGACCTCCCCGCTCCGCAGGAGCAACTCTTGCAACGCATTCACGGCCTCGGCAAGCCCACTGTCTTAATCCTCATGAACGGAAGCGCCGTGGCCATCAATTGGGCCGATGAGAATCTGCCAGCCATTGTGGAGGCCTGGTACCCGGGTGAAGAAGGCGGAAACGCCGTGGCCGAACTCCTGGCGGGAGACTTCAGCCCCGCAGGCCGTCTGCCGGTGACGTTTTACAAATCCGTCGCTCAACTGCCCGCGTTCGACGATTACTCGATGGCCAGGCGCACCTACCGCTACTTCGGCGGCGAGCCCCTCTACCCGTTTGGCTATGGGCTGAGCTATACAACATTCCGGTACGGAAACACGGCCGTCGACAAGGCCGCGGTCTCTGCCAACGGAGAGGTGACGGCAACGGTGGAGATCGAGAACACCGGCGCGATGGCGGGCGACGAAGTCGTCCAACTCTATCTCAATCACCCCGGAGTCCCTGGCGCCCCCATCCGCGCGCTCAAGGGCTTCCAGCGGATTCATTTGGGCCGGGGGGAGAAAAAGACAATCTCATTTCGACTGCATGATCGTGACTTGAGCGTGGTCGATGAAACGGGAAGGCACCGCATCTTGCCGGGCAAAGTGGAGGTCTGGATCGGCGGAGGTCAGCCGGTTGGGCGATCGGGCTTGCCGAAGACCGCAGGTGTGCAAACGGAGTTCACGATCCTGGATGAGGCTACTCTGCCCGACTAGCGGGCTGGGCCGACTTCCCATGGGTTCTTACTTTGCGAACAGCTTGAGGTCGATCGTATCGGACATGATCTTGTAACCCGCATCGCCAGGATGCATATGGTCGCCGCTATCTGCCGCGGGCACCAGATGTGAGGGATTCTGGGCGTCCCGAATTGCGGCGTCGAAATCGATCACGGCATCAAATTTTCCACTATTGCGAATCCAGGCGTTGACGCTCTGGCGTTCAGCTTCCGCCTCTGCGCTGAAGTAGGACGACTCCCCGAAGGGGGTGATGGTGGCCCCGTAAACCCGAATGCCGTGGGCGTGAGCGCGCAAGATAATCTGGTCGTACGCAGCCATCAACGCCTCTGCCGTCGCTCGCGGTTCGTGATGCTCCTGAGCTTTGGCACCCGTTCCAATATCGTTAGCTCCTTCCAGCACGATGAGCCAACGGACTCCGGGCTGCGACAGCACGTCGCGGTCCAGCCGCGCCAGGGCATTCGGTCCCAAACCATCCAGCAAAAGACGGTTGCCGCCGATTCCCTCGTTCAACACTCCCAGCTTTCTTGTGCTCCTGTTTGCCTGCAGCCGGCGAGCCAACCCATCTGGCCAGCGGCGGTTTGCATTGGTTGTCGAGTTCCTCCCATCGGTGATGGAATCGCCGAGAGTGACGATGGCCGCGCTCGACTTCGAGGCGAGCACATCGATCCCATTGAGAAAATACCAGTGGTCGGTAGGCGCCGCAGTTGGCAAGTCCGCAGCTGAAACCGAGTCGCCGGCAACCAGATAAGAGGTGGTTCTGGAGCCAGGGTGGGCAGTGACCCCTTCCGGAACGCCATGGAGACGAATGGTTACGGCAAGATCGGAAAGGGGAACCAGATCAAAGTCGAGAGGATCGGAGTACATCAAAGCTCCCGGTGGAATTGTCACAGAGGACTGGCCATGGAAGGTGAGCGCCTTGTCGCTCTCCGGCCGGATCGCGCTCCTACCCGAAGCTAGAGCCACATGCGCTGAAGGGATTGCGAGTGGTGTAGCACCAAACCCATTGGAAAATCGGACACGTATTTGTTTGCCACCCAGGGAAACATGTGCGATCTGCCGCAGCGTGCTATCTACGAAGCCAGGCTCTGGAGGCGCGTTTCCCTGATCTCCAAGTTGCGGCGACGATGCCCAAGTACCCACCCAGCGGCCGCTCTTGTCGTGTGTGCTCCCTTGGCGTTGCCCCGCCCATGCCGTGGAGGGCAGCACAATACAGAGCACCGAGGCCAGGGTCCATTTCTTTCTCAACTTCTTTCTTAACTTCTTTCTTAACAAAAGACTCTTCCCTTCATCAACCTCACAATGGTTCGTCACGAGAGTTCAAAGTTTATGCTTCCATCATCGACAGAGGGCATCAAGTTTAACGAAAGTGTCGTCGGAATGCTGTGGTTCTGGAATGTGCTTGGCCACCATCATCTGCTGCAAGAAAGTCCCGCCCCAATCCGAAGCAAGATTCGGATCGATCCCGTAGGCGGGATCGCTCTCAGCCTCTGGCAGCGTCACGAGTTTGAAATTTCGCTGCTTGAGCAATGCGAGAAGCCGGGGAAGCATGACCGTTTCAAAACCGCCGACGTGCAGGAGCATGACGTGCTTGATGTCTCGCCCATAGATGAGATTCGACATTTCCTGGCCTTGCGAGAGGGATTCGGATGCCCCACTGAGATAACGCTGCTGCAACCACTCGATTCCCTGTTGGTCATTTTTCGCCAGGCACCGCGCATACGGGTCGTTGTAGGCATAGTCGCCAAAACTTAGGGTCACTTGGGCGACTTTGTATCCCTGTTCTCTAAGAAAAGCAGCGATGGCATGATGCTTTCCCGCCGTATCTCCTTCTCGCAGAAACGGGAATCGAAACCAGTGCCAATCCTGATCTGTCATGAGTCCCTCTAAGGCTGGCTCGTCGGCGTGAAGATCCTGTTCGAAAGCATCCAAGGAATTTGTGTTGAGATCCATGTGCGAGAAAGTGTGATTCCCCAGCGGAAATCCGGCATCGCGCCAAAGTCGCAGAACTCGCGGATTGTCCGGAGCTTCTGCCAAGCCCTTGGCATTGATGAATCCGTAAATTGGAGGCGCCTGTGCGGCTTCGAGCGCATGGAGAATGCTCTTGATAATGTCGACGCGAGTCAGTCCTGGCGGCAGCGGTCCGTGAGCCGGCAGGTCGTCAAAGGTGAGTGCCACTTCCGGAACAGATTTTGCGGCCGTCACAGCCATTGGCGTTGCTGCAACCGGTGGGCGCCCGATGTATCGGCTGGCAAAGGTCAAGAATGTTGGCCAGTTAGGTCCCGTGGTGTGCCCCCCGCTATGTTGGCGGAAGGCGATATCGCCGTTGGTTAACGCCGTTTCTACGGGCGGAAAGTCGCTGGTTCCCAGATCTTTCTTGCCCAGAAGTCTGTACACCGGCCCGGCGCCAACCGCGCCCAGGAACATGCCTTTGGCATCGACCCAGCCTCCCTCCACCTGCTGCGAACCACTGCTAACGAAGACCGGTCGCGGTGCACACAACGCCAGAAGCTCATGCGAATCCACTGGCAAATCATTCGGAGTCAATGGACCTGCATACTTCAGGAAGTTGCCGGCCATCCAATGGTATTCCGCCGTCGAGGCAACATTTTCCACTTGCTCACCAAACCTGCGCCGCAGAATCTTGGCTCCCCCCTCACCCGAGGATCCGACAAAAGCGATGGCGAGGCGCGGCTCGTAGGCCATGGCAACAAGCGTTGCTTTCCCGTACCGTGAAAGGCCTTCCAAACCCAGTTGCTTGGCGTCTACGGACTTGTCAGTCTCAAGATAGTCCAGGGCTCGGGTTACGCCCCACGCCCACGCCCGCAAGGCACCCCAATCATCCAGCTTCCGAGGCTGGCCGCGGTTGACCAAACCGATGATGCCTTCCGTCAGACCTGCTCCGTCGTCCGCCTGAACGGTCGTAGGAATGAGAACAGCATAGCCCCAGCCCTTGGCAAGAACCTGCTGTTGCCAGGTCGGCCCATTCCCCGCAAGAGCTGCCCATTGTGCTTCTGAGAATCGTTTTCGTATCTCGGCCAGAGCCTCCGGGCTCAGGCCCAGCTCCATCATCACTGGGACTCGGCCGGTCGCGGTCGCCGGGGTGGTCAGCGTGAGCTGAATGTCCACCGTGATGAGGGGGTAGAACGAGTTGTCGACGTGGCCGACGAGTTTCTTCGTGATGACCGGTGTGTCTCCATTCTTTTCATGGATGGTGCTGGTCACCTCCCAATTGACTTTGGGTGTGTTCTTCGGAACCCGGCCATAGATCTCTCGGTCGAAATCTTCCACAATTTCTGGACGGCGCTTCTCCCACCATACCTTTTCCGTGCTCACCTCTCTACCATTGTTCATTACCAAAGGATCGGGCAGGCTTGGATACGCAGCAGTCTTGGATTCATCAAAATTGGCAGCGTGGGGGGACTTGGGATCGCCGTCCGGACCACGCCGGAGCGAAGCAATGTGTAGAAGCTCGAGTGTCCTCTGGTGATCCTGTTCGGCAGTCAGATGGGCCGGAGGAGCCAAACTGCTGGTCGTTTGAGGCGTGGCAGCAGCTGTTCCTTGAGCAGAAGAATGTAGCAGCAGGGCCAGCAGGGCGAAACTCAGCGACCTTCCCGTAAACTTCATCCGGCTCCTTACTTCCCCGCGGGCTTGGCGGAGTATGCGTCGAGCAATTCGCCCCTGATTGGCCCCAGCGAGACTCTGCCAGATTTTGCCCTGAAGCGCGGCCCCTTATCAAGGCCTCATGACAGCAGATGCATCCGACACTCGGGATCCACGAATCATTCCTGGCAGAAGCGGCGCGGCTTAGTCGCCTCTCATCCTCGGTCGGGCTCCGCATCAGCCCAGCACGTCCTCCGTTCTTCGGATGATACCTTGCACCACGGCAAGTATCACGCCCGTACCTTCCAATTCATCAGCGTTATGAAGCCGCTGCAATGCCCGAGAAGCTTTGCCACTATGTTTTGCATTCAATCCGGCGCCGTTGTCGCGAACGATCAAGGCAAACCGGATGACGATTCGAAGACAAACCAAAGCACGCTGATCGCTGGGTACAGTCGTCCTCGCCGGGTATACCCGAAACAAGTATTTGCCACATCCCCCAATAGGCACTTGTACTGATTGTCAACCTCCTCCACTTAGACGAGGTTAACTCTAAGGCTGCAATCATCATGCCAGCCTTCGCGCTGGAAGTGCTGGGCACTGTTACGGATTTATTTATTTCTTTGGATTGCAAATAACAATGTTGACCAAGCGGCAGTGGGGTGCGGACGCGGCCCTCCCCCGAGGACAAGCCGCCCGGAATCGGCCCCACGGCAGCTTGGCCTGCGCAGGTTGAACAAAATGAGGTGGATTTATGAACTGCAGCGTTTGCAACGATCTTCATCGCGCGTTCCAACGAACGCATTCCAGTTACATTGACGCATGCACCGCGGCATTCTATAGGGTTTGCACTGAAATTGCGGCAACGAAGCAAATCGCCATGGAACGCGCCAAAAACGATCTTTACGAGCACCAGCTCGACTGTCCGTCAGCGGCAAGTGGCCGGACGCCCGCGGAAGGACATTGGACAACAATATCAGCCACCATCTCCGCGGGAAGCTTAGCCGTCGCGCGTACTCGATCGCACCTTCTCAGGCGGGCGAGAAGCGCCCGAACCCCCTGCCGAAATTTTGGGACAGCCTAGAAGAGCCCCGAGGGCCGCTTTCGGAGAACACACTTTGGGCGTTCCAACCCGCCCGAAGTGGCTTAGAGGTTCTGGTCGTGCTCAATGGCAATGTTGGTGGTCGCACGCAGTGTAGGTGTGAGACCGGCGTGTGGAGGCTGGCGAGTTGGAACGGATGTGGTCTCGTAAATCCTCCAGCAGAACCACCCGACGAGGGCAAAGAGCGCCAAGGCAAGGGCTATGCGCTTGACCAGGGAACGCCGTGCATCGGCGCGGGTTCTTGGGACAGCGGGCGTGGGAATTGGGGCCGAGAACATATCGACACCTCGGGCAACAGAACAGAGCGGGTGCGGGAAACTGAGCCAGCCCGAGGGTCCGGTCACCCGTGGTGACGCGAACCTCGCGCCGATCCTAAAGGAAACTGTAACGCCCCGACGAATCTGGGGGCTGTGCAAAAGTGCTCAGGCCGGATCAGGACTTCGCCCACAGATGTGTCCCCGAGAACAGCTTCAGGTTGTACCCGTCGTCAATCTGCGGTCAGGATCTCCGCCGGACTGAATCGTTTGCCGACACGTTGACGGTCTGCGGGGAGTGTTCAGATCAGATCCCCGGCTCTAGTGCGTCGTTTTGCTTCGTAATTGACCAGCCCCTCGCGGCGGCGCAGAAGGCCTATGCTCAACGCCGGGCCACTGGTTTATTTGATCCTTGGAACCTTGGCCAGCCATACGACAGTCGGCGCGATCCGATTCCAAGTACGCAAAACTGCTCGGCATGGTTGGGCTGCGCTGACGTTGTCGAGAGTACCGTCGTTCGTTCCCGAAATCTACTCACTTCTCCCGGAACCGAAAACTTAGACCTACCGTGAACCCCACAGCAGATCCCGGCGTGGCGTGGATGCGTGTGAATCCCTTTGGCGGCTCGTTCTGCAATCGTGATGTGAACGAGTTTTGCGTTTCGTAGTACCGCTTGTTGTTGAGGTTATCCACTGCGAAGTTGAAGTCGACACCGTGCCGGATTCTCCGCGACATACTGAGGTCGATTACATCGAGTCCAGTGGCACGAATTGAGGGATCGAACCCGTCGAGCCGGTAAGAGCTGATGTGCCGGTAACGCAATGAGCCATTGAATCCACGCCAAGCTGTGAGTGTGAGGCCGGAATTTGCTGTTGAGTGCGGGGCGCTGTCCACATAATCTCGAGGGAAAGTGCCACGGTAAAAAGCGTCGGAAACTTGCGTGAAGGCTCCATTGAGCGCGAGATATCTCGTCAACTTCACGGAAGTCCTGGCTTCCCATCCGTAGGAACGGCTGGGGCCCTTCAGTTCGAAAGTGCCATCGTCGGGGATGTAAACCTGTTCGTTAGAGCGGTCGATGAGAAACACGTCCGTGCTCAGCGAGAGCCGTCGCAGGCGATGCGAGGTGCCGAGCTGGTAGAAGTCCGTAGTGGCAAGTTTCGGTGCCTCCGGGCGCTGCACGACACCACGTGCGTCCTCGCTGGAGATGCCGCGACCGTAGCTGGCATAGAGCGTCAGGAGCAAGCAGCTGGCGGGAGTGTAGGAAAGATTCGCTTTCGGCTGGAAACGCGAGGCGCCCTGAACGCCGCTGTGGGTCGGGTCGAGATGATCGTCCACATCGAAACGGAAGTAATCGAAGCGCAGTCCCGCATCCACATGCAGGCGGCCTGCTAGGAAATCAATCCCCTGCTGCACGTAGCCCGCGGCGTTGCTGACATGGGCGCTGGCGCTGGTGGTGACATCAAGCACCTGCCTGGCCTCGGTGTGCAGCAAGCCCACATTGATCTGGTTGTCGTGAAAGTTCGAGCCTGCGGTCAGCAGCGCGCTCTGTCCGAAAAGCTTGTAGGGATGCAGATACTGCGCGTTCACTCCTTGCTGAAAGCGTGAATCATGCTGCTGGATTTCGTCGCCATGGATGGGATCGTGCAGGAAAAATGTGAAATTGGAATAGAGGTCGAAGAGCGAGCGTCCGAGGAAACCATCCAGCCTGAGGATGTCGCCATTCGCAAGATCGCGTTTGTAGTAGGCGCCCAGCGTACCGAGGCGAACACGGCCTCCATCATAGGGGTCGACAAAACCAAAGCGGTCCAACCGGCCGCTCTCTTCTTGGTCCAGCGGAAGCTGGCCTGAAGAGTAGAAATCATTCGTGCCGAAGTTGAGTTTGAAGCCCAAGGATTCTTTGTCGTTGCGGCGACGGGTGTAGTTGCCGGTGACGTTGTTGCGGCCGTAGCGTGCCGGATTGAGAAACGGGCCGTCGGTGTGCGATCCCTCGTAAGCAAGGAATGCATCCGCGTTCTCGAGAGCTGGGCTGTAGCCGACGAAGCCACGATACGCGTCGAAGGAACCTCCCTGTATGCGCACGGTGAGCTGGTCGGGGAGACTCTGTTTCAAGCGAATATGCGCAACGCCGAGACCGGAGAAGTCGCCATATTCGGCGCTAAACGGGCCGTTCAGGATATCGACCTCCTCCACCAATTCCGGCGTGAGCGTTTTGAGCGCTCCCAAGTAGCCTTGACCGTGGCCCTGCGTAGATTGATTCTGCTGGACGTCATCTACCAAGACCTTCAAGCCGCCGTTGACCCCGCCGTGATCGAGATTGAAACCGAAGCGCCGGATTTCCAGCGACTTGCCCCCGCCCTCGTGCTGGCCTGTGTTGATGCCGGACGCGAGCGTATCGAAAAGTTGGTCGTCACGGGAGAACAGGGTGTTCTTGTACACCGAATCATTGCGGCGGTCGATGGTCGGATCGAATGCGGTGGCTGCAATCACCATGCTTTCGCGCCGTGCTGGAATCACATAGCGAATGTGGAGCTCCAGATGTTCACTGTCATCATTCGCAGTCAGAACCTTTTCCAAAAGGGCAATGTAGCTGCCACAGACTCTGAGTTTGAGCGTAGCGGTGGGAACCACCAGCGTGAACTGCCCCTGATGATCCGTGAGCACCTTCTGCTCACTCGCTACCGGGCCTGCCCAGATTGCATCCGCCAGATGCACAGCAACTGTCGCTCCGGGGACAACTTCGTTTTTCTCCGTGAGGACCACTCCGGAGATTGTCCTCGTGCCCGCTGGCTGGGCGTGGAGGATTCCCACGCCCAGCACCAGGGCGGCCGCGACTTTGAGCGCGCGCTGCATGCTCGTCGTCATCGTTTCTACCTTCCCGGCGCGACGGTCAAGCTGGCCGGGGCGACGCGGGCCAGATCCGAAACAGGAGAATTTAGAGCAACCGCCTTTTGCAAATATTCGGAGGCCGCGTTCTTATCTCCCGCAGCCAGTGCAATCAGCCCCGCATGGTGGAAGAACTTGGCGTCTTGAATGCCGACCGCCAACGCGGCTTCGATGGGCTGCTTGGCGTCGGCGTCACGTCCATTGACGTGCAAGGCCCAGGCATAGGCGTCGAGCGTGTACACATCGTGACGGCGCGAACGCTCTAGCTCCGCGATTCTGAGTGCCTTGGCGGGCTGGTGCGCGTGATCCGCATAGTAGAAGATTAGCTCGCGGTTGGAGTTGTCGCCCTTGACGGATTCCGCCAGCGACTTCGTTTCAAATTCGGCGAAGTTCCTGGCCGCCTCTTCCGTACGGCCGGCAAGTTCCAGAGCTTCTGCCAGATCATAGAGATTCTCGGCGTGCGGTGCAACGTCATAGCGCTGGCGCAGCAGCGTGACGGCGTCTTGGTAACGCTTTTGCAGAATGCGGACCTTGGCAAGATTCGCCAGCGCGTAGTGATATCCGGAGAATTGCATCAGCGCCTGATCCAACAGCTTTTCGGCCTCTTCCGGCTTGCCGGCCATGAGCTCCAGGTGACCCATCTGTGCCAGTATCCACGCGCCATCCTCGGCTTCACTGGGAGGAGTGGACTCATAAGCCATCTTCATGAGCTCCAGCGAACCGTCAACGTCGCCGAACAGTTCACGCAGGTAAGCGGCCCGGGTCATGCCTGGAAGATTGCCGGGACGCAGATCGAGCATCCACTGGGCAGCTTTCTCCGCATCGGCGTAGTTTCCTAGCTCGACGCTAGCATCGGTCAGAAAACCGTAGAGCATGATGTCGTCGGGAATTTTTTGGTTCAGCAGCTTGGCCGCTTCCAGCGCCGCCGAGAATTCGTGCTTGCCCAGGAGGAGCCAAACGTGAATCCTGGCGCCGTCGAAATTGTTGGGGGAGATGGCGTTGGACTTCCGCAGCGCTTCCTCGGCCATGTCATAAAACTTGACATCGGATGTTTCCCGAGCCCTGCGCGACAGAGCCAAGGCAAGGGCGTTGTGGGCCTCAAAGTTCTTGGGATTCTTCTCAATGAGCTTGTTCGCCTGAGCCATGGCTCGCTGGGCGGGGGAAAGTTTCGGTTCAGCGGGAACTAGGCTGATTTGGGCGAAGGCGCCTATGGTCAGCAGGGCGACACAGAAGAGAGCGGAAGGGCGTTTCATAGAATTATCCTCGGGCACAGCAGAAATAAAGAAAGTTCATGGCCGCCGCGTTACCAGGCAACGGCCACGAAGGTTGAGTTACTTCACAGGGCAGATGCCATTCGGCTGTCCGGAACAACCTTTTTGTCCAGGGCCAGTGTGGTGGCTATCGCGACCGCTGTGAGCGGGCGTCACGTAGGGGAAGGTCCGGGCAAAGCCGTCTTCGTTCACGTTGACGCCATCTCCAATCGGAACGCCGTACTTGACCGGATCGGCCAGAATGCCCGCGACAGCCCGCGAAGCGATGTCGACAACATCGTCGATGGGACGGCGGCCTTGCGGAAAGCCCGCGAGATCGCCTGCCAGGAAACCAAGACGCTTCTGGCTCCCCACCGGAGTCGGAGGGATGCCCGTGTTCAGGCGGAGCAAGTCAGCGATCGCTCCACCATCCTTGGGACCGCAACCTGGACAGATCGGAGGCGCGTATTGGACCAAAGGGAGCAGGTCTGTGCGCGGAGCCGCCGGAACCGGGATGTTCAGGATGGACGAGAACAGATGCGCGAGAAGCGGATCGAGGAAGAAGTTTGCGAACTGCGCGTCATTCTTCGGATCCTCCACGCTGAACTTATCCTTGGAACCTGTTCCAATGATCAGTTCGTTGATGAGGGAGTTGCCTTCGCGATTGACTTGACGCCACTCGCCCTGACCGTCAACCTGCCCGCTGATGCGGTGGATGGTGACACGTTGGCGGTAAGTAGCTCCGTAGGTGCCGATGACTGCACGTTTGTCGCCGGCAGGATGCACTTGGCCATCCTCGGTCAACATGGTGGTGGGCACTTCCAGAACGATGGAGTTAACATTGAAGCCGGCCACGGAGTCCGGCGCGTAGTTGTGCTTGTCGTCACCGTCGACCTTGGCCGACAGGATTCCACCCACACCCATGCGGAAGTGGATGGAATCGAAAGCTGCGCCCAGGTCGATGTAAAACGGATCATCCACGGTTCCGGCAAATGTACGCACAGCGTTGCCGAGATCGTAAATGCCCTGCTGGAACAACGCCCGGTAGTCGGGCATGGTCAAAGGACCAACATTGGAAGGCACGGCATAGAGAGAGCGCCCTCCAGTCAGATCCGTGGCCACTCCGTTTTTGACCATGGTAACGGTGTAGCTTTGGCGCTGGCCGAGACCTTCAGAGCCAGGTCCAGACAGGGCCGTGATCTGCGGAATCCCGGCAATCCCACCCACGTACCCGGTAAAAACACCGGGCAGACGAGTTTCTGTTTTGAAGCGAAACTGGAAAACGATGTCATCCTCGCCATCCCGGTTGTTATCGACCTTCATTTCATAAAGAACGTTGGGGTCGAACGGAAAATAGTTGGGGCCGTTGGAAGGCTCAAGGAAGCCATCCACGTTCAGAATCATGGTGACGCGGTCGGGATGGTTGTAGCTGACAAAGGCATACCAGTCAGTCACATCCGCGCCTCGATCAAGGGCCGTAATCGGCGCCTCGCGGTGGCTGGACGCGAACATGCTGGCCGGAACCAGCAGGAACAGCGCCAGAGTAAAAGCAACAAGAACTTTGCACCGTTGCATAAACTTTGCCTCGAAAAAGCAGTTGGATTTGCAGGCGGGGCTCGTCGAAGAGCAAATCGCGCGGGCGCCACGCGCAATCTCGTTACGACGAGTTCCGTCTACAACTGGAAATACGGGAGACAATGGAAATTGGATTGGCAGGAAAACATTATTACGGTGGAAATGCACTGCATGCGCAACGGGACGACTATCGGCGCGTGTCAGATCGTTGCCCTGCAATGCACGGGCAATCGTTCGAATGTTGCGAAGGAATACCACCATCCTTGCCCGCGACGTCCGCTGTTGGACAAACGATAGGTCCCGGCTATCTTCGAGCCAAACCGTTCTAATTTTGAGGAACCGATTCGATGCGTAGTGTCAAGTGGTTTACACTTCCGAAGCGACGGATGAACCGTCTCAGCCTCGGCCACCATGACTAGAGAACTGACTTGTCTTGAAAATTCCCCCGTTCCGCCTTGCGGATGCACGGATTGTGTTAGGGTCCCGCCGACCTCGCCTCGTAGATTCTCCGGCAAGCCACCCGCTGACGTGCAAGCCGCCTTCGAAGGCCACGCCTGCAACAAGAGTGGCCACTCCCCTTCGGGGCGGAAACAATGATTCCTGCCCGGGCAAACACAGCTCCGCCACTTAGAGCCTTCAGATCAATCGAGGATCATCTGGAGGTTCCTCAACCCATGAACTTGAAGGAATTCAACAGCGCCGTGGTCAGAACGGAAACCCCTGACGCCACCGAGCTTGACCTGCGCCCCTTCGGCGCACGACAGAGTGAAGCCTTGGACTTTTGGCTCCCCACGACGTTGACGCAAGTTGACCCTTTTGCGACAAAATACATAGTCAAAGTGGATGCCTCGGTGATTCTCTCTCCGATTGCATTCGCTTGCCTCGCGACGTTGCAACACAAACACCTTCCGGTGTCCCTGGTGCGCGTGTAATCCATCGGCGCGGCTTTGTCCCATTGGGTCTTTGTGTGCGAGACCAGGGTGAACGCCCTTTGGGGATCAAGTCCGGATGCTGGAGGGCAGCCACGCGGTGGCACTCCGTGTGTTGTCGCTTTTAGGGCTGGGCGCAACAGTCGCTGCCGAGCACGACCACATCACACCCAGCCCCAAGGAACCTTCTGGGGGAAGGAGCTGACTCTACGAAGGGGTACCGATACAAATAGCGGTTCTGATTTTCGCGAACCTAGACCAATTTGAAGCCAAGAGCGAGGTATGCTTCACCCCCGGCAATGCGCGCAAGGGTGCGCCACCCATCTGTCCGGAAGGGAAGGGGGAGACCAAAGCCTGGACAGCCTTTTCCAG